>ERZ773044.34-NODE-34-length-89628-cov-27.9065_pt1 | contig 89628 bp, 114 predicted proteins | sample MGYA00511897_ERZ773044 | MGnify/ENA primary metagenome ERZ773044 (study PRJEB29015, sample SAMEA2738116) | human oral metagenome | biome: human oral; feature: human-associated habitat; material: saliva | place: China | collected 2170 ...
ACGTATTCAGGCGTTGGAAACGAAGACGGACAAGGATACCGTCTATGACGATTCCGACCTGAAGCGCCGCGTTACCGCGCTGGAAGGCCGTCCCGCTGGACAACGCTATGACGATACCGCGCTTGCTGGTCGCGTTACTGCGCTTGAAAACAAGACCGACAAAGACACGGTGTACGACGATACCGCGCTGAAAGGGCGTGTCTCTGCACTGGAAACCACGTCTACGGACCTGACCGGCCGCGTGCGTGAGCTGGAAAGTAAGGCGCCTGTCGCGTCTGGCGAGGCGTTTACCGGCGATATGAAAGGCCGTGCCATCACGCATCTTGCTGCCCCCAGCGAGGACACGGACGGCGCGAACAAGGCATATGTCGATCAGCAGCGCGATGCAGCCGTAGAGACCGCCAAGAGCTACACCGACGGGGTGAAATCCGCGCTTGAGCCGACCATTGCGGAAGCGAAGAAGGCCGGCACGGATGCCATGGAACGCGCCGACGCCGCCCATACGCAACTGTCCGGTATCTCTGCCAAAGTGACGGCGCTTGAGGGCAAACCGTCCGAAGCCTTCACCGGCGACATGAAAGGCGGCAAGATTTCAAACCTTGCTGACCCGACCGCCGAGAAAGATGCAGCAACGATGAAGTACGTTGATGCCGAGGTGAAAAAGGTCGGCGTGGCGGCTGCGACGGTTTCGAGCAAGCATGCCAAAGACCTGAAAGACGAGCTGGCACCGCAAATCACGGAAGCCAAGCAAGCGGCTTCTGGGGCGTCCACTAAAGTGGACGGGATCGTTTCTCGTGTTTCCACGCTTGAGACTGATGTTGCTGGCTTGAAAGCCGGTGGCGGTGGCGCTGGCGGTGGTGGTGGGGCTGCGCCGTTCACCGGCAACATGGAAAACCGCAAGATCATCAATCTGGCGGCGCCTGAAACTGAATTCGACGCGACGAATAAAGGCTATGTCGATGGCATTCGGTCTGAGCTGATTGCATCGGTTGCTGACGCGAAGAAAGCCGGTACGGATGCGCGCACGGAGGCCGACAAGGCCAACACGGCCATTACGGATATCCAATCGACGGTTTCCACGCTGACGGGCAAGGTATCCACGCTGGAAGGCAAGCAGATTCCGGAAGCTTTCACCGGCGACCTGAAGAATGCGAAGCTGACGAACGTTGCGCTTCCCGAGAACGCCACCGATGGCGCGACTAAGGGTTACGTTGACACTGAAGTGGCGAAGGTTGACGCGAAAATCTCGCAGGCCACCACCAAATCCGGAGAGACTGAAGGGAAGGTCTCCGTCCTCGAAGGCAAAGTGTCCGATTCCGCCCAGAAGATCGAAGCTGCCGAAGGCAAGATCAGGACTGCAGAGGACCGGCTGGATACTGTGGAAGGCAAGGTCAACGGCCTTGAAACGAAGGTTTCCGGGTTGGATACTGCCGTTAAAGAGCTGAAGGCCAGCGGCTACGATGACACCGAGATCAAGCGCCGCGTTACCGCGCTGGAAACCAAGGAAGACAAGGATACGGTCTACGATGACAGTGGCATCAAGGCCCGTCTTACCACGCTGGAAGCAAAACCCGGCTACGATGATTCGGAGGTTAAGCGCCGCCTGACCGATGCTGAAACTGCCATCGGCGCTAAAGCGGATAGCACTGCACTGGCATCCACAAACAGCGATGTTACTGCGCTGACGGTCCGCGTTACGAATCTGGAAGCCAAGCCGGATAAAGACACGGTATACGATGATTCGGACCTGAAACGTCGTGTGTCTGTTCTGGAGGCGAACGGCGGTGGTGGTGGCGGTGGCGCCTACAACGATTCGGAACTGCGCAACCGTATCAATGCCCTCGAAAAGAAAGAGGACCGGGATACCGTCTATAACGACGCAGAATTGCGTGGCCGCGTGCAGGCGCTGGAATCCAAAGAGGACAAGGATACCGTTTACAACGATACCGAACTTAAAGGCCGCGTCGCAGCGGTTGAAAGTGCGGTGGCGACGAAAGCGGAAGCCTCGGCCCTTCAGACTGAAGCCGAAAAGATTACGGCCCTTACCACGCGGGTTAAAGCGGTCGAAGATCGCCCAGCCGGCGGTGGTGCAGCGCCTGATCTTTCGGGGTACATGCAGAAATCTGAATTTGAGCGTTATTTCAGAGATAGCACTACCTCGACGCTTGAGCCTGTCTACGCGAAGAAATCGGACATTAGCACTTTCATCAACTCAAGCGCGCTTGATCAAGCAATGCTTGGGATTCCCCGCATGATTGGTTACGTTCGTTACACGAACGTGCAGGCCGGCGCGTGGGAAAACGGTGCATCGCTTGTGCCGATTGGAACCTACCAAAGGACGGACGTAGGGTCTCTGGACTTCTCGTGGCCCGCTCTTGATCCAAAGGATAACCTTCTGGTCATTCTGCCGCGTCAGGGTGCATATCTGTTCCAGATCATCCCTGTCAGCAAGTCGGATACGCTGGTTTATCTGCACGATGGGCAGGGTTCCTTTGATGGAATGGTGGGTCCGATCTCTTCGGCTAACGCGGTTGCGATGGGTACCGGGATACAATTTATCGGCGCGGTCAATGGACCGAACAAACTGGCCCGTATCCCCTTGGCAACCCCGGGTAATACCCGTAAACCCATTGGGGATTTGGTCATCATGATTACATTCCTTGGGGAGCGTAGATAAAGAGTGGCAACGATAACAGCGTCAGAAATTCGGAAGCGCATGGCTTCCGAAACTGATATCCAATTGGATATCTACGACACTGTTTCCATCGAAGACGATCAACTGGTCATCCCGAATACCGTTAACAGCATTCGGGGTGGCCATTTCGTATTTTGGGGAAACAGGGCAAGAGCAGGCATGCTTGTGCTTAACCGGCGGGTTGAGCATGAGCTGCTGATTGAAAACACGCAGATTACGCTTCACGCGAACGAGCAATCCAATTGCGAAGCGGCTTTGTACATTACGGGTAGCAATAATGTTTCCGTAAAACATTGCCGATTTTATGTTAGCCTCGATGCGCATGCTCACTGCCTGAGTATTAAGGCTGCCGTGCCGGGTGTTGATTGTTCTGGTATCAAGGTCATCGGGAATACGTTCCAATTCCAGAGACACGAAGAATCGATCAAGAGTGGCAAAAACGCCATTTTTGTTCTCGGCCATCTTCCGGGGAATCAGAAAGAAAGCTGGACCAAGTACGGTCGGCTGCTGACGCCGGATGCGTGGGTCAGAGACATTGAGATCAGCGGAAACATTATCTCTTCCGGTTACTACGGCATCGGGCTTAGTGGCGTCCGTGATTTTGAAGTGCATGGAAACACGATGTCATACAACATGCGTGGCATGTCCGTTCAGGATGGATGCACTGTTGGGAACGTTCGCGGAAACAAGGTCAACCAAAACGAATCGGCAGGATTCCACAATGCTTACGGATCGCATGACATTCGGTATTCGTGGAATGAGGTGAACTCACCTTCTGCTGCGCATGGAGAGGCTTTCTTCCAAGCTTATGTAGGATGCCGTGACATTACATTCGAGTTTAACGAATCGTTTAGTGCTTTCGGTTCCGACGAAACTGGGCCTAAGTATGTCTATTACGCCGGCATCGACGTGGACAACATCCAGTTTTGGAACAATCGACACAATGGCAAGGCTTCCCGCGCCATCGCGTGCATTGACAATCAATGGTCCAACAAGATCACGGACCCGCATCATCGTTCATTCAACGCCAAGGATGTCGATAACGACTTCGGTAAAGGCACGCAACCTAACCGGGTTGCCATGCTGCTGAACAAGATCGAGAACGCCGGCGATAGCGTCATTTACGCATACACTGCCGACCGGAACCTGCCGTTCTTTGGCGTGACGGATTGGGGCAACGAAGGCGAAGGGGTTTTGCGCATCAAGACGCCTAACGACGTTGCCAATGGCGTTCTGCCCGTTCCTATCGTTTACAGGAATGGGAATGTGGTGCCTCATAGCGAACTGTATGCGACGCCCGGTGGTGGTCAAACTCAACCGCTGCAACCGCCTGCCAGCCCGACCGATGATGACGTGTTCAAGGCCATCTTGGCAGAGGGCCTCACTGTCAGCAGCAACCGGAATAAGGTCGAAGTGCCTGAGCCGCCCGTTTTCCCGCTGCGCACTGCCATTCACGCGCCGACCTATAACACGCCTATTGCCCGCGTAACCGACAACGTTGTGGCATGGTCCAAGGGCCAGCGTCGCGTGCGTTCGGACTATTCGCGTCGTCAAGCATGGAACTGTGATAACACCATGTTCATCATGACGACGAGCGATGGTTACTGGCAGACCTATGACAACAAAACGCTCAAGCTGATTGCAACGATGCCAGCGCAAATGGGCGGCGATGCAGAACCCGTCTGGCATCCGAACAAACCGGACGTTCTCTTCCATGTGCCGCAAAACGGCGTCGGCATGAAGCTGATCGAGCGTAATGCCCGCACCGGGCAGGAAATCAAGACGACGGAAATCGGCCCGCTGCTGACGGCTATTTGGCCCGAAGCATTCAACTGCTGGAGCAAGTCTGAGGGCGCGCCGTCGCTGGATTGCCGTTACTGGTGCTGGATCGTCCAGAAAAAGGGCTTCATCCCGCTGGGCGCCGTGGTCTATGACCGCGTGGAGCACAAGATCATCGGGAAGATCGACATTCCTGAGAACCATATGCCGGACCATTCTTCCATGTCCCCGTCGGGCAAGTACGCGACTATCTCTTGGGCGTATCAACCCGGATGGGATACCCGCGCATACACGCGGAACATGAAGGATGTTCACCCGGCCAGCAAGAGCGGCCTGCCCTATATCATCATCAACACGGCATCGGAACATAGCGACCTTGGCCAGCTTGAAGACGGTACGGACGTGTACGTCTCCGGGGATTACACCGGCAATTCCCGCCTGTTCATGGTCAATCTTGAGACCGGACAAGAGACAAACTTCATGAGTTTGTACGGCCAGAGTACGGCCACCGCATATCACGTTAGTTGCCGAAACTCCCGCGTGCCCGGATGGTGTGTCGTTTCGTTCTATAACGATTATCTGGACAATCACGATAACGAGCAGCGCAACAAACCGGCCATGCAATGGTTCCACCGCAAGATTTTTGCCATGGAACTGAAGCAGAATGGCAAGATGATCCCACTTGCTTGGGCTGATTCCGTTCGGCGCACGTTCTGGGGCGATGATGCTTACTGGACTGAGCCGCAAGCGACTGTCAACCGCGAGATGACGCGGATCATGTTCCAATCGACGATGAACGTCGTGGACTGGAAAGCGACGGAAACCTACATGCTGGCGATGCCTGAAGGTCTCTTTGGCAGAATCGTTCCGGGTGTGACCGCCGAGGAGCCGCATGTCGTTACCCCGCCGACGCCGAACCCGCAGCCGCCTACACCGCAACCGCAACCTCAACCGCAGCCGCCTGTTGTTGCGCGTGAGTGGAAGGGCTTCGATAAGACCGAGATGGCGAACGTCTGGGGGCCGGGGCGCTTTGTCATCGAATCCCTTCGGAACCTTACGGTGGGATATCGCACCGGCGCTCACAACTATGCGATGACGTGCCGATTCAAGGCCGAATCGTCTGCCGCGCTTGCGCGTATTTGGTACTACGTTCCGTATGGTGATGCAAGCGGATATCACGGCGGGACTGCTGGCATTCTCCGTGCAACCATCTATGACGATGACGGCAACGGCAACCCGAATCGTGCCGGGGCGCAATACGGATACATCACGCGAGACCTTCGCTCACTCGACCATAGCCGCGATGCCATGTATGAGGACGTTGTGCGCGATGCCCGCCCGCTGACCGCTGGCAAGATTTATCACGTCACGTTCAGGAACGACGATGCGACGGTAGGAAACTTCTACTCGATCAACTGTGTGCAGGTTGGTGCTAACGCACGTTTCTCGCCTACGCGCTGGGTTCCGCCTCGGGAATGGGGTACCAAATGGTCTTCCAATAGTGGCGCCACGTGGATCGATTCCACGAACCCGGCATCCACTAACGGTGCCGAGATGGTCACAGTCCCGATGATGCGGCTTACTGATACGGCCGGAAAGGAATACGGCTACATGGTGCTGGAATCTGGGGCTCCTAACTCTCGGGCGATCATCCTTGGTCAATCGAACGCCGGCAGCCAGACGCGGAACATCCGTGAGGCCATGTATATCAGCAAGAAAATGACCCTCAAGGGCATGTCGCTGGTGGCTGAGAACATCAACGGGAATGACCAACTGACGATTTCCATCAAGCGGCTTATCGGTGACGGTCTGTCGAATGAGGAAAACGGCACGCTGTGGACGCATACGCTCACGGCGAACGCGCGCCCGGCATCGCAGCGCATTAGCGGCATCCGGGCGAACTTCGCGGTCATCGAATGGTACGACATTCCGTTTACTTCGGATATCGTTCTGGCGGCCGGGCAATGGATCGCGGTTGACTTCACGGCTCCGCGTGGATCGTGGCGCTTTGCGGGTCAAACTAACGGCCGGCGACGCGGCACGGAAGGCGGTGGGCGCGGTCTGGAAATGCCGGTGTCCTATATCGATGGCGAGGCGCGGTACACGAACAATTCGGGCAACTGGATTCCGCTGAACTATCACGCGCACCAATCGCCTAACGGCAACCGGAACGACGTGAACTGGCGTGGTGTGACGCTGCACTACATTGAGGATGCGAATGCTCAAGAGACGCCGGCACCGATTCCGAAGCCGCCTGCACCGCCTCCGACACCGCCCGCACCGAATCCGCCCCCGGCACAACCGCCTGCACCGCCGACGCCGACGCCATCCGGCTACATGTCTGACCGCGAGAAAGAGCGCGTTATCAGGCTTGCAACCGGATACAACGATGCAGCGCCGACTGGCTGGGTGAGAAACGGCACGAACGGAGGTGATGGCCAATTCAAATCAGCGGCAATCGTGCAGGGTAATCAGATTACTTGGGAACCTTCTGATGGCTGGTGGAATAACGGCGGCGGTCAACCTATCAGAGATCACGGACTTCTTAACGAGAAGAAGTGGACTCCGTTTGATACGTTCCAAAACTGGACGGTCGGCATGGAAGATAGTGGCAACACTGCCAAGCACGGTCAGATGTTCATGGACCTGCGCAACATGTGTACGTTCTTCCTGTATGAGGGCAGTAACGATTGGTGGCTGTTCCACAAATCAGACACTGTTGGTTGGGCCGATAAATTTAACTGGTCGATGGGCGGTGGCGACGGAAGCCAGATTCCTAGACAGGTTGTCGACGGACATAGCCGCGTGCTGATTCCTGTCGGCAATACTGATGCGACTGGTATTTATCACGGTGGTGCCGGCGACATTGACATGAAGCGGGCCTATGCACGCGGGAAGATTCGCGCTGTTCTGGTCACGGCCGAGGCCCGTATCTCGCCAAACTCGCCTGCTGGTGCGCGTGCATGCTTCCAGATGGGCGGCGACTGGAAGTGGTACAACGATAGCAAGATCCTTGCGTGGTATCCGGGCTTTGGTTTGTCTGCGACAACCCGACTTAGCCGAGATTGGCAACGGTTCTACCATTGCTCGCTCCGCCTTGACGATGGCTCGCTCAAGCCGGACGTTTCCCGCGCAAGCCGCGCTATCACGGTTGGCGAATTCCGCAGAACGCGAATCCCGCTGCCTGATATGACCTGAGATAATGCACACGCCCCGGGGAAATCCGGGGCATCCATGGAGAAAACGAAATGAAGCAATTGCAACCTATTCTTAACTCGGCCTGCCTTCTGGGCAGCACCGAGCCGCTGAATGATCGCCTGAAGATCATTCAAGACAATTTCAACGAACTGAATGCACGTGCCGGCGGTGGTGGCGGTGGCAGCGGTTTCGTTACTTCGGTCAACGGGCAAACCGGAGACGTGAACCTGAGCTTTGATAATCGCACGTTCCTGAATCCGACGCTCAATGGCACGGTGACGGCTAACGGTTCTCGCGTCGTTACTGAATCGGCGCTCACGACTGAAAAGCAGGCCATCACGCAAAGCATTGAGGCACTTAAGGCAGTGGCCACCACGACCACGCCCGGGATGATGTCAGCGGCCGACAAGGTGAAGCTGGACGGTCTTTCGACCGGCGGTGGTCACTCTGAAGCGGAACCCGCCAAGCCCGAGGCTATCGTTTCGTCCCAGATGTACGGCGCGCTGAATATCGTTGTGGACGGTGGTAGCGGCGCCTCGATGGATGGCGATGCCGAGCATACGCATGCCACCAAGCGCGTGCAGTTTGCCGCCCAGATGACGATTACCGTTCCGCAAAGTGGCTGGTATCGCATCGAGGTCGATGCGTTCGCCAAGAACGACGGGACTACCTTCACCAAGGGGGTGTACCTCAACAATGGCGTGACCAAATTCCCGGCGGTGGTGGGGGTTTCGACCGTGCGCCAGACCAAGATGAGCGGCAAGAGCGGCTTTCTGTCGTTCCTCGCCAAGTGTGAGGCTGGCACGGCCTACCGCATCAGCCTGAATAGCACGGAAGCGTTCAGCGCCCAGAACGTGAAACTCACGGTTTCATACGAAGGGGAATGACGTATCATGACGGCCATAGCCGGAATGAGGAAACACTATGGCCGTCACTCTCAAAACGATTGAAGAAATTCCATCGAATGATCCCTACGCGACGCCTGAACTTTGGAACGCGACCTATCGGGACATCAACTACAATTTCTCGCAGCTAACCCGGGAAATCAATCAGGGTTTTGTGACAAAAACCGCTGATATCTACGCGAATTCAACCGCGGCGGCGAAGAACGATTACATTCACGCTCAAGGCTTCTTCTCGATTGTTCACCCCGCAAACTATGACCGAAGCCAGCGCGTCCCTACTACCAAATGGGTTGGCGACCGTGTGGACGAAGCGCGGTCCGGGATGCTCTCGCGTATCTCGAATGACATGCAGGCCGTCGTGTCGCCCGTCACTTTTGCCAAGACGATGTTCGCCGGACAGTCTCACTGGGGGACGGACATTGATTCGATCCTGCGCAATCTGAAGCTGGAAGGATCGGAGTTTGGACCTACATCGGTGCCAAACTTCTCGATGCTTCGCAGACTGGGATGCGTCCACAACATCGGGCACGCAAACGGTGGGCTTTCGTTCATTTGCTTCCCGCTGATGAACTTTTTCATCATGATCTTTGGTACCGCATCATTCCCGCGAGGCGGCGGCCATGCAATCAACGTCCCGCTGCCGATCCACGTGGATGAGCCGTTCGGTGTGATGCCGACACCGGCCGTGTCGAAAAACTTCGGCGCCGTCGCTGGAAGCTTCGCTAACAACGAGAACATTACGCTGGACTTCCCCGGCGCGGCGGATGAGATCAGGAAGAACGGAACCTATTGCAAGGTTGTGGCTTTCGGCTTCACTTCGTCCGCAAGCCTGCGCGCTGTCTCGAATAAATACGCGGCATCGAATGCCAAGGATAACTGACCATGGCGATTTTCAACATTCCACACCCTTCGATCTCAAAGCTTCCGACTACGGAGGTGGATGCCGAGCCGGAACTCTGGAATAAGGGATACCGTCAGATTGACGAGAACATGGACGCCATCAAGCGCCAGCTAGATCTACTGGACAAGGAATTGCGCGATGCCCGGGGAGCTGACGCTAACGCGGCTGCACGTATTGCGCGCATTCAATCCGAATTTAACGCTCTTAAAACGCGCATCGGAAGCACTGTCGTTAACTCGATCAACGGCAAGACTGGGAACGTCTACATTACGGCCGGTGACGTGCCGGAATTGCTCACGAACGGCAATCCGTACATGACAGGCATTCCGCATCTTGTGGGTGTTCAGGATTGGGCCAACGAAGCCGAGACCGAGGTAGACAACAATTCAAATCAGTTTGCCCTAGTCTCGCAAGGTTTCATCAAGCGCATGATGCGCAAGATTTCCGAACGATTCGTGCAGACGTACTCGGTTGGCGGTCAGCGGTTCATCGTCATGGGGATTCCCGGTGCCCGATTCATCATCGGCGTAGGGAAAGCCACGTTCAGCGACCATAACGGGCATGCGTCTTGGGAGATAGGCCCGGGCCTGAACGATATGTACAACAAGTATGACCCTGAATGGTTCGCCGCGTACATGACGCCGCAGGTGGGTAGTGAAGCTAAATTCCTTGGCGGCGAGGCCATCGGGCGCAACTTCCGCATGCGATGGATTGACGCCCCGATCCGTGGTGACAAGATTGCATCTTGGATGGTCATAGGAATTTGCCGGCGATGATTAACGCATCAATACCTACCCCCATTGAGAAGATCGCGTCCGGGATGGATTTCACCGGGTACGAATTCAACCGGCGGCTGGAATCAGTCGATATCAATTTCAAGCTGAAATCAGCCGAGATCGAGCGCGCCATTGATGACCTGAAGGGCATTTCTCCGGTCACGAATCTTCTGTTTGACCTTCAGCAACTGAACCAAAAAACAAACCCTATCGTTAACTCGATTCATATCGGCGTCCCTGTTGCTGGGCACGCAAACGAAGCGCCGATTGCTTGGCAGAATTTCAACTTCCGAAACCCTGCTGGCGGGGATATCAAGCCGTGGGCCAATGGTGTCGGCCCGTCCGGGTATGCGACGATCAGTAGCGAGTGGCTTGCGACGATGCTTGTCGGGGCAAGCAAGCAATACGATGGCGACGGATCGAACCTGCCCGAATGGAACAAGAACTACGGGTCAACCTATCGTCATCATCCGCTCTTCTACCGTCTGCCAACCCGCCAAGGGACGGTGAACGGTATCGGGTCCAGCGGTTTTGCCGGCTCTCCGCTTGCGCAGGCACATGGCGAAGACGGCTATCTTGCGACGCGGTGGTGGGCCAGACAGGCGGTCCGGGCCTTCCGTGACGCGATGGGCAGCATCCTCGGGGTTGTCTTCAATCAGCGCGTAGGCGGTAACGCGCCCTTCCAATACGTTATCCCGCTGGGGCGCGAATGGTGTGCGGTGGTTGGACGTGCCAGCACTGCGCCGCGCTTTGGTTCATTCAGTGGCGGCACAAATACCCGTCTCGTTTCGATTTGCGGCAGCCAATTGAACATGAATAACTACCCGTTCGCCGGCGAGGTCTATACGTTCGTTACTGGATCGTATGGTGACGGGCATAACTACGGTGGTGAGGTTGCCGGTGCGCCTGAATTTGGTGGCAGGCCGGCTCTACGCATCAGGGTTGCCCCAGAAGGGGCTAACTCGGGGGATTATCGGGTGTTTGATGTGTTCTATCTGCTGATTGGTCAGCGTGACAATTCGAGCAACAAGCCGAGCGCACTAAACGTGCTGTTCCGATAAGAGAAAAAGAAAGGGGGCTTTCGCCCCCTTTGTTCATTTGCGCGCTGCCTGTCTTGCGGCCTGTTCGGTGGCCTCGATCCGGCTGATCATCTTCACTTGGAAAGTGTCGCGCTTGAATTCGCCCACTGCATCTTCCTTGGGGGCGGCGCTGTCCAGAGTAGGCTTTTCCGGCTTGTCAGGCGATTCTTTTTTGTCGCCCTTGTCCTCACCTTCCGCCTTCTCTTCGGCGGCCTCGGCGGCCTTTTCTTGCGGCGATTCGGCGGGTTCCTTGTCCTCGGATTCGCCCTTGTTCATTTCCCGTTCGGTGTCCTCGGCTTTCTCTTCCTCGGAACGCTTGTCAGGCGGGGGAACTTCCCGGGCATCATCGAGGCTGCCATCGGTTTCCCATTCATCAATTTCCGCCTGAAGGCTGGCGATCAGTTCTTTGATTTTGTCGATTGTTTCCATAAAAAAAAGTCCGCTGTTGTTAGCAACGGGCTCTATTCTATCGTTTAGAACGGGATGTCATCATCATCGTCGAATTTTGGCGTCTTTTTGGGTTTAGGCGGCGCTGATACCCGCTCTTCGCCCTCGCCTTTCTTGCCATCGCCAACCGGGAACATCACGCGCTCCGCGATGATGTTTGTATAGGTGGGCGAATCTTCGTCCTTTTTGAAATATTCAATCCGGCCTTGAATGTTGATGCCCTTGCCTCGACTGAAATGCTTCTGCACAAACTCGCCGGTTTTGCCGAACGCGGTAACCTTGTGCCACTGGGTTTTCTCATCCCCGTTAAAGTATTCGGTGGTTGCCACTGAGAAGCGCACACCAGCGGAAAACTCTTCAGGGTCTTTGCCAAGACGGCCGTTAAGAATGACGATATTCATGGATGGATTTCCTTTTTAAGAACGCACTGCGACGGATTTTTCTTCAATTTCAGAGCAGCCGACTAACGGATGGCCCGCCTTCCACGCTGCCCGGACGACTGCCATATTAACCGTGATGGCGTTCTCCGGGGTGTACCCGTCGATGATGGCCTGAAGGAAAGCCTTCATATCCGTAATGGCCACGTCTTTCCGGGTCTTGATGGAAATCTTATCGTCGCCGATCTTGGGGGCTTCCGCGACGGCCAGTGTCTTGGCCTGGGATTCCATGATCATGGCTTGGACCTGATCTTCCAGAGATTCGGAGGCCTTGAGCTTCTCGGCTTCGGCGGCGAGCCGGGCCTTTTCTTCCTCTACTTTCTTGGCTGACTCGGCTTGAGCAATGGCGCGCTCTTTCTCTTTCTTCGTCTGGTAGACAAGGATGCGGGATTTCAGCAAGTCTTCCGCGTCTTTCAGGTATTGCAGCGGCGGCTTAAACAGGGCGTTGACCTGCTTAATGGCGTCGTTCTGAGGCTTCGTGATGGCCACGCGCTTTGCCTCGATTTCCTTATATTTGGTCTTGATGGCCTTGAGGTCTTCGTTGGCCGCGTCAAACGACAGATCGTCGATGATTTCGTAAGCTTCGGAACGCGCTTTAAACATGAGCGCGGCTTTTTCGATGGGGGCAATATCAATCATGGAATGGGGTTCCTTTGAGGTTGTGTTTCAGGCAAAAATTGCGAAGCTGAAGGCATGACAGGAATGTGGTCCAGCCTTCGGCTATGTCGTGGGTTTGTAGCATGTACGTCGGTGGTTCATCGGATTTGGGGAGTTTGAGGGACAGAATTCCGTCAATGCCGTACTCGGCAATGAGGGGTGTTTTCGCATACGCCGCGAGCTGGGCAGATACGGCGGGATTCAGTTTGAACGTTGTCTTAAGGTCCAGAACGTAAGTCTTGCCGTCGATCTTGCACACACGGTCAACCGTGCCCGCGTACATGAGGGCAGGGTGAAACGTGCGGCACTCGATGGCCAGCCATTCTGGCGAGTGTTCAAACAGGAACCCCTTGTATGCCTCGATGGCGTTCCGGAACTCATCAGGAAGCGATGCCTCATCCAATTCTGCCCGGTCATATAGTTCCGTCGCATAGTGGACGGCCGTGCCGTATGCAGCGGCCTTTTCCAGAATGGGACGCGGAACCTTGTCCAGACCGGACAGGGGCTTGAGAATCGTTGTCACTGATGGAACGGGAATGCCGTTCAGGCGGTACGTGTGGGAAGGTTCGTCAAATTCGAGTTTGTGGGTCATGTCGCAATTATGGGCGACCTTCGGCCAAAGGTCAAGCTTTAGAATGGTCTCCGTACCCATTGGGGTACATTCTTTTTGCAAAAAGGAACAATTCGTATGACTGTATCTACTGGCGCATACATGAAGACGCTTTACCAGAGCGTCGCGGCCATGGGCGAGAAATCCATCAACTCGGACATGGCTTTTGAGATCGACGGGCATGAAAACATGTGGCTGCTGTGCAAACAAGCCCCGTGGCCCGAGCTGTCCTCGGCGGGCGAGATCGAGATTCCGACTCCCACTGGCGGATCGGCATTCCAACCCCAGCAACTGAAGGTTGCCCTTCAGGGTCAGGTGACGTTTCTTGAGACGGTGGCTGGGGACGTTGACCGGATGCTTGACGCCATCACGGCACAAGGTGGGAAATTCAATGCCAAGATTTACGAGGGCACCCCTCAGAAATGGACTAGCCGTAAGCATCTTAAAGATTGCTTCCTCGTGCTGGATGCTACGGACCGAGACTGGGAAAACCGCGCTCAAGTAATGACCATTAGTGGCACGCTGTTCTACCACTACTTCGGCCAAACCGACCGCATTTAAGGGGTAGGGGATGCGTATCAGTGACCTTGTTACGCGATGGGCCAGAAACTTCCGGCCCGTCGGGAACCTTCTGGAAGAGCCGATCATCTTGGGTTGCGCAATCCGTGCGGCAGAAACATACGCATCCCATGCGCCCCTTAAATCGCAAAACTTCCAAGCGTCGGATCAGTTTCTGAACGAATCGACGGATATCACGCCTTCGGAATGGGGGCTGATTGAGCCGCTCTTCCTTCTCTATATCGAGAAAGAAGAATCGGTCTATATCGACGCGATGAAACAGTTTGGCGGTGACATTGAGCGCCGTACAAACAGCGAGATTTCCCAAGATATCGAGCGGTATCTCGACGGGCTTCCGCGCAAGAGCTTCATGCAAGGCCCGATCTCACTGCAAATTCCGGAACCTTACGGCATTGATCGTCATGGGTTCCTTTGCCCGATGCAAATTCAGGTGATTCCGCGCCCATGATCACGATTGAGAACGGAAGAACTCTGCAAAATACTGTCGTTGTGTCTCTGGTTATTCGCAGCGACAGTAGCCCCATTCCGATCACCATGGAGGCAGACATTCGCGCCTTGGATGGCGTGGAAAAGTGGATGGAAGAAGGGCGCACGGTATCGGTCGGTAAGTACGAATTCGAGATTGTGAAAAGCCGCCTAGCGTCCGGACTGGTCCAGCAGGGGGACAAGGACACGGGCGGCTTTGCAATCACCTGCCTGATGAAGGGCACAAAGAGCATCGCCCTTCCGATGGTCCGGAATGTCTTCAAAGAGAAGCCCACGATTCAAGACTGCTATCGGCTTTCTGGTTCGCAAGCTAACGTCTTTGGTAATGTCATGGGGCAGCGTTTTGCATTGCTTCGCGGCGACCTGCCGACACCGATGATCAACCGGGTATTGCAGGAATCCGGGGCAATCGTTCGCTGGAAGAAGGGCAAGATTCAGGCGCTAACCTATCCGGAAATCGTCGCCCAAAAGCCGATCCGGTTTCTGCCAGACATTCAGGGGGCAGATGATGAAATGACGTTCGTTGCGCGAAACGAAATGCCGCAATACGTGTCCATTGATGAGAATCGGAACGTTGTGCAGGTTGCGCGTAGTGTGCCATCCCCGGTCTATTTCATCCCGCACCACGATGCACGTAGCGTGCGCCTGATGCAGCAGACGATCATCCAGCGACGGGTAGCAAAGATCATGCTGGACATGAACATAGACGCCGGGGATATCGTGGACGTGAACGGGGAGAAGTTGATCGTCGTTACGGCCGCGCACGTGCCGATTGATGGATACACGAAACTTTGGTTAGGGAGCGTTGAATGAGCGGATTTTTCCCGGGCGTGGTGGCGAGCTATGACAAAGTCAAGCGGTTAGTTACCGTAACGATTCCGGGGCTTGCTGACACGCCAGTGCCGGCCGAGCTGATGTATTCGCTTGGCGACAGGGCCACCCCGATTGCCTCGGGGCTGGCCACTGAAATCGAGATCGTCCCCGGGGATCATGTCTGGCTGCAATTCATCGGCGGAGATTCCCGCTATCCGCTTGTGGTGGGGTTCCGAAATCCGCAAATAGGAAACAGTGTCGATTGGCGGGCGTGGCACCACAAAAACATCATGCTCAAGGCTGATGAAGAGATCGTCATCGACACGCCGGGTACGGTGAGGATTACGGGCAGCGAAGCCGTTAGGGTCATTACGAAGGTTGCGCACGTCACAGCTAGCGAGAGTGCCACGATCAAAAGCCAAAGCGTGATGATCGATGCCCCGGCGACGACGTGCAATGGTGCGTTGTCGGTCTCCGGGGCGTTAACAGTTAACGGTGGCGCGGCGATCTCTGGCGGAAGTGGCGCGGTTGTCTCTGGCACGATGAACGTCGTTGGCGCTATTGCCGTTCAAGGCACGATCAAGGCGTCCGGTTCCATCCGCGAGAATTCGCCTTAAAGGGACGCCGCGTAGTTCTCAAAACTGGCCGTCAGTGTGGCGGCCTTTCTCGGGCTTCGGTCGGCCTTTCGATTGCGGTACGTTTCTTTGGCGGCCATCACTTCATCCCGCGGCCAATACTGGGAGCCGTTCTTTAGCAGCGGCGTTTTCAGTACACCCTGTTTAACAAGTTTCGAGAGATTCCCGCGTGTGCAGCCGAGCATTTCCGCGACAAGGGATGCCGGAACAATGTTTACAGTGTGAACCATTGCCGCTGTTTCATCTTGATTGGTTTCCATTCCTTGACGATGATTTGTCGAATGGGGTGATTGTCGATCTCATCGCCGGCTTGCTTTCGCTTGGACGCATTCTCGCCGCGCACGATGCCGTACCGCTTGATGCGCGTCTTGATGACGCTAATGGAAAGCCCGGTCTCTTCGGAAATCTCAACGAGCGTCCGGCCTTCTTCGTTGATCAGGCGTTCCAGCATGTTCCGTTCTTTGGCCTCGGCGGCAGCGCGTTCCGGTGAGATGTTGCGCTTTCTCTCTCGCGGCTTTTGTTCGATTCCGAGCTTTCGCAGGTATTTGTTGACCTGCCCCCGGGTCACGCCGAGGAATGTGGCGATTTCATCCGTACTCATCCCCTGCTGGGTGTAGCAATGATCAACGTATTTGAGCTTCTGGATACCTTCCAGTTTGCGCTTTGTTCCCCCGGGATTACGCATCGCCTTGTAGTAGGTATCACGATTGACTCCGGTACCCTCAAGCGCCTGATTCAGGGACATTCCAGCATCGCGGCGTTTGTTAATGGTATCGATGATCTCTTGTGCAAAATCAGTAGATTCCATGCTTTGCCATCCGTTCCATGCGGTTGATTCGCTCTTCCAGAGCGGAGATCAATTGTTCCTTGTGCTGGAAGACAGGACTTTGGTGCTGCGACGCCAGCAGCGTGCCGCTTTTGATGCGTGAAATAATGGCGTTATCGTAGACACCGACCTTTTGAGCCGTTCGCCTGATCGACCATCCCTTGCCCATGAGGTCAACGATCATATCTAGCTGATCTTGCGTCATCCGCTTACCAGACGGTCGCGCCTGACGTTTTGTCCCTGTCTCTTCTTCGGCGCGGTTCAGAGATACGTAAACCGTGGCCTCACTCATCCCGAACTCTTCAGCCAATTGCTTGATGGACAGGCCGTCGTTATGACGGTCGAGAACCCGGCGAACGAACGCCGAACGGACGCCCGTAACCTTCTCGCAGATGTTGTTGGATTTGACGTTGGAATCGATGGTGATATTCATTGGTTGTTGTCCATGATGTACTGAAGGAACCCGGCAAAGACGAGGGATTTGTTGTCGATGTGCAGGGATTGATGAACCGGGGAACTGACGAGCAACCCCCAGAGTTTGCCGTAGCGGATGATCTTTACACCGGGCTTGCTAGATGCCACGATGGTTGGATGTTCGGTGAAAACTTCACTCATGAGCCGTCCGAACGCTTGCGATGCTTTGTGTTCGTTCGGAAACTTGCGCTCTTCCTGAATGCTCTTGCCGTCGAAGATTCGGACAGTTGAATGATGACGCTGGATGTTCATGTTCTTTCCGTGGGATTGTGGCCCGCCTTCCGACGGGCCGATGGTTGATTATTTGGCGTCTTTCATGACGACAAAGTACGTATTGCCTTTGTCCTCGTAGAATCCGCAGTTATTCGCACCATCGATGCATTCGAGATCGCCGGCGAAGCTGTCCATGATCTCCCGGTCAATCGTCACACGGCCGACACCGATAGCGTGGCCATAGTCGATATGCCGGATTTCTTCTTTGACGATTTGCGCATCCTTGATGCTGTAGTGATTTTTCATCAGCATCATAGTCAGGCGTACGGTGCGTTGTTGCTTGTTCATGGTTCTACTCCGTTGGAAGTGTGTAGCGCGTAGTGCGCTGTCTGTTGATGGAGATGATTACACCACACCTATTTTTAGAATGCAACCCCCGCCGACGGACGGTTGTTGTATTGCTACACGCCCTCTCCGTTCAGGCGCTTGTCTACCAGAGCAGCGTAGCCGGCGATGTCGTGCCAGCTATCCGCATAGCGCGGGTCTCCGTTGAGGATACGGGCAATCTTGTGCTGGATCATGTCGAGCGCCTCGGCCATGTCCGGGTCCAGATTGTTCCAGTTATGGGATTGCCGCATCAGGCCCTTCAGTGTCTGCGAGATGCTGGCCTGCCCGGCGAATGAGCCATAGCGTGCGCCGCGAGCGTTCAGAGTGCTTGAAACGTCGGTCATTGTCATTTCTCCATATATTCACGCCATGAATACATAGCGTAAGTGATTGAATTCAATCGGGTTTTATTACAAACTCGATATCGTGGATTGCGGCAGGGATGGCCTTGTCAGCCAAGATCGCCGCGTCCATGCCGTGCCACACCTCCCTATTGGCAGCGTAGACGAGCATGTAGATCGGGGCGAGGTCGCGTGCGCGTAACGGGTACTCGCGCATGAGGAAGGCGGCCATCTTGGCAGATTTTTCGGACCCATTGACACGGAATTCATCCATGAATTCGCGCCCATCGTCGAGGCGCCAGCGGTACCGGAAGGAACCGTCTGGCGCTTCTTCAATGTTGGCGGCCCGCCCCCTGCAAAGCAGGTATTGCGCCTTGTCCATGGGTCAATCCAGACGGTAGTAACGGTAGACAACCGACGGGGGAACCCACGTTGACGGATCAAGATTGAGCATCGCGCACGTCTCTTCCCATTTGACCTTAGCCGTTTCGTCGTGGGCGTCAGCCGTATAGAACTCCGGAAAGTCTTTATAGAACGCGACAAGGTGCGGGTCTTTCTCGGAGAGCTTCATCTTCGCCGGCCGGCCGCGCTTGCGCTTGAATTCTTCTTTCATTTCCTCGCCTTCTTCCTGCCAATGGGCGGGCATACCGTCCATTTGCAACTCTTCGACAGACTTCCGATTCGGGGCGGTTCCGGGGCGTGCCAGCGACCATCCGCGACGCGAGTAATAGAGCGTCATGATCCCAGAGACATGCCTTGGCAACCCGAACGGGTTGTTTTTGAGGTCAACGTGAACCCGGATGACGTTCTTAGTATCGACAAGCTTGGCAATGGCGTTGTCACGCAGCCAATAGACAAGCTTGATCAATTCCTCCGTACTCATCTTGTTAACGACACGGAAGCTACCCAACTCCGGGTCATGTTTCTTGCGCGGGGCCTTGTATTCCTGCACTTCGGTGGCGGTTTCGGTGGTGGTGGTTTCCATTTTCTTTGGTCTACCTCGACGGTTTGGGGTTTGAGTGAGACGCCGGTAAATCTCTGATGCCGGCCCTGTTTTGATCGTTACTTCTCCGTTTGCACCGTTATAGATCATGGCCATCCCTCGCCCGTCCGGTGTCGTGATGATCTCGACAGCAAGATGGTTTTTATGATCCAAAAATCGATCACGCATCGCGCCGGACGATTGCTTGCCCATGACCTCAAATGCCTTGCAGAACGCTTGGTATGGCAGTGAATCCATGGACGAGAACGTAATGGATGTGACAGGCGAGGATGACATGGACCGGGTCCCTATAGACGGCAAACGGGTGAGCATAGTACCGCGCACTACCCCACAGTGTCAAGCCGTAGCGTTTCGTATTGTTGCGAATGTCGCAAAGTTACCAAAAGATTCACGCCGATAGATAGCGCCGACAGAACGCGCCATGACCGCTTCGAAAATACACACTTCAAAATTGGCGGTAATTTTTCTTACCCCCCTTCCTCCGAGTAGTTAGACCCCTAAGCAATCACGTCGAAAAAATTGGCGGTAAATTTTCAGACATGAGTTCAACATGAGTTGAACATTTAACGAACATTTATTCAACATGGTTTCAACGTTGCGTATCGTTTTAGAAAGAACAAGGAAATTGGCGGTAATTTTTCTCTCAACGTACATCAACGTGATAAACGAGAATTGTTCTCGTGTGTCTCACAAGATTTAAATAATTCTCCAAAAATTACCGCCAATTTTTCTCTCACGTTTCGCAATCTTAAAATTCGATTAAGGCCCGAAACGGGGGTTCTTGTCATTTTTCCACACATTGAAATCTTGAGTGAAAAATTACCGCCAATTTTTTCAACGTGCAATTTCAATTGTTAAATCGAGGATTCATGCGGGTTTCCGGGCGGTGCGGCATAGTTTTTGACATTGTTAAATCTCATTAAACGAATTTCTATTTTTTTTCTTCGTGAGGACCAGATATAAAAAAAGGTTTTTTCAAGATACCCCTATATATAGGGGTAGGTGGAAACACATGAAATTGCCGGGAGCCTCGGTCGGTGGTTCGGGTTGTCCGCCGGCTCACCCCGGGGGGGGGAGGGGGGTGGAAATATTGCCCGCATCCTGCCGACTACGAGCGGTCGAGACCCGGGGTATCTGGTGCGGGGAATTCGGGCGGAATTATTTGGGATGCATCCGGGAATTCGGCTCGAATTATTCGGGGTGAGAGCTGCCAGAGATCAGGCGCTCTCATTGGTAGAGAGGACGGGGCTACCAAACGGACCTGACGGTCCGGCTCTACTGTCTCGGCTCTCTATAGATAGGCGGTCAGTGCCGGTTGCTGGGAAGCGTCAGCGATCTTGACTAGCCGGCCGGTCTCGTGGGACCATAGATACATCCACTTCACTTTGGAAGAATCCATGAGCTACGAGAACATCATCAAGGTACTGAACCCTAACGCCCCGGTCTGGGCCGTCACGTCGGCTACTCGCACGACGACGATGAATCCGAAACAACCCTATGTCATCGACAGGGACGGCAAGCCGTCTTTGGTACGGCCTGGGGACTGGGCGTCGCGACTGTATGACCTGCTGGACTGGATCGAGACCAAGCCTGCATCACGTCAGAAGAATCTGCGCATCGGCGCGTTCCTGACCAGAGAGGACGGTATCTGCATCCTTGACGTGAAACTTGATGCCGACGGCAACCTGCCAGAGGACGTGGCCAAGATGCTGGCCGATGAGCCGACATACGCTGAATACACGACAGACCGCAAGGCCGTGCATATCTGGGGCTATGAGGCTGTGAAAGGGCTGGATGTGGTCGATCATCCGTCCATCAATTACTACACGTCCGGTTTCGTCGTTGTCACGGGCGACGGGTACGTTATGGACGGTATCGACTATTCGACGTTCCCGATTGGCATGGGGTCTCTGTCGATGGTCGCAAATTTCCTCGGCGCCAACCCGACGGAACAAGATCGAATTAACTACGCGCTGCTGGACGCGCCGCAGGATTCGAGCGACGAGGATGTAATCAAGCGGCTGCCAGACTGGACGAACGACATTGCCCTGTTCAATGCTGATGAAATCGCAGTGTTCTATGGGTCTGTCGGCGCTGCCCGCGCTCACGTCATCCGCGACATTCTGTCGATCAGCGGGAACGTTGCGCAAACCGTGCGTGTGGCGATGGCCAGATTCCCCCACGTTTTCGATGACCGTGCCAAAACTCTGTTGACGGTCCAGAACATCGGAAACTGCATGACAATCGAGAGCCGGCACTACTATGACGAGGTGATGCGGCAGCAGAGCGAGGTATACGAGCCATACGGTGAGCTATTCGTGCCGTCATGGGTTCTTGAGGAAGGGGGTAAGGTGGATGCCTTGCCGGAAGAAAAAACGCCGCCAGAGCCCGCTATTCAAGCCGCAGAGGCATCGCCTAAAACCGTTGACGCTCTTCCAGCCGTCCCAGACAGTGAAGCCGAGCAGGAAGAGCTGTTTACCGGGGCTGCGCGGCTTTCCGGCGTGGACCTGTACGCCGACATTGCAGATACCCCCTTCGGACGGGCCATTACGGAAATGTCCCAGCGGATAACGGCCGACGGCGCGCCTATCCGTCTCTCGTATCTGATCGGCGCCATGCTGGGCGTGGCCTCGGGCCTGCTTGGGCGGCGCTACACGTCCGGGAAATTGTTCCAGCATCGGCAAGTGGGCAGTCTTTACGTCTCGATTGTCGGCGCGCCGGGCGTGGGGAAATCGTCTTCTTTCTCTCCATACATGCGGCTTGTCGGTCGCGAGCTGGACAAAGAGATCAAGGGGCAAGTCATCCCGTTTATCAATACGTTCCCTACCACAATGACGCAGTTTTACCCCTTTGCGATTGCCGCGCCGTCATCGTGCATCTACGTGGAAGACCAGAGCAAATTTTTCACAATGGCCAAGCTTTCCGATAACTACACTACGGAAACATTCCACGACATCATGCGGTTTAGATTCGATGCAGCATCGGATAACGTGATGTGTTATAACCCGGTACGAGGCGGGAAGATCATGCAATTCCCGCGCTATTACACGTTCTCGGTTGTTGCCGATACGCAGATCGGGCCGTTTGTTCAATTCGTCTGCAATCGGGAGGTGTCGAGCAGCGGTCTGCTGTCTCGTATCTTGCCCATCATCGAGCAGCGCGGGCCGTCGGATAGCGTGTCGGATGATTACGTGGAGCCCGGTACGGTCGAGCGGCATATCTACCATCTTGCCCATGCTTACCTTGCGTCCAATCGCCCGTCGGAAGCGGAAGATGATGGATTCGAGCCGCCACGCTTCATCGAGCTTCAGTGTGAGCCCGAGGCGCTGGAATTGTTTCGGCATGGATTGAGTGTGTATGAAAAAGTGCCGAGCTATAACAGTTTCGATAGTGACGCTCGCACTCGTATCGCCGCCCATAGCGCCAAGATCGCCCATATCGTCGCCGCCTATAATGCAGTGACCGAAGACGACAAGCCGCTTGTCACGTACCGGCTGATGCGCTGGGCAATGTCGTTTGTTCATGAGATGTTCATGCGCGCTGTCCCGATGTTCAATCTGGCCATCAACGGGGATGAGACCGCCATCATGAAGCGCGTGCTTTCGATGCTGGAAACGTATCGGAAGGACGGAACGATCAACGGCAAGCACTTCCAGAACCGGCTAGGGATGAGGGTGCTTGATGCGTCGCAATGGCAGTTTTCAAACGAGATCATCCAGAAGATTTTTTCATCACTGGGGACCGTCGCAATCGGTCGACAGACGTTAACTACGGCCTCGGTGCGAAACCTGTTGTCCCAAGGGAGGGGCGGAAATGGTATGCTTGTCGAATCAAAGCGGCAGGTGGATAGTGTGACGGGCATCATGTCTTCATGCTGGACCCTGAACCGCGACCTTATCCTGTTCCCGGAATTCCATATGCCCACGCTCTTCGAGGTCATCAACAAATGACCGTTTCCCTCCGCTGGTATCAGCAAAACGCGGTTGATGCCGTCCTCAATACGGACCTCAAAAACCCGGTACTCGGCTTGCCGACGGGCTGCCACGCAGCAGGACATCCTATCCTCATGTTTGACGGCTCTATCAAGCGCGTTGAAGATGTGCGCGTAGGTGACGTTCTCATGGGGAATGATGGGACGCCGCGCAATGTTCTGATGTTGCGTGGTGGCCGGTCTCGTATGGTTCGTATCGAGGGCGACGGCTTGTCGTTCGTCGTGAACGAAGAGCATAAGCTTCCGGCCGTGTTTCGTGGGCGAGATTCCGTCTTCAAGGCAAAGAAACTGATCGGGCATCCGTTCCAGTTTTTTCGTAGCGTATCCGGCTCGATTGTTCGCATTGAGGGACGTGCTACGAGTGCACCCAAAGATTTCTTCTTCGGTTTCACTGTAGACGGCAATAACCGTTACCTCGATGGGAGTGGCGTCCATCATCGAAACAGTGGGAAAAGCCATACCGCTGCTGCCATCATCCGGAACATGCTCGATTCTGGCCGGATCAACCGGGCCGTCATCGCTACGCATACCGGCGTTCTGGTGGACCAAAACCATCAGGACTACGTGACCCACTGGAAGAAGAGCGAGAGTGTTGGCGTCGTGTCGGCGTCCGTGTCCAGTAAGAAGGACTGGGCCGCTGACGTTGTGTTCGGTTCCGTCGGCACACTCATGCGCAACCCGGGGAAACTCGGGCCGCGTGACGTGCTGCTGATCGATGAATGCCATAGGGTGTCCTCGGACCCGAAAAGCGGTTACGCCACGCTGATCAATGCACTGCGCTACCATCGCCCGGAAATGCCCGTCATCGGCATGACCGCAACCTACTGGCGACTGGGCGAGGGGCTGCTATGGGAGGTCGAGAATCCGATCTTCGACGGCATCGCCTACGATCTCTGCACTGGCCCGGATTTCACGCGCCTTGTCGATGAGGGATACCTCGCGCCGCTTGTCACGCAGGAAACGTCATCGCATGTTGACCTTTCCGGCGTTCGCACGCAGGCCGGGGATTTCAACCAAGCAGACCTGTCGGAAGCGGTTGAGCGTTCCGTGGCCGATGCCGTGCCCGAATTCTTGGAACTGGCCAAGGACCGCAAACACGGTATGGTGTTTGTCGCCGGGACGGAAAATTGCGAGCGCGTATGCGAGGCCATCAACGAGAACGGAGAGAAAGCGATCTATGTTCACTCGAAGCTTTCGACCACCGAGAATCAGCGGCGCATCGCAGACTTCAAGGCCGGGGCGTACCGTTGGATTGTGTCCGATGCCTCACTGACGACAGGCTTTAACTGCCCGGACGTTGACGTAATCGTGCTGCTGAAACCCACGAAATCATCGGCATCACACGTTCAGATGCTGGGCCGTGGCACGCGACCTTTCCCGGGCAAGATCAATTGCCTTGTGCTGGACTTTGCCGGGAACATCGGCCGCAATGGGCCAATCAACATGCCCGTCATCCCCAAAGGCGCGAAGGCCAGAGAGCGCGAGATCAAAGCGAACCTGCCGAAGGTAAAGACGTGCCCATCGTGCGGCCTCGATAACGACATTGATGCGGACGTGTGTGCGAACGTTGCGTGTGGCTTCCGCTTCCCGCCCGTCGATGAAAAAGAACTGCTGGTAGCTGCCAAGGCATCGAACTTGAAAGCCATGGTTGTCCAGCGCCACCGCTACATCAATCCTTCCAAACTTTGGTTATGGCACGGCCGCACGCATGATGCCGGCGTGCTGATGAACAAAACCGGAATGCGCTTCCTGAAGATCGGGTTGGCCGGGAAATTTGGCTACACGCTGAATGCCAAGGCCGTGAACGATTTGGGCTATCCGTCGATTGATGAGGCAGTGACCCGCATCACGGAAGAAGGGTTCAATGTCGGCGCCGTTGCTTGGGATACTGACGTGGAAAAGTACCCGAAGAAGGCCCGGAATGCCGGCGAGGTGAACCCGCGTGACCTGTATTGGTTCCCGCTGATCAACGGGGAATGCCGTACCGCCTTCATCGCGTCCGTGTGCAGTGAGAAACCGATCAGTATCGACCTGATCAAGCGTGGCGCCGAAATTGTCGGGGTGAAGCACGTGCATCATTCCTATATCCAAGAGCAGGCCCGCCTAGTGCGCGTTGCTATGCAAAAGCGTCATATCCCGGTAACATCCGATTCCGTCGCCAAGTACATCGATTCCATCAACCAAGACTGATTCCATGGAAGACCGTTCCCTAGACCCCCAGCGCATCCTTTCCGCTCTCTCATTCATCCCGGCTGACCTTCCGCGTGACGAATGGGTAAGGATCGGCATGGCCCTTCACTCGGCAGGCATGCCGTTCGATGCGTTCGACAATTGGTCGGCAAGCGGTGGCACGTACAACAAGCGCGGCACGCTTTCGGTCTGGCGTTCGTTCAAGCGCGGGTCGATCAGCATCAGCAGTTTGTATCGCATGGCGATGGACAACGGCTGGCGCGGCGACACGGATACGGAGATCAAGCCACCGCCTAAGCGCGAGCTGCCGCCTGAGCCGAAACGGCGCACGATTGACGTGCATAAACTGGCGGGCACGTTAGTTCCGGCCACCGCGAATCACCCCTACGCGCTGGCCAAGGGCGCGGAACCCCGGTTCATGTCCGGCCTGTTTGAAGTGCCGTCCGGTCACTCGATGCGGATCATGGGTGAGCGCATCGGGGGATTCCTCGCGGTCCCAGCGTATGAGGGCGAGACGCTGAAAACGTTCCAGATGATCGCGCCCCCGGACCGCGCCCGCGAGATGAAAGCCAAGGGCAAACCGTCGAAACTCAACCTGCCCGGTGGGTTCGGAAGCGCCTACCTGATGCTGGGGCATCCTGAGCCGGAGATCATCTATCTGGCCGAGGGCATCGGGCAGGTATGGGCTATCCTGTCGTGTTTCGCAGCGGTTGCCCATATTGCCGCGCCTCGTGTCGCGGCTATTGTCACGTTCGGTTGTGGGCGCACAGAAACAGTCCTACGCGAGGCGATGATGCGCCACCTTGACGCAATTTTCCGCATCGTTCCGGACCGTGGGCAAGAGGAAAAGATGCGCCAGATTGCCGCAAACTATTGTAATGTCAGCGTTTTTTCTCTTCCCGAGAGCAAGCCGGCGAACTATGACGCGAACGACTACGCGCAAGAACATGGGATGTTTGCGTTGCTGGATTGCATCATGCCTTGATCAAAAACACACGTTCAAAAATTTTTCTTGCATCTTCGGAACGTTGTCTGTATAGTTCTATCCATCGACACGGCGGACACGCCACCTTCCAACGAGGAAACATCATGCAAGCCACTTCCCCCCGCATCATCGTCGTTTCGTCCCTGAATGCCCGGAACGCCCGTAACATCCAATCCGTTCTGTTTGCCGAGAATGAGGCCGCCGAAGAGCACGCCATGCAGATTTCCGGCCTCAAATCCCCGGCCATCGTTGAGCGCCTCGCCATCGTTAAAGGTCTGACCGAGAAGATCGAGGAGATCGCCCCGGAACAAAGCGCCCACACTTTCATGCTGACCATTCTGAAAGTGCGCGAGATCAACGAGAATGAAGCCTTCTCGATGATGAAAACGTGGGCATGGAACCAAGAGTGTTACGTCGAAGCGATTCACCTTGCTTACGACTTCGCCAAAGCGTCGCATCTTGAGAACGCGGAATCAATCTGGTCTGAGTATCTGGATCGGTCGGTTGACATGCGCGAATTCCATGTAGCGCCGGTTACATACTCGATTGATCGATTCGGGAATTATGGCGTTCAGCATGAATCGTTCGTGTCGTGGCTGAATTCCATTCCGGGCGTGACGGCGCGTCTCGGCGACAAAGACGAGATTGTCGGCAACCGTAAGTCGGAGTGCCCAGTGAGTGACGATGATTATATCGGCGAACTCTGGTATTCCTACGCTGATTGGGATATTGAGGCAGAGTAATCGACCGTCCGGCGGCTGAAAGTCGCCGGGCATGTTGCTTCATCACAAAAAGCGTTGACACTGACCGGCCGAAGCTTTAAAGTTTCCCCATCGATTCACCAAACATCCCACGACATCATGAAACGCACAATCCTCGTTCTCTCGATCCTGTCCACCCTTGCCGCTTGTGGCGGTGGCAGCGCCCCGGCCGGCCAACCCGTCAACCCGCTTGCCGTAGAATTCTCCGGCGAGATCATCGAACAAAAACAAACGGACGTTGCCAAGATCGAATCCACCGAACGACTGGATATCGACGGCCTTGTGAGCGCCTACATGACGATGGCCCGTTTTGTCAGCGAGCCGGCAGACCGTGCGATGACGGACGGTGAGGCACGCGCTTTGGCCGGTCTGGAAATGTGGTATCTGGCGTCCAATACCGTTGTGTTTCGCACTGGCCCGGACGGAAAATCGACGCATGAAAGCCCGGCCGCCATCCGTGCGCAAATGGCGGCCATGAAACGGTCATTTGGTCCTCGGGACTATGCCGGCCGGATCATGGCTGAGGTCAAGCGCGGCATGATCACTCGCCCGGATTCTTGGCGCGAAGCAGTGCAGGATTACTACAAAAACTTTGACCGTATGGACGCTGAAGAAAAAAACTCTTGACAGTTTCCGCACGTTTATTCATGCTTCCATACGCTGATTCACACAACCCACGATAGGAACAACCATGAAACATACGATTCTGGCCGTTTCCCTTGCTGCAATCCTCGCCGCGTGCGGTGGCGGGTCCGATTCCACTGTCTCGACCGTGAACGCCCCTGACCGGACGGAAGCCCCGAAGCTGGAATCCCAGCGTGTCGAGGCGCCGAAGGTAGAAGCGCCTAGCAAAGAGGATGAGCCGCGCCGCGCCCGTGATGAAGCCCCGGTCAAGGCGCAAGAGGTTGAGCCGCAAATGATCGTCGGTCATATCCGCACGACACCGGATGAGAAATTTGAATCGTCGTGGTTCTCGATGCAGGACGCCCCGACGGCACGGCAAATCAGTGACGCCTACTTCACGGTTTTCCGCTGGCTGGCCACTGACCGCGAGGAACCGAACGATGCCGAGCAGGATGCGGTCGGACACTTGATGTACTGGTATATGACCCGTAAGGCCGTGCTGGAATCGGAAATCCGACACACTTACGCATCGTGTGCCATTCTGAAGCAGATCGAGGACGAAACGTTCCAAACGATGCTGAGTAGTTCGCCGCGCCAGTTTGCAACCTACATGCGTAACGCGGCCGAAACATCGCGGGACATCATCAGCAACCCGCAAAACCATGAAGACGAAGTGTCTTCTTACGTTAACTACTGCGTCGCTTGCGCCAAGAAGCAGTAACCATCAACCCCCATCACAAGGAACCATCATCATGAAAAAGACCATCATCGCCATTTCCCTGTTCGCCGCTGCCAGCCTCGCCCATGCAACCAACACGCCCGGCGCCGATTGTGTCGGCGTGAATGCCTGCAAAACCAACAGCGACAATGTGACCATGCAGCCGCACGCAACCGGCGGTAACGCTAACGCTTCTGGCGGCAGCCAATGGCAGCAACAGCAGCAAAACCAAAACGCCAGCGCAACCGGCGGCAATGTCGGCGGCGTTAATGTCGCCCCGCAAACGTCCCTGTCCACTGGCGGCTACGTCTACAACAATCGGTCTCTGTCCATTCGTCCGGTGCAGGCCATCGCCCCGGCCGTCGCTGCCCCGTCGGCTTTCGTGTCCCGAATGGTTGACGCAACGTGCGGTCCTCGGCAGGTGGTGGTCGCGGAAGACGTGCAAGGTCGGATTATTGGCGTGTTCAAGGACACGCAGCAGGTTATCGGCGAGGATCATTACCTGAAGCCTGCCGAGCTTGCCTATCGCCGCGTCGAGGTCATGCCGGGGCTGATTCAACTGATCGGCCACCGCGTCCACGAAACTACGTCTGTCGTTACAACGTCTACCAGTGGCGCGCTTGCCTTCGGGGCGAATGGGTCCAATTTTGGCGGCGGCAGCATCGGGGCGGCATCCGGTGGCGCGCTGCAACGTATGGTTACGACGATTCGCCTGCAAGAGTGTGTCGCGTATGAGCTGACGCCCGCGCCGCAACCCGTCGCAAAGCCGAAGCCTGCCCCGGTGAAGCGTAAAGCCGTGCGTCGCAAGCCGGTCGCTGACAAGAACTGCTGATCAGACTTGAGAGATCGCCCGGGGTAACTCGGGCGGTTTGAGCATGAACAAACAGCAGGAATTGCCGCGTCAGTTTAGAGTGGCAGATTACCAAAGCCGTGACGTTCGCTTTTTCTGCATAGAATTGGCGGGTAGCAAAATCCGCGATGATTGGAAGTTTTATGGTTTCGTTCATCGCGGAACCTTCAGAAGCTGCATGGATTATTTGCGTAGAGAGCAAAGGCAGTCTGGCGGCATCATTGAAGCAGGACGCAATAGCGCAAAACTCACGGCGCCGGGCTGGCAGGTTTGCCTAACCAAGAGTGCATCAAGGGGTGATTGAATGAATGGCATCGACAAACAGCAGGAAGTGTTCAAACAGTATCGTTTGACGCTTTACCGTGCATATGGGGTTGACCTTTACCGTGTCGAGCCTGAAGACGGTGAAGTCATCGAAGGTTACACGCTGGCCAAGATAATCTGCCGTGGCGATTACGGGGAATGTTTCTATCAACTGGCGCACGTTAAGGCCCGACACGGAGGAATCATTGAGCATGAGAGAGGCGGCATCACAAAATTAACGATTGTTTGTTGAAACTACCGCGTCAATCATCGCTTGGTTATTGACGGCTACTGAAGAATGACGGAAGATTGATGCAAGGGCGCTTGATCAGCGTGAACGCCATAGAATGATGCGGATGAAAAAGGCCGCATAGAACGTGGCAATAGATCGGTTTACTGGCGAAACCATCGAGCGTACTACGGTCCCCCACCCGTAGATTTACAGACGCAGAAAAAGGCCAGACCATTCCTACAATCCCACATCCAATGAACAACGAAAAAGCGACCGTCAGCCGCATTACGGCCATCATGAAAACGCTTGAGGACATGAAACTTTCGGCGTGCGCTGAAGGTCAATGCCGCATCGGAAACCGTCGGTACTTTTCCGACGGAGTTACCCGGTTTGTCGCTACGCGAATGGCAAAACAGCCGGAAACGTACCCGTTCACGTCTAGCAGGCGAGACAGTGAAGAAAGCAGGTTCCTGCTTCTGCCGTTCACGTCTCTAGCATCGCTGGAAAAAGTGATGCACGAACTTCGGGAATTCATCCTGCAATTTGGCACGGATGTTGTCGTGTTCAAGGACGCGCTGAATGAGCGATGCTATCCGGTGCTGATCTTGCGCGATTCTGGTATTCGGTCGGATACGTGGAAGATCGTCTACGGCATCGGGAACGTTAAATCTCGCATCCATCGCACGATCATGATGATCGAACTGGGGGCGGCCTGCAAATGACGGAAAAGCAATTCGCCCGGGTCATGGTCGGAATGGTTGTCGGTTTTGTGGCGGCTTTCGCGCTGCTGATCGGAGTCTCTTCCACGTTCCACGCTGACAAGCCAATCAAGCAACCCGGAAATGTGGTCTACGTAACGGAGTAAACAATGTCATTCAAATTCACACAAAGCGGCGTTGAATTCGATGGCGGCAAGCTGACGTTGGCGTACCTGCCGGAGTTTCAGACGATCATGGATGAACTGGTATTCATCATCAATGACCCGTCCATCAATGGCGTGCCCGTCGATCTCTCGCAGCGCCTGAACGGTATCGAATCCAAGCATGGCGAAGATATCGACGTTGTTGGAACTAGCGGCGATTACTTCACGTTTCGTCGCGCTGGCGATTCGGTGGCGGTCTGGTATACGTATCTGGACGAGGAAGACAACCCGCAACCCCCGATCTATATGGCGCGCATTGTCTGATGGCTGAAATCAAGGTAGACCCGTTTCATGTGCTGGCTGACAGAGAAGGATTCTTCCTGCCGAGAAAGAACGGCATCGCTTTCTTCATCGACGGCAAATACCGATACCGTTCGTACTCCGATGAGTTTCGGGGATGGCTGGATGAGCAAGACGGAGACGTGCGTAACGTCTTTGGAAACGAGCACTACGCGGAGGTGCATTCAATCGAAACGTTCATGTTCGCAATCGGGCAATGCGTCTTTCTCCCGGCTTTGGTAGACGGTGATTTCTCGATCCTTTGTCGCCTTCCGGATCAGCAACTAATCGATGTTCTCAAGCAACCCACGAAAGAGGAAAACCATGGATAACAAAATGATCATTGATGCAGCGTTCAAATTCATCAAGAAACTTCCTTGGGGCGCATATCTTGTATGCGACCGAATTTTGGAAGCGGTTGATGAAATGAACTGGAAGCTTGCATCTGTTCCTGCATACATGGAAGAGCGTGCATCTATCGATTACCTGACTGTTTTCGGGTATATCGAGGCGCGCAATGGCGGCAAAGAAATTGGCCTGTCCCATATATTCTGGCAAGACGTAGAGGAATCCATGTTTATCTGCCAGAGTGACGTATTCGACATGCCGAAACCTGCCACCGACGGCGCGGCTTGCTTCGACATTCAATCGGCAACTGAGGCGGTGATTCCTGCTGGCGGCACGGCTATTCTGGATACCGGACTGCGATTCCATATCCCCGTCGGTCATGCACTCATGGTCTACTCGCGTAGCGGGCACGGCTTCAAACATGACGTTAGCCTGTCCAATGGCACCGGCGTTATCGACAGTGATTATCGTGGCGAAATGAAGGTCAAGCTTCGCAACGATGGCGCGGAGCCGTTTACCGTCAAGCATGGCGACCGGATTGCGCAAGCCATGCTGATTAAATTGCCTAACCTGCATATGATTTCCGGAACTGTCGAAAATGACACGGCACGCGGATCAGGTGGTTTTGGTTCTACTGGAGTTTGATATGCGAATCTTGGTTACGGGAAATCCCGGCGTGGGTAAAACTTCTGTCATGTATGACGTACTCGACGCGCTTTATGAGAAAAGCGATTGGATGTGCGTAATCCGTTATATGGACACTTTTCTATCCGAAGGTGAAGAATCAGGGGTGATTAGTCACGTTAGTGCTGAAAGTACGTTGAAAGATGAGTTCAACGCAGTCAATGATGGATTCGCGTATAGTCGTGATTTGATCTATGCAGGTCTTAAATCAGATTCGGACTATATCTGCGAGTACCCGTTTGGCGAGAACCCGGCGCCTGAACATGCCGTGTTCTTTGATGTGATTCTCAAAGTATCAGCTAAAGATAACTGTGGAATGTCAAATGTGGAAGTTTTGAAAGACAGGCGTGGCACAAAACGTGGACAAAAATTTTATTTTGAATTCATAGACGGTGAACCGGAAGACAGGATCAAGTTACAATTTCGTCCCGTAAGGTTTGACCTTGGCGCTTAATGGAAAATGCTCTAGTCGTTTGCACCAATGGTTGACACCGAAAAATTTTTGAGGATAATAATGGGTGCGTGCAGGGTTTCTTGTACGTCTCATTGATTGCCTCCAAAGCACTTTAATCCCGGGGCAACCCGGGATTTTTTTCCTTTACCCTATGCGTTACTTCGCTCTCTCCACTGAAGAAACCCGTCTGGCAACGTTTCGTTGCGTGAATGAATTCCTGACGAAACAGGACAGGGACGCCTTCATGGCGCTAAGTAAAGACGCCAAAGCAATCACTGAAACGGAAGCCGTCGCCATGACAGGCGGCGCTAATTTCTTTGAATTCAGGCGCGAAAACATCCAATACATGCGCGCTACCATTTCACACAAGGCAAAATGAATCGACAAATCATCACTACCCAAATTGACGCCATGACGTGCCGCCTGTTTGCGCGTGACACGTATGTAGTCGTTCCCACTGTATCCCGCGAATTCCGTAACCGCATCGAGCGACGCGATATCTTCGCGTCATTCCGTAAGGTAGATACCCCGGTGGGTTCCGTGGTTCTGATCAATGATCAAGACCAAACAGTAACGCCTGTCGCAAGCGAATACTCAATGAGTACGGGTACCCGCGTATGGGACGGCTACGAAGAGACCGAGAGCGTGACCTACGATGAGCTGGCCGAGGTCATCAACAATCAGGCGGATATCATCGATATCGATCTAGCGGACTGTTACCTGACCGTCGCAACCGATCTAGATGGCGAGACCTACTATATCGAGATGATTGCAGGCGCTAAAAAGTCGCTGATCAAGGTTAAAGGCGGTTCCGTCGCCCTTGCTTTGGCAGAAGACTTCCTGCGCGGCGTTGCATCCATCGAGGAAGCCGCAAAACATATCGAGAAGCTGATCGATTTCATCGACGTTGACCCTGAAGACTTTACCGAAGAGGCTGAATACAATGTTTGAGTTTCGCCAGTTTTCCAATGAGGCCAGCGAGCTTGCCAACCTGCAAGCGCATTCCCTGCTGGCCGAGAGCGTTGCCACGGGCGGCTTTTTCGTGCGCGAGCTTGAGACTACGGACGGCACGCTTTGTGTCCACTACCACGGCCCTGATGGCGATTGTCTGGCCCGGTTTGGCAACAATGCCGCCGAGAACCGTGCGTTCTATAACGAGCGCGTGACGCGCCTTCAGGCCATTGCATGAACCTGCTACGGAAACTGTCGCTCTCGTTCACGCTGGCTACCACGATGACGCCCCGTCATTTTGTGCTGGCGTGGAATGGCCGTTATGTGGCTGGCGTCGAATTCAAGGATGAGCGCGAGGCCGGGCGACAGTATCGGAAGTACGCCGACGAACGAACGCACAATAGCCCGCTAATATGGGCTATCAGCATGGCAGGCGGAAGCATCCTGATCTCTTGGCATCACGCAGACGTGTATGACATCGAGATCACGAAGCCCGAAAGCCACTGTCTGAAATCTTGCCCGCGCATTGAGCTGGAAGCGTCTGTCATCAATGCGCTAAAGCAGATTGGATGCGCGAATCTTCCCGGCGCCGTTTTCGATTTTAAGCAGGCTATGAAAAAGCATGCGTAAAGTCTTCGCAAAAGGCCGGATGCGTCACGTAACCGGTCAGATGAACAAGACCGAGGCGGCCTATCACGCCCATCTACAGGCCCAAGGGCATGCGTGGATCGAGTTTGAGGCAATCACCCTCAAGCTTGCCGACGGATGCCGCTACACCCCGGATTTTGCGGTGATGCAGCAGGATGGCGTGATAGAACTGCATGAGGTCAAAGGGTCCAAAGCGATCTTTCAGGATGACGCCAAGGTCAAGATCAAGTTAGCAGCCAAACTTTTTCCCTTCGTCTTCAAACTCGCTTTTCCCATTCCCATTAAACACGGTGGCGGCTGGACCGTCGAAGAGGTGAACGATTCCCATGGAACTGAAACAAGCAACCCCTAAAGCGCGCATCGTCGCGTGGACTCACTACGATCAATCCGGCGTTGATGAAGCCCTTGCCGATTGCGGCATCTATGAATGGGCGCCGTCCGGGCCTGATGACGCTTGCAACCTGATCGAGCTGGCCGGCAAAAGCTGCTATATGTCGTTCGATCTCGCGGCCAACAAGAACCTGACGATGGTTAACGGCCGAAGCAATCACGATTACATTCAGCAGGGAATCATTGCGAACGGTCACACTAGCTGCCTTGAGCATGCAACCGTGTCCGTGATGTTCACGAACGTTTCCCGCATCGTTACGCATGAGCTTGTGCGTCATCGGGCCGGTACCGCGTTTTCCCAGACTTCCGGGCGGTATGTCCGAAACGAGATTGACACGTTCTATGTCCCGGACGCCATCGAGGCCAACCCGAAAGCCAAAGCCGCCTATCTGAAGGCCGTTGAGGGAATGAATGAAGCCCTCCGGGCCATGGAAGAGGCCACCGGCGTCGATTCCCTGCCGTTCGCTGAGAAGAAAGCCCTTACGTCAGCGTTCCGTCGCGTCGTCGGCAATGGCCAGCCTAACAACCTGCTGATGACGGCCAACCATCGGACGTGGCGTCACGTCATCGAGCTGCGAACGAGTGTCCATGCAGAAGAAGAGGTCCGGAAGGTTGTCCGTGACCTTGCCATCCAACTGAAGCACCGATTCCCGACGATCTACGATGACATGAGCATCAACGATGCCGGGGAGTGTGTGTTTAAGCATTCCAAAGTGTAAAGTGATGTAACTTTGCAACAAGGCGGCTTGACGGCCGCCTTTTTTGCGTTCATACTTTCCGCACACTTTCCCACACAAGGACAACGAAATGTCTGCACACTTCACATTCCTGAATCGTGACAAAGCCGCCGAGCTGCTGACCTTCGGCATGTTTGCTGAGGCCGCCGATATGCTGCTGCCGGGGGCGTCCGGCATGATCACTCTGTCCAAAGATATCGATGAGCTGGAGCGGAGAATTGAATTCGCGCTGCTGCACGATAACCTGACGTATGACGAAGAGTATGTTATTTCTAAATTCATGACGTGCCCGACGGTCTACAAGCCCGAGAACTGGACCGATAAATTCATTGTCGTGGTTTCGTATTGCGACCTTGACAAGGCCGACCGAGATCACGTTCCCCTGAAAGTGAATGATGACGTGCAGCCTCGCGGCATGTTCGCCTATTCAAACGCTGGTGATGCCAACCGGCTGGCGCTGATGTATTCCAGTTCTGCCATGATGTGCTGTTCTGATGATATTCTCTTGGATAACGTCGAATTCATCGCCCCGGAGAACTGGCAGGATGTTCTCACGTCTACGAAGGCATTCCAAATCGTGACCGGCGTTCTGTTGCCGGATCAGCGCGCCGAGCTTGACGAGACTTTCGCTACGTTGAGTCTGCATGCGTTTTTCAATTCTCCGGAAACCTATCGTCTTATCGTGGCATCCCCATATTACCGGGACGCCAAGGAATGCTATCTGCACTCCCTGAGCAACCGTGTCTCTAAAATCAAGGCAAATCGCAAATGAAAACTACACTCAAAGGGCAGGTTGTCGAGTATGGCGGCCAAAAATACACGTTCCACACGATCAACGATGCCCATCGTCATTTCATGTCGTGGTGTGAACGGACGGCCGGTTCTCCGGTGAAGCGTCCCTATGTCCTCGGGGATTCCTTCACCGTCATCACGTATGCAAAGCATATGATCCGTTTCTCTGATCCGGTCACGGCCGAGCTGGTGGAAGAGTGATGAACCTGAATCGTTACGGGTATGTGTGGCGATTCGAGAACGAAAGCGGCGTTGTGCTGGAGCTGCCGCTTTCGGAATGCGATGAAGTGCGCCGGAACCTTCGGAAATTCGGCGCGCAATGCACGGCTTTCTATCTCTGGAAGAGAATGGGTGAGCCTGTGCCGCGTGAAATTCCGGACTGCGAGAACTGTAAATCATATTGGATTCAGGGGCTTACGTTCAAGCCGAATACGTGCGCCACTGACGATATTTTGTGTGATATCGTTAACGCAATTGATTCGGCTTCCTTTGGCACGGAGTTTGCAAAGCATGATCAGCGAATTTGACATTATGTACATTGCCGCAAAGCAAGGTAATTACCCGTTAGTGGACATCGAAGCAGCGCGCTATGCCGAGCGAAGGAAGCGATGCGAGCTGAAAAAATGCCTTATCGGGATGACACTTTGGCTTGTCGCTCTCTTCGCTCTGTGTTTGGCATGTAATTAAATTCATTCCACTGTTACACTTTTATATTGCGTCATGGTGGCGCATGTTGAGGTGTGGCGATGGAAAATGAAGTGATGGCGGCTGCAAGTTCGATTATGGAAGAGGTGAGCGCGTTGCCATCAGGCATGAAACTCACCGGCGTGAGCGCGCTTGTGGTAGTGGCGTTCTATATCGGCAAGATGTTTCGTGCAAGCGCGAACGCTTTTACCGAAAACGCCGAGGCTTACCGTGAAACGATTCACAATCTGCGCGAGGATAACCGCCTGATTCGTGAATCCAATCGTGGCGAGCGTGAGGAATCCAAGGCTGAACTGGCAGGCATGAAAGACATGATTACGAAACTCTCGGATCAGATTTCCAGTCTGCAAGATGAAAACCGGGAACTTCGGCGCCAAGTCAAGGACTTGGCTAAAGAAAATGCCGGTTTGCATGATCAGATTCGGATTCTGAGCGACAAACTCGGGGCTTGATCATGTGGCAGCTACTGATGAATCGTTACCTGTCCGGCTTTGCGCTTGTCGTTGCGGCAGTCTCTTCGGCGTATCTTTTCGGGGTCTATCGTGGCGCCGAAAGTGCGCGCTTGGATTGCGAGCGGCGAGAACAAAAACGGCTGATCGATGAATCGGCGGCTGCCCATGACCGGGCCATGGAAGAAGCAGCGCGTGTCATGGCGCTGCAAGCCAAAATCACGGAACAAGAACGTAACTATGTCACTGAATCGGCGCGTATTCGGAAAGAGGCGGCAGCGGCACGCGAAACTCTACGTCAGTACGTGGAAACTCGTGGCTTTGATGGCCGCTGTTCTCTTGATGCTGATGGGCTGCGCATCTGGAATGGTCAAGGAAGCCCCGAAACCGCCAAAGCCCCAAATCAGTGAAGCCCTTTTGCAGGATTGCCCGGAGCCGATTGCCCTTGAGCGCGGCGACATGGATGCAATGATTGGGAACCATATCGACAATATGGCAGCGTTTTCAGAGTGCCGTAGATTGCACCGATCATTGACCGATGCCGTGCGTCTGATGTTAGAATAGTTCCGCTATCTCATGATAGTTTCCTTTCTGTCTCTCCTGAGACTTAGGAGGGGTAACTCAACCCCTCCCTTTTTTCCAACCAAACCAAATGATCATCGCCTACAGAACGTTCAGAATCGCAAACTTGGACGTATTCCCTTCGCAAAGCGCGGCCATCGTCTCGTATGCAAAGCGCGTCACCCCGCATCTTGCCGGGGCGCGTATCTGGCACCGACAGACGACGAAATTCGGGACGGCCTCGCTCTACCAGAAAGCGGACGGGGAATGGCTTTGCATCATCTTCGATCATGCTGCCGATGAAGAAATGGCTTCCGTTCACCGGCAATATGTAAACGCGGCTAAAATGCACCGGAACAACCTGATGAGCATATGCGCCCGTTGATTTCTTTCATCCGTAAAACTCTCTTTGGAGATCAAATGAAACCCACCGTCATCGTTCAAAACCCCACGTTCGGGCTTGTGGCGCACGGCTACAAGACTGCTGGCTATGATGTTCTCGGCTACCTGCCGGGCAAGCATACGCACGTCACGGCCGTGAAGGCTAACTGCAACCTGAAGGACGTTTCCGGCGAGAAGGCGCGTCCCAACCTTGTGCATATCACGATTGATTGGAGCAGCCCGACCGTTGAGGAACTGGCCGCCGAGATTGACCGTGCGCTGTCGTTCAAGCCGAAACTGATCGTCATTGACGCCCGTTACGATCTCGTTCTGCCGTACCTGAAAGGGATGTTTGTTGCCAAAGCGGCGCTTAACGAGCGCGATAAGGTCGGCGTGAACGCTTCCCGTCATCGCGTGCTGACCTTCATTGGCAAGCGCCTGAATGACGTGCAGCAAGCCACCAAGAACGTGCAGCAGCGCACACGCGCCAGCCTTGAAACGGTCAAGGACGTGATGCAGCCGGGGTACCGCTGGAAGAACATTGCGTCCATGAAGAGCGCACGCAACCGCAAGCACGTTGCTGAGGCTGCAAACCGCCTCGGAGCTGGCGTCGTGTCCATGAATGGGCGCCTCACCAAAGCGCGTGGGGCTAATGCAGTCTATCCGGAACTGTCGCCTAACCGTTCTCACCTGTTCTTTGACGGCATCAAGTACCGTATCGTTGAGATCGAGGACTACCGGAACGCGCTGGACGTGCCCGAATGGTTCGCCCTCGGATCATTCAAGAAGGATTCGATGCGCGGCCTTGCGCGTGGCACCGATCATAAGCTTGCAAAGCATATCGGCTTCAAGATCAAGGGCCTTGTTAAGTGAGGTTCCGCTACATTTCCCCGGGATTGATTCGCGTCACTCTCGGGGAACATTCGGCCAATCTCGTCCACGATGAGGAAATAGCCAAGCTGTCCGGCAGGGAAGAGAGCGTAAAGGCCGTGCGCGCCCATTTGGTTGTCACGTGCCCGAACATTGTCGATTCCCTGCTAATCATTCTCGATGCAATGAGCGAGGATAACCCTGTCATGGAGTTTTCAGCGTGATTAACGCTAATCTGCAATCGTTCAAGGATTTGGTCCAGAAATGCGCATCTAAGGAAGATTCGCAAGCCTGCGACATGTTCCGTTCTGCCGTCGGCGTGGATTGCGCCGACGATGAGATCGGCCCGGCGCTCAAGGCCGACGATATCGGCTTTGTCGTGGACGCGGTGGCCGAGCATCAGCCCATCGTGGAAGGTGAGAACATCCATACGCCGAAAGGGACCGTCCGTGTGGATGAGTTTTTGGCTATCCTTGACGCTCTGATGCTGAGTGAGGCCGATGCCGAGGAAAAGGCCGTCATTGAGACCGGCCTGACGTTCTCGCCGGAGGACTGGGAGGCTATGCGCGTGGCCGTCTGGCGGCATCTTGGCCCGGTTGCAACCGCTGCCGCTGAAGCATTGTGGCGCGCTGACGAAGCGTGGAGTGAAGAGTGACGTAAAAAACACAAGGGGGTTGCAAGCCCCCTTCTTTTTTGGCATACTGTCTTCCATCGCAACACGGCATCCGCCGACACTTCCCACGATCATGAAACAAGCTACCTTCTTCCAAGGTTCACAAGAACCCATCGCCAAGAAAAACAAGGATTTGCGCGAGTATCTGCGCGTCAATCGTGAGCGCCATAAGCGCAAGCTTGAGCGCGCTTTCATGAAAGCCACGCTTGCCGAATATGCGTCGGCGTAAGTCTTGGTTCCGCATCTTCCTTGTGGCCCGCATCACTCTCTTCCGTAGCGGGCCACTGAAAACCTTCCTTTCCCTCGTATGGAGGCTCAAATGAGCAGCGAGAAAGTAACCCACGAAATCAAAGAATACGCGGATATCTGCCGGGGTATTGTGGTCAGCATTTATAACCGCAATATCGCTACCGGAGATTACGATGAAAAAAAGGCGCAAAACATGGAGCATGCACTTTCGCAATATTGGCTTTCTCTTGAGATCATGAAGCTTGAAAAAGAACTATGATGTACGTTGAGTTTTTGACACAAGAAACGGCAAAGAAAATCCGCGAGATGACAGTTTCTTTTGACGCCTACACTCTTCTGCATCCGATGAGATATGGCGACTATTGTGCCGTCTATCGTTCCTATTTGCGCGAAGTGCTGGCGCTGATTCGGAAGAACATCAAGGCATACGTTAACGGCGAAGCTGTCGAAACCTTTTATGCACAAATCATCGTCGATTCTGAAACCGTTTCAAAAATGCAAGACCGTGCCGAATACTTCATCAGGGTGAAGCTATTCAAGCCTGTCGAGTATCTGGGCGAGATCGCTGCCGCTTTGGCGCATGAACTGGGCGAGAAACAAGAGGAAACCAAATGAGATACGAAAACATCAGCAACCCGCAACAAAAGATGCTTGCCGCGCTTGGCGACATTGCTGCACGCAAGAAGCAAATCCGCGATGCAGTGGCCATCATTGACAACCTTGTGCAGCACGAATGGCATGTTGAGGGCGCGGAGCTGCTGAAACTCTTCTCGGCCTCGGCCGCCCTTGTGACCATCGTTGAGATTCTGGACGAGGCATTGCCGGAGTGACGGAATGAAGATCGAAGAGTACGAAGCCGTCATGAATGGCATTTTTGTCCATGATACGGATGCAGCAAAAGAGATTGTCCAGTTTGCAAGCAATGTGCTAGAGGCGCTTCTCGATAATGACGAAGCGGAAGCGTATCGAATCGACGTTACAAGAGCAGCAAATATGCTTTACATGCTGAATTCAGAGATAAAGAACGGTCATCTTGACCTTGTTAAGGCGGCCGACGGAGTGAAACCGGAGTAAGCGACATGAAAGACAACGAATACGATGCTCTTTGCGATGGAATCGTGAGGGGAAGGTGTGACGCCGCAAACAAAGTGCTTCAGTTTGTGGAGGACTTGCTGACTGTCATTCTCTAAGATGGATCGGCCGGTAAGCACGAAGTCAACGTGGATCAAGCGGCAAACTTGCTCTTTCTCTTGAATCAAGAAATCAAGATCGAGAGTCTCTGGTTTGAATCGGCAGCAGACTGAATTAAATCGGCGTAAGAGAAGAGAGGAAAGCATGGGCATCAATTTTGAATCGATCAAGATCGAAACCGATTTTACGAAGGAACTGCAAGAGCTTGAGAAGGTATATGCCGAAAAAGAGACAATTGAGCTTGCCAAAAAGAAAGCGGCTTGCTTTGACGCTTTGATTGTCTATCTGGACGATTTGCGGCGCATCCGAGAGCAATACACGGCATTCCGCATGTATTACTTCGATGATTACCCGGAAGGCGATGATGAGCCGCGAGTGAACAAGGATGAAATCATCTTGGATTCCATGATCAGGATCATGGACGCATCTAAGAGCGCGTTGCATAACCAAATTCTGGGGCGCGGGTATCGCAAGAATAACCCCAAATTTGAAGAGGAAATGAAGCGCATTCATAAAGCGATTGAAGCTAGATTTGGAGGTGAAAATTTTCGGCCTCAAAAAGATGAGCGATTTTGACGCGGTTTTGGCCGGCGTGAAGAACGGAGACCGTGATTCAATGCAGAAGGCCATCGCTCACGTCATTGATATTTTGGCGGAATTTCTGCCGAAAGATCGGGACTTTCTGATAGAAGGAGAAGGAGCGGTTTTCGAGACGGTTTACCTCATGGCTGAGCTGAAAGAATTGCTCAAAGGAAACCGGATTCAAATCGTTTCCGAAGGTGGCGCGGGGAAGGATAATGAACCAAAGTGAATTTGAGGCGCTCTTCGACGGAATGTTGTCCGGTGACACTGAGTGCATCAAAGAGATCATACAGAACGGCGCGAACATGTTGCTCGCACTCACTCAATGCATGTCCCCTGATCTTGTCCGCCAAGAACAACGAGACGTTGCGAGTCTGATGCTTGAGCTTTCGTCTTTGATCGAGATGGGCGGACTTCAAATCGTCGATGGCGAGAAATAATCATGGATGAATACGAAAGAATTGCAAGAAAAATCGATGCTTGGGACGAAAGCGCGGTTAAGGAAACTCTTCAGTTTGTGTATAAGACTTTGCAAAGCGTTCAAACCGAGATGCTCGATCTAGGCAAGTATAGTGATGATGTAGAAACAGCGAGCTGTCTTTCAATGATCTTGCTTGATGCTTTGGATTTTGGAAGTATCTTGGTCTCTTCCAAGCGCAAGCAACCCAAAAGCAAGAATCTCAAAACGGAGTGAACAATGAAAATTGAAGAATACACTGCGCTTACAGAATCCATCGATAAAGGTGAGGTAAGGGCGGTCTATAACGCGCTCAAATTCTCTGCCGGTGTCTTGGAAAACATTGGCAAGCAATTGCCGCCAGATGTCCGCCGAGAAGAGGTAGAGCAGGCTCTTTACCTTACATGGAGATTGTGTGACGTGGTTATGTTCCATACCATGCCTGCGAGCTACTGGCGCGGTCCGGAAAAGCAGGAACAACGTCCGCCAGTAGCAGACGATGACGATTTCATCACGCGGTCGAGTTATGAAGATCACTGGCAGAACAAGGGCCGGCAATTCTTTGAGGATTTAGCAAAGAACATCCGCGAACGTGAAGCCGGCGACAAAGTGAAGGGGGTAGAAGAAGACACCCAGAAGGCCAAGCAAGAGCGAGCCATTCTTGAGCGGAAGGCGGCCGCGTTCGATGAGATCGCCGGGGAAATTGTCGGCCTTTACCGTGCAGTTAATACGGTACGTGCATGCGTGGATGGCGACTGCGACCAGTATAAAGTTCATCTTGCGATGATTGACGCTATGTTTTCGCTTGGCGTCGTTGCGCAAATCATCGTAAAAACCAAAGAGGACGCGGCATGATGGTAAAGATTCCTTACGACACTGAAGAATTGGCTTATGGAATTGCCACCGACGACAAGAATTCCATGAAAGTAGCAATAAACATTGTTACTAGTGTGTTATTCCATGCCTCGAATAACAGTAGCTTGAGCGAAGAGGACAAAGATTCAATCAAAAAGGCATTCCGGATTGCTTCTGTGTTTCAGTGGTGGATAGATAACGAAATGGTTCAGGTTCAAATGAAATGGGAGGATCAATAATGCTCAACAAAGACGAACTTGAAAAGCTCTACTCGCAACTGATCGAGGTCCGGCGTCATGGCGACATTGCGAAACTGAATGCAGCCATTCAGCTAGTGGCCATGGCCCTTGGCGAATCAATTTCTACGAGCGACGAATGGGCGAGCGAGAGTTAATCACGCAGCACGCTATCTACGTCATCGCCCGGGCCGTGAACATCATGCAATCACGGCCACGCGATGAATGGAAAAGCGCCATGGCGGCAGATATCAGCGATAACGAAGGGCTGCCGTTCCAGCCCGTCACGTTCACGGAAGGGATGGCCGATGCGATGATCTCTTGGCTTCGGTCAGCCGACACCAAATGGTTTGACCTTCTTTCTGAAACAACAAAATTCCTGAAGCAATCCTATGCAAACACGTCCCCATCAGTATCTGGAAGCAACCCCGGAGATTCTGGCGGCGCTTGATGAATCAGCCCGCGTCTATCGTGGCGTCCCCCCGGCATTCGCCCTTTGGATTGAGCGCCTCGACGATGACGCGATGATGGATGCCGTCGATTGCGTCTATGTCACGCGGGCATGTGCGCGTGAGCTGGCCGTCGATCCGCTGAACGTCGCGTCCGTCATGAATCAATCAGACCGCTACGGCGCGCTGGATCAGTGGATCAACCGGCAGGGGATGGCGCTAGTGGCCATGGCTGCGCTGGCAGACGGGCATGAGTACGCGCTACGATGGGTCCATCCGGACGATGTGGCTGGGGTGAAACGCCAGATTGACAAACTCAAGGGCAACCCGTACCATACATACACTTTCCAAGACGCCATAGAGGCAACATCCCACCATGAAACGTATTCTTCCCCTGATCCTGATCCTGCCCGCGCTGGCCTCGGCCGGTGAATACGAGAAACTGACCGCCAGCGAGCAACAAGAGGCCGCACTGATGTGCCGTCTCTATCAGCCGGACACGGCTGATATGTCAGACTGCCTCGAATCCCGCGCATCGATGCTGTTGCTTGTGCGCGAGGTTGCCGAGGCATACGAGCAATGCCTGAAGTCCGGCTACGCAGACTGCGAGCGCCGTATCTGATCAATCCCACGAACAAGGAACAATCATGCTCTCCTTCAAACCCAAATTCAACTATTTCATTCAGGACATTATCATTTCTGACGTGACGCTTGAAAAAATCCGCGTCGGCAGCATCAAAGTGCCCGGACTGAACCATAAGCAGTTTATGGGCATGTCTCTCTCTTCCATTGGAAACACGGTTGCAGATCATTACGGAGAATTGATGAAAACCTATAGTCAAGACGAGCCGTCGTGGATGTCCGTTATCTACGATACGGACGCCATTCCCTACGTTTCGATGGATAACGCATGGCGTGCAGCCGGATGGCATGATTACGTATTGACCGCTGGGGAGATCGCGTCAGATTCGCGGATCGGGCAAGCCGAGATGATCGGAAAAACCAATCTCGGGAAAACGAATGTCTACCTCGTAACCGAGTTTTCCAGCATCGATGCCCCGATGGTGGCCCGCGCAATCAATCACGCTTGCAACGTCATCCCCGGCTTTGAGCCGATTGCGCAGGGATATCGTGTGTCAATGGCAAGCACGCTTGTCGATGCACTGGAAACTCTGAACGAACGTCACTATGTCGGTGTCGCGCTACGAGACCCAAGCGACGAAGACCGGCGGATGATGAAGGCGGCGCGTGTGCGATTTTTCGATACCACAGACATACACGGTGAATCCGTCGTCATCATTGGATACAACACAATCCCGAATCCGTTCATTAAGCACGATCTTCAGGCCGTGGCGAAATACTTCTGAGGAAACAACAATGAACATCCTTCTCTTCTTCGCATTCTGGGCCGTCTGCACTGTGTGGGTTGTCGGATTCTGCACGGAAAAATTGGTCAACCTGCCGAAGGACTGGGCGACGATCACGGCTTCGGCTCTTCTCGCACTCTGCTTGGCTTTCTGCCTGTTTGTCATCGCGGAGATTTTCTGATATGGACTTGATCATCTTCCTGTTCGTTGGCGTCACGGTCTTCTTTTTCGCCAATGTCAACGTGACGCTGCAACCCGGTGAAAGCCCGAGGGATGCCGTGCGGTACGAGATCGCGGGGAAAGTCATTGTTGCCGTCATCGCGGCGTTCGCAGCGGTCGGCTTCTTCTCGATCATCAATCTGTAATCGGCCAAGGGCGCGCAATTGCGCGCCTGTTTTGGAGGAATCGTGATGATTTACATCTACGCGGCTTGCGTTCTGTCATTGATCGGCGCGTTTACGGCGCGGCAGGTTAAGCGTGCCTTGAGCTATGAGAAAGGCGCATCGTGGCAGTATTACCTTCTTTGCCTTGTGAAAGACGCGGCTGAAGTGGCGCTGTTCTCGTTCGCTATCGTTGAGCTGCTGGACTACGTAAAAGTAGCGGCATGATGGATGGTCAGCGATGAAAACAAGCGATCTTCGTGAATTTTGGGATGCCTTTGGTCCGGTAATCATAGTTTTCGGGCCAACTCTTGTCTTTTATTTGTTTTTGGCATGGGTAGCAGTAACAAAGACGCCTAATGAAACTCATGTTTCAAAATCACACAATGCCACAGATCGCCATGTGACGTCATGTGCGACGATACGGGTAAATGTCGAGAATGGGCGAATTGTTGAGGGGCGGCAATGAATATGCCGCCACGTTGGAAGATAGAAGATGCAATACTGAATTGCGTGTCCTATGCGTTCGTTGTTGCATTTTTCTCTCTTCCGATCATCGTGTTACTTTTCGTAAGTGACGCACCAAAACCGCCCGAATGTCTGGTCCAAACAACCGAACGCGGAAACCGCTTGCATATCGTGCTGGATTGCCCTATGATTCCTTCATCCGCTCTCGAAGCACCCACCGATGAGAAGTGACACGGCTTTTGCGGCCTTCGCTCTGGCCGCCACACTCATCTTTCAATCCCTCATCCTTTGCGAGTTACTCAAATGATCATCAGCGAAATTCCCACGATTGGCGAGATCGTCCTCGGCCTTGTCGGCATCTTTGTCCTTTTCTTTTGGTTTGGGGAGGAATTGTGATGCTGGCTGATTCGATGAGATGGGCCGTTTCTAACGAAGAATCCCCTTATTTGGAGGGGAAAGGGCTTGGCGGCATTCTTCGGTTTAATGCCGATTCTGAACTTTCGTTTCTTGACATTGATTTGCGTGGCGTCAATCTGTCTTTTAGGCAAGAGGAAGATATTTTCCGCCTGATAGACCGTGCGCGCAATGTCTTCGTGATTACGTCGAATCAGATATACAGATTCAACGGGTTAAAGCGAATCGATTTTCTGCACAGATGCTCAAGCACGAAGAAAGGCACAAGAGTTACGCAAGTTTGGTTTGATGGAGATTGCATCGATGAAATCTGGAAGCGCGTCGTCCGGATCATGGATGCAAACAGTACGGCAGTCCGGGATATTGTGGACGTAATGGGGTATACGCAAGGAATCAACGTCTATACCACGCACATCAAATCGCAAGCGGATGTTACAAACATCCGTGTCCCTGACGGCGAGCGAGTGTACCTGCACGATGTCCAGATCAAGGAAGACGGCACCGCAAGCGGGTCCATTGTCCATGCCGACAAGGATTTTTATATTCCATCATCAACCGTAGAGATGTTCAAAGCAATCGGGGAAATCAATGCAAAATAAACCACAATACATGGACCGATACTTCATCAGTCCTTTTGCAATCCGTTTCAATTTCCAACCGCCTGAAGGCTTCCTGACCGATAAGGACGTTTTCAATTCCTACGGCCTCGAAGTCTTGGGGGGATACTGGAAGGCTGGTGCCGATCCTGATGTGGGTGCTTTCAAAAATCGCGTGTATGAGCGCATTGCCTATAACGAACGGCTGACCATGGACATCGGCGTCAATGCACCGATTGTGGCAGCCGTTATGACCGTCAGCAGTAATCGCACAGTGCCTCAATGGATGAAGCGAGGTATTGTTTTCTTCAACGATATCGACGATTTGCCGAAGGCATGGCAGAAGAACGTTGCCAGCACGACAGGCTGCGATGCTGGCGGAATCGCATGGAAGGGCGGCAAGCTTGGTGAGCTGCTGAATGATGCGAATGATTTGCTTCGTTCGGATGAATTCTACGGAATCGAAGATATCACCATGAGCCCCGAGGATGTCAAAGCGACCGGGATTAAGGCAAAATTCGGCTGGCTGAGTGACGCCAAAGAGGCCAAGAAGGCAATGTCTCTACGCAAGGGATGGTCAATGCGCCTCAAGGTTGCTGCCAGCGACGGCCATTTTGGCGGCGAGTTTCTGAAGGCAAAAGGCGTCCAGATCACGGACAATAACGAGGCGCTGATTCAAGCGTTTGCATCCCAATATGGAGAATTCGATGAGCAATGAACTTGCGGTCCAGCAGTCCGAATATGCTGTTCTGAACATGCCGCAAAGCACGGCAATCGCCACACTGAAGGCGTCGCTCTACCCCGGCGCCAGTGACGAAAGCGTTATCAACGTGCTGGAATACTGCCGCGCCGCGAAGCTGGACCCGATGCAGCGGCCTGTCCATATCGTGCCCATGTGGGACGCCAAGACAGGAAAAACCCGGGACACAATCATGCCCGGGGTGAACTTCCACCTAACAGCAGCCGAGCGTAACGGCTGCGCGGGCATCGGTGAGCCGGAGTATGGTCCGGATGTTACGGAGGTTCTGGGCGAAGAGAGGATTACCTATCCTGCATGGTGCAAGGTCAAAGTTTTGCGTCTGATCGATGGCGGCCGCATCGCTGAGTTTGTCGGATATGAGCGGTTCACTGAATGCGTCAGCACTAATAAAAAGGGCACGCCTAACGCCATGTGGAAGAAGCGCCCTTATGGGATGCTGGCCAAATGCGCTATGTCGCAAGCCCTTCGCAAGGGGTTTCCGTCTGTCGCTGGCGCGTACACGGCCGAGGAAATGGTGGGCAAGACGATTGGTGAAGACGACTATGACGGCTTCGTGGTCGATGAATCGGAAGCTGCCAAGCCTTCTCCTACGGCCGGAATCAAGACGAAATCCGAGGCTGCCGCCGAGAAAAAACGCGCCACGAAGGCTAAGGAAATCGTCGAGGCCGCACGTACCGGCGAGGCCGTGTCTGATGTCATCGAGGACGTGGAGTTTGTCGAAGCCGTTGCGGAGGCTTCAGCCGAAGCGGCGCCACCACCTGAACCCGCGAAGACCGAGAAGAAGCGGGAATACCTTCCCCAAGCAGTCCGGCCGTTCGGGGAGTCGCTCTACAACCAGCACGTCAAGCCGATTCTGGGCAAATGGACAGACCGCACGCTTCTCGATCACTTCGGTCTGAACTATGAAAAGATCATGGATATCCCGCTGGAAGAAGCCCGCAACATCATGCGATTCCTGTGCGATGAACAATGAGCATCAGCATGCGCTAACTCATTGACATAATAGGCGGAAACCATTACATTGATACGGTCTCATATCATTTGTTAATGGTTTCCGTATGGACCTTGTTTCAATCGGCAAGCGGTTTTCTGAAGCGCGCAAGATGTGCGACCTCACTACAACCGCTGCCGCCAAACTGATCGGCGCAAAGAATTCTGTCCACCTGATGCGGATCGAAGCCGGGGAGATTGCGCCTTCTCTTGAGTACGTCATTCTTTGCTCACGCGCCTATAGCGTGACAACCGATTTCCTTCTCTGTCAATCGTCCGACTTCGAGTTTGACCAGAATTTCCGCGAAGACCGGGACGTTAGCGCCTGTCTGTTTGAGTACTGGGAGAGAACCAGAAAGCGCGACCTTTGCGCCATTCGGTCCGTGAGCGACCAAATCCACAAGATCAAGGAGAGCACCGAGGAACTGGCATCGGTGGTCGATAGCATTGCGCTTGCATTCCAGCAATTCGCGTCCGATAACCCCGAGTTTGAAGACATGCGCAACGGCGCGAAACTTCAAGCCCGTATCTATGGCGGCCGTGAAAAGGTCTCGAATGTGCGCCTAAAAATCCGACGGTTTGAGTACGCCGGCGAGAAGGCCACCGAGTATCTCAATGACGAATTGGGCCGCAATTCGCCTTGAATGGGAACTGTCCCCCAGATATGGAAGCCGGTGGATTGCAGAGAAATACGGTCTACGCCGCTCTGATGTCCACCGGCATTACGTTTCTGAGGGCTGGAAGAAGTTCAAGGAACGCTTTACGCAGGCACTACCTGAAGAGGTTATAGATTCGATCATGGCCAAGCGCGACGACGAGGAACCGGACGAGATCAACACTTTTCCCGATGACGTTCTGTCAGTGGGAGGGAAATACGTGCCCGGCATGCACAAGGTCGCCTATAAGATCGGCCTGTTAGGTGGCACGCTCAAGGATTTGGCCGACGCTTTCGACGTGGCCGAAGGTACTGTGGTCCGGTGGTGCAAGGAACATCAGGAATTCGGGGAGGCTGTCAAGCGCGCCCGGATGCTGGCTGATGCAAACGTGGCGCATTCCCTGTTCAAACGGGCGATGGGCTACCAGATAACAGAAATGAAAGTGGTGAATACGCAGAACGGGCCGGAAGTTTTCCCCATTGAAAAGGACGTGCTACCGGACGTGGCCGCTATCAAATTCTGGCTGACAAACAGGCAGCCCCATCTTTGGAAAGATAAGGTTGAGGTAAGGGAGGAAGTAACCTTCAACGCCGCCAACCTTGAGAGGCAGCTAGAGGGCGTGTACGAGCGCGTTACCGAAGAGATCGAAGAGAAGCAGCGCGCCATTGAAGGACGGGCAGCGCGCCTTGGCTTTGACGTTGAAGATATCGAGGTGAAGTGATGGCGTTCATCCCGCTGCCAGAAGACCCGCGATGGCTGCCGTTTGTTGAGCGGTACGCCGGAAGCTGCTTCCGTTTTGCGGTCGAAGTGCTGAAGCTGAAGCCGTCCCTTCAACAGAAGGAATTGATGGATGCCGTCAGTGCCCCGGGTTGTCGTGTCAGCGTGGCGTCGGGGCACGGAACTGGGAAGTCGTTCAGTCTTTCTATCATCATCCCTTGGCTTCTCTTCACGCACTACAAGGCGTGGGTTCTCGTTACCGCCAACGATATCGACCAGATCAAGGCATCCACACTGAAAGAGATTGCGTCACAAATCGGGCGCCTCAAAGAAGGCCCGTATGCGTGGCTGGCAGACAAGATCGAGCTGATGGCGTCCGGGGATTTGCGCGTCAGAGGGTATGAACAAAACTGGCTGATGGAGCTGAAGACCGCTAACGCCAAGAACGCCAACAAGATGGCCGGCCGTCACGCTAAATTCCTGACCATCATTGCCGATGAAGGTTCATCCATCCCGGATACCGTCATGATGACTCTGAACGGCGCGCTGACCGAAGCGGCTAACAGGTTCATCATCACTTCCCAGCCCACGAAGAATAGCGGCTTCTTCTACGATACCTTTAACCGCCTGAGCGAGCGTAACGGGGGGCATTGGCACAACATCACAATGTCATCCATCGATTCCCCGCACGTATCGGATGAATCGTTGAAAACGCTATGGGCCATGTACGACGACGATGAGCGGCGCGTGCGCATTCTAGGGTTGTTCCCGCAGGATTCGGCCCGTTTCTTTGTTGGCAGAAAGGCCGTCGAGAACGCATACAAGCGCGGCAGGATCATCAACGCGAACGAGCACTACGGATACTTCATTTGCTGCGACATTGCATCCGGTGAGGGCTTGCGAGACAAGAGCGCGGTGTCGGTGTGTAGGGTGTATGGATACGGGGATGAGCGCCGTGTAGAGGTGGTGGACATTCCATTGTTCACGAACAACATTCGGTCCAATCAGTTTGCCCATTACATTATCGAGGCGGCAGCGCCCTACCCTAACGTTACGTTCGTGGTGGACAGTGGCGGCCTCGGTATCAACGTCTGCCAAGACCTAGAGGACGCGGGGAAAATGGTCCAGCGCGTGAACTGGGGCAATCCGTGTTTCCGGAACGTGAACAAGGATCGGTACCTGAATTTGCGCGCTCAAGCCACGCATCAACTTGCCCGAGCAATCAAGGAAGGGCGATTTAGTGTGCTGACAAACGATCATCGGGCGGTGGGCCTTGATCAGGTATCGCGTATCCCGAAGACGTTCACCGATAAGGGGCGCTTGAGGGTTCCCCCAAAGCACGGCCCGGAATGGGAAGGGATGGGATCGCCTGACCTTGCCGATACGTGGGCATTCGCGTTCCTTGAGACTTCCACGTACACGGCCAGCGGCGAAAGTGTGAGCGACAAGACGATGATTTCAGCCGCCGAGGCAGCAACCGAAGAGGCCGCTAATCTGTTCTCTGACCTTTAGAATGACGGGGTGTACACACAATGGGGCACCCCATGAAGAACGTTCTATTCAAGTTTGAAACGCTGTCGGAGAATGATCCGGCGGCCAAGAAAATCAAAAGCGCCTTTCTGAAGCTCGGCTGCAACGTCGTGGAAATGGCAGTGGGCAAGCCTAAGCGTAGTGCTGGCGTGAGTTACAAGGAATTCGACTTCACTTTTGCCGATTCCCAGCGCGTGACGGCCCGTATCAAGCCCACCGGAGACGTGTATCAAGTGCTGCTGAATGGCAGCGTTTTGCCGCTGAAGAATCAGGATGAGCACCAAAAGGCCATCGAGGAAATTGCGTCGAAGCTGGACGGTGGGCGCGCTGCATTCCAGAAGAAGCTGGCACGTACCAAAGTAACTATCCCTGCTGGCATCCGTAACACGGTCAAGGAAACGGAGAAATCCCTGACCGAGAAGCGCGACGCTCTGAAAGAGGTTATTGCCGATCTCGATAAGAAGATCGAGGAAGCCACCGAGGCGCTGAAATGATTCACGGCCTAAAGATGCTGACCGAGGCGCAACGCAAGGCGCGCAACGGCAAGGTCCAGCGCACTACGTTCGGCCCGCTCTCGTTATGCGTGGAAATCCCGGCAGGCTGGAGGAAAGGGGCGTCGTTCCTGACGGCTCACTACGGCTACATTTCCGGCACGAAAGCCCCGGATGGCGCGGCTATCGATATGTTCCTGTCGCCGCAAGCAAGCGTGACGGCTGACGTGTTTGTCATCGACCATATGAAGGGCGGCAAATTCGACGAACCTAAAGTGTTCCTCGGGTTCACTTCCAAAGTGGATGCCGAGGAAACCTATCGGAATGTATACGCGCAACGTGCGCCAGCAACCAAAATGACGATGACGCAGTTTCAACAATGGATGAAGGAAGGGGGCGCAATGCAACCGACGATCAAGGAAGAACCTAAGCTTCAAAAAGTCTACTGGGACAGTAACGGAGACCCGGATGTCCCGATGACGGAAATTCTCTACCAAATCCGCAAGACCGACCCTACTAGCCTTGCGCTTGAGCCGCTGACGCTTGACGACATCTACGGCGACGCTGACGAAATCGTGGAGCTTGATGCTCTGGTAGTGCCCATGATGCGCCTTGAGCGCGTGGCCGGCATCATGCAAAACCAGATGAAGCGGTACGGGTCCGAGGCGCTTAACTTCCAAGTGAGCAAGCCATTCAAGAAGAACGGCACGGCTCAAGTGGCGGTTGTCTATGAGCTTGCCGACGGCCAGACGATCGGCATCTACTTCCACAATCCGGACGTGACACCGGCCAAGATCGCGCCGCAAGATGAGCTGATTTCTTGGAAATGGATGCTCAACAAGAAGGACATTACGATCCTTGTGGCGCCGGAAAAAGGGCAGGATTTGGACCCGCGTGAAGTGATGCGCCGCGTGGCCAAGATCGCCATCAAAAATCGTCCGACGTTCGAGCGGAACAACGCTGCCCGCGTCGAGCGTGTGGCGCGTGTGGAGGCGCTTAAGGCTGAAATTGTCGTTCTTGAAAAGGAAGTGGACGACAAGACGCATGAGCTGGAAATTCTCCGCATGAAACTCGAAGAGAAGCGGAACATGCCGGCACCTGAACCTGAGCCCGCGCCTGAAGTGATGCCTGAACCTGAAGTTGCGAGCGGCTCGAATGATGCGCCTATTCAAGAAGTCAAGAAAGGTAGGATGAGTAAGTATGATCCGGCGGTGGCAGCAGCCCTAGAGGAAAAGATTGCTAACCTTAATAGATTTTCTGATGTCAGAGACCTTCAGACTGCTATCCGTGACGCTGAACTTTCGCGCAATGATAAAAAGCGAATCAAGGAGATGTTGGAGCAGCGTGTAAGCGATATGAACCATGAGCGGTATCTGAAAAAACAGGAAATGCTTAAAGAATTTGGCGAGCAATTGAAAGCCGCTGAATTTGAAGAGGAATTGTCTTTGGTTGAGGCGTTCATTCACAAAATCCCGGGTATTGATGAAGAGCATATGTCGCATCTTTATACGAGTATTAGTGACAAGCGCAGAGAACTTCAAATAAAGAAGAAAGCGGAAGAACGCAAAGCCGCCGAACAAGCCAAGCAAGCCGAGCCCACGCCCGAAGATCCGAAGGAAGAAACCCGGGAAGAGCGCGTGACCCGTCTGCATGACGCGGTTATGGTCCTGATCAATTCGGCCACGTCCATCGAAGACATTCGGAAGCTGAAGAAATCCGCGACGTTCAATGAATTCCGCTATGTCACCGAGGACACTTCAAGGGCAGCCGATTTCAATCAGCAGCGCGAGAGCATCCGCACGGCTCTCTACACCAAGAGCGCGGAACTGAACATGCCGCTCTACAACGAGATCATGCGCGAGATTCAGGCGGCTACTAGTGAGGCTGGTGTTTTGACGGCGCTTGAGAAGGTCGAAATGGTCCGGAACGACTTCCCGCCAGCCCAGCGTAACGAGATCACGCAGGCCGCCGAGGCACGCATTGAGGCACTGAATGCCGTTCCTGAGCCGCAAGCTACGCCGCTGCCTGAAGTGCAGTCGCCTATGCCAGAGGAACCCGCGCCAGAACCCGTCCATGAGCCGGCGCCAGAACCCGTCGCGGAACAACCAGCCGAGGCAGTGAATGCTACGCCGCTGAATGCCCTGGTTAACCCGCAAGAAGCCGCCGACCGGGCCTATCTCGAAACGTTCGACCCGGCCACCGCTGACGATGCGCGCTTGGAAGAGATTGCTGCCCGCTACACGTCCGGCGAGATGTTGGAACTGCTGGAAAAGGCTTTGGCCAAATACGAGGAATACATGGTGGCTGCTGCCGAGGAATCGATGAAGTGATAGGGTGATGGCCTAAAATCAGAACGGTCGGAAGAGATTCCGGCCGTTTTTTTTTGCGCAAAAAAAGGAACATCCAATGACAGTTATTGAGAAGCTGAAGCTGATCAAAAACCTGAAAGCTGCACAAGCCCTTCCCCGCGACACGATCCCTCAACGCCTCGCACGAATCAAGGCCATCAAGGCCGCGCTTGATGCGCTCAAAGGGGCAAAGGCTGAGGAACGTACCGCCGAGAAGGAATCCGTAGAAGCAGCGTTCAAGTTTGATGCAGAACGCAAGACCGCCGAACGCAAGAAGGCCAATGATGCGGCCTATGCGCTGCTGCAAAGCCTCGATGAGGGCAAGACACTCACCGAAGAAGAAAAGGCCGTGCTGGCAGCGTATAGCGGTTGCGGCGGCGGTCTGATCAACCCGCTTACCGGAAAGACGGGCAGCGCGACGGAATACTACACGCCGAAGCCTATCGTCTCGGGCATGTGGGACATGCTGGGCGAATCGTTCGGGTTCAAAGGCGGTAAAGTGCTGGACCCGAGTAGCGGTACCGGCATTTTTGGGGCGACGGCGCCAAAGGGTGTCGTTATGCAAAGCGTGGAAATCAGCGAGGTTTCCGGCAAGATCAACAAGGCGCTTAACTCGAAAACCGGCAATAACGTTGCCATCGAGCCGTTCGAGGGCTTCGCAGCGCGCACGCCTGACGGCACGTTCGATGCTCTGGTAACTAACGTTCCGTTCGGTGATTCCGGTATCCGGACTGCCAAAGGAATGGACCAGAAATATCAGGATCAAAGCCTGCAAGGCTACTTCCTGCTGCGCGGCCTCGATAAGCTGAAGCCGGGCGGCCTGATGGCCGTGATTCTGCCGGGTAGTGTCGTTGCCAATCGTGGGGCACGTGAAACCAAAGTGCGGACCATGATCAGCCTGAAGGCCGAATTTTGCGGCGCCATCCGCTTGCCTAACAGTGTCTTTGAGACAACCGGCGCTGACGTGATTACGGACGTTGCCGTATTCAAGAAACACGGGACTGACGCGGCTGAAAAGATTGATGCTCTTTTCCGTGCGGGAAAATCCGATGAACTGCGAGAAATGGGCGTTCTCTATGAGGAATTCATCGACGGCAATTGGTTCAAGGGCGAAGGACGCAAGTACCTGCACGGCGAGGAAGTGACCGTTAACGGGCGCTGGGGCGAGACGCAGAAAGTCGTTTCAACCAAAAGCGTTACGGAAATCGGCCCCCTGCTGCGAGAGCTTCGCTTCAAATCGCGCATCAACTGGGATGCTCTGGGGGCGGCTGATGTAAGCCTTGCCTATGACGTGGGCGACGAGATTACGGCACCAGATGGCACACTGATGCGCTGGGACGGTGAAACGTTCGTGGAGGTCCAGCGCGCCGAAGCGAAGGTCAACCCGTTTGCCAAGGTCATCGAGGCAATGGACCTGACCGCGCTTCAGTTCTACTACGCAGACTTCAGTGACGATGAGGTGGCCGGCGCGCTGCAATACGTTGCAGACAATAACGTATCCGTCAAACCATGGGTCAATACGCTGAACCTTGGCAAGCGCATTGATGTTCTCGTTTGCGCGGCCGTCGAAGCGTTCGATGAGAAAGCCCCGACCGATAACCTTGGTGAAGAGCATCCGCGCCTGACCGAGGACGTGCAAGCTTCCATCAAGGCAGCACGCAACGTCACGCCGAAAGAGAGCGCGAAAGGCGTCTACAACCGATTCAAGGCGTTTACCGATAGTGGCGTTCTGTCGCCCGTTTGGTTCGGGCAGGTGGCCGAGCTGAAGACTATCGAGAGCAATGCAGCCAAATTCGAGGTCGCAAAAGGCAGTCAGAAATGGGTCGGCATCAATGAGATGCGCAAAGCCGGCATTGACGTTGACGGTGAAGAATTCGTCCACAACGGCGACAAGGTTGCGCTGATGGATGAGGTCTGCACTGGCAAGGCCGCTGAAGTTATCGAGGCACTGAAGAACGCTGACGTACCGCCTGAGCGCAAAGCCCGTCAGATCGCGCTTGCGATGGAACGTATCGAGAAAATCGACGTTTCCAAGATGATCTTTACGCTTACGACGAAGTACGTGTCAGCGGATGCTAAGGCGGAATTCCTGACCCTGTACGTGAGCAAATCGAACTATTCAGGCTTCCAAGCGCATGATGACATTGTTGTGCTGCCGGCGTCTGAGGTAAAGTATGTAGCGTTCGGGAACGTTGACAAACTGTTCGTGCGCGCACTTGTCGGCTACGTGAACGATGGTCGCGTGTCGTTCGGGAACCTGAAGATTGACGGCGTTTCTGATGATGAGCAAAAGCAGGCGAAGCGCGACCTTCTCGACGACTATCGTAAGTACCTGAACAAGCTTGATACGCAATTCAACCTGTGGGTTCACTCGAATCGTGCGCTGAAAACCGCGCTGGATATCCGCCTGAATTCGGCTGAGAACGCCTTCTTCAAAACGCAAGCCAGCGACGGCCCGCTGACGATTCCCGGCCTGTCCGGTGATATCCAACTGCACGGCTATCAGCGCGCTTTCGTGCGCAAGATCGCAGCGCGATTCAATGGCATCAACTCGTTCGATGTGGGCCTCGGCAAGAGTTTCACGGCACTGGCCAGCGTGCAGTATGCGCAAGCCATCGGCGCGAAGAAAAAGACCGTTTTCGTCGTGCCAAAGTCCGTCATCACAAACTGGGTGAAGGAAGCCAACCGCCTGTTTTCCGCTGACGTTGCCAATGACATTCTGGTAGTCGGTGCCGTCGAGAAGAAAGGAAAGCTTGACGTTGATTCCAAGCGATTCGACGCAGATTTGCAGCGCATCGCGGATAACGTTCACTCGAAGATTTTCATGACGGCCGAAGCATTCCAGCGTATCCGCATCCGGGAAGAGGATGTTAAGGAATATCTGGACGCCATGCGCCTGAACGACCGCGATGCTTACGGGGACAAAATTTCTGACGCTGATAGCAATCGTGTAGAAAGCCGTCTGTATGCCATCGAGAAGATTCTCACGGAAGACGGCAAGAGCGAAGGCGCGCCGTTTTGGCATACGCTGGGCATTGATTCTGTCGTGTTCGATGAGATGCACGTGAACAAGAATGCCGTGATTGCCATCGGTGTGCGCGGCGCCAAATTCCTGTCGCTGCCGCCTGCATCCAAGAAATCCGTGGACGTGATGTGCAAGACTTGGCTGATCCGTCGTGACCATGGTTCCGGTGTGCTGGGCCTGACCGCTACGCCTATCACTAACTCGCCGCTGGAAATCTACGGGATGATGTCCATCGTGGAAGGCATGGACGCAGTGAATGATGCGTGCGGCGTCGCTGGACCGGGCGATTTCATCAAGGAATCTGTCATCGTCGAAAACCGTGCAGAACTCGGCGTGGACGGCGAAGAGCGGATGATGGATGTTTTCGTCGGCTTGAAAAACACGCAGATTCTGGCGCGTCTCGTTCGTGGCGTGTGCGATATCAAGACGGCCGCCGACGCCGGGAACATTGTCCAGCCTGACAGTGAAGAGGTGGTGCAAGGCGTGCCGCTGGATAACGACACGGACCGGCAATTGCGTCGGATGATCCTTGCCTACCAGATCATGCAGGGGGCGGTTGACGCAGGCCCGGAAATCCCCGAGCGCGTGGCAGAGGTTTATGGGTCCAAAGTCAAGACGCTGATGTCCCCGCTCAACCTTCTGTCGAATATGTCGAAACTGATGGTTGATGAGGACGCGGCCAAGAAACGCACGGTCTATATCGGTGGTTCCGAAGAGCTTACGGAGAAATTCAACGGCCTGAAGATCAAGGAGAAACGCGCCTATGGCCCGCGCCTTGATGCAAGCGAGACGGTCAAAGTGACGGTCAATCCTGAAGACGAGGAAGACGTTGAATTCATCGTCCAGATTGGGGCAGTCTTCGATGGTGGAAAGACGATCATCGATACAACGTCATGGGAGACTCAAGACAAATTCGAGGCACTTGCCGCGAAGCTTGACGTACCCTTGGACGTGAAGCCGTCGGAGAAATTCAAGGCCCTTATCGAGAACATGAAGGCCGAGGCTGCTAACGTGCGCGGCATCAAGAATGGCGAGCGCATCGAGCATGCCAAGCAGATCGTCTTCTGCGACATGCTGGCAACCCATAACAAACTGAAGCGGTTCATTTGCTCACGTATGGGCATCCCCGCCTCGGAGGTCATCATCGTTACGGGTCAGCGTAACGGTTCGCCTGAAGAAATTCAGGACGTGCAAGACGGGTTCAATGACGGACGCTATCGCATCATCATTGCCAACGAAAAGGCCGAGGTCGGCATCAACCTGCAAAAAGGCACGCAAGCTATCCATCACCTGACGATTGGATGGACTCCGGACAGTTTGCAGCAGCGTAACGGACGTGGCGTTCGGCAAGGTAACGAGACCGCGAAAGTGAACGTCTATTACTACGATGCCGAAGGTACTTTCGACCAGATGAAGCGGTCAATGGTCAACAAGAAGGCCGACTGGATCGAGAAGGTAATGACGGGCGAAGGCCGCACGGTGGCCGTGAATGCCGGCCTGACACGCGAGCAAATGGACGCGCTGATCGATGGTATGGGCGACGCCGAGAGCATTGCCAAAGCGCAAGCCCAAGCGGAAGAGAAAGCCAAGAAGGAAGCGCGTAACCGTGCCGTCACTCAACAGATGATCATGATTGAGGTTGCGCAAAAGAGCGAGGAAGAGCTGAAAAAGGCGGCCGATATGGCAAGCTGGGCCACGTCGATGATCAACAAGCTTATTACGCCGATCAATCAGCAACTGGAAGTCTCGCGCAAGCAATTGGCACTGTCTCGCAGTGATAAGACCAAGGAACGGCTTACGCAGACCATTGCCGAGCTTGAGAAGCGGCAGGGTGAAATCAGGACGCGCTATCGGAACTATTCTGATCCGTCCGTGCGTGAGGAATGGCAAAACGACATTGAGGCGCTGCAAGATAGCGTCAAGAGCGCCAATGAGCAGGTGGAGAACCTGTCTGGCGATGGCGGCCTGAATGAACGTGAAATCCAGCACGTCAAGGACGGAGAGTTCTTCAGGGTTGGCGATGAACTTGCTTTCCCGGGTCAGTTTGTCATGACCAAAAACGACGGTATCGGGGTTGTCGTGAAGAACATCAGGAAATCCCTTTGCCTCGCAACTCTTCGCAAGGATGATAGCCGGCGTTCCGCTGCCTTGGATACCTCCCCGGTCGGCATGGAGCGACTGATCGATGAGGATAAGGTTCCTCACGACATTCTGAAAGAGTTTGCCAAGATCGATACGTATCAGGCGATGCAGGAAGAGGAAAGAACGTTCGAGACCGTTAAGGCGATCACGCAATACACGCAGGTTGTCGCCAAATGGAAGGGCGACCTTGCTAACGTTCTGTGGAAAGAGGGCGTACCCGTTCTGATGATGGGTTCCTACGGTTATCCGCTGTTCGGGATTAGCCGTGATGCGCATCGGGATTCCGTCATCAATTACGATCCGTATAGCGTCGCCACGCTCAAAGATGATGGCACATGGACCGAGGTTGACATTGAAACGACGGCTGCTGCTGCCGCGCAATATCTGATCTCGATTGATGCTGTTATGAGCGATTTGATGGTGGTACGGAACGAGAAATTCCGGAAGCTTCTGTCCCAGAACATCGAGAACCATTACCTCAAAGACCCGGCCATCGTTGAGCAGGCAATCGAACTGGCCAAGCAGGAATACTCGTCATACCGTTACGGTAGCTACGACATTCCAAAAGTGGCGCGGATGCTTTCAATCCTTGGCCTTCGACGTGCGGCAAAACTGCACTACAACCTCTATTCGGCAGAGGATTTCCCGGGCGTGGAATCGATGCAGGGTCAGATGGAAGTGTTCGTCAAACAGGCCCGCGAAGAGGAGGAGCGCGTTAATCAGGAATGGGAGGAGAAGAAACGGCGAGAGCGCGAAGAGGCGGAAGCCAAGGCAGCACAAGATGCGGCGAACATGGAGAAATGGGTGTCCGAGGGCTTCCCGGCTGATCAGGAATTCGGCATCACTGGATTCCGCACGTTCGGCTTTAAGGATCGGATCAAGCAGGCTGAACAAGAGGCAGGCGGTAAAGCCCGCTGGCACGGTGACAGCAAGCAATGGATCATTCACGGGAAGGCGCTGGACAAACTGTTCAAGGATGAATCGTTTGCCGATGCCGTCAAGGAAAAAGAGCTGATCATCAAGCCCGTCTGATTGACGTAACGAGGGGGCGCCGATATGATGAAGCGTCCCCTTTGCGGAGATTGAAACCATGGATATCGAAGAGATCAAAGAGAACTTTGCGTACACCGAAGACGTTGCGAAGGGCTGGCGTGATTACTACCAGATGGACGACGCAGACACCGAGCGCGTGGCCAAAGTGATTGCAGGCCGCATCAGCGACAAGAAGACGGATTACCGTAACTACGGCCCTTGGTGGTGGCCCGTCAAGCGTGCATTGATCGCGCAAGGGCTGGCGGCGGGATACGTGGATGAGGAAGTAGCCGATGCTCTGTCGTTCGGGAATGGACTGGACGACATGCTTTGCGGCGACGCCTACAGAACGTCGTTCCTCGGGTCCAGCATCGCGGAGACGAAACAGCACGGCCAATACGTCATCCATGATCCGGACATGGAATAGTAAGCAGCCGAAGGGTTAGAATCTAAGCGCCTGTAGTTTGGGCGCTTTTTCATTTGCAAATGAGGAAAAGACAATGGATTTGACTAGCTATCTGCGCCAAGATCGGCGCGTGAAATTCGATTCGGCCAAAGCAGAAAAGGCCGTCGTGGCCCGGGCTGAGCAAGAGAATGAAGACCTGAACCCTGCCGACAAGAATTCCATTCTGGACGCTGCCGCCGACTACGCTACCCGAGATATCGGGCTGGCTGCCGTCAATGCCGTGCGCGAATGGGCAGAGACCGATGATCTCGATGCCGGCGAAACTGCTGCCGACCGCCTGATTGCTCTGTTCATCGGCATCGCTGACGAAGATAAGGATGGCGAAATCACGCCGGAGGAACAGGACCTGCTGGAGATCGCGCTGGAAGCGGCCTATGACTATCTGCTGAATCTGGGTGTGCCTGAAGACGATGTTTCGGCACTGCTGAATGACTTTGAGCCGGAAGTAGCAGACCGAGTTCTGGAGCTTGTTATCTCTTCGCTGCCTGAAGGCGATGCCGCCGACGCTGACGTGGATTCCTACGTGTTCGGTGAAGACGAGGATGAAGGCGCGGCGCTGGATGCCGTCTACAAGAAAAAACTGGTGGTGCGTAACGGCAAGAAAGTGCGCATCAACAAGCGCGTGAGCGGTACCGTGCGCCTGTCTGCCAAGCAGAAAGTGGCCATCAAAAAGGCGCGCCTGAAGTCGCACAATGCGCGTGCTATGCTTAAGCGTGCCAAGAGCATGCGCAAGCGCAAGCAAATGGGTTTGTGATAGCGTTCTGACCTAGGACGCCGGGGAGGCTTGTGCCTCCCCTTTTTTTTACCCGTACCGATTGTTTCGATAATCGAGACAATCGATTGTTACGCAAAACGGAACAATGAGGAAGAAATGGCAATTACTGTCTCTCACTCGGCCGTCAAAGAAAAGCGCGACGTGCCGAAACGCGAACGCCTCGGCAGCCAATGGGACGGCCTGAATACAAACCTGCTGGCGACGTTCTTTGAAGTCGAGAAGGTGGGCAGCGAGTACAAGCGCAAAGAGGGCCTGTATGTAGTTGCGCCGCTCACGGATGCGAGCTGCGAACTCACCCAAAACTGGACATCGCCCTTTGAGCAATCCGGCGTAGACCAAAGCGCCCCCTACCTGACCGCCATGCTTCAGACTGGCGGGCTTTCGCAAGTGGTGGACGCGGTGGGATCGGCCCTTGGATTCGAGGGAGACGGCGGGATGGCGAACGAGGCGCTCAAGCAGGCGCAAGGCCGGTCAAGCGTGACGAAGCTTAACAGCACGCAAATTTTCAGCGGGATGCCACCGGTCAAATTCAGCGTAACGGCCCTTTTCCGGGCGTGGTCGAATGCCCGGGATGAGGTCGAGCGCCCCATGGAAAAACTCGTGGAATGGTCCCTGCCGAAGGCCATCGTCAACGAAGGAACCCTGATCGAACGGGGGGTTCAAATCCAGAAAGGCAGCGCCGATTGGTGGTCGGCCATCATGCCCAGCAAGGCCCCTTGTCTGGTAGGAATGACGTACAAGGGGCGCACTTGGATGCCCATGGTCATCGAATCAATCAGCATCCCGATTGCGTCCAACGTGACGGGTTCCGGGGAGTTTGTAGAGCTGGCAATCCCGATGACGCTGGCCACGCTGACGGCTATTGACGCGAAAGACTGGACGGCTACGAGCGTCAATCATGGCCGATAGACTGCACAAAACATAGGCAATTCAGCCCGCCGAGTGCGGGCTTTTTTGTGCCCGTCGCCGGCATCATCCGCAACGATTGGCGACGATTGGCTATGAGTGGGCAATCACGATAAGCAATGTTAGAAAATTGGCGGTAATTTTTCCTACCCCCCTCCCCCGGGGTGCATTTAACAGGTGTAACAATTGGCGGTAAATTTTCAGTCGTGAGTTCAACATGAGTTCAACGTATACTCAATATGAGTTCAACGTTAGTTCATCGTTGCGTAACATGTCCAAAAGAACAAGAAAATTGGCGGTAAATTTCCGCTCAACGTGGTAAATGAGAACGATTCTCGTGTGTCTCACAAGATTTAAATAATTCTTGAAAAATTACCGCCAATTTTTCTCTCATGTTTGGGAACGTTCGTTATACGATTAAGCCGAAAAACGGGGGTTTTTCTCATCTTTCGCAACGTTGAACTCTTTCCTGAAAAATTACCGCCAATTTTTACATATGTTAAATCGAATTGTTAAACGAGTGTTTATGCGGTTCTTCAGGCGTCGGACACAAAATTTAACGTTGTTAAAAAGTATTTTCCGAATTTCTATTTTTTTCTGTCGTGAGGGTCAGATATGAAAAAAGGTTTTTTTGAATAGACCCCTATATATATAAGGGGGAGAAATTAGGGAAATTGCCCCGAGCCCCCCCCCGGAAGCGCGCACGGATGGGGCGTCTCTCACCCCGGGGGGAGGGGGGGGGAATATTGCCGGCGAATTACGGAGGGGGTAGGAAAAATTCGGGGAAATTAGAGCAGGAATTTCCGGGCCGTGCGATGGCCTCGGGGAGGTCTGCCAGAGGAACGGGCGATGGGGCGGAAGCCCCTACTCTGGAAGAGACCGCCGACGCATCGATGCCGGACCTGCTGGCGCGTGTCTGTCCACGTCATCCGTCTGTAGCTTGTGAGGCACGTTGGGTTGACGGCAGGCCGGGTACTAGAGAGAATGCAGCCATCCCACACACAAGCCGATGAGGCCAACCATGAACAAGCCGTCCCTTTCCTACCTGCCCGCCTGTATGTCTTTCCGGACCCTTCGCGCCAAGAGCGACGCCTACCTGATCGGATTCCTTGGGGGCTTCGATGACGTGGACGCCATCCGTGCGGCGCTGGCGAAGTTTCGCGGCGCTTCCTATGTCCATCAGAACGACCTTCTGAGCGTGGCCGTTAGCGGGGCATCTACATTTGTGCGTCATAGCCGGCCGGACGATGCCAAGCGCTTGAATGCCCTTGCTGCCCGTCGGCGGGCCATTGTGGTCGAGATGATCGGGCAATACGTTGAGTGCTGGTGCCATCAAGTAGGCCCGGCTTACGTCACGAAAGAGGCGCGGGACTATCTGATCGGTTGCGCTGATGGTGGATGGTCGCTGCAACCCGTCCCAGTAGCCGTCCGTCTCTTCCCCGCATCGCCTGCCGATTTTGCTTGACACGCGGAACGGCAAGCTCCATACTTCCAAACATCCCACTCACCACAAAGAGAACATCATGCGCTTCATTCTCACTTGGACCAAGAACAACCGGATGCGTTACGTCGTGGCGCATCGCATGGACGTTAAAGCGGATGTCGAGCTGATCCGCAAGATCGAAGAAGAGGAGCCGGATATCTGGCCGCTGCGCACGGCATCCGTTCATGAGGTCATCGAGAAGCTTATGCCCGAGCGCGCCAACTGGCTTTTGCGTGACCTTGACATGGTGTGCGAAGAAGGCGAGATGAACGGCCTGTCCCAAGAGCTGCGCACGCTGATTACCGGCCTGTCGGATATCGATAACAAGGAATCGATGAAGAAGGTTTCCGCATATCTCGCCTCGATCCAATGACGCCGATAACCATGGCCATCGTTAGGAACGCACACCCCGCGTTCCTTTACGCCTACGCCAGCCCACAAAATCCGGCCCATGGCTTCGTTGATTCGCCTAGCCTAGGCGATGACACTACAGTGACGCCGAAGGCCGTAGCGGGCTTTCTGGGGGCTTCTACGGCCGACACGCAAATTCAGGAACTCGACGGATGCACGCTTGATGCCATCGCCGCATCACTCGCTGCCGAGTATCGCAAGGAATACGGAAAACTTTCATCAGCCGTCGCGGAATCGATCTATCAGGCATTCCGAGGGATTGTCTGGGGCGGCTGGCCCATTCTCAATGCACGGCACGTCATCGCTGCTGCCGTGCGCTTTGCAAAGGAGCAATAATGACACCGAAACCGCTGATTCCGATGGGAATCGAAGCTTTCAAACTCGAAGAATCTGCCAATGACGATCACTATGCGGCTTTCTTTGCCGGGTATTCAGGCTATCAGTTTGATCCGTGGGAAATGAATGCGTTGAGGGCAGCACTTCAGGAAGAAGGCCGTGATGAATACCCCGGCCCTAACAGCATCTATAACCGATTCTTAAAGGGCGCATGGAAGCAGTCCTACAAGCATCAGGATTTCCACTGGGACGAAGAATGCGAAGAGAATCTAGTGATGCTGGACCTTCTGGAGGTGGCCGCCGATAAGCTGGATCGAGACAAGGTAAGCGAAGAAAAGCGCAAGCTGATGGAAGCCTATCTGTCCGGATGGGCATGCGCTGGCAATTTCCTCGAATCCCCCATCTTCGCCTACTTCAAAGCCGAAGAGTACGTTAAGTCTGTTTTTGGTATCGAGAAATGATCAAACACTCACGCTCAATCACGGCCGGCTACATTGTCCGTGCCTACAAATCGAACGGTCTTGGCACGCATCATGATTGTGTACACACGCTGTCCGGTTACTCTGGCCGTGTCATTCGGCCGGAACAATTGCGAGAGCTTGCAATCCGTGCTGCCATGCTGCCGGGAAATCGCCTGCTGACGCCCGACGATATCTTGCTGATGATGAAGGCCATTGACGTGGGGTTGCTGGATGGCTGGCAGCATAGCATTCTGAAAAAGCCGAATCAGTCCAGATTTGCACGCGCTGGACGTGATGATGCGCATATCCTGCTGGTGCAATCGCTGTACGATATCGCGCACGAAAGAGCGGCCGAGATATGGGGGCGGTTTAAAAAGCACACCAAATACGCTTTCCCGGTCGGCGCGTGGCTTTCCGGCTGGCGTATGCGCGGCGATGATTCACTGAGCCCGGCCATCGCGGCCGTGGATGCCATCACGTATGCACGCGGCTTCATTGACTATCTGAATCTGAAGGTGAAGGAATGACGGAAAAATGCTTGTCGCTGATTACTGTCGGCGCATTCCGAAAGATCGCAAGGTCGGGAAACATTGAAAGGATCGAGGAGCTTTCCCGCCAATTGACCGGGTTCATCCACACTTACCCCATCCATATCACGCCGCGACAAATCATCTGGATGGATGAGAAAATGAAGGTATGGCCCAGCAACAAGCGGTTATCTATCGATGACGTGATTCAGTTCATCGAAGGGGCGCGGCTCTATACGCCTAAGAATGTCTTTTACCGTTCCGGGTGTGAGGAATCCTATGCAATCCGGATGATGTCGAATCTCTACGATGCGGCGAGAGACTACGTGTACTAGAAATGCAAGGATACTGAATTGACAACCTATGCGCTGGACTATCTGTACGGATGGGAATGGTCCGGGCAGATTGACCGGACGCCTATGGCCATGGCAAAGGATGCTATCGGCTATGCAAAGTGGGTCAGAAAGCAAATGAAAGAAAGAGGGTTCTGCCGATGAAGTGCAAGTATTACGCCATTTCTGGCAAGGAAATTCTGAAGAAAATCGAGTATTGGCATGGCGTGGCGTACCTTAGCGGGTATTCTGGGGGAACGATATCCCCATGGAAGCATGCCGAATATTTGCGCAAGAATCTCGCAGACTTCGCGCCAACCAAGAAATTTTCCCCGCGCTATGTCCATCTTCTCGCCGGCGACTTCATGCTGCTGGAAAGGCTGAAACGTTGCGAATCGATCCGCAACGGCCGCGACAAGATGCACGTCAAAACCGTAGATTCGATGCGCTGGCTCTATGAATCGTTCGTGAACGAGGAATACGCACGCAGCCCGTACCATCGCGAGGCGCTGGAATACGTGCGCGGAATGGCTGATGCCGGCATCGTCATGGACCCGTTCCTCGTGATGGAGAAGGTGGGCGGCTATCTGGCAGAGATTAAGACTTTCAAGCAAGGGCCGAAATGATCATCTTCCACACCCCAGTCAAAAGCATGCCGATTCCCGGGGTATCGCTGAGAATGCTAGACCTTTCGTTCCTGTCTGGATATCTCGGTTTCGACGTGACAGACAAGCAGGAAAAGGCTTTGGCCAAGGGGCTTGGCTATCGTCGATGGGTTGATGCGCTCGATCTTGCTAACGCTCTTGGCGAGGGTATCAGCTACATCGACGAAACGAACATCAAGCCATTTAGCGTCGATGAACGGTACAAAAAGCAAGAGCTGATCCTATCGGCGCTCTATGAGATTGTGGATAAAACCAAGCAGGATCACACAGTATCGGTGGTTCAGGAAATGCTTGCCGAAAGATGGATCGAAGGCGCGGTAATGGGGGCGTCTCTGATCGTGGACTTCACGCCAGAGGAACTGGCAAATGAGGCCGTCAAGCATGCACGTCGCAGGCGCCCCGAGAAGTAGCGCGCAAGCAACACGCTTGACACGCAGTGAGGACGGACCTATACTGTCCTCACTTTCCAACGAGGCATCACTATGCGTCCCACTGTCCAAAAACCCTTGTATACGAACGCTTCCCTTCTCTACGTGATGAGCCGTGCCGAACTGGCCGGCTACGCCACGCAATCCATGACGCCGGCTCAATATGATGCGGCACGCCAAAAACTCGCGTCCATGCCCGCCATGCAAATGGTTTCGCCCGACGCAGCGTGTGCGCTTGTTCTTGGCGGCAATCCGTTCGCTGGATGGTTCGCTGCCGACGACCGTGAAGACGCGGTTGTGATGCGTCGGCGCGATCTCTACAAAGAGATCATCATGACTGAATCGAAGTGGCTGCGAGAGCGTGCAGATAGCGTCTATCTGGAAACGTTCGATGACGTGACGAACGGATACGTTCAAGGCTATATGCCGACATTGGACCCGCTGCGAGCGGTGGCGCTGATTGACCAAATCACACGCGACATTCTTTCCAACTAATGAGGTGAAACGTGGGTTTTGATACTGAAATTATCAAATCGATCAAGTTTGATGATCCTTCAATGGAACTTGATTATGACGATTACGATATCTTGCTGCGGCAACTGGAAGAACTCTTCTCGACCGGAAAAGGCGAGTACCCCATTCCGGGCGTGAAAATCAAATGGAAGAAGTACGCAATTCCTGTGCCTGTCATGCTTGGCATGGTTAATGTTGAGCTTGCGAGAGAGTTTAGCGTTGTCGTGCTAGGCAAGGATTCCTATCTGCAAGATGGTCGGAAACTCGCAGATTCTAATGATCACAAAAGTAAGGTATATCGGAAGATCACGGATAACTACGGGTTGTTCATCAATGTTGCTGCCACTGAACATTGCGTCTTTGACGGCATCAATCAAATCCTGCTGATGGACCCGGCTGGCACTAACACTGCCTCGATTCCTAAAGAGCTGATCCATTTCCCACAAAATGACCCGGTGTACATTGCCCGCGAGCTGGAATCACTGTCGTTTGGCAAGCATCTTGTGGCGTGCATTCCGGACCTGAACGATTTGCAGGTCAGCTACCTGTCTTCGGCATTCGAGGCGACGCATTCGGTGGGGCGCGTCATTCACAAGAAGATGGACATTAATCTGACCGTTTTCATATCGCAAAAACTGGAATGGAATACAGAAGTGGCTGTCTTTCGCTCCATCCAAAGCATTGTCGGTGTTCCTGCTACGAGAGGTCCGAATTGAACTATCGGTTCAAGAAATGGCAAAAGAAGATGATTTGCAGTCTCTACGGAGATCGAATCATCTTCGATCAGAACGACGAGATGCGCGATATCAAGGGCCGGTCCATCGAGTACCCGGACGCCTGCGAGCAATTCGGCATCTTTGAGGTTCGGACGACAGAACAAATGGGCGACCTTAAGCTAGTCGATAAGGTCATTTTCAAGTGCATGGACTATTGCGACGCTATGTCGTTCGCAAAAGCAGCGAGAGGCAAGCGAGAACTTGCCGTGATGAATCACTATTCTGGCGAGATCGTGGAGTACGTATGAACCTGACCGAACTGAAACTGAATCGCAACGAGTTTGACGTTTACGTGCGGGCCGACATTGTTCAGGCCATCGCAGACGGCAAGTATATTGCTGACCCGTCAAACGAGCATAAGGAATGGATCGATAGCATGAAGGGACTGCCGTTCATTCATGTCATGGAATCGATGGCCGATCTTGTCGAGGATCATATGCGCGAAACCTACGGTACGCCGCCTTTCATGGCATCGGTGGACTATAACGAGGACTTAGCGGCGATTTTTGACGATTACGAGAAGGCAATCCGTGCGCTGAAACGCTTCGATATGCCGATCGTGTACAAAGGGCATATACCGAAAGATGCAAAGAGCGATAGTCTTTGCATCGGTGTCGTTAATGGCTTGCCACGTTGGTTCCTGTATCATGGCAAAATCCATTCCAAGAAGCTTGCTATTGCCTGCCAATACGTATGGCCTGATGCTTCTGATAAAAGCTTTTTGGATTTCCTTATCGTCACTGAAGGTGGCAACTGGCGTGATTTGAACGATATCGTCAATGGCGGCATGCTTGGCGTTGTTCTCAAAAACACCAAGAAAAACCTAACTGCCGCTGCAATGGCCGGACTGCGATATGAGACCGTCAAGTCTGCTAGAGATGGGGCCAGTTATATCATCGTCACGGCCGTTCCTCGGCATCACGACTATGACATGATCCTTGACCGTGCAATGAGCATTGTTGGCGGTCTGTATATCCCTTGTGAATCCAACGAAGATGAGGACGAAGAATGAAATTCATCCACCTGAAAGACCTGATTGACACCGAAAACGACAATTTCTTTTTGGTCGAGCACACTATCGACAAACTCGACGGGTACATTCCGTACACCATCGGTACGGACCTCATGAAACAAATGATCCTTTACCGTCGTCTCGACTATCGAATGAACCCGGCGGAACTGACCATGTGCATCATGGCCGCAAAGGATGCCGGGATGAGGCGTTTTGATTGGGACAGCATCATGCAGAACTATGACGGATATCAGGCATTCCGCAACTATTCATCCGTCAGTTACGCGATTGACGGTATCCGTCGGCAGGAATGCGTTGTGGCCGTTTACCGTGGCGAAATGCGCGATTGGCAGCTAGAGGAAGTCCGCAAGAAAGAAGGAGAAATTCGGATGCTCTGTTTGCAGAATCAATACGATGAATTCATTACCCTTTTTGGGTATCAGCCGCTTTTCCTAGAGGCAATTCAGAAATTCGACCACGATCAATCTTTCCTGTGAGGCAATCATGATCAAATTCGACGGATACACTGCAAACGGCATCAAGAGCGTTAGCATCGATGATGGACTGATCTTGCGTGCCATCCTTGGGGTTGCGAAACAAGAGGAATCGCCTTATATCGGTCAATACGCGCTTGATGAACTGAAGGGGGGCTCTGTATCCAGCGCCGTCGAAACTCTGGCGCAATGGTATGCAGAGGAGGTGATGGATTGTGATGCCCCGTATGTCGCCAAAAAGGACGGCCAGACGATCTTTGAGGCCGAGGCCGATAAGGACTATATCCCGCACGTCATGACCTTTGATGAGCTGAACCATTTCAAGCCGCATCATGACCGCATATTAGTTTTTACCCAAAAGAGTAATGATGAAGATATGCGGGGGACAATGGAGTATGGTTATCAGCGTATCTACTATGACGATGAGTATGCAGATTCCGTCTATGCGTACATTCGATATCCATACTTTGGGCGCGCTCTCGCAGAGTGCATGGAGAGCGCCTACTGTCGGAGCAGAATAAAACGGCTTGAGCTTCCGGAATCTCACCCGGTCGAATTGAGCGATTGGCAGGTGTTTGAAGAGCTGAAGACTGGCAACCGCATCGCCGCGATGGTCAAGCCTGGGGACGTGAACTCCGCGTTCCTGAACGTGACGGAACTGCCTTATATGCGCGGCAAGCATCCCGAACATGGGCATGTTCTGATCGTCGGGGCGGCGCGTTCTGGATCAATGGCTGCAATCGTGACGTATGCGCGGGCTTGCGGTGTTGAGCTTGAAAAGCCCAAAGAGCCGGAAGTTTTTGATGAGATTCCTTTCTGAAAGGTGGGTGAAAAATGCTACTGCGAGAATTGCCCAATTGGGTTGCAAAGAACAAGGACCGGATCAATGAAACGGCCATCGACGGATGGAAAGTGTGCAACGATACGAAATGGATGCAAGCTACTCACGTTCTGGAGAACGTCAAAAAACTGTCAGAAGAACTACGGCATGAAGTAACGGCTATCAACATTCCTTTCTTCGATATGTCGGAACTTGAGTTTAGTGAATGGAATGCCATTTATGAACTCGGTGCTGCAATGAGATTGCGTGACGATGACACAGGGCAATTTTTTCATGCACTGATGTATCTTGATGATGCTTCCCCGGCGCTGCAATTGCTGAAAGAATTAGAGATGTGGGAGATTGACAAAGCTTTTGCCCATGCGACGGATTACATCAAGCAATCGAAAGCAGAAGTCTATGAATTGAAAAGAATCGTAGACCTCGTTTAAGGTTTACAATCAAGGCCCACTAACGGGCCTTTTCTTTTTCTATGAGACCATTTCACACCCCGCGCCATCATGTCGATATGCACGAATTGACGCTAGGCGCTTGCATCAAGATTGCCCAAATCCAAGAGTACGAGCGCGGAATCTCTGAATTCCTGCGCGCATGCGGATGCGGGGAAACCCATGATTGGAGCGTGCAGGAACGCTATCTAGCCGTCGCCCACTACATTGCCTGTAACGGCGATGAGCCCGATTTTATGGTAGGGGCAAGCGCACGCTTTTCGGACTACCTGAACGATGGGGGCATGGAGCCGTCCGGACGCTATATCTCGGGCGCCACCGCCGAACTGGCCGAGCGCATGCGCACAGAATTCGACGATCTTCCCGGGACAACCTATTACATGCTGGCCTACATGACCGAGGCGACCGACGATAAAGCCATGGTCGAGGGTATCCGGAAATACCTTGAGATGCCGGGTTCTGAATTCGAGGCCGCGTACCGTGAATTCTTCGCCAGTCTGTCGCCGCATATCTTCACCTTGCGCGTGAGCGATGAAGGGCTTTGCATCGCCGCCAAAGAGAAGGAAGGACGGGGGGATGAGGTGCCCCCCGTCGCCCGATTTCCTGCCGCTGTCGCAATCCCGGGAATCATTGAAATCATTACGTGACACTATCCACGCGCTCACGCTCTATGCCGGATGTTCTCTTCTGGAAGCCAAGGAAGTAACCGCCAGCGAGGCCGGGGATTTCTTCAACGGAACATCATTCGAGCAATGGAAGAAGGGGCGTGATGCTGATTTGAAAATCCAAACCGGCATCGCGTCACGATTGAATGAGGTTATCCGAGGCATCGGATTACTTCAGAAGGTCATGGGCCGATAGAATGATCAGGGGGCGACGGCCCCCTTTCTTTTCTGAAGGATGGATCATGATCACTACGCCAAAAATCCGCTACAACCTGCGCGACAGGGGGCGGAAATTCAACGGGCAGGACCGTAACTACAACGTTGCGAAACTGGTAGCTAACATCAATTCGCCGGCTACCCAAGAGACCGTCAACACTGGCGGAATGCTGGGGTATCTCGGGCATATGCCGCGTGTCCGGTACGGGCTTGAGGTCGGAGAAGCAGCAGTCGAGGGAAAGAACTATGTGCCCATCGAACCGGCTTTCGTCACGGAGTACCTGCACGCCGACAGTAACGGAGACGTTACGCATGTGGCCCGGTTCCTCGACACGAATAGCGGCAATCTGGCCCAGAAACTCTGGGAAGAGAAGGTCGGCGGCTTTTCCTCGGCCATCGATTCCGCACGCTGGGCGCTGAAAGGCTTCGACTACGTGCATAGCCCGAACTTCCTGCAAAACTCGTTCCGGGGCGTGACGCTGGATAGCATCGAGGATGGCGGGGATATGCCGCTGACACTGGATGAGGCCGTGGAAGCCGAGCGCATGGAAATGGATGGCGCCATCCGTGAGGTTCTCGCGCAATTGACCGCTCAACGTGACGCGCTGGCCGCCGCTTTGGATGCTACCAAGGTCGAGAATCTGGAGCTGATTGGACTTCTGGCGAAGAAGGGCATTGAAAAGCCGGTGCTGGATCAAGCTTTCAAGCGTCCGGCCTTCGGGAACAAGCCGAATTTCAAGACGATGCGCCTTGATCCGCCCATGCGTGACGTGCGGGAAGAGCACTACGATTCAATCTGCCGTCTGATGGGGGTACGCTGATGTTCGAGCCGGTCAAACACGCCTTTGGCCGGTTCATGGGAGACTTCTATGCTTCCCTTGTTCCGACCACGAAACCCATGCAGGAATTTTGCGCCCGAGGGCTTGAGAAGAGCATCGGCATCGCCCCCGGGAAGATGGTTGATGCCGCCGAGAGCATGGTTAACTCTTGGATAAAGAACGTTCAGGAATCCGAGAACGGGTCTACTCGCGGGCCGTCCAAAAACCATCAATTCCCGGCAATCATCGTAGCGTTCGCAAAGGATTCGCCAGCCTATGAGCGCGAGTACGGGCGCCCGCTATCTGACGCCGAGTTTGTGCAAATCCCCGATGATCCGCTCAAGCGCATCTTCAAGCTTCGCACGATTGGCATGGATATGCGCGTGCAGATTGTCATCATTTCTCACGATGAGCCGTCAGCGCGTAGCATCGCAGCGCAATTCCAAGCGTTCGTAGATCAGGGAGACAGGCGGCGCTTTAAGGCGGTCTATGAGTTTGCTCAAACGGAAACGCTCTGGCCGTGCCAGATTGAAAACACGTCCGTTCCGTTCCTGAACATCCCGAGCGAGGCCGATAACCTTACGCTATTGGCGAGCGACCTTACATTGCATTGCACGGTACCGCTCTTTGAAGCCTCGCCGGTTGGGAAGGGTGTTACCCCCTACGGATTCCCGACCGTGCGCGAGGTCCGTTATGATGGCTTCCACGAGCGCGAGCACGTCCGTCATGCAATCGTTGGGGAGAAACTGGTTCCGTGAAACAGATACAAGCAACCATCGTAGGATTCGCGGGAAAGCCCGCCACTCTCTTTTCAGCCTACGATAACAAGAGCGGTGTATTGGTGATTGCTGTCGATTCCGAATACCGCCGAGAACGACGGGATGGGGCAATGGTTGTCAGCAATGACGTTACCGTTGACCGTGACGCCAAATTCGGGGAAGAGAACATCCTGAACGCCATCAAGGCATACTACCTGCTGAAGACCGGGGTTGCAATCGACGGCAAGAGTAGCCGCCTGATCGTGCAGGAACGGGCCATGCGCGCCAACCCGGAAAGCGGTATCGAGCGTGACGGTGTGGACGCAAACGGGGCACGATACCGCGTGTCTGACGCCATCACTAACCTGCAAATGGCGGCACTTGCGACCTGCCTGCAAGCCATCAACAGCGATCAGGTGGATATCACCCTGTCGTTGCTCGATCAGGTGCAGGAAATGAAAAATCAACCGATGATCATCACGATATGAGTAACGCCGCAATCTTTTGGTACGAAATCCGACGGTGGAAATGGAACTTCAAGCCGTTTGAAAACTCGGGCATTCTTTACGAGATCAAGCCCGACGAAAAATTGGACGCTACCCTAGTGAGTGAGCGCGTCTATGGCCGTCGTGATGAGTATCTCGTAGTGTGTGCCATCACCGACACGGACCGCGTAGACAACCCGGTGCATAGCGGCCGCTATTGGTTCCCGTCCGATGAAGCACTGTTCGAGATCAAGCGCCGTATCGGATTCGAGACCCGCGCCGATCTCATCGATGATGAAGGGAAACCCGTATGGCAGAGGTAAAGCATCGCCTCGGCCCGTCCCTGAAACTGGCGGGCCATATCAAGGAAGCGGCAGACATTCGGATGGAGCATGCACGTTCCGCCGAAGCCGCTAACCTAGTCCGAGACCTGAACGACACTTCTAACGGGGCACTGCTGGCGCGGGCCATTCAGAAAGGGGTGTCGCCGCATGCACTTCTCTCCGAATACCGTCGGAACGTAGCGCAGGCACAAAAGGAATTCGTCGGGTTCCAAAAGGGCATCACCGCACGCGAGATCATCCAAGTCTCGCGGATGAAGCCGCTAAAGTACAAGACCGATCAGAAACAGCCTACATGGAAGAGCGACGTAGACAAGGCAAAGACCGAGATCACGCGCTGCATTCCTGCATCCATGCACGATGGCTTGATCCGATTCATCACTAATGCCGGTGTCGATTCGCAGTCGAAACAGCACTATGTGGCCGTCGATATCGTCGGTTTCGCCCGGGAAATCGAGGCCGCAAAGCAGCAGATTGCCGACGGGAAAGAGGTAAGCGTTCTCGGCATCGTGCGTAGGCTCCGCCAGAAGAAGCTACGCATATCCTGCACTTGCGACCGCTGGCAGTACGTCTTTTCGTATCTCGCAACCATCGGCGGATACAACAATGGCCCGGCTCAAAAAGGCTATCCGAAGATCACTAACGAACGGCTGCAAGGTTGTGCATGCAAGCACGCAATCCGTGCCGCCATCGAGATCGATTCTGGTAGTTCCTTCGGCAATTACCTCGGGCGTCACGTCCAGAACGCGCTACGCAACGTCAAGAAGACGAACCTGAAGGCCAAGGACAGGGACGATATCGAGAACAAGCAGCGCACAAGCCCGACAAAGCTTGTGACGGCAGAAGAGCGTGCAGCACGCAATCAGAGAGACCGCGAGCGGCGCGCAATCCTGAAAGCCATCAATTCCAGCAAGCGCGGTACCGTGCCGTTCGCTCAACAAACCGCGACACAAAAGCGATGGGACCGAATGAAGCCGGATGCAGTGGCCAAAGAGTTTTCAACCATGTTCAATCTGCCGGCCAAGGTTCAATCTGCCCTTGCTAAGATGCTTTCCGTTTATAGGAAAAAATGATGCTGAACAATGTTCCGCTACAAACCCAAATGCTGGCCCATCGCGTCGTTGTCCGGCATCCTAACTCGATGACGGCCGTTCTCTATCGGAAGCGTTCCAACCGCACGGACCCGCTGCATAGTGGCAACCCGACCATGGGCGGGCTGGCTGTTCTGTCTTCCACCGATGAGGAAGACTATTCGTATGACCGTAAAGGCATCGTCGCCATGCTGCCCGTCGTGGACCGTTTCGCGCCTAGCGTGATGCAGAAGAGCATGGATGTTTCGGTGGGAGACGGGAACATAGAGGCGCGCTATCTGATCGTTTCCATCCACGATAGCGCACACCCTGAGTACGTGAAGCCCAAGGATCACGATATCGTGTTTGTGCTGATGACGGGCGAGGAAGACGGGCCTAAATTCGCGTTCGAGATCGTCAAAACTGAAACGACACTCAACGTTCCGCCATTTACTGAACGTTACGTTCTCAACCGCAGGGAGGATTTGCTGGAAAACCTGTGATATAGAATCCGCTTATGTTCCGCATGATGCGGGCATTTTGATTTCTTTTCCGGAAAAGGAAATAAACGATGGAATACCTGAAGCAAAGCACTCAAGACGTGCATAAATACATGACCGCGCTGCAAGAAGCGCAAGCAGACGGCACCAAGCTGGACAGTGCTGCCGTCACCGATGAAGCCCCCCAGCAGTTCCAGATCGTGCTGGATGAAGCCGGTAAAAACGCTGACCTGATCGTGCGCGCTCTGCTGGACGGTTCCGCTCTGTATGAGCGTGAGCATGGCGTGAAAGTACCGGCTGACGTGGCCGAGAACGCCATTCAAATGGCCTACTCGACTACCCGCGACGCTTTCCGTCGTTATGGTCTGAAATCGCTGGCGCTGGATAGTGCAGACTCGAATCACCACGACCAAATCTCGCTGCAACCTAACCGGGCGGTGGTCTCGATTCTGTCGGCATTTACCGAAGCAATCCCCTACGCTCACTACCTGCCTGCCGATATCGGTTCCAACGAAGCCAAGCTGGCGATCATGTCGCACCAAGCCGGCGTGAAATTCGGTCAGTATGAGCAAAACGGCAGTCTGGATGGTGCTGATAGCGGTGGTTCCTTTATCTCGGCCAAGCGCCTGCACACTTCCAACCCTGCCGGCGGTGGTGCAGTTACCGGCAAGCTGACCAAGATTCAGACTAACGCCAACACTTGCGACCCTTCGGCCGGCGATCTCAAGCTGCTGCGCGGCCGCGCCATCGTGTACGTGAACGGTATCCGCTGCGCTTCCGAAGCCGCTGTCACTCGCGGTTCCGGCAATAACTCCGTGAGCGGTTCCATTCGCATCGGCGGCATTGAGCACGTCATCGGTGGCACGATCAATACCGACACTGGCGAATACGCGCTGACCTCGACTCCGGCCCTGCCGACTACCGTTAATGTCGCAGTCGAATCGTCCATCGATTTCGAGCGCCAACCCGACCTGACCCCGAGCGTGATTAGTTCGGTTGAGACCTTCCCGCTGCTGGCCTCCCCGTGGCGCGTGACGACTCACAACACGATTGACACGCGCACGCAGATGGCAAACGAGCTGAATCTGGACCCGCATGCCGAAAGCATTCTGGCCATTCAGACGCAGTTTGCCAACGAGCGTCACCGTGAGGTCATCCGCAAGGGCCTGCGCATCGCGGTGAACAACACCACGACTTTCGACTGGGGCCAAGCCAAGACGCTGCAAGATTCGGGCCGTGCTGCCGTGTGGGCGGACCTGTCCTACCCGCTGGCCGCTCTGTCGCAGCAAATGGCGCTGAATACCATGAACCATGGTATTACTCACATCTACGTGACCAAAAACGTTCTGGCCCAGCTTCGCGGCCTGCCTGCCACGATCTTCCAATCGTCCGGCATCGCTGATCGCCCGAGCGTCTACCGCGCCGGCCGTCTGTTTGGTCTGTATGAGGTGTACTACACCCCGTGGGAACTGGCTGAAACCAACACTTCCGCGCAAATTCTGTGCGTAGGCAAAGCAACCGACGTTGCCCGTAACCCGATTGTGCTGGGTGATGCCGTCGCCCCGATGGTCCTGCCGCTGGCCGTTAACTCGGACCTGCGCCAAGGTAGCGCGTTCTATGCCCGGAACTTCACCGAGCTGAACCCGCATCAACCGTCGGCCATGGGCTTTGCCATGATCGAAGTCACGAACTTCTGATGAGACGCAGGGGTAAAACCCTGCTGCATTAGAATGCAAGGGCCAGCCTTCGGGTTGGCCCTTTTTTCATCCTTGCAAGGAAGATTTATGTCTGAATTCAATATCGGGGCGACGGCACTTGGCGCAAAGTCCGTTATTCCGTTCATCGAACAATACGAGGCAAGTCCTTACCCGGTGCAGGTTGCCGTGTTCAACCATACTTACCGGCGCATCACGATTTTCGGCACGCCTATCGACGTTGAGCCATGGACTGCCCAAACCACCCATGCCCGAGACTACAGTGAGCTGCATCGAATCGCCAGCAATCTGCAAGAGATTGCAGATCTTAATCAATTCGAGAAAGTGGCCGCTATCTACGTTCAGGATATCGTTGATTACGTAGACGAAGTGCCGGGGCAAACTTATGAACCCGAGCCCGAACCCGTCGAGGAAGAGCCAGAGGAAATGGAACCAGAGGCCGTAGAAGATTCGGATGGCGTCGGAACTCTGGTGCCGAAAAAGCGCGGCCGTCGCAAAACTGAAGAGGAGCAAGCAGAATGACCGTAGCATTCGTTCGCCAACTGGGGGCCGAGAGTGGCCTTCAGCTTAACCCGCTGATTGATTCCAGTGAAATCCCGTCGATTGGCAATGACGATCAGGTGATGGGCATTGCCATGCGTGCCCTTCGCGGTCGCATTGACAAGCCGTTCAAGGTCACTCGTTCGGACGTGTACAAGAAGCTTGGCAAGGGCGAGAGCGTGCGCCTGAACAAGCGGAACGAAGCGTTTATCCATGTGGTCGAGGCGCTGAATAACGGCGTCTATGAGGTTGTCGTGCAGCGTATGACGACTACGCAAGCAAAAATCAAATGGATTACCGTATCGAACTCATTCACCTATGCCGTGGCTGATGCACGCGACGATGACGCGATGATCAACATCCGGCATCTTGGCTGCTATAACGACGGTATCCGTGTGGCCTTCCACGCTGACCCGTCCGACGATGGTGCCTCGCCTGTAACCATGGTCTATTTCCGCGCAATCGACCCGGACGGTGTGGTTGTTTTCGAGGCTAAAGGTTCTCTGGACCCAACCGCACGCGACGACTACAACGAATCCCAGTATCTGCCAGACGTGATTACCAAACTGTCGGATGAGTGGGAAATGGTCATCAAGGAAGGCGCGACCGTGACGCCGACTTCGGACGCCTACGGCTATGACACGTTCGGCAGCGAAAAATACGCCACGTCTGACGTTCTGCTGGCATTCGAGGAAGGCCCGACCGTCTACACGACTCAAGATTTCCAGCGTTTCCGCTCGAATCTGACGGCCACGCCGCACGATTACGCCTATATCGCTGGTGGCGGCGAGACTGACGCCGAGTTTGTTAAGCAGATGGCGCAACTGGCGTATGACACCAACCGTCAATTGCGTATCGATGTCCCGGGCGACCTGACCCCGGAACAAGCGATCACGAAAGCGAAAGAGTGGAATCTCGGCAGCAACAAGGCAGCCCATTTGGTGCATGTCTTCTGGGCGCCGCTCAAGACCGATGACCCGATTGGCCTGTCTGGCAGCGGCTATTACGGCACTTCCGCGCTGAATATCGCCCTTGCGTGCGAGCGCAATGCGCGCAAGAACGGCAAGGGGTTCGCGCCGAAGAACTACCCGATTGCTGGCCGTGAATACCCGCTTTCGGGCCGTACTCGCGTCAACCAGATGCAGCAGCTTACGTCGCAGCAACTGAACGCGCTTGCGAAAGCCAAAATCAACCCGGTGGTGTATGAGACGTACACCGGCGGCGGACGCTACGTCTTCCGGGACTGCCTTACTTCCGCGCAAGTGGATTCCTCGCTGAAGAAGCTGATTTCCGTGGTTGACATGAGCACGTCCATCGATGAGAGCGTGACCCGGGCCGGTAAGGATTTCCTGCAACTGCCAATGCAGGTTGCCATCAAGAAGATGGAAAACTTCCTGACCCGTCTTTTCGAGGACGCCGAAGCTTCCGGATGGCTTGTGCCGAGTAATGCGCCCGAGATGAAGGGTAAAGCGTCGCTCTTTAGTGTGAAGCCTAACGAGATTCGCCCCTATGACGTAATGGATGTCATGTACTGGCTTCGTTACGATGGTGTGGCGCGGCAAATCATGGTTACGCAGACCATCACTCGTTAAAATCGGTCCAATCGATCGATATGGGGCGGCTTCGGTCGCCCCTTTTTTTATGGGCTAATCAAATGGCATTGTTCAACTTCTGGAAATCCAAGGAATGGCGCGCCGATAACGTCAAGCCGGCCGAGGACATTACGCAAACGACCGCGCTTGAATACGGCATGTCGAGCGCCCCCATTTCCTCGCTGCTGGGCGACGCCAACCGACCGCCTCGGGATAGGGTTCAAATCTACCAAAAGTGGGAAGCGATGGAAGGCGATCCCATTGTTTCGTCAGCCGTCAAATTGCTTGTCACCGGCGCCCTTGGTGGACACGAAACATCCGGGGACGTTGTGTTCATCGATGACCGCCCGGACCTGAAAGAGGGTGAAAAGAACATTGTTCAGGAAATCCGCGAGCATTGCGGCCCGATCATCAATAAGGTGGTGTACCAGATGGCCTATCTGGGCGCGATCTTCGGGGATTCCTACTCGCGCATCTACGTGGACGGTAACGGCTTGGTGGATTTGGATTGTTCGGAAATGGTCCGTCCGCCATTGGTGCAGGCATACGAACAAGGGTCCAAGACTATCGGGTACTCGATCAGTGTCGGGAAGTCGCTCTACGAGCGCCTTACGGCTGAACAGATGGCGCGCCTGAAAATGCCCCGAACGCAATACGTCCCGCAAAACACAGCACTGCACAAGGCTATGCGCCTGAAACTGTCGGAGGACGATATCAATGCACTGCCCGTCATGCCCGCGCTTGTGGGCGGCTCTCTTCTCTATCCGGCCGAACAACCGTATTGGAACCTTGCGGCCGCGCTTCTGGGAATTGTCGGTCAGCGGTGGATAGACTCGATTGACGAACAAATCATCATGCCGAACATGGATAGCATGACCTCCGAGCATCGGAAGCAATTCATGGACGGCATTAAAGAGATGTTCCAAAGCAGCAAGGCGAACGCTGAAAAAGCCGTGAAAAGCGGCCTTCCGATCCTTGAGCGCATGCGGTATCTGATGCCCGTCTTTGGCGACAAGCAGATGATCACGGTGGCCCCGCTCAACGGCGGAAACCCGGGACGTGCCGGCCAGATCACAATTGACGACGTGATGCTGCACGCGAGGATGCTTGCTGGCGCGCTTGGTGTGGACCTTTCGATGCTGGGCTTTGCCGATCAGATGTCCGGCGGTCTGGGAGAGGGCGGTTTCTTCCGAACGTCAGCACAAGCGGCCGAGCAAGCACGCGCAATCCGGCAGGCGCTTACTGATTGGATCAATCATGTTCTGGATGTTCACTGCCTGCACAAATACGGTGTGGTCTACCAGAACAAACTGTGGGATATCAACTTCTACGGTTCAATCTCGGCGCTGGAAGCAGAGAAGCAGCGCACGATGGTCGATAAAGCCAACTATGGTGGCCTGCTGATGCAATCCATGCAGATGATGAAGGATATGGGCGCGGATCAGCAATTGATGTCCGTTTTCCTTGAGAAGACGATGGGCCTTGATGAGGACGTGGCCAAGGAATTTGCCCGTATCGTTGACCTGAAGAAGGTTGATGATCAGGAACAAGAGCGAGGGGGTAAATGGTGAGCTTCCTTGATAACCAAATCCAACTGAGCGTCGGCAGCCGCGTACAAGGGCGCATCCAAAGCCGCATCGCCGACAAGATGAATGAAGCCGTTCTGAGCCGGTCGGCTCAACGGTTGCTTGTCGCTGCACGTAGTCAACTGGGTGCGGCCGTCAACGAGGTGATGCGCAACCGCCCGAGCGAGCTTGTCGGGAACATCACGCTCAAAGAAGCGGAAATGATTCACGCCATTTCCTCAAGCATCGAGCGCGCCCGTAAGAATTACTGGATGCTGGAAATTGAAAGCCCAATCACGACGGACCGCGTGGCAGCACACTTCAACATGCTGGCCACTGATGTCGATTACACGATTGCGAACATTTCCGGAGATCGGAAAAGGATCGGCGGCGCGACCATTGATAGTCTGGTAGGAAGGGAACCTATCGAATTGCGCGTTACCTGCCTCGATGACGCAAGTGGGATGATCAAGAATTGGTTTCTGATGCACGTTGAGCAAGCGTCTCCGACCGATGGCACGATCAACGTTCCGGCCTCATTTGCGATCAAGATTCGCGTCGTTCATAACGCGGTAACGGAACAAAGCAGGCGCAACGAATTCGAGACCTACGAATACTTCAGGCCCATATCAATCGAGACTAGCCTGTCGCGTCGTGATTCCGCTTTGAGCGAGGTTACGATGACGTTTTCCCAGATGGATAGCTTTGTGAGGCCGTGATGAAGAGCGACAAAGACGGGTTTCTTATCCTTGGCGTGGAAAGCGCTAGCAAGGACGATATCAGCAACCAGATTGCGAGCATGCGGAAGGACATTGCAGCCATCCGCGATGCCGTCCTAGGTGATGCCGGGGCATCCACTGCTAAATCGGTCGATGCCCTTCACGAAACGGTCAAGCGGGCGGCGCGTGAAGATCGCCACGCGAATCAGATAGCGCAACGTGCCCGCGTGGCAACCCCTGTGCAGAAAGTGCGGGTTGTCGAATCGCAGACGCAACTTTCAAACCGGGTTCGGCGCGAGAATGCGGCCAGTGCTGCACTGCCTGCACGCGGCGCCATGGGGCGATTTGTCGCGTCTGGTGGTGCGTCGTCCAATGTCGAATCCGTGTCCATCGGCCGGTCTCGTATCTCAATGGATGCCGTGGCCAATGCCGTGAAAAGCGGCGTCAGCGCGGCGAGTAATGCCGCAAATAGCGTGAGCGATCCGGCCATCAAGGCCATGGGAGAGGTCGCTACGCCGCTCAAGGGCATGATGTCGGGCGCCGGGGACGCATCGAACAAGACGCTTGGCAGAATCTGGCGCTGGCTTCGGCGCAAGGATGACCGCGAGCGCGTCGAGCAGCGCAAGCAGCAAGACACCCTGACAGACATTTCCCGCAAGCCGTTCGGCAAGGCTGGCGCCAAGGGAAGCATTCTGAGCGGCCTAGGGCTGGGCGCTGGCGCGTCGATCTTCGGCAGTGGGGCATCCGTACTGAAAGGGGCCGGCGGGGCCGTGGGCGGCCTTCTGGGCGGTCTGGGACGTGCTGCTGCAAAGGGCGGTCGCGGAATCGGTGGGTTGCTGAAGAAAATCCCGATCCTCGGCCCGCTTCTGAGCGCGGGAATGGCTGCATGGGACTACAGTGAAGCCACAACCGATCAGGAGCGCCATAGAGCCATCGGCGGCGGTATTGGTGGTGTCGGTGGGGGCATCATCGGTGCGGCGCTTGGCGGGCCTATTGGTGCAGCCATCGGGGCATTCGCTGGCGACGCTCTCGGCAAATACGCTGGCGAGAAGTGGACCGAATGGGAGCCTACCGTTTCGGCGGCATGGAACAAGGTAAGGGATACCGCCACCGCTGCCATCACTGGCATCAGCGAGGCGGCCGGCAAACTCTGGACCGACGTTAAAGGATGGTTCGGGGACAAATTCGGCCCGGTGGTTGACAAGGTTTCCGAAGGAATCGAAGTGGCTGCAAAAGCCGCGTCGAGCTTTCAGGAAAAGGCGTCGGCGGCGTTCGGGAATGCTGTCGATTACGTGAAGGATATGGAGATCGTCAAGGCTGGCGGTCGCGTATGGGATAAGGTGAAGAGCATGTTAGGTGACACTAGTGCGCGGTTTGAAAGTAACGGGAAGGCAGGAACCATTTCTACGGGCCGGGGCGATTTCGGCGGCCGTAGTTATGGGGCTTACCAGTTTTCTTCCACGATGGGCGTGGCTGATGCGTATGCCGCGCAAAGCAAGTACGCATCGGAATTCAAGGGCCTGAAAGCGGGGACGGCTGCATTCGATGCGGCATGGGCCAGAGTGGCAGGGCGTGACCCGGCCGGGTTCAAGGCGGATCAGCACGCTTTCGTGATGGCCAAATACTACGAGCCGATGCGCAAATACTTTGCCTCGAAGGGCATCGATATGAGCAAGCGTAGCGAAGGTCTGGGGGATGCAATGTGGTCAACTGCCGTGCAATTCGGGCCTGAGCGCGCAATGAAGATGTTCGAGACGGCTACGGGCGGTCTGAGCGCGAATCTGTCGGATGAACAAATCATTCGGGCGATTCAAGGCTACAAGATTGCGAAGAATGATATGCTTTTCTCATCGTCGAGCGCGTCCGTGCGTGCAGGTACGCTTGCGCGTGCATCGCTTGAGCAGCAGGCGTTACTGTCGAAAGTGAACGTTCCGATGGCGCCAAACGTAAGTGCGGCCCCGACTCTGCGCGAGCAACTCAATGTCAACGTGAAGAATTCGCCGGCCACTAAGGACGTGGGGCAGGATGTGAAGGACCGGAACATCGCGCACGTTGCGACGGGGGGTAAAAAATAATGGATGTCGGGGCAATGATTCGCCATTGGATCACAACCCCGGCTTATGGGTATCTGGGTAGTTCGTATGGCTGCCACGCGGCCGACCTTCTCCAGTTACCCCTAGGCGATGGGGCCGTAGCGGATGCTTTGATAGCAAAGCTTAAGGAAGACATTCCCCCGCTAAAATCTCTGCCAGTGAATATCTACGCGGTCGGGAATGGCGTGGATCAGCAACAAATCATCATCGAATGCGCCGGGCAGGCCGTCGATATAACGGATCGGGTATTTAAGGAGTAACGATGCTCACCAAGGCGGATTTTTTGAAAGCGGCGGAACAAGAAATCCGCTCTAACCCATCGAAGTATTCGCAGCTATCCCCGCTGCTGTACGCGGGCGATCCTCGGCTTACGCAGGCCATCGGGTCCATTGCCACGATGCTTTCCATGCTCTCCCAGCAGATCGAGGCATCCACTGATGAGCAATTCAACCGGATCAAGAAAAGTACGGTTGACGCTTGGCTTGCGTCCCATGGCGTCTGGAAGAGCGCGAAGGCGGCCACGTTCAAAGTGAGGGTCAAAAACCCGCACCCGACCGCTAACGTATTGCTGGGGCTGTTCACTCAATTGGTGAGTGACAACGGTGTGACGTGCCGGACGATGGACCGTCGCGCCTATACCATCGAACCGAATCAATCGATTACGGTCGATGTGGGGCAATACACGCGCCGGAACAACAATAACGACTTTGTACACACGGTCACGGAAACCAAACCGTTCTATCAGATTGAAATTCCTGTGGAAGAAGACGGGGAATACCGCGAGGATTTGCTTGTCTACGTCAACGATGAGGGATGGTCCTATCAGGCCGACTACATGAACCTTCAACCCGGGGACAAGGCTTACACGCTGACCGTCTCTTCCACTGGAAGACTGGTGGTCCAATTCGGGGATGACGCGCTGGGCGGCAAGATGCTCAAGGCTGGCGACGTTGTGCGCATGAATGCGTTCACCACAAAGGGCGCTGATCACGGCATCCGCGTCGGCACCAAGATGGTTACTGAAAACCCGTTCGACCATGGTGCGACGCTGGAATTCGAGGTTATCGAGATCACGTACCCGGGCGAAAACCCGATGAGCGAAGAGGCCAAGGCGCAACTGGCCAAATACCCGGCTCTCTACGATTCCAGCGCGGTCTATCTGGGAGAGTTTGAGGCCATGGTTCGGCGCAAGATGCCAAACCTGCAATTCCTGTCCATTTGGAACGAGATGCGGCACGAAGAAGCGACGGGGACGCGAGACGTGAAGAACGTCAATTGCCTGTTTATCGCTGCGCTGAACGTGAACGGCACCGGCTATCAATACGGCTATAACGGCAATGCGCGTGCCACGTCCGTGCAATTCACCGAGATTCCGACTACCCAAATGGCGCAACCAACTAGTCAATTCCTTTACGAGATTGAGAAGATCATCAAGGAAGCTGACGATTCATACCGCGTCCGTTTCTGGCATCCATGCGCCATCAATCCGGCTATCACGGTGAACATTGAATGCGGTTCCTCATTCGATGCCGAACAAATCCGGACCAAGGCAAAGCAGGCCATCGTCAAACGGTACGGACGTTACTATGCCGGCAGTGAAAACAGATCGCCGGCATACCCTAACCGCGCCATCCGTCGCCGGGACATCGTGAACATGATTCAGAACGAATGCCCGGAACTGCGCGCACCGGGGAGTGAGATTGATGTTCTGGTGGACGATCCTGCTGGATTATCGAGCCATCCGAATATCTATAAGTGGGTCCGAGAGCAAGACATCACGATCAACGTGAAGACCTCCGGTCTGGTCGGCGTGGCATGGGGTGAAGACTGATGAAGATGCTTCCATTGCAGGACTCGTTTGAACAAAGCGGGTTCGAGGATCAGATCAGAAGGCTTGCCATCAAACTTTACGATGACAAACTGTCGAGTGATGTTCAGGATATCGCCATGTCCGGCATCCCGTATCAGGATGGCATTTCTTTCAAGTATTTGCAGCGCGTCGTGCTGCGCGATGGCCTGTCGCTGCTGGATTTTGAATCGAGCCCGAACCGCTTGCGGCACTTGCTCCGTCTCTGGCTGTCGCAGAAAGGGACGCACAAGCGCGGATTGAAATTCCTTAAGAAGTACATTGACATTCTGTACCGTGGCGATGCCAAAGTAACCCAACTCTGGCTTGACGCCTCGCGCCCGTACCCCTCGACCATTGATGACGTGGCCACGAATGAATTTAGATGGTGGCGCATCCAACTGAACGAGAGCGGCAAGAAAGTGCTGAATCGAGGCCTTCCCGGCGCGTTCATGCTGAACAAGGACTACATTGAAGAGAACCGGAAAGACAACCGTGTATCGAATAATCCGAATCTTTATCTTTCTTCTCGTGTTCGTGTCTCTCTGTCTCTGGACGCAAAAGAGCAACGCGCTTCACGCATGCGGGAAACGTTCCGGCGCATCCTTCCTGCCCGGTTTGTCATCGACTTCAAACTTTGGGAAGCCGAGGCAATCGAGTATTACAAGAACTTCATGTCGGTGGACGTTTCCTTCGTCGCCACGCTCTATCCTGAAATCCAGTACCCATGGTCCGCGCCCGTGGTAACGTCTGATCGGTCACGCGCATTCCGTGTGACAAACCCGGGCACTACGCGCCTCGGCGGAAACTACGTTGACATTGAAATCAAGAAGGTCTGAACATGTCCAGCAGCATCATTACCGATTATTACCGTACCAAACTGGCCGATGCCGTCCTTAACGGCGGCTCCGTCCCCTCGCCCGTAAAACTCGTTCTGGGGAGCGGCGGCCATAGTGGCACGCAAGTAATTGACGTATCGTCATCGTCTACGGCCGTGCGGAACAAGGTGGGCGAGAAGAACGCAACCGTTCGCAGCAAAGCCGGCCCCATGGCCATCGTGGTTGGGGCTGAATTTTCGGCTTCAGACATTGCAGCGACAGGCAGTCAGAAGGTCATTTCTGAAGCCGCCATCATCGACAATACTGGGCAGGCTATCGCTATCAAGAACTTTTCACCGAAGTTTATTGAAATTGGCGAGACCTACTCGATTACGATGCGCATCAATTTTTGAGGTAAAACATGGAAAAAATTCGGCCGCTTTCCAGCCATAACAGCGTATTTCCGGTTCAAGATGAGCTGAACGACAGGTTCAAACTCATCAATAAGAACTTTGAAATTCTGTCTGCCGTGGCTGGCCAGAATGGCGGGAATCTTGATAATCTGGTCACGTCCGTTAACGGACAGACCGGGGACGTGACGATCCAGACCGGCGCCCGTCCTAACGAGGAGCTTACCGGGGTTGTTACCCTGAACGGTGAGCCGATTGCTACGCAATCTTGGGTCCAAGGGAAGATCATCCCGCCTGTTCGTTATGCGCGTGCGACGACGCTTTCTGACGGCCTGATGTCGGCCGACGATAAGCGTAAGCTGGACGTGCTGGACGTGGCGCAACTGATGAATTCCCCGTCTGATGTTCGGACGGTGAACGGCATGAAGGGCAACGTTCGGATCACGGCCGAAAGCCTGGGGGCTGCTACCCGCGTTGATCCTACGTTCACTGGCACGGTCAATGTCCCGACGCTGGACGCATCCGACGGCAATCTGCGCTTTGACAACCGCGCCGCCTCGATCAAGTTTGTCAAACAATACTTTGTCCGGGCCAGTGCAGAAGTTACGGATTCGCTGGAAAACGCGACCAACCTTAAAGCCGGCCTCATGTCGCCGGAAGACAAATCGAAGCTGGACCGTCTGCCGGAAGGTGGGGCACAAAGCGCGGTTGTCTCCGTGAACTCGAAGACTGGAGCTGTTCAGCTTGAAGTAGATGACATTCCGGGCGCTGCCCCCATCGAGGAGCCGCACTTCCGTCGTGCCGCGTTCGTCGATGGCAAAAAGGTTGCCACCGAAGAGATGGTTAACAGCGTGTCGGCGCGGGATCGCGGCGCGATCAAAGATGCCATCATGTCGGACCTCAATAACCGTTTGGTTACTGACAACCAAAACGGCCTGATGGATTCGACCTCGTTCAAGAAACTGTCAGACCTGCCCGATCCTAAGCGCGTCATTACCCGTATCAACGGCATTGAAGCAACCGGACGCACCAATACGGTTACGCTGACGCCCGACGATATCGGGGCAGTGAGCCGCGCCAATCCGCGCATGGATTCGGAGCCCGCGATTGCTAACGTTCGTCTGTCCGACTGGATTCGAGAGAACATCAGCGTATCGCGCATCACTGCCGGCCTGATGTCGCCGGCCGATAAGCGCAAGCTGGATAGCCTGAGCGTTACGCAGGAATTCAGCGGGGATATGAAGGGCAACAGGGTAACGAACCTCGGAACCCCCGAGAGCGTTAACGACGCTGCCACTAAAGCCTACGTTGATACTGCCAAGCAAGGCGCCATCGATGAATCCCGGCGTAGCGTGGAAGAGGCTAAATTCAACCTTGAAAGTGCAATCCGCGAAGCCAAAGAAACAGGTGCCGATGCACGCGCCGAGGCAGATAAAGCCAATCGTTCCGTGCGTTCCTTGGAAGCCAAGGCTTCGACTGCCGAGACTGGCATCAGCGACCTGAAATCGCGGATGACCACGCTTGAAGGTCGCGCCAATAACCCGGGCGTGGTCTCGTTTGACGGCAACATGGCCGGCAAGAAGATTACCAATCTTGCCGTGCCTGAGAACGACCGCGACGGCGCGAACAAGGCTTACGTCGATAGCAAACATGATGCAGCTATCAACGTCGCCAAGCAGTACACCGATTCGGCAAAGCGTTCTATCGAGAGCGAGGTTTCTTCCGTCCAATCGACTATCGGCAACCTGAGCGGCCGTATCGATACGCTGGAGGCACGGCAGGATCGTGACACGGTGTACGACGATACCGAGCTAAAACGCCGCGTTAAGACGCTGGAAGATAAGCCCGGATACGATGATTCAGGCGTTAAGCAACGTATTCAGGCGTTGGAAACGAAGACGGACAAGGATACCGTCTATGACGATTCC
>ERZ773044.40-NODE-40-length-78020-cov-741.618_pt1 | contig 78020 bp, 113 predicted proteins | sample MGYA00511897_ERZ773044 | MGnify/ENA primary metagenome ERZ773044 (study PRJEB29015, sample SAMEA2738116) | human oral metagenome | biome: human oral; feature: human-associated habitat; material: saliva | place: China | collected 2170 ...
CCCTGCCCGTGTACCGGGCCACCGGCTCCGAGCCAGAGGACTGCGCCCACAGGTGGAGTTGGCCGTCGGCCTTCACTGCCCAGTTCAGCCCCCGGGCCACGCATAGGTCCCGGATCGCCTCGGACCGGCTGTGGCCCCACTGTGTGGAGGGACTGACCAGTGGGTTCGGGGTCCCCGGGTCCAGGACCACGGGCAGAGCCCCGGCCAGGCGCTGCGCCTCAGTCAGGACGGTCGCGCCGCTCGGCGGGGACGACGGCCAGGCCATCGGGTCCTGCTCGAGCAACTGCATCAGGTCCAGGGCCTCGACTTTCACCTTCCCGGAGGCGTCCTCCTCCCATGTCTGGTGCTGCCACCAGCCCAGGTCGACTGAGTCGCGGCCGGTCGGGGTCTCGAGAACCATGAGCACGTGACTGCGCTGCCCGTAGTTGTTCAGGGCGGCCGCGGGGGAGTCTGGCGCCCAACCGGCCGGGCACGTGTACGTCAGTTTCCCGGGGACGATCCGGTCGGACGCCCAGTCGATCTGCACGTCCTCGCACGGCACGTCCAGGGCGACGACGGTCCGCCCCAGGTGGACGTCGATCCGGGCCCCGACGGCGACGACTCCCTTGAGCACCTCGGTGCTGGGGCCGGGTCTCACGGCATCCCCTGGACTCGGCGTGCGACCTCGAGCGCGGACCACGCCTGCCAGCCCGGCTCGTCCGGGTGGCTCTCGCCGTAGTCGGACCACTCGCCCCACGTGGTGACCGGAACAGCCCCGAGGCCGGTCCGGTTGTCCTGGGGCTCGAACTCGGTCCACTTCACGGTGAACTGCAGGTCCTGGTCCCACAGGCGCTTGCGTGCGACGCTGTTGACCACGACTGTCCGGGGCGGTACGCCGTCCGTGGGAGCGGTGGGGACCAGCGTGATCGGGTTGTGCGACTGTAACAGCCACCACATGTACGCCTCGTAGGAGGGCGGACACACGATGACGCCCTCGCCGGTAACGGGCTCGTCCCTAAGCGCCCACCGGGTTACGCCGCCCACGCGGGCCACCTGGGCGGACCAGTCCAGCGGGTCGCTGTTGTGCACGTAGACCAGGCCAGGGATCGACCGGCCGTCCCGGCTGGCGACGTGCACGCCGTACCAGTCCCCCACGGGGCGCGTGAGCTCGGCGCTCTCCGTACCGATCCGGTACGTGACCGGGACGCCGGGGGCGGCCAGGGCGTCAGCCACGAGGTGCTGGCCCTGACCGACCACGGCCAGGAGGCGGTCCCCGGCCATGATCCGGCCGGGTCCGTCCACAAGCAGGGACGGCAGTCCGGAGACCTCACCGATCCAAGCCTTTATAGCCACCGCGCCCCTATCAGTCGTTGCTGGAGGCGGCGATGACCACGCGCTCAGCCTCCACACGCATCCTACCGACTAGTTTACCGTCCACGTCCACGACCGTCAACTCGGACGGGCTGTTCTGGCGCGTCAGGAGCTCGTCGATCTTGTCCCACTGGCTACCGGTGAAGACCGGCTCGGGCTTGCCCGTCGCGTTCAGGACCGGCGTGATCCCAGGCTGCAGGAAGCCGCCGTCGTCGAACTTGTACAAGCCGGTGGACGGCGACCCGTAGATCGGGACCTCACGGACCGGGATCCCGAAAGTCGGAGCCTCGACCATCATGCCGTTACCGGAGGCAATCGCTATGTGGTGGGCGGGAGCGCCCCAGAACAGGAGCGTGCCGGGCGTGTTGTAGGAGCCACCGGGCGTGGAGCCCGCCTGGTAGCCCGCGGCCGTCAGGCGGGGGATCTGGGAGCCGAGCTGGTGAGCCGCCCAGTAGACCAGACCGGAACAGTCGACGCCGGGCGGGATCGAAGACCCGCCCCACACGTAGGTCGCGCCGATCGCTTTACGCGCGGCGTTGACTATGTCGCTGGCCGCCATGTTCGCGGTCTTTCCCTTGAGCCACTCGCCGAAGCTGTCGACCCACTTACCGGGGATCGCGCCCGCCATGTCGTGGAAGAACGCCGAGCCGGGCAGGGCTTTCATAGCCAGGTTCATCGGCGCACGCATCAGGTGCTCGACCGCCCCGAGCGGGTCGGAGATGATCGAAGAGACCGCGTCAGCCGCGGAGGAGATCCAGCTGGTGGCCGTGTCCCAGCCGCTGCTCACGGTTCCTTTGATCTTGTCCCATACGCCGCCCTTGGCGAAAGCCGCGAACTTCGTGCCGCGGTCCCCGCCCGGGATCGACCGGCCCGAGCCGTGCGTGGCGGCGTCGTTCATCCGGTCCACAGCCGACCGGCCACCGACAGCGCGCACCCACTCGGGTCGCATGATCGCCTCGCCACCAGACAGGGCCAGCGCCCCACCGCCGTCCGGGCTGTAGAAGTGATAGACGTCACGCCCGGGCGTGTAGCCGGGCAGGACACCACCGGACGCGTAGCCGGGGATCCCGGAGACAGACGGGAGCCGCAGCCCCAGCCCGAGCTTGTCCGCGATAGAGTCGGCCGTCTTCTTGATCCCGTCCCGATAGACCGTGTTGATTATGAAGTTAATTGGTTTGGCGGCGACCGACTTCACGCCGTCCCACACGGTCTGGATCCCGGACTTCATGGTCTCGAACGCGCTCTTTATGTTCGAGGTCACGGTGTCGAAAATCGGCTTGACCGTGTTCTGGAACCAGTTGACGACCGAGTTGATCGTCGACTTGATCCCGTTCCACACGGTCTTCAACCCGCCCCACAACAGGTCGGTGCTCGACTTGATCCCGTTCCAGACCGTGGAGATCGTGGGAGACACGTAGGTCTGGAACCAGGAGACGACCGTGAGCACGGCCGACTTGATTCCGTTCCAGATCGTCGTGATCCCGGTCCACAGGAGCTGAGCCCCGGCCTTGATCCCGTCCCAGACCAGCGACAGGACGGGAAGCACGTACGCCTGGAACCAGGCCACGACCAGAGACACGGCCGTGCAGATCCCCGACCAGACCCACTGCATGGCGGTCCACAGCAACTGCGCGCCCACCTGGATCCCCGACCACACGAGAGACAGAACGGGCTGCACGTAGGTCTGGAACCAGCCGACCACGACGGCCGCGGCCGCCTTGATCCCGTCCCAGACCCAGACGATCCCAGCCCACAGCGCGCGGGCTCCGACCTTGATCCCCTCCCACACGGTCGACAGGACCGGAGCCACGTACGTCATGATCCAGTCGACCACGGTGGAGATCGCGAACTTCCACGCCTGGAAGTAGAGCGAGACCGCCGTAGCCAGGACCCACACGCCGACTTTGATCCCGGTCCAGACTCCGGACAGGGCCGGGCCGACCCAGGAGGAGATCCAGCCGACCACGCCGCTGATCACGGCCTTGATCCCGTTCCACACGGTGGAGACCGCGGTGCTCAGAGTCGACCAGACCGTGCTCAGGACGGAGACCGCGCCGGAGATCACCGGCACGACGTAGGACGTGAAAAATCCGCTGACCGCGCCCCAGACCGTGTTCCACGTGGAACCGAGCGCGTTGATCGTGGCGTCCCAGTAGGGCGCGATCCAGTCCAGGAACTTCCGGAACTCGGCGGTGATTCCCGCCCACGCCTTCTTGCCGGTCTCGGTCTGGGTGAAGAACCACGCCAAGCCAGCGGCGACCGCGGCGATCGCGGTCACGACCAGGAAAATCGGGTTCGCGTTCATCACGACGTTGAACGCCGCCTGCGCCCCCTTAGCCAGGTCGACGGCCCGCTTCATGGAGTTCAGCCCAGCCACGAACTGCAGCAGACTGCCGGCGGACTGGATCGCCGCCATCGTCTTGGTCGCCGTGTTCAGGGCGTAGAACGAAGCCACGACCGTGCCGATCGTGACTCCCAGAGTCGACAGCACGCCCTTGTTGTCGATCACCCAGCCGGAGAACTTCAAGGCCGCGTCCACGGCCTTACTGACCGCGTCGCGCAGTCCCTCGAAGAAACCCATGAGCGCCGAGTCCGGCTTGATCCCCAGGATCGGCTTGCTCGCGTCCCCCGTGAAGACCAAAGACGCCAGCCCCTGGACCGACGGGATCAGCGTGTTGTTGATCCACTCCCCGGCGGCCATCGCCCCGTCCCGGATCCGGAACAGGAAATCGACCAGGCCGCTATCCTCCTCGAGCCCGAACAACTTGTCCGGTCCCTGGTAGTCGCCGGAGAACAGGATCGACGCGACGCCCTGCAGGCCGGGTATGAGCGTGCCGGTGATCCAGCCGCCCGCGGCCCGGGCGGACTCGCCGATCTTGAACAGGAAGTCGACGACCCCGCTGTCCTCCTCAAGTCCGAACAGTTTGCTGGACCCGTCGAACTGTCCGTGCGCCAGGACGTCCCAGACTGCGCCGATCCCCGGGATCAGTTTGTCGTTGATCCAGCCGAAAGCCGTCTCCGAGCCGGTCGCGATCTGGCTCATGAACCCGGTGAGCGCGGGCTTGATCCGGTCCAGAACGCTCATGCCGCCCGAGACCAGAGCCGCCTCGAGGTTTCCCCACGCGCCCTCGATCGTCTGGGTCGACGTGGCCGCCTCTTTGGCGACGTCCGTCATGCCCAGCTGCATGATCGCCTGGTTGAACTCCTCGGCGGTGATCTCGCCCTTCTGCATGGCGTCGCGGAAGTTCCCCGTGTACGCGCCGTTCTTGAGCATCTGCTCCTGCAGCGGGCCGGAGGCACCGGCGATCGCGTCGGACAACTGGTTCCAGTTCTCCGTCGTCAGTTTTCCCTGACCGGCGGTCTGAGTCAGAACCATGCCGACGGACTTGAAAGTCTCGGCGTTTCCACCGGCGACCGCGTTCAGGTTGCCCGCGGCCTCGGCCAGTTTGTCGTAGTTCGCGACGTTGTTGGACGCGAGCTGCGCCGTTATGTTCTGTATGTCGCCGAGCCCGTAGACGGTCTTGTCCGCGTAGTCCTTCACGGACGCGCTCAGCTGCTTGACTTCCTCGGACGACTTGCCCGCGAACTTGAGCGTGTTCGCGAACTTGTTCGTCGCGTCGCTGGCGTCAATAGCCTGCTTCGCTATGTCGCCGAACAGCAGACCCGTGCCGATCGTGGCCGCCGTGGTGAGCGTGGTGGCCGCGATCTTCCCGACCTGCTTGAACGCACCGCCCAGGCCACCGACGATCCGGTTCTCGGCGGGGCGTGTGTCCACGCCGCCCATGGCTTCGCGGATCTGCGACTGCAGTTTGTTCGTGGAGATCGCGACCTGGATCCACGCAGTTCCGAGATCGTAACCAGCCATGGGCGGCTCCTTCGTCAGTTATACGGACAGACCGAGCTCGGGGTGGCGAGCCAGCCAGTTGCGGGCTTTCGCCTTCTCCCTCTCGGCCTTCTCCCGGATCCGGTCCTGCCAACCGGGCTCCGGCGGCTCGGGCGGACTCGGGAAGTCTCTTCGTTTTGCCCCCGGGATCGTGGACACGATACGGGACTCGACGCGCCACAACCCGTACAGGATCGCGGCGGTCTCGTCGGACCAGGCGGCGGAGCCACCAGCCGCGCGCCCCAAGCAACTGCCGGCAGGCAGTCCCCGTAGCAGCACGGCGATCCGACGGAAACTGAGGCGGCCCCGCCACAGGTCTGACAGGTCGATCCCGTAGACCCGCTGCAGGTCCGCCTCAGCCTCATCCCAGTAACGATTCAGGACTCCCGGGAGCCCGATGATTCCGGGGACTGGGCGGCCTCCGCGCACTTCTCCATGATCTCGCGCATGGCGGCCAGCGGGGCGTGCCCGTCGTTAGCGCGCTTGAGGGCGGCCATGACGTGCGCCCAGCGGTTACCGCACAGGCGACGGACGATCCGCAGCGAGGCCTTGATCCGCTCCTCCTCGGACTCCGTGTCGTCATCCGAGATCATGGCGTCGGCCAGCAGGTCCAGCTCCTGGTAGAGCGTCGGATCCAGGTCGATCACCTCACCCCACAGGTCGACTTTCACGGGACGGATCTCGCCGCGGTCCTCGGCGCTCTGCGCCTCCCGGCGGGCCTTCTCCGCCGGGCTGATCTTCTTAGTTGCCGCCATGGGCTCCTCCTTGCCAGTTGTGCCAGTTGCGCCAGTTTGTGGGGGTCTCGCCCGGGACCGGGGGACTGGCAACCGCCCGGTCCCGGGGAGTCTGTCAGGCCGGGATCATGGCCGGGTGGTTCGTCAGGATCGTGAACCCGCCGATGACCTCGAGCGTGAACTTGAACACAGTCAGCTCGCCGACCTTCATGGCGATTCCCTCGCGCTCGCCCAGAGTCAGCCGCGGGAACAGGATCCGCCACTGGGTCGTGGAGTTCGCCGTGTCGAAGCCGTCCACCAGGCCGGTGAAGTCACGGGCCGCGCGGGCCGACGGGGCGACGACCTTCGCATAGTCCGGCTTCCCGCCCTGGCCGGTGATCTTCTCCACCGTGGCGTCGAAGTTCCAGCCCAGAGTCTTCGCCTTCGCCTCAAGCAGCGAGACCTCGAGCTGAGTCGTGGAGTCGCTCATGTAGAGGCGAACGGTTCCGTGGCCCTGGTGGCCCTTGATCTTGTCGGACGAATCGTTCAGATTGATCGACAGGCCGTCCTCGGAGATCCAGCCCATGTCCTCCATGGCCGTGGGGACGGCCGAGTCCAGAGCGGTCACCGAGTTCAGCAAGTTCTTCGTGTACTCGCTCAGGTAGATCGCGTCCGACTCACTGCCGAACATGAGCGTGTTCGCGGCGTCGATTTTTGCCATGGTTGGTCCTTTCTCACACCAATCGCGCGGTGATCTGGTAGGTGGCCGTCACTCGCTTAGCGACGGTTGAGTCGTCCACGCCCTCGGCGGGACATGTGCCAGTTACGGCGCCTACGGGGGCGTCGGTCTTGGGGAGCGTGTTCATCACGCCGTCCACGTCCAGACCGAGTTTCATGGCCCGGCCAGTCGTGGGGGCGTACGAGTCGATCGTCAGCTGGACGTGGGCGGTGGCCACATGGAGGCGACCAGCGCCGCCCGTGGCGATCACGCGTACGAACTCCGGTGGCGTGTTCGCGCCCTCGGGGCGCTTGCTCACCACCGGGCAAGGCAGGACCACCCGCAGGCGGTTCATGACCTCGGCCTTCACGTCAGGTACCTGGGGCACGGCGCTCAGTCCTTCGTAGACGGGGGCAGGGAGCCCAGGACCCGCTCGAGCGCGTGGTCCCGGAGCTTGGCTCGCGCGATCTTCGAGCCGGAGTCCGCGGACACGTAGGCGCGGGCGCGGGTGGAGCCGTGTCCCTGGTGGGTGTGGAAGCCCTCACCCACGCGGTCCCGGAGCTTGCGGGCCCCGTCGTTCACCGCGGCGTACGCCAGCTGGGAGGTCAGAATCTGGCGAGCCACCCGCTTGTTCGGCTTGTAGTTGACCGAGCCCATCACACGCCTCTCGCCTCTACCGCTTCGATCTTCACCTTAAGGCCCTTAGGCCAGTCGTACGGCCGCCCGATCACCGCGTACTCCACGCCGTCTACCACGAGCCGGTCCGAAGCCACGACGTCCGGGTGCGAACCGCGCCAGTACAGAGCCACAGACGACACGACATGGGCCAGGCCCGGGCTCGTAGACTCGAGGCTGTCGTCCGGCGCGAACAGCGCCCGCTCACTAATTGCCTCCTCGGTCCACGAGCCCGGAACCGGCTCGCCATACTGGTCCACGCCGTCCGGCGCACGGCGGCGCCTGGTGACCTGTACCCAACCGAACGCCGTCACGGGACCACGCCCCCAAACAGCCAGATCAGCTCGTCGACCTGGCTCATGGGGCGGGCCCCGCTCAGGAGGTCGACCTCGTGCGCGCGGGAGCGAGCGCCCCCGAGCGCCTGGATCTCTTTGGCTTTCAGGAACAGGTCCCCGTCCGGGTTCGAGTACGTGTAGTTATCCGTGTACGGGCCGGTCGTGTGCGACTCCGCGGACAGAGTCCCACGGGGCTCCGGGTAGGCGCCCAGGTTCGAGCCACCCATGCCAGAGTCTCCCTGCATGGCCCGCTTCACGACGGCGCACGTGATCCGGCGGCGAGTCAAGTCGGTCGCCTTGTCCCACCGCGGGCACGTCGCCATGATCAGGTCCGTGACGTCGCCGATCAGGACCTCGGCCCGCCGACGCTCCTGGTCAGACAGGGGGCGCCAGCGGGCCTGCAGGTCCTCTACGGTAGCGAACGGCTCGGCCAACCGTCAGCCCTCGTGGTCCTCAGTGGACTCGGGGACGGGCGGGTTGAAGACCGTGAACCCGGGGGAGGCCGGGGCCTCCGTGGTGATCCCGAGGCGCTCACGCACCGGGTAGATCCGGGCGTAGGTCTCCTCGTCGATCTCCGCGCGGCCGCCGGAGAACTGGATCTCCGGGATCGCGATCTTGCGGTCTGGGTTCCCGTCGGTTGTGTAAACGGTTACCACGTGATCACTTCTTTCGGGTCTTCGGGGCGGGGTCTTCGTCCTCGGGCTCCGCGAACGGGTCCGAGTCCTCGGTCACCCCGGCTGGGGTCCCGGGGTCAAACGGAGCCCAGTCCGGGTGACCGAGGGCGAACGGGTGGTCGTCCGGCACGGTGACCACCGACCGGGAGTCCACGTGAATCAGGTCAGCCATGACGATCACGCGACCTTAAGCAGAGCGAACCGGTCGACGAACACGTACCAGCCGTAGACGATCTCGAGCCGGAGCGCCACCTGGTTCTGGCGCTTCAGGTCGCCCTGGCCGTCCGGGTCACCGAAGCGAATCAGCTCGATCGGGAGCTGGCGCTGGACGCCCCAGCGGACGCCGCCGCGGAAGTCGCCGACGATCGCGCGGATCTTCGAGTCGGTCGCGATCTCCGGCAGACCGGAGACCGTGTCGCCCTGAGCCACCGGCACGCCCATGAAGCTCGTCACGTTCGTGCCGAAGCCCAGCTCGGGGTAGCGGCGGTCGCTGGTCGCGCCCGCGCCGTCCTTGCGCTTGAGCTGGGACAGAGTCCAAGCGAACTTCGGGTCGAAGGCCGCGCCGGACACGCCCCAGGACTCGGGCTGGTTCACCAGCAGGCCCACGGCGGAAGCGAAGTCGTCGTCCGGGTCGGCCCCGGCCTGAGCCAGAGTCACGGACTTCGTGGTCTTCGCCACGTAGTTGTCCCAGGAGCTGATCTCCGCGCCCGTCAGCGGGTTCACGCGGTGAATCATGCCCAGGTCCAGAGCGCGAGACAGCGCCACGGAGCCCTCGGAGGCCAGCGAGTTGACGATCTCGAGCTGGTAGTCCTCGTCGGTCCAGATCGCCTCCTCGGAGAACCGCATCGTCACCTGGGCCTTGTGGGGAACCGCGGTGACCGAGGAGAAGCCGCCCTTAGTCGGAGACTTCTGAGCGCCCTCCTCGACGAACTCGGCCTTCGGGAAGTCGTTGAAGACCAGGTAGTCCTTCTTGCCGAAGCGCATGGGCTCGCGGTTCGACAGGCGCGCGATCACCGACTCGGTGCGCGTGCGCTTGATCATGCCGTCCGCGATCTCGCGCGGCATGAGGACCTGTGCGTCAGTCGACGTAAAAATCGTCGCCATGTGTTAAACCTTCCGTGTTGGTTCAGGAACCGCCGAACAGCGCCTGCAGGAACTGCCGAGCGGCGTCGGGACTGGAATCGGGCTGGTCACCCGCCTGCGGAACAACCGGGCCACGAGGCGCGGACTTCCACGCCTGGGCGATCAGCTCGCCGTGCGCCTGCAGGTCCTCGAGGGACTCACCGCGCAGCAAGTCAGCCGGTACGTGGGTGGCCGCGGAGACTTGCTTCTTCCAGTCAGCGATCTGCGCAGCCTTCTCGGCCGCCACAGCCTTGCTCTTGTACTCCGCCAGCTCGGCCACGGCCTTCGCGTGCTCCGACTGGAGCGCGTCGAACTTGTCGGCCGCCGCCTTGTTCGACTTGGCGCGGTTCTCCCACTGCCGGGCGTAGGACTTGTACCGGGCGGCCTCAGCCTCCCAGTCGGTCTCCGGCTCCGACGCCTGGGTCGACTCAGTCGGCTCGGGCGGGGCGGTGGGCTCCGTGCTGTCAGTCGCGGAGTCTGGTGCGTCCGGTGCGGACGCGTCTCCCGGGTTGTTCATGATTTAGTTGTTCTCCTGTCCGTGCGGAAGGTCCGGACCGACTGTGACAGTCCTCCGGTGGTTTCAATCATACCAGCAAGTCTTTCATCGCGCCACTGGCCCACCCGTCCGACACGCCGTCCGTGTAGTCGTGTGGGAACAGGCGGCGCATGGTTGCCAGCAGCATACGCGGGTCGTTCGGGTCCCCACCCAGGTCCTTCGTCAGTTTCCGGGACTCGTCGTACCGGCGCTTGAGCTCGCCCGGGTCGTAGCCGTCCACCGCCGCCTGCCGGCCCTTCCACGCCGGGACCACCTGGCAGCGGCAGTGATCGTGGAACTTGTTCTCCGTCGCACCCCGGCCACGGTGCTGAGCCTCGAACTCGGTCGTGTACTCAAACCCCCGAGACGCCAGCATGGCGCAGAACGCACACGTGCTGGTCCCCGACGGGACTCGCGCCCAGCCACTGGACCGCGGATCACGTACCGAGTTGTGTGCCACCACCGACTGGGCCGCGGTCTGCACGTGCCGGTCTACCGCCCCACGCAGGATCGACAGCGCCCGCGCCGGGTTCTCCTCGAACAGAGGACCCGACGCGTAGCGCACGTTCTGGCGGACCTGGTCCGCGGTTACCGCCTCAGTCGTCGTCGCGTAGAAGTGCTTGCCCAGTTCGTTCTCACGGACCTGTTCGTACCACTCCGCCGCGGCCACCCCCGCCGTATCGCCATAGACGGCCACCAAGCGGGGGAGGAACTCCACCAGGGCCTCCCGGCAAGCGACCGGGTTGTCCCAGTTCAGGCTGTTGAAGAAAATCGTCAGATCGTTCACAGCCAGCGCGCTGGTGCGCGTGACCGCCCCACGGATCTGGTTGATCTCAGCCCTGGTCACCACCGGCGGTCACCCCCACAGCGGGAGCACCCACGGACGGGGTCTCCTCGGCCACGGGAGCGCCTTGCGCGTCCTCGCCAGTACGTACCCCCGCCATGATCGTCTCGAGGACGGACGGAGCCCGACGGCGCTCGTGCTGCGCCTCCATCTCCTCGATCTCCGGCTGGGTGAAGCCCGCCTTACGCAGAGCCACAGTCGTGTCAGCCACCTGGGGCAGCGCCTGGACGATTTTCGTTATGTAGTCGGACGCCGCGGCCGGGGACACGTACCGGGCCGGAGTCCAGCGGACCTGCAGGTCCCACGACTCGGCCGGTGGCTCGCTCAGGCCGTCGCGCAGCATGACCGCGTTCTGGGCCACGCGGCGCAGCGCCGGGGCGAACACGCGCCACTGGAACTCCGCCTCGTCGCTCAGCGCGTACTCCGCCGCCTGCATGGCCTCGGCGCTCGCCGGGTTGTCCGCGAACAGGCCGACCATGGACTGCGGCATGTTCGTCGCCGCGCACAAGTTCTGCGCCAGCTGTCGATACATCTCCCAGTGAGGCGACATAGACGACTGCGGGAACTGGCCCACGGACGGCGCGTCGCCGTTCTCGTTCACCGTCAGGACCTGCAGGCGGCCCATGACCGCGCTCCACCGGTCCATATCGTCGAAAGCCTCCGGGTCCACGCCCAGGGCGTAGCGCTGCGGGGACGCGAAGAACTCCGCGCTGGTCTCCGCACGCACCATGGTCCGGATCGCCGCGTCAGTCAGGTAGCGGACCTCCCGGCTGATCCGCGAGCGCCCCAGCGGGCGACTCAGCTGCGGGTCGTAGACCAGCGGCTCCACCAGGACCCGACCGGTCGGATTGCCCAGAGACCGGGCCACCCAGTTGCCGGCAGCGCCCCGCTCGAGCGCGATCACGTCGTCCGGTAGGTACAGGACCGCCGCGCTGGGCGCGTCCTTAGCCACGTCCGTGATCGTCAGCGCCGCGGAGATTTGTCGACGACGCCGGTCCCACAGGGCCGAGGACCACAAGGCGTCGCGCGCCTGCAGGACCACCTCAGGGTCCCCGGCGGACGGGTCGCCCAGCGTACAGGTGATGAACGAACAACAGTGCTTATAAGCACTGGTTATGCCCTGGCTCAGTTCCAGGTCGAACGAATTATGAGCCAACAGCGACGACAGATCGAACGGATCCGTGTCACCATCTAGGCTGAACCCCTCGAACACGTGCTTACGCGCCAGCGACTGGACCGCCTTGAATGGCCACGCCAGTGCCGCACGGACCCGCGTCATCTGCGGAGGTACCGAGATCCCCAGGTCCTGCAGCGACCGGTGCCCGTCGTAGTACACGTCCAGCAGCGCGTTACGGGCCCGCCGGGACGACCACAGCCGCCACAGCTTGTCCAGCACCGCCTGCCGGCCCGAGTCCAGGCCAGCCACCTGCGGGACTCCCGGGTCCGACTGGACGATCGGATCCGACCCATCAAGTCCTTGTGTGTCCAGGATCACAGAATCCTCACCCCTCGGTTACCGGCGCCCCGCGGGCGTCGCCTAGTCGTACGCGCCGTCCAGTTCGCGGCGCTGATCGCCTCAATCGGGAGCTCATCACCCTCCGGCGAAGTCGCCTCCCAACCGAACGCCCCGTCCCTACGGCGCTTCTGTCTGTCGCACGAGCCCACCGACGCGTCCAAGGCGTCGCCCTCGGCCCCCGCCGGGTGAGTCGTCTGGCCACTAGCCACCGACTGGACCAGCATAGCACACGAGTCCAGGTACTCGCCCGTGCTCATCACATGTATCATACGAGGCGGGAGCTTGCGCGCAAGCAGCGCGTCCTTAAGCGGCGCCGCCCCCGCCCCACCCAACAGACTCACCTGCGCCGTAGTCGACCGGCGCTCCGCCAGCCAATCCGCCAGCCGCTCCACGCCCTGCTCCAACGGACCAGACCACGCACCGATCAGATTCACGTGGACTCGCTGGCCATCACGCATCGCGCCAGCCACCGCCTGCCGCATGCCGTCCTGGCTGAAAACCACAGCGAACGACTTGACCCCGTCCGCCGGGGGATCCGCCACACACGACTTCCACGCCTCCGCGCTGATCGCCCGAGTCCGACCACGCTTAAGCGGCCACACGCCCAGGCGCTCGCGGGCGAAGCCATCCGGGCTGAACCGCTTGCGCTCGCCCTCCACCACGATCATCTGCAGGCGGCCCGCCGCAAGCGCCGGGTTGTTCGCCCGCCACAGCTCGCGGTCGTCCAGATCCAACAGACCCGGGTTCCCGTCCGGCGACCACTCGTCCCAACAGGTCCGCCCCGGGTTGTCACCCAGGGCGTCGTCACGGACACGCGTGAAGACCTCGCCGTCGGCCTGCGGGCCCGGCGGGGTCCCCGTGAACAGCCACTGCGGGTTACGCAGCGGAGCCGCCGACGTCGTCGGCATCAGCGCCTCCAACGCGTCGTCGTTCATCTCCTGCGCCTCGTCCATCACCAGCGTGTCGACCGTGAAGCCACGCGCCGAGTTCTTCGACCGGGCCACGATCTCGATCGACCCGCCGTTCGACAGCAGGACCGCCTCCTGGCCGTTCACCGACCGGATCGTCTTCACCAGGGCGTTCAGCTCCGGGAACTGCGCAGCCGGGTCGTTCGCCTTCTCACCGAAGAAAAACTTCAAGCGACGGAAGTGCTTCTGAGCCGTCTTCACCTCATGGGCCGTGTGGAGGATCCGCTCCCCCAGAGCCACCGCCCCGAAGACCTCGCGGACCTCGAGGCACACGTTCTTCCCGTTCTGGCGGGGGACCGACAAGCCACACGTCAGGTGGGCCCAGCGGCCGTGCTCGTCCAACGCCAGCCACGCGTCCAAGACCTCCGCCTGCCACGGATCGGGCACCAGGCCGTGCTTGGTGATGAACTCGCACGCCAGGTCTCCCATGGTCCGGTCGATCGCAGTCGACCGGACGGTCTTAGGCGCGCTGGCGGGCACGCACGGCCTCCTGGAAGTCGACCAGGCCACTGGCCGGGTCCTTGGACTCCGCAGCCTGCTTCATCTCGGTCTTCGAAGGCCGCTGGGACGTGGGGATCCCCAGCGCCTGACTGATCGAGTTGGTCAGCTTGTGGGCCTCGCCGATCAGCGGGCCACGCCGGTACTTGGGGGTCCCGGCCATCGACTGGAGCGACAGGTTGTACAGGCGCACGAGCTCGGTGATGTGGTCCCAGTCACGGGCGTCCTCGGGCACCGGGGCCAGCAACTCGGAGTCGTCATGGATCTCGGTAGCCATAAGAGCCCCTTATGGAGTTGTTGCCAGTTAGCATGTGCAGTTATGAACTTTATCACACCGGGGGAGGTACTGCACTATGCCTCCGGGGGTGCTCTGCTACCCCGAGGAGGTTTCCCTCCCCGGGGTGCTCGGGTTGCGTCTTGATCTCGCGCTGGACTTGAACTCTCGAGTGATCGAAGTAGACGCGGCTCTTCGACCGTTCCGTGTCCGGCGGTGCTTTATTCAGTTTTCGGTTGAGGAGCGCCGTGGCCTTGGGCTTTCCTCAACCTCTTGACTCAAGACTACCACACGACGTCCGTGGTCGCAATCTTGACTTGTGTGGCGTTCACCACATCGCGGCTTCCGTCTCCTCGACGCTGATTGCAGCGACGGCAGAGCGCGCGGCCGTTGCTCAGCTCGTAGCCACCACCGAACTTGAACGCGACGACGTGGTCAGGCTCTGCGCTGTTCGGTCTCATGCTGTGCTCGTAGTCCAGAGCCACGCCGCAGATCGGGCAGTTGACGACGCCGCGGGTTTGTTCTGCAGCCAGCACGCGTCTGCGCCAACGCCTGTGCTGGCCGCTGGCTGTCCGTCCCACGATCCCCTCGCAGTCTGTGCCCGCAGCGTCGTCTCCCCAGCGATCCCACCAGGAGACACGTTGGTGGGTGCTTGGGCACCAGTATAGCGCGGGCCATGGGGTGAGTGCAAGCCGGGATGGGGTGGTCTTCGTCACATACCCGGTGCCGGGCCACCCACCGGGTGGTTCGACCAGCACACCCCCTGTCGCTCGGACCCATGGGTGGTCGCGGTCACGTACCTGGGCTGGCGCTCACCCATGGGCGCTCGCGCTACGCACCTGGGTGCTCGTGCGTCGTGCGTGCGTCGCGTGCGTACGTGAGACGACCTCTCCCTACCGATCGGTAAATCGAGATTTTTTGGGACCAGTTACGCGCGTACGCGTACCGTACGGCCCCCTTCCAAGCCGATCCTTTGTGGTAACTATAGAAACTAATTATAAAAAACGGTCCCAGTTCGTGTCGTTGTGTGCGGTGGTGGTCTGGCCTCGAGAACTAAGAGTCGTTACGATCTAGACAGAGAACCCGCGTCGTTCCGCGGCTCTTATAGGGGATTCTTTTTGTAGGTAAGACTCTTTTTATAGGAATCGCTCAGGAAGTTTTTTGGGAATCGTTCTGGGGCTCAGAAAGACTAGCAACAAAGCGCCTACTTGCGTGGGAATTTTTTCGCGTGCTAGAATCTTTTTGGGAATCGTCAGAACCGATTCCTTGTCGAAATCTAGACTCTTTACACAAGAGTCGACCGCTAGAACAGGAGAGAACCATGAGCACACAGATCGCGGGATACCGAGTCGGACCGTGTCCGCCCGAGTTCCGGGCAGTCGCACAGGAGGACTACGCGGACTACGCGGCGAGCCTGTCCAGATCCAGTCGCACGTCCACCGGACCGGGTAGTGGCCCGACCACGACCACCGAGCGTATGCTGCTGGAGAACCTGGTGCGGGAGCTGGTGGACAAGCCCCGGGCGTGGTCGCGCCTGTACGGGCCGTGGGAGGCGTGGCGCGAGTCCACGGCTCGGCAGGCCCTGTCCAGGCTGCGTAACCGCCGGTCTCTGGCCGCCGAGCTGGACGTGGCGCGTACGCGCGGGCACCTGGAGCTGCGGCTGCTGCTGGACGCGCCCATGGCTCCGACGCTGCACGGCCAGCGCTGCTGGTGGGTCTGGGGCCAGTTCACGCCGGGATCGCCGGACGTGGGCGTGGAGTCGGACCGTGACCGGTTCCTGCGGCTGGTGAAGGTCTTGAGCGACCGGGGTGAGACGGAGCTGATGACGGACCTGCTGATCCGGGGCGAGGACTTCCCGGACGGCTACCCGGACCGGGAGTACGTGGACCGGTGGCTGGGGGACTACGGGCTGCCGATTGATCTGTAGTTATCACGCGTGATAGACTCGGATCATGAGACCGATGAGTGCGCCCGGGCCGGTCGTGGCTGGCGAGGGGCTGACGGAAGAGGAACTGACCGGACTGCAGGACCCGCGCCTGTATGAGGCGTCGATGCCGCGTGGTAACAAGCACCGCACGGTGCTTGAGGCGGCACAGGTGCTGGAGCGCAGCCCGGGGCTGTGGTTCCGGTTCTATGGGCCGTGGCCGTTGCGGTCGCGTGGCGCCCACCAGGCGGCGAGCCACCTGCGGCTGGGTCAGCGGTATGGCGCCCAGCTGGGTGGTCGTAGGCTTCAGTTCCGGGTGACGAACTGGCGCGGGCACTGGTGGGTGTTCGCGCGCTTCAACCCGGACGCGGAGCCGATCCCGACAAGAGACTGACAGAGAGTGACAGGAGACACAAACCATGTGTGATGAACGTAACACAAACGAGTCTGCCGACCTAGGACCCCGGTCCTATGCCCTGCGCATGTACAGAGTCGAGTGGCCTGAGGCCCGGCTGATCCGGGTCCTGACCGGGACCGCCGGTGGGCGCCTGGTGAAGAACCTGCTGGCGCTGCGCGGACCCTCCACGCCCCGCGGCTTCCAGTACCTGCTTGAGGACGGCCGGGTGATCGACCCCCGCGAGGACGGCGACGTGATCGAGGCCTACCACGCGGTTATGAGTCCGGGGGCGCGGCTATGGTGACCACGGACACGCGTGTGGAGCGCCTGAACCCCCGCGGGTTCATGCGTATGATCGCCGCCGCCGGGCTGGTCCGTCCCACGGTGGCTCTGGACACCGAGACCAGCGGGCTCCACCCGGACGACGGGGCGCGGGTCTCAACCGTGTCCGTGGCTCTGGCTCTGGAGGGCCGCGAGCTCGAGTTCATCCGTCGTCACCTGGCACAGGGCCAGCACGTGTGGGACTCGGGCGTGGTCACGCTGCAGGCTGAGACCTACGCGGACGGCGTGGACCCGGTCTGGATCCTGTCGGCTGCGTGGCCGTTCGACCAGGGTGTGGAGGGCACGGGCAAGCCGGAGGACTCGGGGCAGGGCGAGCTGATCCCGGCCACGTCGAACCAGCCGCACAGTCAGTGGCGTGGTCTGTGCGAGGGACTGACGGGCCCGCCACCCGGCTCGGACGGCGGCCCGCCTCAGGGTTGCGACCTGGTCTTCCACCACGCCCGCTTCGACCTGGCCATGATGGCGGCGGGCGTGCGTCGGTGGCCGGGCGACGGCGTGGACCTGCTGGACAGGTTCCTGTGGGACACGCAGAACGTGTGCGCCCAGCTCTACGCCCCGTGGGTGCTGCGCCGCGGCGCGGGTGGCGTCATGGTGAGTACGACGGCGTTGAAGCCGACCTGTGAGTTCCTGTTCGGTACGCAGGCGGGTGACGAGTCGCGTACGGTCCACGACTACCTGAGGCGGGCGAAGCTCCCGGCGGGGCGCTGGGATCTAATGCCGTGGGACCGCGTGGGTAAGTACGCGGATCTGGACGCCCGGCTGACGCTCATGCTCTACCTGCGGCAGAACCACGACCTGGGCCTGTACGCGCAGGCCGGCTGGCACGACCTGCCGGCTCCGTCGGGTCACGTGCTGGACCACGCGTACCGGCGCATGGAGGTCACGCGTATGCTGGTGAGGACCGAGCGCCGGGGCCTGCCGTACGACCCGGAGGCGGCGCGGGCGGCTGGGGACCGGCTGAAAGCCGAGCTGGCGGAGTTGGGTCGGTCGCTGCCGTTCGAGCCGAGCGTGAACGCGGCGAAGCGGTTCTGGTTCGCCCCCAGGTCTGAGGGCGGCATGGGTCTGCCTCCGTATGCGACGACTGCGCAGGGGGCGCCGTCCTTGACGGCTTCGATCCTGGACCGCATGGTGCGCGACCACATGCCGCACGCGGAACAGTTCGCGCGCTACCGGGGCTGGGACTCGGCGGTCTCGCGCTGGTACGAGGGCTGGACTTCCATGGCTGGTCCGGACGGGCGGCTCCACCCGACTTTCCGGCAGAACGGGACGGTCTCGGGTCGGTTCTCGGTGGAGCGGATCCAGTTGCAGGCGATCCCGCACGACTACCGGCTGGCTCTGCCGGACGGCGTGCCGACTCCGCGTGGTCTGATCGAGCTGGGCGTGCCTCGTGGGTGGCGCCTGGTGGAGTGCGATCTGGCTAACGCGGAGGCCCGTGTGGCTGCGCTGCTTGCAAACTGCCGGCCCATGTTGCAGGCTTTTGCACAGGGACGGGATCTGCACGGTGAAACGGCGAAGGCTCTGTTTCACGTGTCGGAGGACCGGCCGGATTGGTCGCAGTGGCGGACGCTTGCAAAGCGTGCAAACTTCTCTTTCATCTTCGGCGTGGGCGCTGACACGTTCCGTGAAAGCCTTGCAGCGGAGGGGACGGAGATTAGCCGCGCGGAGGCGCAGCGGATCGTGGCGGACTGGAACTCGCTGTACCCACAGTACCGGCGTGCGATCCGGTTCCATGAGGAGCGGGTGAAGCAGCGGGTGGCCCGGTATGGCGTGGGCTGGGTCGAGCTGCGTAACGGCGAGCGCCGGTGGTTCACCAAGGACGAGGACACGCACAAGGCGTTCAACCAGCGGGTCCAGGGGAATCTGGCGCAGCTGGCTCAGGACTGGTGGCTGGAGGCGACGGACAAGGTCGACCAGTTGCTGGCTCCGTGGGTGAAGGACGGCGTGGACCGGGACGGCACGTACGTGGGGGGCGTGGGCGGCGTGCTCATGGTGCACGACTCGCTGGACGTGCTGGTCCCGATCGGTGAGATCGGGGACCGGTGCGTGGATGAGGTGGTGCGCGTGGGTGGCGAGGCGTGGAGGCGCTGGTTCCCGGAGGTCCCGGGCCACGTCGACCCGTCAGCGTGGTAACCGTCACGTTGACACGTGATAACACGAGAGTTTAGGATTGAGACATGGAACAGGGAGACAAGACCGAGACGCGGACCGGCTACAGCGCCGAGACGCTGAGGCGCCTCGCCAGCTGGTTCGACCCGACCGGCTACCTGATGGTCAACTCCGCGCGGCGGCTCGCCACGGACCGGTCGTTCGCCACGATCCTGCTGGCGAAGGTCAACGACCGGGAGGACTCGCTCGAGGTTCACCGCATGGCGCCCGACCGGTCCTGGCCCGTCGGAGTCGGTGGGACCAGCAGCCAGCCGCGCCGGTTCTACCAGGTGCCCGTGGTGATCTCGAAAGCACGGGACCTGCTGCTGGACATGCAGCCGTACGTGCACGTACAGAAACGGTCGCTCGAGATCATGATCCGTGCGCTGGCGGACTACGAGATCATCAAGGACCCGCAGTTCCTGCCGGAGGACCCGATCGTCAAGCGGGCCAAGCGGCGGATCCAACGGGCGCGTAGAGACCTGCGCGCCGCCAACCAACAAGCCTCCCGCCGCAAGCGGGAACTCCGCCGGCAGTTGGCGGAGATCAAGAAACACGAACAGGAGACACAGCCATGAGCAAAGTCGTCGTAGTCGCAGGCGCCCAGTTCGGGTCCGAGGGCAAGGGCCACGTGGCCGCCCAGCTGATCCAGCGGGAGCAGCGCGCCGCCCACCCGGTGCTGAACGTGCGAGTCGCCGGGCCTAACGCGGGCCACACGGTGGTCGACCGGGACGGGCGGGCGTTCGCCCTGCGGACCGTGCCGGTGGGCGCCGCCCTGGACCCGTGCCGGTGCGCGATCGCCCCGGGGTCGGAGATCGAGCTGGCGGTCCTGCGCCAGGAGGTTCAGGACCTGCGTGCCGCGGGCCACCGCGTGGACATGGTGATCGCCGCGGAGGCGACGGTCCTGACGGAGGAGCACAAGCAGGCGGAGGTCGAGGCGGGCATGGCGCAGCGCCTCGGGTCCACGGCTAAGGGGATCGGGGCCTGCAGGTCGGACCGTGTGTGGCGCACGGCCACGCGCTTCGGGGACTCGCCCGAGGCGGTGGCTCTCGCGGAGGAGCTCGGCTTCGAGGTGATCGAGGACTGGGTCGCCTACATGGACGACTACCTGGACCACGTGCCCCAGGCGATCATCGTGGAGGGCACACAGGGCTACGGGCTGGGGCTCCACGCAGGCCACTACCCGCAGTGCACGAGCAGCGACACGCGCGGGATCGACTTCCTGGCCATGGCGGGCGTGAACCCGTGGCACGCGGGGGTGCACGACTTCAAGATCGTGCTGGCCACCCGCGTCTACCCGATCCGCGTGGCCGGGAACTCGGGTCCGCTTGAGGGCGAGACCACGTGGGAGGAGCTGGGCCTGCCTCAGGAGCGCACGACGGTGACTCACAAGGTCCGCCGTGTGGGTCAGTTCGACCCGGCGGCGATCAACCGGGCGATTCACGCGAACGGCGGGGAGCCGACGGTTGAGATCGCGATGACCATGGTGGACCAGGTGGTCCCGGAGGTCGAGGGCGCGGACGGGGACTCGGGGGACTGGGCGTCAGCCCAGTTGGACTCGGTGACCGGGTCGATCGCGGCGACCAAGTTGTTCGACTACCTGACCCAGGTGCGCGCGGCGCTGGACGCGCCGATCACCATGGTGACGACCTCGCCGTCGACGGCGCTGTACTGAGGGGGCGGACATGCTGAGGGGTGCGCTGGACGGCGTCCGTAATTGGCTGGCGGACTGGATCCGGGTCCCGGGGGACGACCCCGCGGAGCCGCCGGTCTGGGAGTTCCTGGTGGAGGAGGACCTGGGGCCGGTTTCGATCCAGTCGGGTCGGTTCCTGGGACAGGGGCGGGTGGCTCCCTGCTGTGAGCCGTGGCTCTCGGACCTGGTGGGGTCGGCCCCGACGGCGGCTAGTCCGGAGGACCCTGGGACCTCGGTGGAGGCGCTGGCGGACCTGCGTGACTGGTGGCTGTCGACCGCCCAGGCGGACATGGCCATGGTGGCGCCGAAGGCCGTGGAGTACGGCTCGGTGGAGCTGGAGGAGATGGGCGCGGCGCTGGCCCGCATGATGGGCCGGTCGGACCTGTCGCGTGCCCGCCGGGTGGAGCTGGCGTGCTGGTTCTACGCGATGGGGAAGATGCAGCGGTGGACGGCGGCGGTCACGCGGGGCGAGTTCGTCTCGGACGACACGCTCACGGACCTGGGGGTTTACACGCTCATGGTCCGCCGGGCCCGCGAGGCCGGGACCTGGCCGGGTGGCCCGGACCGGGACTGATTAGAGACTGGCGCCCGCCTGGTGATCGGGACTGGGCGGGGCGCCTCGAGACTTTGGAGACAGAACGATGACTTTGGTGTACGTGGCTCAGGCGGTCGACAGGGACGCGCCGCGGATCCCCGCGAGGTTCGAGGAGGTGCTGGACTGGCTTAGGCATGATTTCGTGCTGTACAGGCCCGCGAGCGCCTTCACGGTCCCACCGGGTGGCGTGGGCATGGACTCGTGCGTACGTGACGTGAACATGGCGGCGCTGGACCGCGCGGACGCGCTGCTGGTCCTGCTGCCGGTGGAGGAGCCCCGGTCCTGGGGCGTCCCGGCGGAGGTTGAGCGGGCGATCGTTGCAGCCAAGCCCGTGACTTTCCTGGTGACTCGGGGGAGTCGCGTGGTGGGTGGCTGGTCGACCCAGTACGCGGCCACTGAGGTGGAGGTGATCGCGGCGGGATCCGCGCCGCTGCTGCAGGTGGTGGAGTCGGTGCGTGCGTCGCTGACGCGCAGGACTGCGCTGGTGCCCGGGCGTCCCATGGCGGATCTGCCGGTCCGTATGGACTGCGGGGCGGCGAGGCTCCCGACTCGGGGTCACAGCGATGACGCGGGTCTGGACCTGTACGTGTCGGCTCTGACGACTTGCCCGCCGGGGCAGTTCGTGGACGTGCCGTGTGGCGTGGCGGTCGAGCTGCCGGCTGGCACGTGGGGGTTGTTGACTGGTCGGTCGTCGACGATGAGGCGGCGTGGTCTGCAGACGATCCAGGGGGTGATCGATTGTGGTTATCGTGGCGAGCTTTTTGCTGGCGTGTTCAATCCGGGCCCGGAGGAGGTCGTGCTCGAGGAGGGCGAGCGCGTCAGTCAGCTGATCGTGCTGCCGAATCTGACGGCGGGCTTGCGCCCGGTTCCGGCGCGTGAGCTGTCGGACTCGGATCGGGGCGCGGGGGGCTTCGGCTCCACCGGTCTGTGACCTGTTTCACGTGGGCGTCGGGTTGTGTGACCTGACGCCCACGTGATAAACTTGTTTTATCAACGGGGGAAAGGCCCCCGGAGATAGGAGACACAAGCCATGATCACCAAGACCGACCTGGACCGGGTCCTCAGCGAGCACTTCGGTCACGAGGGAGACAGCCTAACCGACCTGGGGATCGGCTCCCTGCGCGGCTACTACTTCGTGGACGACGAGGCCACGAACGCGGTCTGGATCTTCGAGTTCGAGGGCGACCACCTGCGGGTCGGTGACCACCGCAGTTACAAGACGGTCACCACCCGGGACGAGCTCGAGGACTTCCTGGTCCAGTACGCCAGGTCCTGACCCGGCAACAGCAACCAATCGCCGGGGGCGGAAACCGCCGCCCCCGGCACAACACAGAAACGGAGACACGAATTATGACTGCGATCACGATGACCCAGAACAAGACCGGGCGGGTGCTGCGCACGCCGCTGGCGGGCCGGATCCTGTCGAACTGGCTCATGCGCAACTACGCCGGGGACGCCGAGGTCGAGCTGGACTACATGGACTCCCGGTTCACGGTCGACGACGGGACCGCCCGAGTCGTGATCTGGTTCGAGTACGGCGAGGTCACGGGCTACACGGGCTGGACTGTGGACGTGTGGGACGTGACCAGCGAGGCCCCGCGGTTCCTGCAGCAGTACCGCGTGGAGTACACGGGCCAGATCGCCGCGATCATCGGCGCCTACGGCGAGCTGAGGGGCGGGACCGGCCGTGTCGCGTGAGCCGAGACAGGACGACCGGATCGTGTTCTTTGTCGCTCGGCATGGCTACGCGGCTGTTGTGGCCCTCGTGTTCGTCGCGGTCACGATCATCGCGCTCCTGGGCCTGTCGCTGGGTGCGTGGGCCGCCTCGGGCTCGCCCAAGCCGTTCATCCTGGCCCTCGGGTTCGCGGGCGTGGTCTACTGGCTCTGGTTCAGCAACCAGAGCGTGTGACTCGCTTCACACGGCGTCTAGATTGTGTGGGAATCTGTTCGCGTGATAAAATTGTTTTATCAAGGGGGGAGAAAGAAAGCCCCCAGCGAGAACAAGGAGACACAAAATGAACGCCACCGCCGCCCTCCTCGAGACCCTCACCAACTGGTTCGACGCCGAGATCACCGACACCGAGGACGGCTACGAGGTCGCCGGTTGGGTCTTCTACATGGAGGCCGACGGCCTGGAGGTCGTCACCCCCGCCGGTAAGACCGTCAACCTGCAGGTCGCCGAGCTCGACCAGTTCTTCCAGTTCCACCTCGCCTGATCAACCAACCGCCCCGGCCGGGACCACCGGCCGGGGCACCAACACACGAAGGAGACAAGCCATGGGCTTCCCCACCGACAAAGCTACAAAGACCTGGGAGCACGCCGGGAGCACGCGATGAGCCACGAGGCCAACCAGCCACGGATGACCCGGAAGAAAGCCCGCGAGCTGCTGCCCGGCGACTACGCGATCACGAGCGGGCAGATCGACAAGATCCTCAGCGTGGAGCGTCAGTTCAACAGCGACGGGACCGAGCGGGTGCACGCCGAGATCACGACCTTCGACGGCTACGCCGCCCGGGCCAACTGGGACGGGAACCAGGAGTTCTGGTGTGTGGACACGCGGACCAACTGGCCGACCGCCCGCCTGATCATCGTGTTCCGCGCTCACGAGCGGAACCTCGAGCCCGCCGTGCTCGCCCTGCGCCTGCGCGACGGGGACTACGAGGTGATCGCCGCCCACGAGGACTCGCCGCTCGCTGAGGGCACGGTCCTGCGCTCCCAGGACGGGCCGATCTACTGGCACGACGCCGTGTGGCTCCCGGTCGCCCACGTGAACGGGCTGACTCGCGTGGACGACAGCGACCACAGCGACCTGGCCGGGCGGGCCCGGCTGATCGCCTCCTGGTACCGAGTGAACAGGCTGGTCTCATGAGCCGCCCGCCCCTGCTGGAGCACCAGCGGTTCGCGGTCGACTGGCTGCAGCACGTGAACCGCGGGCTGCTGGGGGACGAACCGGGGCTGGGCAAGACCCGGACCGCGATAGAGGCGTACGGCGGTAGGGACCGGGTCCTGGTGATCGCGCCCGCCCTGATCCTGAACTCCGGGACCTGGCAGGCGGAGGTCGCCAAGTGGGCAGATCGGCCTGAGGTCTTCACCTTCGCCCCCTACAGCCGGCTGAACGCCCGGGAGCGGACCGAGCGCGGCGGTACCCGGCCGATCGCTCGCCCCCGGCCCGAGTTCGACCAGCCGTGGGACGCGGTCATAATCGACGAGGCCCACTACATAAAGGGCCGCAAGACCTCCTGGACCGGGGCCACCGAACAGATCACCCAGCGGGCGGACTGCGTGCTCGCCATGACCGGCACGCCGGTCCCCAACTGGGGCTACGAGCTGTTCACGCTGCTGCGGCTACTCCACCCAGACCAGGCCGCCCCAGGTAAGCGCTACGGCTCCTACTGGCGCTGGGCGCTGTCGTGGTTCCGCAACGAGCCGACCCGGTTCCAGCGCTACAACCTGACGGGGCTGCGGGCCTGCACCCCGGCGTGCGACCTGGTGAACCGGACCGGGACGTGCGAGCACTACGCCGAGTTCATCCGGGAGAACCTGGACGGGAAGTTCCTGAGGCGCGAGCGGTCCGAGGTCCTGACCGACTTGCCGCCGCTGACGGAGACGGTCGTGGAGACCCCGATGGACGCGGCGGGTCGCCGGGCCTACCGGGACCTGCGCGCCGAGTGGCTGACGCAGGTCGGTGACTCCCAGGTCGTGGCCTGGACGCCCGGATCACGCACGGACCTGCTGGACCTGGTCACGGTCAGCCCGTGGCTGCTGAACCCGGACGGGCCACCCACGGGCGGGAAGTTCGACCAGCTCGCTTACGACCTGCAGTCCCGTACCCGCCCGGTCGTGGTCTTCGCCCACCACCGGCAGGTGGTCCAGGCGTGCGCTGACTTGGCGCAGTCGCTGGGTCGCCCTGCCCGGGCGGTGCACGGGGGCAACTCGGCGGAGGAGAACGGCCAGGCGGTTCGGGACTTCCTGGACGGGCGCGTGGACGTGCTCGTGGGCTCCCTGTCGGTCATGGCGGAGGGTTTGACTCTGACGCGGGCGGACACGCTGATCTTCGTGGAGAAGAGCCACCGCCCGGCGGTGAACGAACAGGCGATGCGTCGCGTGCACCGCATGGGCCAGACCCGGCCGGTGACGGTCCTGGACTACGTGACTCCACGAAGCCTGGACCTGCGTAAGCGCTCGCGGCTTGCGAGCAAGATCGAGCACGCGGGCCACATGCTGGACGCGGAGATTCTTAGGGAGCTGGTATGAGCGAATCGATCTGGTACAGCGTGGACCCGGGCTCGGTCCACACGGGCGTGTGCACGTGGGACGGCGTGGAGGTCGTGGAGTCGCGTGAGCTGCGGCCGCAGGAGTTCACCGAGTGGGTGAGCGCCATGATTATCGCGGCCCTGACTGGGGGCGCCCGTCCGGTGCGGATTGTGGCGGAGGAGTTCCGGCTGGAACCGGCCCGGGCCACGGCGCTGGCGGGTTCGACGCTGGGCGTGGTGCGTCAGCTGGGGGCGCTGGAGCTGTTCTGTTGGTTGTCGTCGACGCCGTTGGTGCTGCAGCCGAACAAAATCCTGAACCCGGCTAAGGGACTCGCCCGCGCCCGCGGTTGGGCGTACCACACACGGGATGGCTCGGAGCACGCCCGGGACGCGGAGCGCCACGGTCTGTACTTCCTGATTCGCGAGGGACTGATCTGATTGGCGACGCTTATAAACGCCTCGGACCACGAGGCGCGGCTGGTGGGCGGCGAGGCGGTCTCGCTCGAGTGGATCACGGTGGGCGCGTTCGTGACGAACGTGTCGTGGAGGCAGGACGGTCGGCACGTGTTTGGCACGTCGGCCGACGTGGTCTTGCCAGAGCCGCTCGCCAGCCGCGTGAAGCGTGCCGAGCGTCACACCCGCCGGAGGGTTTGACGGACTCTCTGTCGCGTGATAAACTTGAACTACAATAACAACACGGGAAAGGAGACACAAACCGTGAGAACCTACCGAATCCGACCGACCTCAGTCGCCGCGCTCGAGGACGACGACGTCGTCATCGGCCACGACGGAAAGCCCGTCCTGTGGCGCAACCACCCGGAGCGGCTCGTCATGAAGGACGACTCCTCCTGGCACTACCCCAAGGTGGTCGACCCGCTGGACCTGTGGCCCACCGAGGAACTGATCTGGATCCACGAGGGCCTGCACGACCGCAAGCCCGTCCAGGGCGTCATGGCGATCCGCAGCATCGCCACCAGCGACCACACGCGCCACCTGTACACGCTGCTGGACCGTGGGACGATCAGCCCCGAGGTCGGAGCCGACCGGGACTGCGTCTACAGTTACGAGCCCGTGCCGTGCGCCCTGCCGATCGGTCGCAACAAGAACAACCCGGACAACCTGGTCTACACAATCAACTGAGGAGACACGAATCATGACCGACAACGAGTTCCGGGTCAAGCAGACCAAGTGCAGCGACCTCGAGCCCAGTGACTGGCTGCTCACCCCCGAGGGCAAGCCGCTGCGAGCCCGCTACCTGCCGTATACGCCCGGGGACGACCCGCAGGTCCTGCAGCTCCTGGGCTACCAGCCGCCCCGCCCTAACGCGCCCGTGATCCGCGTCGACCGCGGGATCCAGACCCGCGGGTTCCACGCGGGTGAGACCATGGCCGGGAAAGTCCTCGCCGCCGGGATAGAGCTGCGGTCCGGCTACCCGGACTACTTCGAGCTGGGCACGTGCCTGTCCTACTCCACGGAGCCCGGCAGTTTCGCCGAGATCGACGAGTGGACCGAGCTCCGACTTGTGGAGGACGACCAGGTCGCCCGGTGGGTCCGCACGCAGGAGGCGTACGACGCGAGCCTTGATGAGCGCCTCGGGATCGACACGGACGACCACGCCGAGGACTTCCACACCGGCTGGCCCGACCACGACGGCGACATATGGGTGCTGGGCGGCGTGCTCAACGGCGACGAGGTCCAGGAGCCGGTGCGGTGCTCCCCCACGGGTCTGGTGTACAACCACCAGAGTTACCGTTGCCCCGCCGGCGCGTTCGTCCACGACTGCGACCAGATCGACAGCTGGCGACCCGCCGCCCCCGGCGACCCCGGGGAGTGGCCGACTCTGGACTACCCGCGGATCGTCGTGATCGACGGGCTCCTGGACGACAACGACGTCCAGTTCATGATCGCCGACCGCAGGACCGGACCGGACGACGAAATCCGGTGGGAGGCGCAGAACCTGGCAGGCGCCCGAGTCGGTGAGTTCTGGAAGAACTTCGACCGGATCGACTACTGGGTCCGCTGGGTGCCCGTCGCCAGCCCCTACTGGCCCACCGCCCAGCGGATCATGATCCTGGCGGGCCGGATCGGAGTCAACCAGGTCAAGACCGCGCAGGTGGCTGAGCGCGTCGACTACAAGCCTGGCGACCCCGAGCCGGAGACCTACCCGCGCTACCGGGTCACGCACGGCACGCACCGCGGCGCGGTCCTGTGGGAGGGCGGTAGCGCCATCGGCTCCTACGTCGTGCTTGAGGAGGGAACCAAGCCGGTCACGCCCCCGACCCGCCCCGCCTGGCCCGCCGAGGAGCGGATCCTCGTGCGTAAGGCCCGGATGGACGGCTTCGAGGTTGAGAACCTGATCGGGACGCGGGTCGACCACCCGAGCGGTGAGCGTGTCACGTCGTACCCGCGGTACGAGTTGCACGACTTGGACGGGGAGCCCGCGGGCGAGCTGTGGAGGGACCAGCCCGAGGACGTCGACCAGATTATCGACTGGGTCCCGTGCCCGGTCCGTGAGGACGCCACCGAGTGGCCGACCGCGAAGCGGATCCAGGTCCTGGCCGGGACGATCGACAACGAGCGGATCACCGCCCCGGTGGTCGCCGAGCGGGTCGACTGGCACGACGGCGCTTTCAGCAAGCGGGAGTGCTTCCCCAAGTACCGGATCGTGCAGGGCACCGCGCCGGTGGGCGCGACCGACGTCTTCTACAACAACTACGACTCCGACCGGATCACCCGGTACGCGGTCCTGGAAGAGGGCAGCGATGACTGACCAGGTGGTCGTCTCCTACAGCGAGTTGGACGCCTACAGGCAGTGCCCGCTCAAGCACCAGCTCGCGTACGTACAGCGATGGACCCGCCCGGCCCAGCCGGGCGGGGCCCTCGCCCGGGGCTCCCTGTGGCACGCCGTCATGGAAACCCACTACCGGGCGCTTGCCGACCGACGGACCCGTGAGCGCGTCTACCAGGAGGGGCTGGACGCCGTGATCCGGCCCCTGATCGACCCGCTCCTGTCGGATGGCCTGGGCCACCGGACCGAGGACCAGGAACTGATCGCCTGGATCTACGACGGCTACGTGGAGGCGTACGACATGGACGCCCAGTGGCTGCCGCTCTACGTGGAGGAGAGGTTCGAGGTTCCGCTACCGGACGCCTTCGGGCGCGACAGCCGCTACCGGCTCAAGCTCCGCGTCGACCTGATCGTGCTGGACATACAGACCAACTGCGTATGGATCGTGGACCACAAGTCCGGCGCGGCGCTACCCACGCAGATGGCTCTCGAGATCGACGACCAGTTCGGGCTCTACCAGTGGGCGATCAATCGGCTGGCGGGCTCCGGCCAGATCGACCTGGGCGGTCGCCCGATCATGGGGACGATCCATAACGCGGCCAAGACCAAGCAGAACGTCGGAGACAAGCCCGGCGGGCGGGGCAAGCCCCAGAGCCTGGACCAGCGGTTCCACCGGACTTTCATGAACCGGACCGCGGCCGAGCTGGAGAACCTCGCCCACGACGCCTACTGCGCGGCGTACAACGCGTACCCGCCCAAGTCCAAGACCCGACCGATCTACTCGAGCCCGGACCCGCGGACCTGTTCGTGGAAGTGCGACTTCAAGGAGGCGCACGTCGCAGCCCGGACCAGCGGCGACATAGTCGACGCGGTCCAGCGGTTCGGGTTCGTCCAAGACTTCACACGTCACTGATTAGAAGAGAGGAAACAACCGTGGCGAAGATTCAGAGAACCAGCGCCCCAGCGCAGCCGGCGACCACAGCCCCGGTGCCGTCGCCCCGCCCCGTGGCGGGCCTGTTCAAACCGTTGAAGGGACGCACCGAGTACGTGCGCGCCTTGTTCTGGGGCCGGGAGGGCTCCGGTAAGACGACCGCCGCCCTACGCGCCAGTCGCAACGGCCGGATCCTGGTGATCGACTCCGAGGGCGGGCTCAAGGCCGACGCCCTGGAGCGACTCGGCGTCGACCCCGACCGGGTCGTCGTCCTCAGCCCGCCCATGGGTGGCTCGTTGGACTACGAGACCCTGGACGCGGCCTTCCACCAGGTCAAGACCGACCTGGCCGCCGACCCCGAGTCGTGGTACGCGGTCGTGATCGACTCGCTCACCGAGCTCGTAGCCGCCCTCGTGAACTTCGTGGCCGACGACCGCGTGACGAAGGCCCGAGCCCGCGGGATCCAGATCGACCAGGTCGCCCAGTTCGACACCGACCGCGGCGACTACGGGACGGCTTCGAAGATGTTCCGAGACCTGCTGCGCAAGTTCCGGACTCTGGACTGCCACCTGATCGTCACGGCGCTCGAGCGCCGCACCGTGGACGCGGACACGGGCATGACCGTGTACGGACCCGAGGTTCCGCCCGCCGTCAGCAACGACGTGCGCGCCTACATGGACGAAGTCCTTCACTTCCGGGCCGCCAGCGACGACAAGCCGTTCCACGCCGTGTCCGGGGGCACGAGCCGTTACCACGTGAAGGACCGATCTGGTAAACTCCCGACCACGATCGGCAACCCGTTCTTTGACACAATCGCCGACCTGATCAACAAGGAGAACTGAACCATGCCACGCCTGAACGCCGCTCTGCGCCAGATGACCGAGAACGCCACCGAGCGCTCCTTCGGTCCGATCCCCGCGGGCAAGTACGTCGCCCGCCTGACCGCCGTAGAGGCCAAGCAGAGCCAGTCCGGCAATCCGTACTGGAACGCCACGTACCAGGACCTGGAGGCTCTGGACGGCCGCAAGCAGCCCGGCTCCCAGTGGCTCGCGCTGAACCTCCCGGACGACGGCCCGGTCCCGGAGAACTACCGGCCCGCCGGCTCCAACAAGCCGCCCGCTGAGGCGTGGCGCGCCCGCCAGGAGATCGCCGCGAGCCGCCTCAAGTCCTGGTTCCACGCCCACGGCTTCACGGTCGACTCGGACACGGAGGAGATGATCGGGTCGTACGCCATGATCACCGTGGTCCAGGAGACGATCCAGCGTGGCCAGCGCGCAGGCCAGGTCGGCAACCGCGTGACTTTCGTGGAGGAGGTCCCGGCGGGCTTCGACGAGCCCCAGGACCGCGTGTCCCAGGAGCCGTCCTTCGGCGGACCGGCTTCGGCCCCGGCCGCGGACACGGACAGCCCGTGGGACGCCGCCAGTGACTACGACGGCGACGACGCGTTCTGACGCGCTCGTGTGCTAGACTTGGTGGGCGGCTCGGTGACTTAGGCTCCCGGGCCGCCCACCGGCTTATAGGAGACAATTATGAGACTGAGTGATTTCACGCGGGCCCTGAGCGACGACGCCCCCGCCGCCCCCGCGGCCGACATGCTGCAGTCGGCCCTGGACTGGGCCGCCGCCGGTTGGTACGTGTTCCCGCTGCGCCCCGGGAGCAAGGCCCCGCTGCTGCCCCGGAGCCGTGACTGCGACAAGAGCTGCCACGGCACGTGCGGGAAAGACGGCCACGGCGCATGGGACGGGACCGTCGACCCCGAGCGGATCCGCCGCTGGTGGGGAAACAACCCGAGCGCCGGGATCGGCGGCGCCACCGTCGGACGGGTCGTGATCGACCTGGACGTCCAGCACGGCGCCCCCACCGACTTGCCGTACCCGCCCACGCGCGAGCACCTGAGCGGCCGCGGTAACGGGAACAAGCACCTGATCTACCGGGCGGTCGACGGCGGACTTAGCGAGCGGATCCGATCGGGCACGAACGTGCTCGGGCCCGGCGTCGACATACGCGCCGGGGGAGGGTCATACGTGGTGCTACCCCCCACGCCACATGAGGCTACCGGGTTGCCCTACCGGGTCGCCGACGCGGACGTGCCCGAGGCCGAACTGACTGACGACGGCGTCGTCGCGCTGTGGACCGCCGCCGGGGCGCCCGTCCCCGGCACGGACCCGCGTACACGCCCCCGCGGGCGGGCCGGTCTGCGCCTGGCCGTCGACAACAGCCAACAGGTCGCCGACTCCGCCCCCAGGCGCCTACACGAGCTGCTCGGCTCCATGCCGGCTGAGGGCGGCCGTAACGACTGGCTCACCCGCCTGTGCGGCCACCTGGCCCGCGTCCACCGGCATGACGAGCCCGGTTACTTCGCGCTGGTCCGGTCGATCGCCGCGAACCTGCCGGATCCGCTGCCCGCCCGTGAGGTCGAACGGACCGCCGAGTCCGTATGGAACACGGACCAGACGAACCACGCGCCCGCCGAGGGAGTCAGCGCCGACACGGGCTGGCTCGCCGGGGACGGCGTCCACCTCACGTGCCAGGTCCGTGTGAACACACCAACCGGGAACGTGCTCGAACAGGCCGACTACGGAAACTTCGACCTGCGCGCGCTGGGAGTCTCCACGGACGACGCGGGCGTGCGATCCATGCACGTGGAGGTCCTGCGCGACGGCCGGTCCGTAACCACCGTGATCCCGGCTACCCAGTTCGGGGACGACCGGGCCACGCGCAAGTGGCTGACCGGGTTCGGGGCCAGCGCCGTCGCCCCACCCAACGCGTACCCGCCCATGGCTCTGGGGGAGCGGCTGCTGCGCTACCTGGACGCACAGGCCCCACGCGAGACGCGCGTCGTGAACCACCTGGGCTGGGACGACCAGCTCGGCGGGTTCGTCACCCCGGACTGCGTCATGACGGGGGCGACTGTGGAGGACCTGCGTGACTCGGGCGTCTCGCTGGCCCCCTCGCTGGGCGCGCGCAACCTGTTCACGCACCGGTACGGGCGCAGCGCCGACCTGGAGGAGGCCCGGCGGGTCCTGCGCGAGGTCCTGACCTTCCAGGAGCCGGAGACGGCCTCCGTGTTCGGCGCCTGGTGGGCCGCTTGCTTCCTGCGCCCCCAGATCCAGTCGGAGGCCAGCCTGTTCCCGTTCATGGGGCTGGAGGCCACCGCCGAGTCGGGTAAGACCACGGGGTTCTTCGATCTCATGGTCCAGCTGAACGGGAACGTGCGCGGACAGACCGCCCCCACGCGGGCGGTCCTGCGTGACTCCATGAGCGCCAACTCGAGCGGGATCGTGTGGGTCGACGACATGGACGACCTGGACGCCTATGGGGAGCTGCTGCGTGCCTCCACGACCTCGGGCGTCGTGGCGAAGATGGGCGCGGACAACACGAGCGTGACGGCGGTGAAAGTCGTCGCCCCGGTCCTGATCTCGGGCGAGTCGCTGGGGCTGAGGTCGCAGAAAGCACTCGCGGACCGCTCCTACGTGTTGGACGTGAAGAGCCCGAAGGGGCGCCGGTCGCTACACGGCGACTACCCGCAGTGGGACGACGTCGTCGACCTCATGGGCAAGTACCCGAGGGCGCAGGGCGGTCTGGCGGTCCTGTCCGGCCACCTGCTGCAGGTGGCTCTGACTCACCGGGGCGTGATCGTGGACTGCCTGCGGGAGATGCGTCGGGACCTGCGTGGTCGGTTCGGGGACCGCATGGCGGTGATCCGGGCGGGGGCGCGCCTGCTGGATGAGTTGGTGGCCGTGGACCCGACCCCGTGGGAGGGCACGGGCGAGCACGCCCGGCGGGTGGACGCGTGGGTGAAGGCGCAGCTGGCGGACCACCTGGACCGGGACAACTCGCTGACTCTGAAACTCGTGCCGTGGGCGCTACGGGCTTGGGGCTTCCCGACCGCTCCTGGGGCGTCGGAGTCTATGGGGCGGTTCTCGGGTGTCGACACCCCGGTCTTCGTCCAGGAGTTCGGTCCTGAGGGCCTGGACGGATCGGGGGGCACGCGTGTGTGGGTGTCGACGTCGCTGCTGGCTGACGCATGGCGCCGGGAGGCGGGGCGCGGGGTCTCGGAGCGCACGGAGACCTCCTCGGCACTGGAGCAACAGGCGCTGGCGCTGGGGGCGTCGGACCAGTTCCACGTGATCCAGGGGTCGACCAGGCGCATGCGTTACTTCTGCCTGCCGGCTCGTTACTCGCAGGCGGTCTTAGACCGGGCGCGCGGCTGACCGGCTGTTCAGTTTATCACGCGGGGATTGTTCACGGCAGTCTCCGCGTGATAAACTTTGTATATGGCAAAACGAATGACTTTCGGGATCCGGCGGAAGCTCACGCCAGACGACGACCACCCCGGTCACTTCCTGTACACGTGGGCCTGCATGCCAGACACGCCGCTGGCCCAGCAGAAGCTCCTGGCCGGGGAGGACCTCGTGGAGCTCGCCGATCAACTGGCCTACGTCGTGGTGGGCTGCAGCCCGTTCCGCGTTCACCACGTGGAGAACGCCTACCTGTCGGCCCAGGTCCGACTGGCTGAGAGAGACCGAACCACCAAAGCCGCCATGAACCGGCGACTGCGACTCAAACAGGAGACACGATGACCGTCTACAGACTCGCCTCTACCGACTCCCCCGGGCGTTACCGGGTGGTTAACGCGGACCTGGATCCCAAGCCCGCCATCCTGCCCGAGGACACGATTCTCCCCAGCGGGGAGCCCCACTCACACGCAGGTCGCGCGCTCGCCACCAGGACCAACGGGGAGCCCAAGACCTGGTTAGACCTGGGCGGATTCACCGCCGCCGTCATAGAGCGCGCACCCCAATCCGCCCAGGACCGCGGGTCCGACGACTACATGGAAGAGACCGTCCTGCGCCCCTGGTTCGCCGTCCCCACCGCCGCGGACCCGTCGGTCTCCACGTCGTGGCACCCCCACCAGCTGCCGCGGTGGCAGGACCGGTACGCGGCCGCGATCGCTCACGCCCCCAACACGTGGGACCTGCTCTACCGAGCCGCGAAGGCGCTGGGCTGATGAACTGGCTAGCAACCGGCGGGCACGCGGTCCTGTCCCTGTGTAGCGGCTATGGCGGTCTCGAGCTCGCTCTGCAGCGCGTCCTGCCGACCTCCTACGTGGGCGCCTACTGCGAAAACTACGGCCCCGCCCAGCAGGTCCTGCAGGCCCACAACCCGCGGGTGGACGTGTTCAAAGACGTGCGAGACCCGGAGCTGCTGAACCTCAAGGCCCCGATCGTCACGTTCGGCTTCCCGTGCCAGGACCTGTCCGTCGCCGGGAACCAAGCCGGGCTGGACGGAGAGCGCAGCGGCCTGTTCCACACGTGCATGGCCGTGGTCCGCGCCACGTACCCCGACCTGGTGGTCGTGGAGAACGTCCCGAGGCTCCTGCGTTACCGGGACGTCGTCGACGCCCAGTTCCACGACGCCGGTTTCGAAACCGCATGGGTGGTCAGGCGCGCGTGCGACGCCGGGCTCCCACACAAGCGCGAGCGAGTCTTCGTCGTCGCTAAGCGCCCCAGTGTCCACTTCCTAGGCTACTGCAAGCCCGTCAGTCCCGAGCCCGTGGAGCCGACATGGCCGACTCCGACCGTGGTCGACATGGGCTGGGGGCGGACCGCGCAGGAGTGGAGCACGTGGACCGAGACCATGCGGGAGCGACACAGCAACGGGAACGGCCACGGGCGGAGCCTGTACCAGCTCTGCGGCGAGGGCACGCTCATGGTCATGGAGCACCTCATGGGACTCCCGACCGGCTACATAACCGGACTCGGGTTAAGTACCGCCGCGCAGCGGCGCCTGCTGGGCAACGGCGTCGCCCCCGCGCAGGGCGCGCTCGCGATCTGGGAGGGACTGAACGAACTGGACTGAGACGGTTCGACCCCGGGGTTCTCCCCCGGGGTCTTTCCGTATCAACCAGCCGCTTGCGTCAGCCGGTGCGATTCAAGCGCCGCGATCCGCTCATCAAGACGGGCGTGAGTCCGGTCCGAGTTCGCCGTGATCGCCCGTATGTCGTCACGTAGGCCGTCGATCTGGTCCTCCGCGCGCTGGTCCCGGCGCTCGCGCTCGCTGCGCTCCTCGATCCGGTTCGACTCAGCCACGTCCATGCGGTCCAGGACCGTGGTCAGAGTCCGCTGGATCGCGCGCACGTCCTCCCGGATCTCGTCCATGTCGTCCCGTATGTGGGTCCCGTGGGAGTTCGTCGTGGCCTCCACCGCCCGGGTGGCCGCCTCCTTCGCCCCCTCAGCCCGATCCCCCACGCGGACGACCTGATCATGGAGGGCGTCGATCCGGGCCTGGATCCAAGACCGGGTCCAGCGTAGGACCAGGTTCCCGAGCGACAGCAGACCCACGACCAGGGCCACCAGCCCAGCCACCACCTCGCGGGAGGTGAAGACCTCCACGAGGGGCGGCTGGGCGTGAACAGGCATAGCCTGCAGGAGCTCCACGTCAGTCGGCCTCGTGGCGCGGCTGGTAGGTCTCCCGGGTCTCACCCCCGGGGGTGACGATCCCCGCCCAGTTCAGGAGCGAGACGCCCCCAATCCGGACACGGGACAGGAACTGATAGGCGACCCACGCGAAGCCCAGGAACTTCGCGACCTGGGCGGCCAGTACCTCGACCTGCAGCGGGTAGGCGGACAGGGCCCACGCGCCCGCGGTCAGGACCACGGCGGCCCCGATCACGAGAGCCACACGGCGGGCGGGAGTCCACCAGGGGCGGTCCAGGGCGGCCTGCACCAGGGGCCACAGGACGCCCAGGACGACAGTGGTGACGAAGGGGTCCGAAACCAGTGACTTCATCCGTTTTCCTTTCTGTTGCCGGTCACCATAGGCGACCGGAGTTTGTGCGGGAGTTGTTCAGGGCGCGCTGCAGCGCCCCAATCGTGGCGGGGCCCGGCTCCCCGTCAACCCAGTCCGCGAAGTCCCAACCGGCCGGCAGGTACTCGCGGTGCCAGGCGATGATCAGGTACTGGAGCGTCCTCCACGTGTCCGGTCCGAGGACGCCGTCCTCGTCCAGGCGCGGGGAGTCGTTCAGCGCCTCCTGCGTGTCGGTCGGGACCGCGGAGTTCAGGAACCGCTGGAGCCGCTCGATCGCAGGGGAGCCGTCCTCGTCCAGGACGCCGTCAATCGTGGTCCCCATGACCTGCTGCAGGCGCCCGATCGTCGCCATGCCGAAGTTCCCGTTACACACGAGCTCGGCCTGGCCGTCGGACTTGTTCTTCTTACCCGTGTACGGGCTGACCGACGGGGCGGCTGCAGCGGGAGCCGAGCGGAAGCCCGTCGATCCCCCGCCCCGCATGGCGTCCCACGCAGACCGATCACGCAGCCGGTTCAGGTCCAGCGTGCCGGAGTAACCGGGCAGTCTGCCGTCTTCCGTGTACTGGTGAATCAGGGCGTTGGCTCCCCAGTAGGGGACGGACGGGACAGACGGGTCTGAGTAGGCGCGGCCGTAGTCGCTGTACTCGGGACCACCAGCCACCCACAGCGGGTAGCGAGCGGCGACCGCCGACCAGTCGTAGGAGTTCAGCACGTTCTGGTAGGTGTAGAAGCCCGGCGTGGAGCCGGTCTCTGCAGCGACCTGGTTCAGGAACGCCAGCGCGGGGCCAGGACCGAGCCCGACGGCGTCGGCCTCCCAGTCCAACCAAAACGTGGCACGTCCGACGTACGACTTCGCCCGGTCCAGGAAGTAACGGGCCTGAGCGGCCGCGTCCTCGTCGTTCGCGAAGTGGTAGAAGCCGAGCCGCTTCCCGGCGGCCAGAGTCGCCTCCGCCTGCTGCCGCCAGAACGGGTTCTCGTAGCCGGTCCCCTCCGTGATCTTCACGATCACGAAGTCGGCCCAGATCGCCCGCAGGTTCAGGCCGCCCTGGTGGGACGACACGTCGATCCCGTGGGCGTGCTTGGGCTCCGAGCTCGTGATCGCCGGAGTCGGGGAGCCCGCGGGCTTGGACTTCGCGAACTCGGGCCACTGCTGGAAGAACTTCGCCTCGTTGAACCGATGACAGGAGGTCCAGGCGCCGCGCAGCGTGTGCGGGTGGGTGCTGTACCGGGCGGTCCGGGTCTCCTGACCGGTCTGGTCGCCGCGCTCGCCGTATATGTCGCCGGTCTCGGCGATCCAGGCCTCGGACTCTAGCGGGTCGTAGCCGTTCTCGACGATCACGATCACGTGACCGACGCCGCCCTCGTTCCCGGCGGACAGGACGATGTCGCCGACTTGAAAGCCGCCGTCCGGCGTCAGGTTCTCGTCTGGCCAGTTGACCTCCTCGAAGCCCCGGGCCTCCATACCGGCCCGGAGGTTCCCGGTCCAGAAATCGTTCGGCTCGAGGAGCGCCTGGTGGCCCCATGGGACGCCGTACGTGTGGTGGAGGCCGTAGGAGATCGACCCGGCGGCCAGACTCGAACAATCCGCGCTCTGCGGACTGGAGACCCGCCCGTAGGCGTCAGCGGCGGCGTACCAACTGCGTCGGTCCTCCCCCTGGCTGTAGCCCACCGGCTGGTTGTCACAGATTTCCCGCGCGATCTGCGCAGTGACCGTTCCGACGCTCACAGGACACCTCCCTGCTGCTCCTCCCAGCCGGCGGCGAAGTTCACGGGCCCGGCCTTGAAGGGGCTCAGCCAGGCGCGGGAGATGTTCCGGTAGGTCTTGCCGGTGACCATGAGCAACTCGCCGGGGCCGATCATCGCGTCACGCTGGAGGCCCTTGATGTCCTTCGCCTCACCGGAGACGGAACGCTGGTAGGCGTCGATCAGCTTGTCCACGTCGGCCTTGCAGTCGCGCAGGAGTGAGCGGCGACTGAATTCGCTCGAGCATCGCTCCATGAGGGCGTCGAAGTCGGTGTCGGTCATTGCGCGGAGTCCGCGCTCTGAGGTGTCCATGTATCCTGCTGCCATTAGGCCATGCTCCTTGGTGTTGCGGTTGCTGTGATAGAGGAATAGGAGGAGTCTCCGGTGACGGAGAATGTTCCTCCCTTGCCGTATGCTCCGGTGAATCCGGCGCGGATTTTGGGGTCTCTTCCGGCTGGGACGACGGCCATTCCGGTAACGGTGACGGTGGCGCCCGTTGAGTCGTTGGGGAATCGTGCCCGGAATTGGCGGTCCATGAGTAGGACGGTGGCGTCTATGTCGCCGGCTGCGACGCGCCCCCATACGGTGAATGCGACCTGGACGAGTCGGTCATAGGGGCGGACCCCGATATCGACTTGGGTGGCGCCCGAGTATTCCCGGTCCTTGAGCGCCAGCGTGTTGGTGAGTTGCACCCGGGATTCGACGGCCTGGACCTCGTTGATTGGGGCCAGGACCCAGACGGCCCCATTCTTGGTGCCGTCGGAGCGGTAGAGGATTCCTCCGACGTCGAGGTAGGCGGGGTGCGCGGACGTGGGTGCGTGCCCGGCGGCCTCGGCCCTGGACAGGATTTCCCGGCCCGCCGCGACGGACTGGGCGGGGAAGACGATCCCCGCAGCGTCCAGGGCTGCGGGCCAGGCGGACAGGAGATCATCCCCGGCCTCCGGGACCGGGACGCCCTTCCAATGAGTAGTCGGCATTCATTCGCCCTTTCACTTGATGTAGTCGACGGCGATTTGCACGTTCTTGTCAAAATAGCCGTATGACGAGTTCGCGCCCGTCTGGAATGAGATGCCGCGATGCGTGCCATTCTGGAATGCGGGCCACAAGTACTTGGGGATGTTCACCCACCGGCCTTCGCCTCGGCCCCATCCACTGAACTCGCCCCACTGGCCGTTAGACGAGAACGCGCCGGGAATACCCTGCCACCATCCGTGCACGCCAATAGTGGCCGTACCGGTCTGCCCATACCAGTGTCGGGCGTAGCAGTACAATTGCATGTTGGTGATCGTCGCGCCACGAAGATCGCCAGTCATGTCCCGGAATCCGACAAGCGAGTTATAGGTGCGCCCACCATAAATACCCTGTGGCAGAGAATCAGTCCAAGCGTTATCCTGGACCCCATTCGAGTACGCCTTCCACCAGGTCGCTGGGTAAACTGAGCGGCGGTTCCGCTTCGGCGTGGGTTGTGCCTGCGGGACGGTCTTGCCCAGGGAGACTGACTTGTTGATCTGCAAGGTCGGCTCGACGGCCGCCCCGAGATCGCGCAGGAGCGCATAGGGGCGCGGGAGGCTCTTGTCCTCCACCGTCAGCGTCACGGCCGCGTCCCCATATGCGGAGGCGGCCAGGAATAGGAGCCGGTACGTGCCCGACGTCGGCGGCGTCCACAGTTGGAAAGTCGCCCGCCCCGTCTGAATCTGGCGCAGGTTCTCCGATACCAGCCGGTACCGGTGCTCGACCTGGCTCCCGCCGTCGACCGGCGCATAGCGGAGCCAGACCTCCAGCATCGCGTTGGCCTTGCTCGAGAACCAGGGGGTCACCATCTCCGCCTGATACTGCCGCCCGGCGTCGACGTCGACGACAAGCTCGAAGAGGCTATCCACGTGCTGCACCAGGTGCCGGTTGTCATTCCCCCACGGCCAGGCCGACCCGTGGGCGATCACGCCCCGAGGCAGGGCAGCCAGCGTGTCCGCCAGGTCCGTGCCACGCCAGGTGATCCGGTCGGCCACGGACAGGGACTGAGTAGTGACCTCACCGTCACCGGTGATGGTCGCCTTCGCGAGCCCGTCCGTGCCGGTGATCGACAGGAAGTCGCGGCCAGCCGTCCCAAGGGTGACAACCTCGCTCGGCTGCCCGCCGACCGCCTTCACCACGTGCAGGCCAGTAGAGTCCATGATCGCCGCGTCCCCGGACGGGTCACCGGCGACGATCCGCGTAGACAGGCGGATCGTGTCGGCCAGGAGTTCGCCCGTGATCTTCGCCTGCCCGGCCTGGAGCATCTGCGTGGTCACCTTGGCGAAGGTTCCGACCTTGGCCCACAGTTCGTCGCTGGCGGTGATCTTCGGAGCGGTGACAGCGCCGTCAGCGAGCTGGATCGCGCCCACCGAGCCGGGGACGAGGACCTTCCCGGCCACCAGCATATAGTCCTGCCAGCCCTTGGCGGCGGCAGACCACACCTTGACGCCGGTCGCCTGCTTGTCCGCGCCGGTCACTACCCACAGGTCCCCATCGACGGGATCCGCGGGGGCGGTAGCGGCGACGGTCACGCGACCGATCGCTCGCTTCAGGGCGTTCGCGGCCGCCTCGCCGGAGGTGGTCGCGGCGTCCTTCGCGGCCTTGACCTCCTCGGACAGGCGCCTCTGGGCGGCGTCGATCTCAGCCTTGGCGGCATCAAGCTCCGCCTTCGTGCCGGCCGCCTCAAGGGCGATCTTCCCCGTCGCGCCCGTAGCGCGCGCCTGGCCACCCTCGGGGAGCGAGGCAGGGCTCACCACCTGATAGACCCTGCCGTCCCCCGCCTGGAGGCACGTGCACTCCGCGCCGACCGCGGTCACGCCGCCGTCAGCCGGGGCGACGACCTCGCTGGCCGGGTCGTCAGCCGGCAGTTCCACGCGGACCAGTCCACCGTCCAGGACTTCCAGGACCCGACCCGTAGTCCACGTACCCGCCTGACTACCGGAGCCGTAGGACGCCTGCTGGCTGGCGACCGCCGTGGCTGGGGACGGCTTGCGGTCGATCCACAGGTTCGGGTTCACCATGCCAACTCCTCCACGTCTACACGCATCAGCCCGCCCGGTTTATCCACCGGCAGGCTGTAGGCGACGATCTTGCCCACGATGATCTCGTCCGCGTCCGTGTGTACGGCGATCACGTCGCCGACCTCGAGCCGCGGGTCCGGGACGATCTCGAGCGACCGCTTCGAGGCGGCCGACAGCGCCGTGAGCATGTTCGTGTTCGCGGCCTGTCGGACGGCCGCGGCAGAGGACGCGGCGTTGAACTCGCGCCGGTCCGTGACCCACCCGTACACGGACGGCTCATACGGCCAGGACGTGTTCAACGCGGTACCGGTCCAGCGGACGGCGGGCTTCTTGTCGTCCTCCTGCTGGGGGGAGCCGACGGACACCCACCGGTTCGGGCGGCGGTCCACGCTCTTGCGGGGCGCCTCGATGAGCATGTCCCTGCCCGTGTACCGGGCCACCGGCTCCGAGCCAGAGGACTGCGCCCACAGGTGCAGGCACCCGTCCGCCTTCACCGCCCAGTTGATCCCCCTCGGGCGACACAGGTCCCGGATCGCCTCAGTCCTGGAATGCCCCCACTGGGTCGACACGGGCACCAGCGGATTCGGCGTCCCCGGATCCAGCACCACCGGGAGCGACCCAGCCAGGCGCTGAGCCTCAGACAGGACCGTCGCCCCACTAGGCGGAGACGACGGCCAAGCCATCGGATCCTGCTCCAGGAGTTGCAGCAGGTCCAGGCACTCCACCTTCACCTTCCCGGAGGACTCCTCCTCCCAGGACTGGTGCTGCCACCACCCCAGGTCAACCTCATCCCGGCCGTCCCGGGTCTCGAGGATGGCGACGACGTGGCTGCGCTGGCCGAAGTTGCTGAGCGCCGACGCGGGCGACTCGGGCACCCACGACGACGGGCAGGCGTAGGTGAGCTTCCCCGGCACCACGCGGTCACTGGACCAGTCGATCTGCACGTCCTCACACGGGACGTCCAGGGCGACCACAGTGCGCCCCAGGTGGACGTCGATCCTGGCTCCGACGGCGACGGGGCCGGCCAGTGCCCTCGTAGACGGCCCCGGTCTCATGGCATCCCCTGCACGCGCCGGGCGACCTCCAGGGCGGACCATGCCTGCCAGCCCGGAGTGTCCGGGTGCGCCTCCCCATAGTCCTCCCACTCACCCCACGTGGTCACCGGGACAGCCCCCAGGGGGGCATCCTCCGACCGGGGCTCATATGCTGTCCACTTCACCGTCAGCTCGATCAGGTCATCGTGGAGGCGCTTCCGGGAGACGCCGGTGACGATGACCGTCCTCGGCGGCACCCCCGCCGTCGGCGCGGACGGGATCAGCATGACCGGGTGATGCGACTGGAGCACCCACCAGACGTACGCCTCGGCGGCAGGGTCGCAGGCGATGACACCGCTCCCCGTCTCGGGCTCATCCCGGAGCGCCCACCGGGTCACCCCGGCGACGCGCTCCACCTTCGCCGACCACTCCACGGGATCCTCATTGGACACGTAGATGAGGCCGGGTGCGGAGCGCCCATCCCGGCCGGCCACGTAGACGCCGAACCAGTCCCCCGCACGGCGGGTGAGGGTCACCTCATCCTCGCCCGCCCTGTAGGTGGTCTCGACGCCGGGCGCGGCCAGGCCGTCCGCCACGAGGTGCTGCCCCTCCCCTAGGCGGGCCAGCACACGGTCACCAGCGGTCACCGTGACCGGCCCGTCCACGAGGAGGGATGGGAGCCCGGACGTCGTGCCGATCCACCCCTTGAGTGCCATCCTGGCTCCTCTCAGTCGTTGCGTGAGGCCTCGACGGCGACCCGCTCAGCCTCGACGCGCATCCGGCCAATGAGTTCGCCGTCGACGTCGCGCACCTCGAGCACGCTCGGTGTGTTGCCGCCCTTGCCGAGGAGGTCGTCGATCTTCGACCACTGGCCCCCGGTGAAGACCGGCTCGGGCTTGCCGGTGGCGTTGAGGACCGTCGTCAGGCCCGGCTGCAGTAGGCCGCCACTGTCGAACTTGTAGAGGCCGGTCGACGGCGACCCGTAGATGGGGGTCTCGCGGACCGGGATCCCGAACGTGGGGGCCTCGACCATCATTCCGTTACCGGAGGCGATGGCGATGTGGTGTGCTGGCGCCCCCCAGAACAGGAGCGTGCCGGGCGTGTTGTAGGACCCGCCGGGCGTGCTGCCCGCCTGGTAGCCGGCCGCCGTCAGGCGCGGAATCTGGGAGCCCATCTGGTGGGCCGCCCAGTACACGAGACCCGAGCAGTCGACGCCGGGCGGAATGCTCGATCCACCCCACACGTAGGTAGCGCCGATCGCCTTCCTCGCGGCATTCACGATGTCGCTGGCGGCCATCGTGGCGGTCTTGCCCTTGAGCCACTCCCCGAAACCATCAACCCACTTCCCCGGCAAGGCCCCAGCCATGTCGTGGAAGAACGCCGTCCCGGGCAGGCCAGCCATGGCCGCCTTCATCGGGAGACGGATCAGGTTCTCCACCGCACCGAGCGGGTCGGAGATGATCGACGCGACCGCATCCGCCGCGCTGGACAGCCAGCTCGTGGCCGCGTTCCAGCCGCTGCTGGCGGCCCCCTTGATCTTGCCCCAGATACCGCCGTCGGCGAAGGCCGCGAACTTGGTGCCCGTATCTCCGCCGGGGATGTGGGCCCCGCTCGAGCCACGGGCGGCCGCGTTCATCCGGTGCACGGCCGCGGGTCCGCCGACGGCCTTCACCCACTCGGGCCGCATGATCGCCTCGCCGCCGGACAGGGCCAGTGCCCCGCCGCCGTCAGGCGAGAAGAAATGATAGATGTCCTTCCCCGGCGAGTATCCGGGCAGGACACCACCACTGGCGTATCCAGGGATGCCGGACACTGACGGGAGCCTCATAGAGAGGCCCAGTTTCTCGGCGATACTGTCGGCGGTCTTCTTAATGCCGTCTCGGTAGACGGTGTTGATGATGAAGTTGATCGGCTTCGCGGCGACCGACTTAACCCCATCCCATACGGTCTGAATACCGGACTTCATGTTCTCGAACGCCTTCTTGATGTTCGAGGTCACGGTGTCGAAGATCGGCTTGACCGTGTTCTGGAACCAGGACACGACCGTGTTGATGACGCTCTTGATGCCGTCCCAGATGGTCTTCAAACCGCCCCACAGGAGGTCGGCACCGGACTTGATGCCGTTCCATACCGTGGAGATGACGGGCTGCACGTAGGTCTGGAACCAGCCGACGACCGTGAGCACGGTCGCCTTGATGCCGTTCCAGATTGTGACGATGCCATTCCAGAGGAATTGGGCGCCCATCTGGATTCCGGTCCACACTGCGGAAATGACCGGCATGACGTAGGCGGTGAAGAAATCCGCCACCACCTGCACCGCGGCCTTGATCCCATTCTAAATGGTGACGATGCCATTCCACAGGAACTGGGCCCCGATCTTGATTCCATCCCACACCGCGGCCAGTACGGGGGCCACGTAGGCGTTGAACCAGTCCACAGCCGTGCCGACGGCCGCCATGATGCCGTTCCAGACGGCCTGAATCCCAACCCACAAGTACTGGGCGCCGGTGACGACCCAATTCCAGACCGTGGAGAGCGTCGGGGCCACATAGGCCATGAACCAGTCCACGACCGCCTGCACAGCGACCTGAATCAGGGTCCAGACGATGACGAACGGGATAGACAGCGCCCAGATCCCAACCTTGATCCCAGTCCACACGGCCTCAAAGACCGGGACGACGTATGCGGTAAACCAATCCGCAACCGTCTGCACCGCGGACTGGATCCCAGACCAGACGCCGGACACGATGCTCACGAGCCCGTTCCAGATACTCCCCAGGACGCTCACAGCGCCTGAAATGACCGGGACGACATAGGACGAGAAAAACCCACTGACGGCGCCCCACACCGTGTTCCAGACCGAGCTGAGCGCATTCAACGTCGCATCCCAGTAGGGGGCGATCCAGTCCAGGAACTTGCGGAACTCCTCAGTGATCGCCGCCCACGCCTTCTTGCCCGTCTCCGTCTGAGTGAAGAACCAGGCCAGGCCCGCCACGAGGGCGGCAATAGCGGTGACGATCAGGAAGATCGGGTTAGCGTTCATGACCACGTTGAAGGCCGCCTGAGCGCCCTTCGCGGCATTCACGGCCCCCTCCATGGCCTTGAGGTTGGTCACCCATTTCAGGATGCTGCCAGCCTCCTTGATTGCCCCCATCGTCTGCGTGGCCTTGTGGAGGCCGTAGAACGCGGTGGCGGCGGTGCCGACGGTGACGGCCAGGGTGGAGAGCATCCCCTTGTGCTCGATACCCCAGGACGTCGCCGATAGGAGGGCGTCGCCCACCTTGACGATGGCGTCGCGCAGGCCCTCGAGGAACCCGGTCAGCGGCGAGTTCGGGTCGAGCCCGAACAGTGGCTTGTCCGTCTCCCCCGTGAAGATGATCTCCACGAGGCCCTGCACCGACGGGATCAGCGTGTCATTGATCCACGTGCCGGCCTCGATAGCGGCGTCACGGACGTTGAAGAGGAAGTCCACCAGGGCGGAGTCCTCTTCGAGTCCGAAGAGCGAATCGGGGCCCTGGTAGTCGCCGGAGAACAGGATGCTGGCGACACCCTGGATCCCGGGGATCAGGGTCCCGGTGATCCAGTCCCCGGCGGCCCGTGCGGACTCCCCGATCTTGAAGAGGAAGTCGACAATCCCGGAGTCCTCTTCGAGGCCAAAGACCTTGGAAGAGCCGTCGAACTGGCCCTTGGAGAGGATGTCCCAGACACCCTGGATCCCGGGGATGAGGTTGTTCTGGATCCAGTCGAAGGCACCCTCGGCCCCCGACGCGACGTTCCCCATGAAGTCGGTCAGGGCGGGCTTGACCTGGTCGACAATCCCCATCGCGCCGGACACGAGGGTGGCCTCGAGGTTGCCCCAGGCGCCCTCAATCGTCTGGGTTGACGTCGCCGCCTCCTTGGCGACATCCGTCATGCCAAGGTCCATCACCGCCGCGTTGAATTCCTCGGCGGTGATCTCGCCCTTCTCCATCGCCTCACGGAAGTTGCCGGTGTAGGCACCGGCCTCGAGGAGGGCCTGCTGGAGTTTCCCTGACGCGCCGGGAACAGCGTCGGCGAGCTGGTTGAAGTTCTCGGTGGTGAGTTTCCCCTGACCGGCGGTCTGGGTGAGCACCATGCCGACGGACTTGAATGTCTCGGCGTTCCCACCGGCGACGGCGTTCAGGTTACCGGCCGCCTCAGCCAACTTGTCGTAGCCCTGGACGTTGTTGGACGCCAGTTGGGCGGTGATCGACTGGATGTCGCTCAGGCCGTAGACGGTCTTGTCGGCGTATTCCTTCGTCGACTTCGTGAGCCGGTCAACGTCGGCCGCGGACTTGCCCGCGAAGTTCAGTGTGTTCTTGAACTTGTTGGTGGCGTCGGAGGCGGTGATCGCCTGGGTGGCGATGTCGGCGAAGCCCGTCGCGAGCCCGACGGCGGATGTGACGGCGAGCGCCCCGGCGGCGATCTTCCCGACCTTGCGGAACGCGCCCCCCAGGCCGGAGACGATGCTGCGCTCAGCCGGCCGAGTGTCAACGTCTCCCAGGGCCTCCTTGAGTTGCTGGGAGATCGCCTTGGTGGAGAGGGCCACCTGGATCCAGGCTGTGCCGATGGTGTGTCCCGTGGGCTTGCTGCCAGCCATTCAGGCCCTCCTCTATATGCTGGGAGGCCCCACGGCGGCGTGCTGTGGGGCCTCCCCTGCGTTGGTTATGTGCTGGCTTGGGTGGCCAGTTCTGGGTGCCTGGCGAGCCAGCGGCGGGCCTTGGCGTCCTGCCGCTCCTGCGCCTCGCGGGCCTTCGCCTGCCAGCCGGGTTCGGGCGGCTTCGGGGGCTTCGGCAGGTCGGACTGCTTGGCTCCGACGGCGGAGGCGATGTAGCAGCAGATCTGCCAGGCGGCCATGCGCGTGGCCGTAACCTCGTCGGAGAGGGCGACGTCCCCACCCATAGCCCGCCCCAGGGCGCTCCCCGGGGGTAGGCCGCGGATGAGGACCAGCAGCCTGCGCGGTGTCAGCCGGCCCCGGTAGAGGTCCAGGAGGTCCACCCCATAGACCCGGAGTAGGTCGGCTTCGATCTCCTCCCCGTGCTCCCTGAGGAGCGCGGGGAGGGCGATCAGTTTCCCGCGTTCAGGACCTCGAAGACCTTCGTCAGGAACTCGCCCATGGCGTCGGCGCTGACCTTGCCGTCCTTGCGGACGTGGGCCTTCACGTCGTCGTAGGCGTCGCCCAGGACGGCGCGGGTCACGCGCATCATCGCGGCCGGGGAGGCGCTACCGTCCTCCATGGCGGCCAGCGCCTCGATCACTTCCCAGTCGGACTGGAAGACGGTCGGGTCAACGGTGACGGTGAGTCCATCAACGGTCACCTCAACGACGCCTCCCCCATTGGCCTCGGCCTCCTGGAAGTCCTTCGGCGTTGCGGCACCGATCTCCTTCGCGCGCTCGGCCGTCTTGCTCGTCTTCTTGCTAGTCATCTGTCGGTCCCTTTCGGTGGTTGGCGGTCCCAGATGTGGTGACCCCACCCCGGCGCAGGGACCGACCATCCGCGCCGGGGCAGGGAGAATATGCGGCCTATCAGGCCGGGATCAGCGACTTCGCGTTGCTGTAGATCACGTAGTCGCCCAGGACCGAGAGCTTGTAGGACCAGGCCGTCAGTTCACCGACCTTGAAGGCCACCTCGCCGCGCTCACCGAGTTCGAGGCGGGGGAAGACAATCCGCATACGGGTGCGGGCATCCCCGGTGGAGGCGGTGTCGAAGACGTCGAGGACGCCGGACAGGACGGTGACCGTGCGCTGCGCCTTCGCCGTCAGTTTCGCGACATCGGTCTTCGCCGGGCCTGCACCGATCTGCTCCTGAATCTTCTCCGCCTTCGCGTTCAGGAAGCGGGTCACGATATCCAACTGCGACTCGAGCAGGGCAGCCTCGAGACCCGTCTCTGACGAGTCCATGAAGGTGCGAACCACCCCATGGCCTTGGTGGCCTTTAATCTTGGTCACCGAGTCGTCCATGGTCAGCTTGATTCCGTCATCCGAAATCCACCCACAGTCCTTCAGGGTGGCGGGGACAGCGGTGGTGAGGCCCTGGATCTTGGTTGCGAGGGCGGCATCGTAGGGGCCCAGGAAGAGACTGTCGTCATCCGACCCGAAGCCGAGTACGTTGTCGGCATTGGTAGCCATTGGTTCTCCTTACGGTTGGTTCCGTGTGGTGATCTGGTAGGTGGCCGTCGCGCGGGCGGCCGTGATAGTCGGGTCGGGCGACTCAGATGGGGCGTTCCCCGTGACCTTCGTGACCGGCCAGTCATGGCCAGCCACGAGCGCGTTGATCGCGCTATCAGCACGAAGGGCCAGGCGCATTGCCTGGCCCGTAGTGGGAGCGAAACTGTCGATGGTGACCTGACCGGTGGAGAGGACCCGCTGGTGCTGGCCCTGCCCGCCCGTAGCGAGCACCAGGACCAGCGGCTCCGGTGGGTCACCGTTCGCGTAGGGGACGGTGGACACGACCTGCACGTCAGGCAGGGCCGTCTTCAACGCGGCCATGACCAGGGCCTTCGTGTCCCTCGAGGTGCCAGCCATCAGCCGTCACCTCCCCCGATGCTGCCCAGCACCCTCTCCAGGGTGTGGTGCTTGACCTGCTCCAGGCCCGCCTCCCGCGTACCGGCGTGCACGTAGGCGCGGGCCCGCTTCCCCTTGTTGGAGGAGTGGACCTTGAAGCCATCCCCGGCGCGGGCACGCAGTTCCTCGGCGACCTCGGTGACGACGCCCTGGGCCTCATCGGAGGACACGAGCGCCTGGATGCCCTTGCGGTCGAGTTTGAATCTCACGACGCCCATCAGGCACCCCCCGTCGTCTTCGGGTCGGTGGCGGCGTGGAGCGTGACCACGGAGCCCTTGGGCCAGCGAGCCGGGGCGCCCTCGACGCGGTACGTGACGCCTGCGATGCGCAGGAGATCCGAGGAACGGACGTCCGGGTACTTCCCGCGCCAGTACAGGGTCGGCTGAGACACGACCGGGAGAGAGCCCGCGGCGACCGGCTCCGACGTCCCGCCAGGGTTGAACAGGGCGGGCGGCAGGGGCGTCTCCACGACCGGTCCGGGGACAGCCTCACCGTACTGGTCGCGCCCACCGTCACCCGCCCTGAGCCTCATCACGGCGACCAGGCCGACGGCGATCACGGGGCCACCGCCGGAGCCAGCAGGTCCACCTCGAACGCCGCCGACCTGCGGCCACCCAGTTGCTTCAGTTCAGCCGCCCGCAGGAACAGGTCACCCTCCGGGTTGCTGTAGGCGTACTGGTCGGTGAACGGGCCCGTCGTGTGCATCTCTGACGCCAGGAGGCCCCTGGGCTCGGGTAGCCCGTCAGCCGCCCCCTGCTCAGCCTGGAGTGCCCGCTTCACGACCGCGCAGGCGATGCGCTTCAACGTCACCAGAGATGCGTGCTGCCAGCGCGGCGCAGACGACTTGATGAGGTCCGTCGCATCCTCCAGCAGCACCGCAGCCCGCCTCCGCTCCTGCTCGCTCAGGCCACGCCACCGCGCCTCCAGGTCCTCCACCGTCGCGAAGACGTCAGCCATTCTTGCCCCGCTTCGGGGACTCCTTGCTCTCGGCGTGCTCGCCACCGATGTCGGCGGCGTCAATCCCGAACGTATCCAGGAGTGGAGACAGGGCCTTCACGGTCTCCTCGTCGACGTCGGCCACTCCGTCTATAAACTCCACCCGAGGGTGAGTGATGAGCAGATTCGGGTGACGCTCACAGGTGATCCTCACGATCCCCTCCTCTCAGACAGGCGGGGCGCCCCACGCACTGCGGGGCGCCCCTACGCCGGTCAGTCAGCGGCCACGGTCAGAACACCGTGAGCCTTCTCGTTGCCGTACTGGAGACCGATCTCCCCGTAGATCTGCACGTCATCCGACGCGCCGGTCTTCGCCAGCGGCTCCGCGAAGAAATGCCCTTTGCCGGGAATCTCCAGGAAGGCGGGAGCCAACTGCTCCAGGGAAGCCACGATCAGCTTGTCCGCCGGCACGTACCGGTTGAGCATGACGTTCATGACCCCGAAGTCGGTCTCCAGGGTCTTGAGGTTGACACCGCCGACGTTGCGGGTGCCCTCCTGGTACTTGGCGTCCTTGATGAAGACGCGGGTGAGGGCTCGCTTGAGCTTGGAGTCGACGATGATGGTCCGGGTCTCGCCCTCCTGGAGGCCCCCGTTCGTCCACACCTTCTCGATGAGGTCGAGGACGTCAGCCTCAGTCAACTCAGCGGCCTTGTGGGTGGTGGTCGCCACGTTCGTGGTGATCGCCTCGATGAGGCCGCGAGTCTTGCGGGGCGTCTGGTTGTCCGTCGGGTTGGCGTACTTGCCGGTGATGAAGGTCTTCTCGACGTCGCGGGCGATCTGCTTCAGTTCGGTGCTGATCTGCCAGGCCAGTTCGTCGGCGGGCAGAACGGTGTCGCCGATGGTGACAGTCGTCGCCCCGGACGCCGGGGTGACCTGGCGGGTCGCGCCCTGCTTGGTGTAGGAGACGGACACCTTCTCCTGGCGGACCTCGACGACGTTGGAGGCAGCGAAGCGGGCGCGGCCCTCGGCGGCGGGGGCGGTAGCGCCCTCAGTGCGCTGGCGGCCATCCTCGGCGTCACGCAGGTCGTAGCCGGACCAGGAGAAGACGGTGCCGCCGACGGGGACGCCGCCGGTCAGGCCACCGATCGAAGACAGCAGCGGCGTGTCCTCAGGGGACGCGGCGAAGAGTTCGCCGACGTAGTTCGGGCAGTTGTAGGTGGTAGCCATGCCAGTGATTCCGGCCATGGTCATTCCTTTCGTTCGTGATGGCTCATCAGTGGGAGCCGAGCTTCAGGGCCTTCAGGGAGGCCGTGAGTGTCCGGTCTCCGGCCGCCTCAGCGGCAGCGATCTGCTCATCGAGGGAGGCGGCTCCCGCTCCGGGCGGGTTACCGTGGTGGCGGACGACCGGCTGGGCGGGGGCCTCGGCGGGCTTGGCCTGCTCGGCGGCCCACGCCTTGACCTGCTCGGCCCACACGGCCGGGTCATCGCCGGGGCCTGCGAGGATGCCGACGGGGACGCCGGTTGCTGCGGCGACCTCGGCGCGCTCCTTCTCGGCCCGCATCGCGGCCAAGTCGGCCTGGAGGCTTGCTAGGGTCTCGGCCTGCTTCTGGGCTTCGGTCTTGCCTGCGTCCTCGGCGGCCTTGATCTGGGCGGCGAGGTCAGCGGCGCGCTTCTCGGCGGCCTTCCTCGCTGCCCGCTCGCTGGCTAGGGCCTTCTTGCCGGCGTCTCCGAGAGCATCGGTGGCGTCGCCCGTCGCGGGCGCCTCCCCCGTGGTCTCGGTGGGCTCGTTCGGCTCCGCGGCCTCAGTGGCCTTGGCGGTCTTGTCCATTGGGTTCTCCCTCGGTGATTGGTGCCATCGCGGCACGACAAAGCCACCACCATCGCGGCAGGGGCTCGGTAGGTGTTTGGTCACTCGGCGGGCTTGATCCCGTCAGTGAAAGACTCAGGGGCGATGCGGCGCATCTCGGCGGCTATCGCCTTGTCGTCGACAGTGGCACCGGACGCCTTCACGGCCGCCCTGGCCTCGTCGTAGACGGCACGCAGGCCCTTCGGGTCATAGCCGTCGATGCGGGGCTTCTGCCCCTTCCACAGTGGCGTCGGGACGCAGTGGCAGTCATGGTGGTAGGAATGCCCCTCGCCGCCAGCCGTCGCCTTCGTCGCGTAGACGAACCCACGGGAGGCGAGCATCGAGCACCAGGCGCAGCAGCCACCAGGACCAGGCACGCGCGCCCACCTCGGGCGGGCAGGATCAGCGGCCGCACTCATCTCCACAGTCCGCTTCCCCTGCGCCACAATCGAGCGCGTCAGGTGGTTCCGCAGCTTGTCGAGAGTGTCCTCAGGGTCCCCGTCGAAGAGGCCCCGCGCGGCCCACCTCGTGGTCCGCTCCACCTGCTCGGGCGACAGGCCATCGGCCAGGACGGCGGTGAACCCGTCGCCGGCGGCGGATACGTCACGCAGCGCGTCATACCAGTCAGCGGCAGACGCGGCCGAGATATCCCCGTACCGGGTCAGCAGCCGGTCCATGACCTCACCGAGCGCGTCGCGTGCCACGGCAGGGTCAAGGGCTGCCAGGTCCAGGCGTGCGGCGAAGGCGTCGAAGTCCTTCACCGCCATGTCGGCCGCCCGGTCCAGCGCTTTGTCCAACCGCTCCAGGTCAGCCCGCGTCGCCACCGCTGGTCACCTCGACCGGGGCCTCAGCGGGCTCCTGTGGTGCCCGCTCGGCCGGGGCGGGCGTGGAAGCCAGCAGACGATCCAGCACCCCACCAGCCTGCGCCCGCTTGATCTGCGACCGAATCCTGACGATCTGCTCAGCGCTGTACCCCAGTTCCTCCAGAGCCACGTCAGTCTGAGCAAGCTCCGGGATCGCGCCGATCTGCTTGACCATGGCGTCGGACTGGCTGACGACGGACGGCATCGCAGGATTGCGCCAGCGAGTCGCGAGGTTCCGCACCTCATCACCCATCTCCGAGACGGGGATGCCGTCACGGAGACAGATCGCGTCCTGCACGACCCTATTCAGGCCGTAGCCGATGCTGCGCGTCGTGTTCATCGCCTCGACAACCAAATCCTCTTTGGCTGCGTAGATCGCCTCGGCGCTACTCGGGTTGTCCTGGACGATCCCGAGCGCGGAGATCGGCAGTGACGTCGCCGAAGCGAATTCCGCAGCCAGCGCGCGCTTCATCGCCAAGAACGGGTCCATGCTCTGCTGTGGGATCACCTGGAGGTCGGGCTTCTCCCCATCCTCATCCTTCGGCAAGGACTTGAGTCGCCCCATGTACCAGGACCAGAGCGGAGTCTTCTCGCCCTGCGCGTTCTGGAACATGCTCTCATCCGCACCCAGCAACAGCAACGCAGGGGCCGCGTACAGGTCCGATGACACCTCCGTGCGGAAGCCAGCACGCACCACGCGGTCCGTGATCGACATGACCTCGCGACTGATACGCGACCGCCCAAACGGCCGGCCGAGCGCAGGCCGGTACGGAAGCGGCTCCATCGGGACCCGCCCTAGAGAGTGATCCATGCGGGCGACGGCCACCCACCCCCGGTCACCCAGGGCCAGGCGAGTCACATGCTCAGCCGTCAGCAGCAGCATGGAGGTGGGCTTACCGTTATCGTCCGCGGAGTCCACCAGCAAGCCGGCCTCCAGGCCCCTGCGGCGCACATCCCACAGGCCCGTCGCCCACAGGGCGTCAGCACCCGTCACAACCACGTCCGGGTCACCCGCAGCCGGGTCACCCGGCAAGGCGACGACGAACGAACAGCAGTAGGTCAGGGTCGCGTCCACGAGCTCGGGCACGAGCAAGTCAAAGCGGTTCTCGTGCAGGAGGCTCATGGCCCCCAGGGGGTCCTCCTCGCCCGACGGCGAAGTCACCCCATCCCACATGCACCGGGCCGCCAGCGACGTGACCGCCTTATCCGGCCAGCCGCACACGATATCCAGTTGGTCCCGCATGTAGGGGGGCACGGAGGCGCCCAGGAAGGCGACATTCACCTGCATGTCCCGGTACTGGCGGCGCAGTGCGTTCCGGGCACGCTTGGCCTGCCACTGCTTGACCAGGCGGGCCATGAGGGCGGCGTCATCCTCGGCCAGACCGACGACGTCCGTCGGCACCGGGGAGTAGTAAGCCTGGAAGTCCATCACATCACCACCCCCACACGCCTTCCGGTCAGCTCACGCGGCCGTCTCTTCGTTGTCTTCGCGGCCCAGTGGGCCAGTGTCAGTGCGTCCATGCCGGCCGACGTCATCCCCTCCGGGGCGGTCCAGCCGAACCCGCCGCCCGCGCCGATCTTCCGACGGGAGATGACGGCGGCCTCAGCCTCCAGCTCGGCGTCGTCCGGGTGCGACAGGGACCGGTCCCGGATCGCGGCGTCCATCATCGCGTGAGCGCTGATGACCTGATCCGTCGTCGGCGTCCAAATCACCTTCGGACTGAACCCCGCGGCCCTGAGCCGATCAACCAGGTCACCGGCACCGGACTTGCCGTCCACGACGATCTGCGCCCACCGATCCCGGTGCTCTAGCAGGTAGTCCAAGATCCAGTGAACGCCCTCACCCATGTTCCGCACCCCCTGAGAGGTACACAGTTGGCCGAAGACAGCCTCGGACTTGCGCTCAGGCTTCCGGCCAGCACGAGCAAGCGCCACCGTGGAACCGTCCACCGAGAACCGCACGGCCGCGCACCAGCGCAACCCGGACGGCGGCTCATCCACCGTCAACGCATTCCACGCCTCACGGCCAATCGCCTGAGACGCGACCTCCGGATCCCAGATACCCAGGCCCTCACGCCGAAACGACTCAGGACCAAGCTGACGCTTCATCCTCAGGATCGCCGACTCCGGAGTCCGGTGCGGGAACGACGGGTTCGCCTTCCGCCACTGACGGCGGTCCTCCGGGTCCGCGTCATCATCCGCGCCGATCTCCACATACAGGCCATCATGCAGGTCACCCAGGAGAGCGGCCTTGCGGAAGCCCGCGAACGCCTCGCTCGGGTCCGTCGGGCGCGGAGGCGTCCCTAGACGAATCACCAGCGGGTTCGGGGCTGTGTTCACCGCAGGCACCATGTCATCCAGGGCCTTCTGTCCAAGGATCTGCGCCTCATCGAACACCAGGATGTCCACCCCAGCGAAGCCACGGCCGAAGCCACCCTCGCGGGCGCCGAAGAGGATCCGGGAGCCATTGGTGAAGGTGATCTCCTGCTGGCCGTTCGCGGCGCGGACGTTGGCGATGTAGGGGGCGATCTCCGGCTTGCTGGCGAGACCCCGCATCGACGTGAACGTCTCATCCGCCGTCCTCGTGCGGTGCGCCGTCCAGAGGACGAACTGGTCCTCGTTCAGGGTGCACAAGGCGAAGATCATCGACCCGATGGTGTAGGTCTTGCCCACCTGCCGGCAGATCGACAACTGCACGCCATCAACTCCGGCCGCGTAGAGCCCATCCTTCCTCTTCGCGAGGATGACGCGCCCCAACCCGTCCTGCCAGCGGTCGAAGCCCAACCCGAAGCGCTTGCACCGATCACGCACCGGCGGCCAGCCTGTAGCGGCCGTCCCCTCAGGCAGAATGAGGTGCTTCGCGATGTCAGACAGGCGCGGCTCAGATGTCCCCGAGCCCATCCTCATCCTCCGTCGCCTCAGTCGCCGTCTGCCGCTCACGCTCCTCGCGAGCCAGGTCAATCTCCCGGATGGTCTTGTCCACCTCCAGGAGGCGGCGCGACAGGGCAGCCAGGTCGCGGGCGGGGGTCGCAGGGCTGTCAATAGACGCAGCGAGGCGACGGCGAAGCGTCACCATCACATCCCTACTATCCCCGTGCTCAGTCGCGTCCAGGACGCTCACAGGGGCCTGAGGGGCCGTCTCGTCATCCCTCACGGCGCGGAGCTTACGTGCGGCACTCATAAGCACCCCCTTGGGAAAAAACAGTGGGGAGAGATGCCGCTATACCCACGGGGGTGCGAGGGGGCCGGGTGGGAGGGTATTCCCCCCCTGTCCCAGTGTTTCTGGCGGCTACTCTACCAGGTTTCTGTGTCGGTTGTCTGTTGGATTCTGGTTGGCCGGTTGTGTTTGCGTTTCGGCGGTCTTGCTTTTCTGCCGTTTCCTTTGCGTTGGTTGCAGCGTCGGCAGATGATTTGGATATTCTCTAATGAGTCGTTTCCGCCTCGACTGTGAGGCACGATGTGGTCGGCCTCGGGTGAGGATGGCAGTAGGCCAGCGTCCCAGGTGAGGCGGACGTGGCAGATGGGACAGTGCTCTAGTCCTGCGGCTCGCGCGCTGCGCTTGGCTGCTGCGGCGTTGTGGAGCCAGCGTGTGGTGCCGGTGCGTGAGGTGGCCATCGGTCCTCCTCGCGCGTGTGCGCACGCGGCCCGCGTCACGCTGCTGTGCGTGAGCGGGCCGCGTCGCTTCTCCCCATTCCCTTCTCCCCAGAAGGGTAGGCAGCAGTGGAGCCCAGCGACCGTGTGGGTCGGCTGGGCTCTGACACTTTGCCTATGCTCGTATGATGCGCGTTTCAGTGTGGGTGTGCAAGTGGTGGCACGCCTCGGCGTGTTGCGGTTTAGTCACAGGGCTGGGGTGTTTCGTTGTGGGGTGCCCCCATTGTCGATACCCCTCCCCCCGTGTTGACACCCCTGCCCCTTCGTCGATGGGGTGCCCCTTGCTTTGAAGGGGGTGGGGTGTTTGTTGCAGCCCCCCTCTTTGTTGTGGCCTACCCCACTGTTTGTGTGCACCCCCCGGGCTTGATCCCATTAGGTATGCAGGCATACACTTAAGCCATCGGGAACGAACCCGATACCCCAACTACATAGAGAGGAGGAACCGTGAACCAGGTTCTCACCATCATCGGCACGGTAGCGTCGGTGCTGGGACTGCTGGTCTCGCTGATCGCACTGCGGCTCACCTGGCCGCCGGACGGTAACGGCAAGCACCGGAAGTGAGAGACGGCGGGGATTGAAAATGACCGAACCATCTTCAATCCCCGCCCTCCTGGTCAGGGTACATCCTCTCGGGAAGGAACACCATGACTGAGACCGGCCGCCGCCGCGTCGTGATCGCCTCGCTGGCCGTCGCCGTCGTCCTGGCCCTGGCTGGTGTCGTCGCCGCAACGACCACCGCGCTGGCGCCCTGGGCGATCTGGGGCGCAAGCCTCTGCGTCGCCTCCGGCAACCTGGCCGCCGCCTTCGCCCGCCGCAACAACAACTAACCCCCATCGCCCGCCCCAGCACGGGGCGGGCACCCCCGGAAAGGAACCCCCATGGCCCGCTACAACTGGAACCCCGCCAAGTACTACGACACCCCCGGCGCTGTCCTCGCCACCGACGCCCCGGACGGTGCTCACATCACCTTCTTCCTCGACTCCATCGACGACGACGTGCAGGCGTCGTTCATGGTGCGCCACCCCGGCGGCTCCTACTCGACGACGGAGGACCCTGCTAGCTGGCCTGACCTGGAGGTCTACGTGCCCCGCGAGGAGTGGCCCGAGGAGATCTACGCCGGCGAGCACTGCCCGTCGGAGCGCACCCCTGACCCGGCGGTGACGAAGGCGATTGACGCCTACCGTCGGATGATCCTGGACGCCCTGGACGACTGACACCCACCTGCCCGGCCCTCATCCCGAGGGTCGGGCCTGACCTGAAAGGAGTAGCGGTGAGCGCTGAGACTGAGCGCGCGTTGGAGGAGGCTGTGATGGCGCATGTGGCCGCCGAGGGTGATGGTGACATGGTTGGTGCGTGGCTACTGCTTGCGCAGACGGAGCGGATCACGGATGCGGAGGAGGGGCGTAGCGCCTACCACTCCCACCTACGGGGGAACTCGTTCACGATGGTGGGCATCTGTGACGCCTGGAGGCATTCGGTCATGGTGAGCACGGTGAGTGACTCATGAGCGCCGAGGGTGTCCCGAGCTTGATGGAGTTGGACCGCCTGCGTTGTGAGGTTGAGGCGGTTCGTGAGGCGTTGGCTGAGGTTGAGGATCAGCGTCGGGCTGCGGCGGTGGCTGCGGTTCGGGGTGGTGCGTCGAAGGCGTCGGTGGCGCTGGCTGCGGGGGTGACTCGGCAGACGTTGGACAAGTGGCTGGGAGACTGGACGCGCAAGCGCTAGGAGAACACGGAAGGCGCCCCACCGGCTTGGTGGGGCGCCTTCGTCATGTTCGGAGGACCAGGAGTGGCCCTTCTTCTCTCGGGTGATCCGGGAGCCTCATGGTGGCGTATCCGGGCCCGAAGGGGATGGCCCCGGCTGGCAGTCTGCCGGGGCGGTTGACGGCGATGGCTACGCGGGAGATCGCGCCTGCTAGGCGGTCCCACTCGGCGTCCTCGGCGTCGCGCCTGGCTTGCTCCTCTGTGCTCGCGGCTACCCAGGGTGTTTCGGCCCATGGGTGCACGATCTCGACGTCACTCACTTCATGTCTCCGATGGCGTCGCGAGCTTCGGTGAGCATGCCGATCACCTGGCCTATGGCTTCGGTGGCGTCGTCTGCTGGCAGGCCGGCTGCGATACCTGCGATGGCGGTGGCGTGCCCCATCATGGTGATGGTGAGGCTTCTCTTCACGGTCTCCTCGGCGACGGCAGTGAGCGACGTCTTGATCTGCTCGGGTGTCATGCGGCTTCCTTTCGTCTTGCTGCGGCGGCGAGGAGGTCGCCGACGTGGTATCGGCCGCCTGTGTCGGTGAGGTGGCCCCTGTGTTTCCAGAGTCGGATGGTGGCCGCCCGCGTGGGGTAGCCCGCCTGGGTGAGGAGCCGGGCGCCTTCGTCGGGGGTGACTAGCCAGTCGGCGGCCGCCTCCAGGTGGCTCGCTAGGAGGGGCTGCAACTCCCATTGGGTGTCGCAGGCCGGGCACCTGGCCCACGACGCCCCCGGTGGGGCGTAGATCGGCTGGTCGCACACACCCCGGTCCCCCAGGTCGGTGAGGCACCGCCCATAGAAGCGCGCGTCCTCGGGGACGTCCACGAGCGCCGTGAGCGCCCGAATAGCGGCCAGGACCTCGGGGATTAGAGTGGCTAGCTCGGGCCGGCCGGGGTGCGCGGACGCACCCCTGAGCGCAAAGGCGACGCTTCCCCACGTCTGTGGGGTGCCGACCCTGAGGAGGTCATGCCCGGACCACTTCGCCCATTTGAGGAGCGTCCTCTCGTGTGCGCTGGCGGCCTGGATGATGCCGAGCCGCACGGGTGGGCGGCTGCATGGGGTGACGCTGGCCCCGCCGCCTTGGCCGCGCCGGAGCCCGGCCTTAGCGGCATCCAGGGCACCCATGAGCACCACGATGCCCTGTGCGGCCTCGTCGAGCCGCCGGCAGGCCGTCACGCTCACGTACCGGTCACCCCGCAGCGGCTCCCCCGTCACGGGGCAGGTGCGGGCCTCGGCGCTCACGCCAGGAACCCCACGGAGACGGGGACGCGGATCTCACCACGCCACTCATCCAAGGGGGCGACCATGCCAACGCCCTGCCCGTCGGCGACCTCACGACGAATGAGGTCCGGGTTGAGGACGTCAGCGAGGTCCGCGAGCTTCTCCCCTCCGATGGTGACCTGCCCGTCACGGATCGTGAGGATGACCGCCGCCGGGTACTGGTCAGTCACGGTCGTCTCCTTCCATGAGGTGGGCGGGGAACTGGATGGGCGTCAGGCTGCCTCCCCCGGACCGTGCGCACTGCACGGCCAGCACCTCACTTTCGAGGGCCTGCTTAGCGAGGTCGTGCCGGCTCTGCTCGCAGTCCACGCTGGCGGCGATGGCTCGCATCTCCTTGGCGATGGCATGGCGGCTCTCCAGTGTCAGGTGCGGGATGATGGTCGAGCGCTCGGATTCGATGCCGGCGACGGCAGTCAGGATCGCCTGAGCGGCCACCGACTTCGCCACGTAGTACAGGGCCACCTCGCGAGAGATTTCAGGCACGGTAGCCCTCCTTCGTTGTCCTAACGATCTGCTGGAGAGCGGCCTCTGCCTTCTCGACGCGCCCCCGGAGCCTGCGGACCTCCGCGTAGGCGAACCCGAGCGCGACATACAGGAAGAACACCTGGAGCCAATCAAGCCAGTTCACTGGTCCTCCTCCTCGATGATCTGGGCCGCCCACGCGAGGGCTGCTGCCCCGATGTCGGTGGCGGTGTCATCGTCCCGGTGGACGAGGAAGGCCCCGATCCGTTTGACTAGGAGTGTGAACCGCCCATCCTCCGTCTTGGGGAGCGTCAGTGCCCTAGCTTCATCGGCGACCTCAGCCCACGGGTCCAGGAAGCCGCACCAGCGAAGGTGCTGCGCAGACTCCTTGGCGATACGGAGCAGGTCCAGGTATTCCGGGCGCACGGTATCGCTGGGCATGGACCGCAGCAGGCGAGCCACGTAGCCGTCGACGTCGACCTTGGAGCCCTGGTCGTCGCGCCTCGCGTACTTTACGACCGTATCGAGCGCACTGGGCTTGTCGGCGGGCAAGTGCGAGGTGACATCCTGCACGGCCGCCACGAGGCTGCTGACCATATCGACGCCCCGGAATGCGTCCTGTAGGCGTTTGAGCGCGGCGGTGGGGACGGCCGTGACCTCCTCCCACTCGTCAATGCGGTCGCCACTGTCGACGCCGGTGGGGCTCTCCAGGCGCTCCCCGTCGATCAGGTAGTCGCCGTCGGCGGTACGCAGGGCGTACTCGTTGCAGATGTGGCGGCCACCGAAGGCGTACCCCCTAACGATGCGGATGAGGAGCTTGTCGGGCCAGTTGTTGTTCATGGTCAGCCTCCGATGATTGCGCGCCAGGCGGCGGCGATGATCCACAGGATGACGCTCATGACGGCGAAGGCGGCGGTGAGGGCGAGGATGAGGCCGACGGCCTGCCCGAGGCGCTGACCGAACGATGGCGTGGGTTTCATGGGTTCTCCTAGGGTTGAGCGGGATTTGGGTGGGTTGGGGTGGTGGCTGGCCCCGGCCCAGCGATTGGGGCCAGCCACCAGGTCATTAGAAGGGGGGCTCGCCGGTGGGGGCGCCCCCGGTGCCCCACGGGTCCTGCGCGGCCGTGGGGACGTTCCCCGAACCGAACGCGGCAGGCTGCGCGGGCTGCTGGCCGCCGAAGCCGCCCTGCTGGCTTGCTGGGGCCTGCTTCGTCACCTGGGCTCGCTGCCTGCGCAGGTCTGGGCCGATGTGGTCGACCTCGAGCTGGAGGACGCTGCGGTTCTCGCCTTCGCGGGTGGTGTAGTCCCGCTGGACTAGACGGCCCTGGGCGAGGACCCACATGCCCTTGCGTAGGGACTCGGCGACGTTCTCGGCCATGTCGCCCCACGCGCTGGCTCGCATCCACATGGTGGTGCCGTCAGCCCACTGTCCTGCCTGCTGGTTGTAGCGGCTTGGCGTGGATGCGATGGAGAGGTTAGCGACGGGTTTCCCGGCCGGGGTGAATCTGAGTTCCGGGTCCTGGCCGAGAACACCGTGCACGGTGATTACCGTATCGTTAGCCAATGGGATTTCCTTCCTGGGGAGTTGTTCATATTCTCGCGTTTTCGCTTGGGTTGCGCGAATTGCGACACGCCGGGTCGAGATATGCTGCGATCAAATCCGCGTCGAAATCAATCACCTGAATTGGAATGATCTCGTCGTTGCCATCCATGAGCATCTCCCACGGCGTCACGATTCCCCCTTAGGGGTGTAGATGATGGTGTACGGCGCCCACCTCGAACTGAGGGTTTCTCGGAGGTCGTCAGTGCCGCCGGCAAGCTCCCACATTCCAGAGTGGGTGCGCTGCCATGCATCCTTGTCGACGTCGAGGACCACAGTCCCGACAGGCAAATCGCTGCCGTACCCCTCCACCGGGCGCCTGTCTGCGGCTTCCTTCAGGTCGTCGATTTCCTCTTCGAGGCCGGCGATGTGTTGGATGAGCACGTAGACGTCTTCGATCGCCCCCAAGTAGGAGCCGGTGTGCTCGTATTCCCTGAGCTTGTCGACAATCGTGGTCTTGTCGCTCATCGGCCCTCCATCATTCTGATTGTTGAGTTGAGGTGGTAGTTCTCTTCCCGGAGAGTGGAAATCGTGTCCTTGAGGTCGGCGATCCTGTTCCGGCACTCGTCGGCGTGATCCAGGAGGTCCTCGATGTCATCGGCCATGGTCTCAGGGTCTCCGAGGGCCGCTCCACCGTAGCCCTCCCCGTCTCGGTAGGCGTTCAGTGCCTTACGGATTCCCTCGGTGTTCCAAAGCCAGGGGTGCCGGGCGGCTGGGGTAGTCATTTCAGTCCTCCTCTCCGTCCTGGTAGCGGGTGAGCCAGGCGAGGGCGAGGGCCCCGACCTGGGTGACTTCGGCGATGGTGTCGGCCCCGTGGCCGGTCCCCTGCGCGTTGTCGTAGGTGAGGGAGGCGGCGACCTCCCCCACCTCCTCAGCCAGGGCGTAGAAGCGGGTTTCGTCGGTGTGGCCGTCCGCGTCCAGGGTCATGCCCGGGTGCTTGACGGCGGCCCGCTCCCATTCGGCGACGAACGCGGCCGCCGGGTCCTCGACGCCCAGGTCGCGAAGGAAGCACGTCGCGTTAGTGACAACTGAGACGAGGTGGCGCTCGATCCGCCGGGTACAGGCAAGCCGGAAGTGATCCTTGTCCAGTCTGTCCAGTCGGACGACATCCTCACTTATCTCGGCGAGGCCCTGGTTCCACAATCCAATGGTGGTGAGCGGGGAAACGGTGGTCCAGTCGGCGGTGCGCTCCATGTAGAGCGCCGCCTTGGCGGTGAATGGGCAGGTCATTGGTGTTCCTTCCGGTAGGTGTGGGTGATGAGGATGAGGGTGAGGAGGAGGACGGTCATGCCGCCTCCCGCGGGGTGACCGGGATGACCTGGATCATCGCGATCTCGCCTCCACGGCGACGTACCCCAAGCCGAGGAGCGAGACCCCGCAGAGGTAGGAGAGCCCGAGGCCAGCTAGACCCTTCACCCACATTGCGACCGCGAGGGTGTGCACCAGCATGGCGAGGGCAATGAACGCGCCGACCACGCACACTGCGACGAAGGCAAACAGGCAGAGCCACAGGAAGTCGCGCGCGCCCATCTCACTGCCCCCCGTCCTGGAAGAGGTCGGTGGGGTCGGGGTACTGCTGGGGCTGCTCAACGGCCGGGGTCAGGCGGCGGGCGCCACCGTCCACGCCCAGGTCACGCATGAGCCCATCCACCGTGAACCCCTGAATCGGCAGGTGCTGCCCCTGGGCGGCCTTCACCTTCAAGGACCTCAAGCCCGTCAAGTAGGTCTCCCCCGGGGCGCGCATCTCCACGGTCCCCGTCACCTCGAACGGCAAGGACTTCTCCGCGCGAACCTTCCACGTCTTGTCCGTCGTCGGCCGGCCGTTCGCCATCACCGTCACCTGCTCCAGGCGCGCGGTCACGAGCACTGGGCCGGGGTGCGAGTTGAGGGCGGTCACGAGCTTGCGCCACTGCCGCTTCGCTGTGTTCCACTGGTCGATGGTCATGGAGGTCTTGCCGCGGCGGATGGTGACGGCTTCCTGCTCGCCGATGAGCATGTCCCAGACGTTGGTGATGGAGTCGACGACGATGCAGTTCGGCTTCCCGGCCCGGGTGGGTTCGGCGCTGGCGTCGCGGACGGCCTGGAGGATGGACGCCATGGTGCCGTCGTGCTCGACGATCTCGTAGCGGGCGCCCGGCAGGGACCCGTACATGTCGGCGTCGCTCTCGCCGACCTCGATCCAGAACGTGCGGCCGATGAGGTCACTCGCGCTGAACGCCGCGGCGGCGTAGGACTTGCCGGACTTCTCAGCCCCGGCGAGGAGGAGGAACGGCCAGGAGACCTGCCCGGTCGGCTTGCGTGTTTTGAGAGCCATGGTCAGTCCTTGTCTGAGTCGAGGTAGTAGGCGGGTGCGGAGATTTGGTGAACTTCGGCGGGAATACCAGGCCAGTCCCCCGATTCGAGGCAGTCCCGGTACAGGCGCAGCGCCTTCTCCACCTTCACCTTCCCGAGGTCGTCGAAGCTCCAATCCATCTCGCAGACGCTCACGAGGTAGGGGGCCCGTTTGGAGACGACGACGTGGAGGAAGCGGGCGTCCTCGCTGGTGAGGTCACGCCAGATGCGCCGGTACCAGGCTCGCTGCACGTCGTACCCGTAGCGTGCGGCCGCCCTCGTGAAGGCGTCGGGCTGGGCGTCGTCCGTGGTTTTCAGGTCCACCAGGACGTGCGCGCCGTCCCCGCCGGCGGGGGGCATGATCCAGTCGAGGCGGCCGCGCATCCACACGCCGGTGCCGGCGTCCTCACTGAACACGCTCACCTCGGGGTCCCCGTCGGCGAAGATGCGACGGCACAGGGGGTGGTTGGTGACTGCGGCGGCGCAGTCGTGTACGGCGTCGTAGACGTCCGCCTTCAGCGGGATCCCGCCCTCGGCGCGGACGGCCTCAGCCCACTCGCGGGCCGCCTTCGTCCCCGTCGAACCGGACGCGGACAGCACGTCCTCCGGGTAGCGCTCCAGGTGGGCGCCCACGCCGAGCACGAGCGAGTGGACGGCGCTCCCGAAGCCGAACTCGGGGCGGGGAGCCCGCGGCGACTGCCGGTAGTGGTGGAGCATGGCGGGGGCTTCCAGGAGGAGCTTGGCCTCCGTGGAGGATAGGGAGCGGTGCCCGGTCGGGTCGGAGTGGTATACCCGCTCGTCGATGTCGCGGTAGATGCCTGGCTTGGTGACGACGGCGGTCATAGCGGGTAGGTCCTTACTCGGCTGGGCGTGGGTGCGGGTGAGATGCAGGGGTGGCCCTGCGCGGCCAACTCGGCGACGGTGGGGTTCCTGCGCGGCTTGGGGCGAGGCTTGATGCCTTCGCGTTCACGCCTGGCCGTGGCGCGGCGGGCGTTGAAACAGGTCTGGCAGAGCCCTCGGCCGTGGTGGGCCCTGGTGCCGGGCCAGTTCTCGACGGGGGCGCGCCCTGGCCTCAGGGGCGCCTCACAGTCTCCGCAGTGCTGCGGGATGCTCCAGTCGATGACGGTGCTCACTGGAGGTACCTCCCATCCTTGACCATCTCGGCGCTGGTGAGGACGTCGCTGATAGCGCCGTCGAGGGCGGCGAGAGGGCCGTTGACGGCGATCTCCCCGAGGTCACGGAGCACCCGCTCTTCGACGGCTACGAGGTCGATCCACTTCCGGATCTGGTCGCCACTGGACTGCTTGACGAGCCGGGACGTGACGCCCCGGTAGTGGCCTTCGGGGGTGCGGAGGAGCACCTGCCCGTTGATGGGCTTCGCGGTCATGTCCCCGGGCTTGCCGGTGGCGTGCCGCTCACCGTCGATCACGAGGATCATGGGCGCGGTCGGCCACGGCGTGAGCGGCACAGGGACGGCTTCCAGGAGGATCACCTTGGGGTTGTGGGCGATGGCCTCGGCCGTGTCCTCAGTGGCCTGCTCCATGTGCCAGATGCCGTGGGGGTCCTCGTAGGCGATGAGGTCGCCGGGCTTCGGCTGGTAGTGGTCGCTCACCGGTCGCCCTCCTCGGTGATGCGGATGAGGCAGTGCTCGCGACGCAGGAGGCCGGTGGGGAGGGAGCCGACATGCTCCCAGCCTGCGCGTGCGAGCTTGCGGACCCGGCGGCGGCCGATGGGCCCCCAGGTTGGGACCCACTGGGACTCGTAGAGGTAGAGGGTGGAGGTGATGGCGTGCATGGGATGGTCCTTTCGGGGAGGGGGGGGGTTAGAGGCCGTTGGTGAGTGCGTCGGCATCGACGCGGAGGAGGGTGGCGAGGGCTTCGAGGAGCCTTGCCCGGTGTGCGGCGTGCTGGCCGAGGGAGCCCCAGGGGAGGTTCGCGTCGGTTCGGCCGGCCCCGCGGCGCTGCCGGTCCCGCTCGTCGAGGGCGGCCGTCTCGCTGTCCTGGTAGTCGGCGCAGGCGCACAGGAACTCGGCCGCGTCACCGACGTCCACACCGTCGCCGGTGACGTCTTCGAGGCGGGTCACTTGTCGGCCACCCACGCCATCCAGGCGGTGGTCTCCTCGGTGAGGTCTCTGGAGGAGAGGGTGTCGTCCCTGGTAGGGGTGGCCCAGACTCCTCCGTCCTCGTCGTCGATGCGGGTCCAGGCTCGCCCGGCTTCGTCGCGGACGACGGTGCCGTTTGGGAGGGCTCGGAGGTCGTAGGAGTACATGCGGGCCCGCCCGTAGGTGGTGGCGGTGAGGGCGCGCAGGATGGATTCGAGGGCGGTGATCTGGTCGGCGTCGGCCTCCTTCTGGCAGAGGTCGGCGAACAGTCTGGAGGCGTTGTTGGCGGCGATCTGCCAACGGTCGCGGTAGAGGGCCACCTGGGTCTTGAGCGTGTCGATGGCGTCGCGCTGTTCGCGGACGGTGGCGGCGAGGGCCTGCTCGCTCAGGCTAGGCTCCGTAGCCTGCTGGGTCTTGCGCTGGTCGGCGGCGAGCATGAGGAGGCTGATCGCACCGATGGGGTCACTGCCGCTGCGGTCGAGGAGGTTGCGGGCCTTGTCGCCGTAGGTGGTGACGGCCTCGTCGTAGACCTCCTTGACGGTGGCCAGGTCGCTGGCTGGCCACTGGATGCCTTCGACGTTGAAGCGCTTGGGGTGAAGGTTGACCTTCATTTTTCATGGTCCTTTGATCTGGGGTTCCCGGCTCATGGCCGGGAGAAGGAGGTGGGGCTGGACTTGGTGTCCATGTGAACACTGTAGGTCGTCATATGGCGACTAAGCAAGTCGAGAGCGTCCCAGTTACCGAATCGTGACGACGGGGGTGTGGGAGCGCCTAACGCCCCTCAGGCGCCCTCAAAACGGGCGACCCTACGCGGACACGCACACGGGGGCGCTAGGCCGCTCTAGGTGGCTTACGCATCCGATTCGGGGCACTCCCGGGGCGACCACTGCCCCCAGGGCGCGACGAACGCGCCAGAGCGGCCAGCACCTCACGAGCCCGAGCCGCCCCATCACCCGACGACTCAGACGACGGCGCAGCCGTCAACTCCGCCACCGGGCGGGCTGGCGGAAGCGCGTCAGCCCACGGCACACGCCCTGAACCCAGCGCGTGATCCATGCGGGCCAGCACCTCCGGCAGCGGCGTTGAGGGCTCCAGCTCGGCCACCTGTGCCGCCTGCGCCAACGCAGCGCGCCCATGCCGGTCCGCCTCGACGTCGGCCGCGCCGTTACCGATGGCCCGCAGGAACCCCCGCAGGTACGCCGACTGCTCGAAGCCAGTGCGGCCCTCCGTCGGCAGGCTGTGCCGCTCACGCCAGGCCCGGATCCGCTCGCCCCGGACGGTCTTCGCGGTCCGGTTCACGTGCTGCGGCTTCGCCGCCCCGTAGGTCTCGACGTCGCCGGACGCGACGCGGCGCACCGCCTCGGCAAGTACCTCGTCGGTCATGTCCTGATCCAGGAGCGTCATCCAGGCGCGGATGCGCCGCTTGCCACCCTCGGCGTCAACGATGCCGGGCAGCATCCCAGCATCCACGAGGATGCCAATCACCAGACTCACGCCAGTCGCTGTAGCCATCACAGGCCCTCCTTCGCGAACTGCTCGGCCAGGTCGTAGAACACCTGCCCGCCCTGCGGCCGCCCCTGCGGGCGCTGGGCTTGGAGGCGGAGGGTGTCGAACTTCTGGCGGAGCTTGGGGACGCTGAGGACGTTGGCGCGCCAGAAGTCGTTGCCCTCGGCCCAGTCGATGATGCGGGTGATCTCCTCGACGGTGCGGCCGTCGCGGTCGATCATGAGGCGGGCCTGCGTGCGCCAGGCGGCAGTGACGCGTGGAGTGCGTCCGGTGCGACGCTGGACGCTCGCGGCCATGGCGTCGCAAACGGCATCGACGTCGGGGCGGGGGTCTTCGACGGCGCGCAGATCGGCGTCGCCGATCGCATCACTGTTCCCCTGTTCCCCTGTTCCCCTGTTCCCCTGTTCCCCTGTTCCAGGCGCGAGGGCGTCGGGAGGCGTCGCGACAGTTTCGCGAATCGTCGCGACGGTTTCGCGATTGGCGTCGTTCTGAGGGAAAGTGGTGGTGCCCCCCTCTTCGGGCGCGGGGATGCGTGACGCCTTCGGCTTATCTACCCGCTGGTGCTTACTCCAGCCTGTTACTAGGAGATAGGTCCTAGATGCGACGGTGTAGCGGAGGATGAGATCCGCTTCGGAAAGCCTCGCGAGACCGTCGCGAACCTTCGCGACAGTGTCGAGAGGATTCGCGACCATGTCGTGCGGGTACAGGGCGGCCACGATCAACGCGATGTCATCCCGGCCCCGACCATGGTCATCCACATAGGACCAGAGCCCAATGAACAGCAGTCGGTCACTATCCGACAGGGCCGCGATGTCCGGGCTCGACCAGAACTCCGGCTTGATGCTCCGAATCCGCATCATTTCCTCCTAGCATTTATTACGGAACTGGTTTGCATACGCCAGGTGAAGGCAGCCCACGCCTCGTCACCCCACGCCCGCGCGGGGTCGGCATCGGCCTCGGCGGCCTTCGCGGCCTCATCGGCGAGGGATCGCAAGCGCCCCGTCCAGTCGTCAGGCGATCCGTCGTCTAGGAACAGGCCGTATGGGGTGTAGAGGCAGCCACCCATGGCCTCATCGGCCCACTCAGCGAAGTCGTCGTCGTTGTAGCCGTCGCTGAAGTGGCCCAGCCATCTCAGGACGTGTGGGACCGCGCGCTGGCAGGGCTGGCATTCCCGCCAGTTCCAGATCATCCCGTCGCCGACGACCGTAGATTGGCGGTACTGCTCGCCATTGGGGATGCGGCGACCGCAGTCGTCGCACCGGACACGCCCCCGCGACCGGGGAGACCTCTCGTGAATCACCTCAGTCATGGCGATCAGATCCCATCCACGACTGCGAGGCGTGCAGGTAGGTCGATCTCGTGGTCCGCGTACCCGTACTCGTTCGCTGGCGTGTCCCAATCGCCGTACCCGCGAGTGAACACCGTGTCGTAGGCGTCGAGGATGGCCGCCCCGGCGGGTGTGCCACCGACGTCGGCGACACTGGTGAGGAACTGGCCGGTGAGGTGGTCCTGCGCCTTCGAGACGCGCACCATGACGCCGACGGGGTGCGCGTCGTCGGCGTAGCGCTTGACCGCGGACCACGCCACGATCCGGGAGTCATCACGCAGGACACCCGGGCGCTTGTAGGGTGCGAGGGCGTCCCCGATAGCACGCTGGAGCTTGTCCAGGTCAGGCTTCGTCTGCGCGTGCTTGCGGGACTTGGGGGCGCTCTTGGGGCGGGGGAGGCGGAACTCTGCCCACACCTCGACAGGCCCGTCGTGGCGGGGCTCCCAGTAGGCGGCCTCGGCGGCGGCTTCGGCGGCGTGCGCGACCTTGATGCGCCAGGCGGTGAGTTCGGGGCCGCGGTCGTGGGTGACGACCACCCGCTGACCCGACGCGAACGCGCGCGTGGATCCCTCGGTGATCGGCTCACCGGGGACGAAGAAACTAAATGAGTCCATGGTTGAGTGCCGTTTCTGCTAGGTGGCTGATTGCGTGTGCTGCTTGCTGGGGGACGACGCCGTTCCCCAGGGCTTTGAGTGCCTGTGACCGCGAGAGCCCAGGCGTGTCTGTGACGTGCCCGGCGGGGAGGCCCATCATCCATTCGACGAACCGCGGGGAGAGGACGTCCCCGCCGCGCTGGCCGGTCTCCGTCGGCGGCGGGGCCTCACGCCCCGTCACCTCCTCCCACCGGTGGATCGCCGGCGCGTACTCCAGCCAGGGCGAACGGTCAGGCGTTCGACGGCTGTCTGTAGGTTCATGCCGCCGTCCCCGTGCTCTCCCGGGCCGGTCGCGCAGGATGCGGAGGGTGTCGGCAGCGTCGGGACGCCACGCGAGGACGAAGACCCGCTCCCTGCGGTGTGGGGCTCCGACGTCGGAAGCCCGTAGAGACTCCCACGCCGCGTCATACCCGAGGCCGGCCAGGTCTCCGACCACACGTCCGAGAGCCCGGAGAACAGGTCGGTCTGCCCCCCCTCCCAGACATCCCGAACCGGATTCCAGACGGCTATAGGCGGCCGCTGAGCGGGCACCGGCGACGTTCTCCCAGACGACGACATTCGGGGCGATCTCCTTGATTGCGTGGGCCATGGCCTCCCAGATTCCTGAGCGGGTGCCTGGCCTCATCCCGGCGCGGTGGCCGGCGTTAGATAGGTCCTGGCAGGGGGTGCCCCCTGCGATGACATCGACGGGCTCGACGGCGGTCCAGTCGATGCGGGTGATGTCCTCCAGGTTGGGGGCCTGGGGCCAGTGGCGGGCGAGGATCCTGGAGGGGCCGGCGTCAACGTCGGCGACCCACCGGGTATCGACGTCGGCCAGGAGTCCCAGGCCGAGGCCGAGCCCGCCATAGCCCGCGCAGATCTCTCCGAGCTTGATGGTCATGCCATCTTCCCCTGCTGCTTTCGGCACCAGGCCCAGAGGCCGCCGTGGGGTTCGGCTGCCTGTTTGCAGGCGTCGCAGGTGACCTGCTCGTAGCGCATGGCGTAGACGCGGCCGCGGTCGTGTGGCTGGCGTAGGAGGGTGAGGAGGTCGGCCCCGCAGGCCAGGCCCATGTTCGGCATGAGCGCGTGGACCATGGCCGGCGGGGCAGGCTCTAGGAGGTCGAGGAGGCTGGGCTGCATCATGGGTCAGAAGAGGGGGATGGTTTCCATGGCCTCCCCGTCGCCGGGGGCCTGGTGGGCGGTGGCGCAGTCGGGGCAGGTGAGGGGGTTGGTGAGGTCGGCTTCCTCGATGGGCTTGCTGCGTAGGGCGAGCTTGGACTCGCTCTCGACCATGGCTGAGCCTTCGCAGATGCGGGTCACCGTGTAGTAGCGCTGGCCGAGGATGACGGCGGCCTGCTCGACGTCGACGATGTGGTGGCGGATCGCCCCCAGGAAGAGGAGCCGGCTCACGACTCCTCCTCCTGCCAGAGGCCGCGCTCGGCAGCCAGCGCCGCACACACGGCCTCGAAGGCGAGACGCACGAGGGAGCCGAACTTCAAGTCGATGAGGTCATACCCGTAGGGGGATGGCCAGTCAGGGGTGATTGGCCACGCGCTGGCGACCTGGCCGAGACACTGGATGAGGCACTGGGCTCGCACGCAGGGGTTGACCTCCAGGTCCAGCCACTCGTCCGCGTGGGCTCCGAACCACTCCTCTGCGTCGTTGGTGATGGCGGCCAAGAGGTCGCCTGGGGGCATGTCCGAGAGGTCTTCGTCGCTACAGATGATGTGGAGGCAGCGTGCGGCGACGAGGACGGCGAGGTTCTTCGCCTGGTCGCTGGGTGGGTGGCCCTCCTTGGCGCGTTTGGCTGCGGCTGCCCAGGAGGCGCACAGTTCGGCGACGTCGCGGGCGAGGCTGGCGAGGGGCTTCCCCGGTGTGCCCTCTTCCGTCGTCCAGGACTTGCTGATCGCCTGCCGTGCCCGGTCGGCGTGAGCGAGCATGGCCTCGAAGTCGTGGCGGCGCTGTTCCATGGTCAGGGTGGTCATGCTGCGGCCTCCTCGACCTCGCGGGCGGCGTTCATCATCGCCTGGGTCATTGCCTCTGCCTTGCGGACCGCCTCCCATATCGGGTCAGTGATGAGCGCGCGGTCCTCCTCGAAGGTGTCAGGAGACAGGAAGGACTCTCCGTAGCAGTTCCGCCCTTGATGGTCGACGTGATGTCCGCGAATCATTGACAAGACCCGCGTGCGGTCAGCGTTCGCCCAGGCTTCCACCTTGTCGAACCGGGACAAAGAGCATTTGCCGCCGGGACCGACTGGGATAGAGAGAGTGACAGGCGGTGACAGGGGGACGGTCGTGCAGATGTGAGTGTGGATCATCATGCGGCGGCCCCCTGGGTGATGGTGTAGCGGCCGGTGAGGAAGCCGTCGATGAGGTCGGCTTGGCCGGCTGCGGTGATCTTGGGGGTGGTCTTCTCTTCGCTGCCGTGGTTCGTGGCGATGAGGGTGACGGAGGCTCGCAGGAAGCCCTTGTCGAGCGCCCATTGGGTGGGGGCGTTCCAGAGGCGCCCGCGGTTGCGGCACAGCCACCCGTGGTCGCGGAGCCAGGTGAACAGGGTGGGCTGGGAGATGCGGACGCCTTCGGCGGTGATGGCGGCGGCGACCTGCTTCACGAGGAGGTCTCCGTCTGAGGCGGCCAGTGTCCGCCCGAACCGGGTCATGGGGGCGTCCTCGGCGACTTTCGCTTCAAGCTCGGCGCGTGCGGCGCGCTCGTTCTTAAGGTCGGTGGCGAGGCGGATGAGGAGGTCGGGGTCGGTGAGGACCTTCTCCAGGGTGTCGGGGGTCATGTAGGCCCCGTGCTTGCGGATGCTGGGGAGGACCTCTGTGGTGACCCACTCCTGGAACTGGACGGCTTCGGGCTTGTCTGACCTAAGCACTACTGAGTACATGCCAGCCTCAGTAACTACCGTCACTTTCTGTCGTCCGCCAGGGGTGTCGATCTGATCGACCCCCTTCATTGTTTCCGAGAGGCGGCGGGAGACATCGGACGGGTTGCCGATGTTGAGGACCTTGCAGAGGTCTGCGAGGACGAAGCGTGGTTCTCCGTCGGGGCCGGTGAGGGTGCGGACGGCGTGTCCTTGGTAGTCGAATGGGGTGATGGTGGTGGTCATGCTGCGGTCGCTTCCTGGTCGTTGTGGTGGGGGTGGGTGGGTTGCTGGAGGGCGTGCGCTTCGGTGTCGGCGGCGTAGCGGGCGCGGAATTCGAGCGTGAGGACGGGCATGATGCCGTGCTTGACGGTGGCGCGGGGCTCGCTGGTGAGGACCATGCCGAGGGTGCGGAGGAGGTCCATGAGGTCGGCGATGGCCTCGCCCTTCTGGTGGACGACAGGGACGGCGGCGAGCATCTGCCAGCGGAAGGCGTACTCGCCTCGCCCGAGGGGCGTGAGCATGGTGAGGGGTGCGATCACGGTGGGGGCCTTTCTGGGGAGTCGGTGGGGGGGGGTTAGGCTTCAGGGCGGCTGCGCATCCATTCCTCCAGGTCGGAGGCAAGGATGACGTAGCGGCTACCGGCGAGGCGGGCGGGGAGGTGGAGGTCGGGGTCGGTGGCCTTGATGGCGCGACGGAGGAAGTCGACGGAGAGTCCGGTCAGTTCGCTTGCGCGCTGAAGGTTGTAGGCAATGGCGACGCTCATCGGCGGAGCTCCTTCTCAGTGCGGATGGTGTGGGTGACGGTGGCGGCGGTGAGGGCGGCTGCGAGGAGGAGGACGCCCGTGTGGTGGCCGAGCGCGATGCTGAGGGCAAGCTCGGCGAGGATGGCGACGGCCGCTGCGGCTGCGAGCGTGTAGGTGGTCATGCCGCTACCGCCTCGACGTCGAGGGGGAAGTCGGAGTGCTCGTCGTAGCCGCCCCAAGCGGAGGTGATGAGCCAGCGGCCGACTTTGCGGACTGCCGTGCGCGAGCATGCGTAGTCCACGGGGATCATGGGGTCGAAGTGCTCGTGGAGGGTGTGGAGCCCGAGGAGGTCACAGAGGGCTTCGCGTGCGCCGTCGTAGGCGTAGAGGGCGATGTCGAAGCGTCCCCCGGGGAGGGCGTGCACGTGGTAGTGGGAGATGTCGATGCAGTTACGCTCGGCCTCGGCGATGAGGGCGTTCACGAGGGGGAGCGCTTCGGAGATGGGACGCTGGGTGGTGGGGTTGCACATGGGATGTTCCTAGAGATGGTGGGGGGTGGGTGTGGGGATCACTTGGCCTGGTTGAGCAAGTCGACGGGGGTTGTGTTGAGGGCTCCGGCGAGGCGTTCGGTTTCGTCGATGGTGAGTCCGTGGCCAGCGTGATGGAGTCGCCTGTAGAGGGTTGGATAGGGGATGCCGGTCTTCCGGCTGGTTTCGGAAACCGAGAGGTTGGATTCTCGGAGTTGTCGGTTCAGGACCTCCGCGAGGCGGGCGGTCATCGGTTTGGTGTTCACATGAACACTGTAGGTCGCCATATGGCGACCGCGCAAGATGCTGGCAGAACCCTGGGAAATCCGTTATCAGATGGTGACCTTGGTGTTCATATGTAACACTGGGGTCATGGTCAACATCGCCAAGGACCCAGCCAAAGGGCTGAACGCCGCCGTCGCCGCCGAACTCCGGGCCGAGCGCGTAGCCCAGGAGGTCACCTTCGATGCCCTCACCGAGCGCGTCAGCCTCTCCAAGTCCACCCTCCTCCTCCTCTTCAACGCCCGCCGCCTCATCAGCATCGAGGCGCTCGTGGAGATCGCCGACGCCCTCGGCGTCAGCGTCCTGGAGATCGTCGAGCGGGCCGAGAGGCGTCTAGCCAAGGACGCACCCCCCCCCCCGCCAAAATCGCCGAGCCCTAGCGTTCGCGTAACCCCCTAGAGGACACGAAAGAGAGGCCCCCACCATCACGGTGGGGGCCTCAGTCTGTGTCGGGGTCAGGCAGTCAACCCCAGGCGGGGCGCGACTGCCTCCAGGGCTTGTCGCGCCTGCTCGAGGTCGGCGTGCTGGTAGCCGAGGGTGGTGGTGACGCTTGTGTGCCCCATGAGGGCGATGATGACGGCGGCCGGCACCCCGGCGGCCATGAGGAGCGTCGCCGTCGAGTGCCTTGCCTCGTGGGTTACGTAGTAGCCCCATGGGTCGTCCTCGGTGCCACTGCCGCTCTTGTGGATGCCGGCGGCGTCCTGGAGTCCCCGCCATGCTTCCATGTCGTCGCTGGCCGACCATGGCCCGCCGTCGGGGCGCGGCCACACCAGACCCCACGGGCTGTCCGGGCAGTGGTCCTTCCAGGTGGCGAGGGCGGCAGCCATCCACGGAACGATCGGCAGAACGCGGGATCCCGCTGCGGTCTTCGTCGGCACGAGGTGGTAGGAGCCCGTCAGGTGCTCGGCGTCGTACCAGCCCGGCAGGCCCGCGTCCCTCGCGCGCTTGGGGATCGCCTGCAACTGGCGGTCGACGGTGAGGGTACCGGCGTCCAGGTCCACGCGGTCCCAGGTGAGGCCCAGTGCTTCCCCCTGCCGGAGGCCCTGGAGGAGGGCGGCCACCCACCGGCTGGCGTCCTGCTCGCCGGCGAGGCGGCGGGCGTTGCGCTCCCGCTTGCTGGCGTTGGCGTCGAGCTTGGGCCAGGCGTCGGGTTCGGTGGCGGCCTTGAGGATGGTGGCGGCGTCGGCGGCGGGGATGGCTCGCCGATGGTTGGGGGCCTTCCTGGGGAGGGGTACGTCGAAGACCACCTGCGGCACGGCGTGCCCCTCGGTGCGGGCGTCTCGGAGGATCTTGAGGAGGATGGCGCGGCACCGGTGCGCCGTGGTCGGGCTGGAGCCGGCTTTCTCGTGGGCCTTGTCGAGGGCGCGCATGTCGGATGGGTTGAGGTCGGTGAGGCGCTTGGATCCGATGGTGGGGACGATCCAGGCGTCGATCATCCGGGCCGTGATGTCGACGCTGTTGGGGCGCAGGCGCGTGGCGGCGGCGGTCTTCCACTGGTCGCACCAGGTCTTGAGGGTGGTGCGCGGGCTTGCGCCTTGGGTCTGGCCGGCGGCGTGGTCGCGGCGGAGTTGGCGGAGTGCCCGCTTGGCTTCGGCCTCGGTCTTGCGGATGCGGGTGGCGCGCTTGAGCCCGCCGCTGCGGGTGTAGCCGACGGGGAGGGCGGCGACCCACTTCCCGTCTTTGCGCTGGTAGACGCTGCCTTCTCCGTATGCCATGGGGTCCTCCTCGGATAGCAGTGGATAGCAGTTTGGATAGCAGTGTGTGGCCCAGGATAGCCGATGAGGGCCCATGTTGGGCGTGGCGATTTTGGCGGGATGGCGCGGTTTGTGGCCGCCCGTGAGGCCAGTCTACCCCCACACTCAGTTCTTCATGAGAACTCCCTACGGCATGGTGAGAGCCCCAGAATCACGCGAAACGCTACCCACCGCCACCCCCGCGAAATAGCAGTTAGATAGCAATGTTCCTGAGACACCGAGAAACCCCCGGAATCACGCCACAAACGCCCCTCAGAGACGACGAAAGGCGCCCCTCCCACCCGAAGGTGAGAGGGGCGCCTTCCTGTCAGTCGTCGGCGAGGTCACCGATCGGGGTCTCCCCCGGGCCGCGCGGCAGGTCACCCAGGGGCGCGCCTCGGTCCAGGGCGATAGCGCGCGTACGGCGCGCCACGCACTCCCACTGGGCGGCCTCCCTGCGCGCCGCCTGCAGGTCCGACTCGCGGCCCCGCCTGGCGTTCCACATGGCCCGGATCGCGGCCCCGACCTGGGTCACCAGGATGGATCCGAGGCCGCTGGTGATGATCGCGCCGATCAGCTCGGCTTTCTGCATCCGGGGTCCTCCCTCTCGATGGCGCGGGCGGCGGCGTCGGCCTCGCGGGCCTTCGCTACGGTCACGCCGATCTCGGCCTGCCGGAGCGCGGTGTTCGGCTCGCAGCCGGGCTCCCAGGCGTGGCCCCAGACGCGGGCCATCCGCTGACCGATCATGAGGAGGAGGGCGAGGATGACGAACAGCGGCCAGCCGGGCCAGTTGTCGGACGTGAGGGCGCGTGCGGCGTCCTCGACGGCGACCACGACCAGCCCGAGGGCGACCAGGGCCGCCGACGGGCCTTCCACGCCCCACCATCCCCGCCACGCCGCGGGCGCGCCGATCGCGCACCCGCACAGGGTCATGAGGCATCCCACGGTGACGTCCCACGGCTGGATACGCGGGGCGCCCAGGATGAGGGCGACGGCCACGGCAAGGAGCACGTAGGTCGCCGCCATCATCGCTGAGATCGCCCTGGGCTCGTGGAGCGTCGACCAGAGTCGGCGGCCCAGGCCCATCAGGCGGCCTCGTGTCGGGGCGTGTAGTGCTCCCGGGTCTCGCCACCGGGGGTGATGATTCCAGCCCAGTTCAGGACCGAGACGCCACCGATCTTGACGTGCGAGAGGACCTGATAGCCGGCCCACGCGAAGCCCAGGAACTTCGCGGCCTGGGCGGCCAGCACCTCCGCCTGGAGCGGGTAAGCACTGAGCGCCCAGGCGCCCACGGTGAGGACGACGGCGGCCCCCACGACAAGGGCGACGCGACGCCCCCGCGTCCAATAGGGGCGGTCCAGGGCCGCCTGCACCAGGGGCCACAGAGTGCCCAGGATGACGGTCGTGACGAAGGGGTCAGAGATGAGAGCCTTCACGGCGATTCCTTTCAGTTGGTGGTCACCAGAGGCGGCCGGAGTTGGAGCGAGAGTTGTTGAGGGCGCGCTGGAGAGCGCCAATGGTCGCCGGGCCCGCCTCGCCGTCGACCCAATCCGAGTACTCCCACCCCTCCGGCAGGTACTCCTTGTGCCAGGCGATGATGAGGTACTGGAGCGTGCGCCACGTGTCCGGGCCGAGCACGCCGTCGACGTCGAGCGCCGGGGCGTCGTTCAGGGCCTCCTGCGTGTCCGCCGGGACGTTCGCGTTCAGGAACGCCTGGAGTCGCTCAATGGCGGGGCTGCCGTCGTCGTCCAGGGCCCCATCGACGGGGGTCCCCATGACCTGCTGAAGGCGGCCGATCGTCGCGGGCCCAAAGACCCCGTTGCAGACAAGCTCGCCCTGGCCGTCGCTCTTGTTCCACTTGCCGGTGTAGGGGCTCGCCTGCGCCGCGGGAGCGGCCGGGGCCGAGGCAGTGACCTGGCCGCCGCCGATCATCCGGTCCCAGGCGGCCCGGTCGCGCAGGCGATCCAGGTCGAGGTGATCGTTGTAGCCAGGCAGGTAGCCGTCCTCCGTGTACTGGTGAATGAGGACGTTGCCTCCCCAGTAGGGGACGGTCGGGACGGCGGGGTCGCTGTACGCCTGCCCGTAGGAGGCGTAGTTGGGGCCCCCCGCGTACCAGAGCGGGAACCGGCTGGAGATGGCGGACCAGTCGCCGCTCTCCATGCCCTCCCCGTTCAGGTAGATGCCAGGCGTGGAGCCGGTCTCGGCTGCCATCTGGTTCAGGATGGTCAGGGCCGGACCAGGGCCGAGTCCGATAGCGCTCGCCTCCCAGTCCAGCCAGAACGTGGCACGGCCTGCGTAGCCCTTGGCGCGGTCGAGGAAGTAGCGCGCCTGAGCGGCCGGGTCCTCGTCGTTGGCGAAATGGTAGAGGCCCAATCTCTTGCCCGCGGCCAGCGTCGACTCCGCCTGAGTGCGCCAGAACGGGTTCTCGTAGCCCGTCCCCTCCGTGACCTTGACGATCACGAAATCAGCCCAGATCGCGGCAATGTGGAGCCCCGCCTGGTGACTGGAGATGTCGATACCATGAGCGTGCGCCGGGGCGGCCGCGGGGGTCACCGGGACCGGGCCGGGGGCCGTCGCCCTCCCCTTCGCGAACTCGGGCCACTGCTGGAAGAACTTCGCCTCGTTGAAGCGGTGGCAGGAGGTCCAGCGGCCGGCCTGAGTGTGCGGGTGCGTGGAGTAGCGGGCGGTGCGGGTCTCGCTCCCGGTCTGGTCGCCGAGGTAGCCGTCGATGCTGTTGTCTTCGGCGATCCACGCCTCGGACTCGAGCGGATCAAAGCCGTCCTCGACGATGACGATGACGTGCCCGACGCCGCCCTCATTCGCCGCGGACAGGACGATATCGCCAGCACGGAAACCGCCGTCGGGGGTCAGGTTCTCATCCGCCCAGTTGACCTCATCGAAGCCGCGGGCCTCGAGCCCCTGCCGGAGGTTGCCGGTCCAGAAATCATTGATTTCTAGGAGTGCTGGGTGACCCCATGGGACGCCGTAGGTGTCGTGCACCCCATAGCAGACCGCCCCGGCCGCCAGGCTCGAGCAGTCCGCGTTCTGGGGGCTGGACACGTGTCCTTCCCAGTTGGCGTTGGCGAACCAGGTGCGGCGGTCAGGCTGGCTGTAGCCGACGGGCTCGACGTCGCAGATGCGGCGGGCAATCCTGGCGGTGACTGACCCGACGCTCACAGGACACCTCCCTGCTGCTCCTCCCAGCCGGCGGCGAAGTTCA
>ERZ773044.43-NODE-43-length-76853-cov-62.6511_pt1 | contig 76853 bp, 57 predicted proteins | sample MGYA00511897_ERZ773044 | MGnify/ENA primary metagenome ERZ773044 (study PRJEB29015, sample SAMEA2738116) | human oral metagenome | biome: human oral; feature: human-associated habitat; material: saliva | place: China | collected 2170 ...
CAGGTGAACCAGGTAAAGTTGTACCACCAAGTCCAACTAAACCACAAGATCCACAAGATCCAAATAGTCCAAAAGTACCAGTACTTCCTCATATTCCAGGAACAACACCACAAGTGCCGAAGGATCCAACTAAACCAGTAGATCCAAACACTAACCCACTTGTACCGTTGAAACCGATCGATCCAAAAGATCCATCTAAAGGATATGAAGTACCGCCAGTACCAACAAATCCAGGTACAGATACACCAATCTACTACGTAACTGATAAGCAAAAAGCTATCACTAACTTCGTAGATAATAACGGTAAAGTAGTATCTGATCCAGTAGTAGATCAAGGTGATTCGGGATCTAAATTTACTAAGTCTGGTGAAGTAGAAAGCAAGATTAAAGAACTTGTTAAGAAAGGTTATGTTGTAACAAGCAGCGATTACCCTTCAGTAGATACAGATAGAGTATTCGACAACGATAAAGATAAAGATCAAGTCTTTAACGTAAAAGTTACTCCACTTATCGTACCTACAGATCCAAACAGCCCTGACAAACCAATGGTGCCAACAGATCCAACTAAACCAGTAGGTCCAAACAACCCACTGAAACCAGTAACACCATCTACACCAGAACCAGGAAAACCAGTATTCCCAGAAGATCCAAACAGCCCAGTATGGCCTGAAACAGTGAAAGATCTAGTTACAGAAACAACTGCAACTCGTACTATCACTTATGTAGATCACAACGGAAAAGAAGTAGCAGTTACTCACACTGAAACTATCAAGTTCAAACGTAGCGCTAAAGTTAACCTAGTAACTGGAGAAATCACTTACGGTGACTGGACAGTAGTAGGTGACGATACTATCTTAGATGGTAACAAGTTACCGAAAGTTGATGGATACATCGCTCGTGGTGGAGATATTAAAGAATCTCAAGAAGATATCAAAGCAACAGCAGGTGCAAACATCACTCAAACTGTAGTTTATGACAAACTTGGTTCATGGGTACCGAAAGTACCAGAAGGAGCAACACCAGTTCCTCCGATCACATATCCAAATGATCCAACAGATCCAACTAAACCAGGAACAGATAAACCACGCGTGCCTTATGTACCAGGATTTATCCCTGTAGGTCCAGATGGAACTCCACTGAAACCAGTAGATCCGAAAGATCCATCTAAAGGATATGAAGTACCAGACGTACCAACAAATCCAACTAAGGATACTCCAATCAACTACGTACCAGTACCACAACCAAACCCAACTCCAGCACCAACACCGGCTCCGACTCCAGCGCCAACGCCTAAACCAGAGCCTAAGCCGGAACCAAAACCACAACCAACGCCTGTAACTCCAGAAGCACCAGTAGCGCCAAAAGCGCCAGCTCAAGTTAAACGCTTAGCTAACACTGGTACAACTGAAACTAACACAGGACTTGCTGGATTAGGAATGGCAATCTTCGGTGGACTACTTGCAGCAGCAAAACGTCGCAAAAATAAAGAAGATTAAAAATAAATAACTAAGAACTTTCTTAGTTAAAATAAGACCCACTTTCGATACATTTCGAAGGTGGGTTTTATTAAAGGCTTTAGCCAGTTGAGGAGGCGAAGTCTCTGAAACAAAAAACCACCCGCTATGCGGGTGTGAGACAAAAGTTAAACAATTGAAAAATCATCCTTTCTTGATAAAATAAGAGTAGTTCAAGCTCTAAAATAAAGAAAGGATGATTTTTATAATGGCAAATAAACATAATAGTTTATCGCATACAAAGTGGCTATGTAAATACCATATTGTATTTACACCTAAGTATAGACGAAAAATAGAATTTAATCAATATAAACGAGATATAGTAGATATAATAAAAAGGTTATGCAAGTATAAAGGGGTAGAAATAATAGAGGGGCATATAATGCCAGATCATATACATTTGCTACTATCAATACCTCCAAAATACAGTGTTTCAAGTTTCATAGGATATTTAAAAGGAAAAAGTTCACTGATGATATTCGATATGCATTCAAACTTGAAGTATAGGTATGGAAATAGAAAGCTTTGGGCTGAAGGATATTATGTAAGTACTGTAGGTTTAAATGAAAGTACAATAAGAAAATATATCAGAGAATAAGAATCGCATGATATTTCAATAGATAAACTGACAACAAAAGAATATACAAATCCATTTGGAAATAAGAAAAAATAAATAACCCCGTTTAACGGGTAGCGGGCGTCAATATACAATAGGGCTTGAACGAATGTGAAAGCCAGCGCCTTGAGGTGCGTGTTAGTAACAAAGGGTTATACCCGAAGAGAAAACCACCCCTTTTCAGGGGTGGTCCTTATTTCATTGTTAGGGGGTGACTCTAAAAAATCAATTTCTCCAAAATCACGATTTTTGAGTCACTCCCTCTTACTTGCGTGTTATGTAGTTTTCAATGTTATAATCTCGTGGATCTAATTCTATATCATTTCCTAAAATTATATTCGCTACACTATAGCCAATTATCGGACCTGTAGTTAAACCAGAAGAACCAAGACCACTAATCGCATAAACATTTTCTAGTGTTGGAATCTCACCAAAGAACGGAGAATAATCACTAGTATAAGCTCTAATTCCAACACGTTCATTTATTATCTCTGCATTTTTTAATTCACCTAAAAAACTCTCCGCTTCTTCACCAAAAGCATCAAGTTGTTGCTTATCAATAGTTAAATCAAAGCCCATATCATTTTCGTGTGTCGCTCCAACACTAACAACACCTTTTTCAAATGGAATAATATCCAATTCACCCTCAGGCATAATAACCGGATAAGACCCTGTATTTTCATCAGAAACTTTATAATCTCTTAGTTGACCTTTTTGGGGACGAACATCAACATTAAAACCAAGAGGCTCTAATATATCTTTTAACCACGCACCAGTCGCGAGAACAACAGTATCAAAAACCTGTCCATTAATCTCGTATTTATCCCCCACAACCTTTAGACTAACTCTTTCCCTAACAACATTAGCTTTCGAGGCAGTAAGTAAAGTATTAACGAATCTCTCTCCTTCTACTCGTCCACCACCACTCGCATACAATACATCTCCATTATTATCGAAGCTAGGAATTATTTTTCGAACCTCTTCTTTTGAGATAATCTCTAAATTCCCTATCATCGGTGATAATTCTTTACGACTTTCAGCAAGTTCTTTTAACTCAGGTAGCTTATCTTCATTTTTTTTCAATAAATATACTCCACATTGTGAATAAAAGTCCGTATTATAACCATCAGCTTCTAAGTCTTTTACTAATTTCAAATAAAAATCCGCACCTAGTCTCGCCATCTTATACCAAGGTTTATTTCGTCTTTTAGAAAACCACGGACTTATAATCCCAGCCGATGCTTTTGTAGCTTGACCCAAACCATAATCAAAAACTACTATTTCATTTTTTTGTTCTTTTGACAAATAATAAGCACATGTAGCTCCTACTATTCCCCCACCTACTACTGCTATTTTCATAAGATACCTCGCTTTTTTAATAAATCTACTAATTAAAATTATAACCTAAAAAAAATCCATAGTAAACTTAAACTTGAAAATTCAACATACCCTCTAATCTAATTTTGTATATAACAAAATACTTTTTTAATCATTCTTCTCAAAATTTCACTTAGGATAACTTTATATGAATAACGAAATATTTTTCTAATTAGAATTATCTTATGGACTTATACTACATATCATATTATAATAGTACTTAAGTCAAATGACTTTAGAATTATTATTTACAGGAGGTAAACTATGACCGAAATGAAATTAATACCAAGAAATGAAGTTGAAGAGAAATATACTTGGGATATGACTCTTCTATACAAAACTGATGAAGATTTTAAAACGAGCCTTGAGAATATCAAAAAAGAAATCTTAGCTTTCAAGGCTGCTTACGAAGGAAAATTAACGGATCACACTACTTTAGATACTGCCGTTAAAAAATACGAAGAACTTTACGAAGAATACTATAAACTATCTCACTACGCTGAGTTACCAATGGCGGTGGATAGATTTAATGACAATGTAGTACAAAATGTAACACTATTTGAAGATGTTTCTACTTTATGGGCAGGGAATTTAAGTTTCTTCGATACTGAACTTGTAGAACTAGATGAACAGTTCATTAAAGATTTCGTAAAAAACTATCGTCCTGATTTAGAATATTACTTCGAAAAAATCGTTCAGGAAAAAAAACATACATTATCAAAAGAAGCTGAACAAGTAATCGCGAATTACGAAAGCCTTCCTGGTTACTACAATCTATACGAGGTAACTAAACACGAAGATATGCAATTCGATAGTTTTGAAGCGAACGGTAAAACTTATGAAAACAGCTTCGTACTATACGAAAACTTACACGAAATGGATAACGATACTGAAGTTCGCCGTAATGCTGCAAAAAGTTTTTATAAAACATTAAATACTTATAAAAACACTTCAGCAAACGAGTATATTTCACAAATCAAAAAAGAAAAAATGCTTGCTACAATGCGTGGTTATGACAGTGTTATCGACTACCTATTAGCTGCTCAAGATGGTAACCGCGAACTATATGATCGTCAAATCCGTACTCTTATGACAGATTTAGCACCTCATATTCAACGTTACATTAAGCTACTGGCTCGCGAACACAAGATTGAAGATATGCAGTTTGCTGATTGCAAAATCAATCTTGACCCTGATTTCGAAGTTGATATGACTATCGACGAATCTCGTTCTTACCTTAAAAAAGCACTTGGGGTTCTTGGTGAAGACTACGTAAAAATGATTGATGAAAGTTATGACAAACGTTGGACTGACTTCCCTCAAAATATCGGAAAAAGTACTGGTGGATTCTGCGCAACAGTTCCTAATGTAGCTGGATTTATCCTACTTTCTTGGACTGGAAAAATGAATGAAGTTTTCGTTCTTGCTCACGAGCTTGGACATGCGTATCACTTCATGAGCACAGGAAAACACCAAACAATGTTAAATAATGATTGTCCACTTTACTTCGTTGAAGCTCCATCAACTTGTAACGAGGTTATCGTATCTAACTACCTACTAAAAACTAACACTGATGCTCGTTTCAAACGTTGGGTTATCAGCAACATGATTAGTAGAACATACTTCCACAATATGGTAACACACTACTTAGAAGCTGTTTATCAAGATAGAATCTACAAAATGGTAGATAACAACGAAATGCTTAATGCTGACGTTCTTTCTAAAGTTAAACGCGATGTTATGGAAGAATTCTTCGGGGATAGTTTAGTAGTTAATGAAGGTGCAGAGCTTACTTGGATGAGACAACCTCACTACTACATGGGATTATACCCATACACTTACTCTGCAGGATTAACAATTGGTACAGCTATCGCTAATAAGATCGATAATGACAGTTCTTATTCTGACACTTGGTTAAATGTTCTTTCTAAAGGAAGCAGCATGTCAGCACTAGATCTTTCTAAACTTGCAGGTTGTGATGTAAGTACTGATGAACCACTTAAAGAAGCAATTGCTTATGTTGGTCACCTAGTAGATGAACTTTACAACTTAACAGATGAATTAAATAAATAAGGAGTGACTCAAAAATCGTTATTTCGTAGAAATCGATTTTGTCGAGTCACCTTCGCACAATTTATTAGATATCTAAAAAGCTTCTATAAAGCGAATTTAGATATCAATAAACCACTGCGTTTATGAGGAGTGACTCGATAGAATTAATTACAAAAAATCAATTTCGTCGAATCACTCCTATTTTATTATATATTTAACTATGATATACTTTAACAAAGTAGTAATTTGAAGGAGTTTTATATGCATAAAAGTTGGAATGAAATAATAAAAAATTATCCAAAAATAGATGAACTTAATAACTTGATAGAAAAAATAGATGAAAAACGTCTTACTACAACAATCTATCCTCCAAAAGAGCAAGTTTTTAGGGTTTTTGACTTAGCATTAGAAGATATTAAAGTCGTAATATTAGGACAAGATCCTTATCATAATCCTGATCAGGCTTGCGGATTAAGCTTCTCTGTAAATGATGGTGTACCACTCCCTAAAAGTCTTATAAATATTTACAAAGAGCTTCATGATGATTTAGGTATAAATCCAGCAAAAACAGGGAATCTCGAATCTTGGTTTAATCAGGGGGTATTTCTTCTTAACGCGGTTCTTACTGTTGAAAAAAATTCTCCTGCGAGTCACAGCAAGATGGGGTGGGAAAATTTTACGGATTACATAATTGAAACTATTTCAGAAAAAAATGAAAATGTAGTCTTTGTTTTATGGGGAGCTTACGCAAGAAGTAAAAATAAACTAATCGATTCTTCAAAACATCTAATTATTGAATCAGCACATCCGAGTCCCTTATCCGCATACCGTGGCTTTTTCGGAAGCAAAGTCTTCTCTCAAATTAATGATTATTTAGCCTCTAACAACAGAGGAAATATAGACTTTGAATTAAAAATGAAAACAAATGAGCAAATTTCATTTTTTTAAAATATTTTTAAAAAATTTTAAGTATATTTTAAGTAAGAGATATATAATGAGTACCTAAACAAAAGTAATGAAATTTCATTCTTAACGACACTTGTCGTTTCTCCCTTTTAAGTTTGAAATTATTTTTGTTTAAACCAATATTTCGGTTAATTCTTTATGATATTAACAGATAATAAAACTTTTTAATTTTTTTCATAATGTGGCTTGTCGCTCCCTAGGCAAGCCATTCTCCCTTTTAAAGAGTTGAAAGACTCTTTTGTTATTTGTATATAAGATTAGATATAAACAAGCAAGAAATTGCTTAGAACTTAATTTAGTTCATCCGAAAAACGTGTTCCCCAAACACGTTTTTTTATTATATTTTAAAACAAAAAAATCTCAGACATTTGTCTGAGATCTTTTATCTATTATACTGCTCTTCTATACCCTGCTTTTTGGGCTGCTTCTTCTGAATTGAAGACTAATAAGTTACTAGCAGCGACATTATTATAAGAAGGATGTGTTGGGGTATAGTAGTAACCACTCTTTTTACTAGCTCTAACAATAACCTTTCTAGGTTGTTGTAACTGTTGTTGAGCTTGTTGATTTTGAGCTACTTGAACAACTTCTTTTTTCCCACTATCACTTTCATCTATTCTTTTTTTAGATGGAGGTGGTGGCGCTATTTGTTGTTCTTTATTTTCTGTTGAATTTTCTTCTTTTTTCTCTTCAGAAGATTGTTCTTCTACTTTTTTATCACGTTCTTCTTTTTTCTCTTGGAAAGTTTTTCTTTGTTCTTCTTTTCTAGCTTCACTAAAATGATTTGTCGTTAGCATTGTTAACATCATAACAAGTGCACTTACAGCACCTAAGACAACTTTTTTCAAACGCGTTTTTCGTTGAATAAGTTTTACAATAGGTGGACATAATAGTATAAAACTTAATACAAATACGACAATAGCGTATCTAATACCATGAGTAAACACCATGCTTAGTGATATTATCATAAATACTAAAAAGATAAACCACAAAATAACTTGTCCATGTTCTTTCATGAATTTATTCACAATATTTCTCCTTAAAAATAATCACTTATCTATTTTAACACTTTCTTAGTTAATAAACAATTATTTTTATAAATATCTTTAACTTTCATGAAATTCAAACCTTTTCAAACGAAACTAACCTTTATATTCTATCTTTTAAAAAAGTTTATATATAAACTCATCGTTCCAGAAGTGATTTATCAATATCTAAATTCACTTTTAGAAGTTTTTCTGATATCTAATAAACTTCATAGAAGATGATTTCACAAAATCGATTTATCCGATATCGTGATCTTTGAATCACTTACTGTAATTATTTTCTAGAAACAACCATAGAGATACCTTGACCTCCACCTATACAAAGTGAGCATAGTCCTTTTTCTTTGTTGTCTTTAATTAGTGCATGTACTAATGTAACTAAAACACGACAACCGCTCGCACCTATTGGATGTCCTAGTGCTATTGCACCACCGCGCGTATTAACTTTAGTCGTATCTAGGTTCAATAAACGTGTAACGGCTATTGATTGTGCCGCGAAAGCTTCGTTCATCTCAAATAAATCAATATCTTCTATATTTAAACTTAATTTTTCTAGCACTTTTTGTGTTGCAGGTACTGGCCCTAGTCCCATTACTTTATTATCTAGACCTGCTGAAGCATACCCTTCAATGTAACAAAGAACATCTAAACCTAGTTCTTTGGCGCGTTTTTCACTCATTAGAATAACGCAAGCAGCTCCATCATTAATTCCTGAAGCATTCCCCGCTGTCACAGTTCCATCCTTTTTGAAAGCTGGGCGTAATTTAGCTAGGCTTTCTAATGTTGTATTTCCACGAACATATTCATCTGTATCGAAAACAATCTCTTCTCGTCTTGTTTTAATAGTTATCGGAGCAATTTCCTCAGAAAATAGATTATTCTCAATTGCTAAAGCTGCCTTTTTTTGACTCGCTAGAGCAAATTCATCTTGTTCTTCTCTTGTAATACCATATTGTTCTGCGATATTTTCGGCAGTAATACCCATGTGATAATTCTCAAAAGCATCAGTCAGACCGTCATTAATTATAGTATCTTCTAATTCAAAGCTACCTAGTTTTTGGCCAAAACGAGCATTCTTCGTATAATGTGGTGCCGCACTCATATTCTCTACTCCACCACAAACTACGATATCATTGTCTCCTACCATAATAGATTGAACTCCAAGAACAACACTCTTTAGTCCTGATCCACAAACTTTATTCACAACAAAAGCGCTTTTCTCTTTTGGAATACCTGCATTAACAGCTATTTGTCTTGCTACATTCTGCCCAAGACCAGTCTGCAATACATTACCAAATATAATTTCATCAACAAGATTCGGATCAAGATCTACGCTTTCTAATGCATGTTTTACAAGATCCCCACCGATTTTCGCTGCAGAAACATCTTTTAAACTTCCTCCAAAGCTTCCTATAGCAGTTCTTTTCGCACTTACAATAGCAACTCTATTCATGTTTTTTATCTCCTAAATTTAGTTTTCTAGTATATTTTACTATAAAAATCACACTTCATCAAATAATGTATCAAAACTAAACTGATTCTAAAAATCACACTATTGTAACATTTTTCGAATATATTTGTAATACAAATGTAATATATTTGTATTAAAAGGTTGTTTTTTGTAATTTAAAGATGTATAATATAAATATAAAGAAGTTATACAAAAAGAAGGTGGATAATATGAACAAACTTCTAAAAACAACAGGTATATTTATTTTAGGAATAGGACTTATGACTGGCTGTACAGATAAGGTTGCACAAAAAATTGATAGTAACAATAATAATGTAACTAACGAAGTAACAGCTACTGAAGAAACACCAACTTCTTTAGCTAACCTACAAAAAGAAGTTGAACATATTAGACAAACAGATACCAACGTTAGTACAAATATTATTAATAACAAACCTAGAGCTCAAGTAGCAACTCCTACTAGAAAAAGCACAACAAGCCAACAAACTCCTCAAACTAGAAAACATGACTTAGCTAAAGCTGGAGAAATTTTACAACCTATGGCATACGGAATGTTAAACTTAAAAGGTAGCACTACTGCTAATGTGGTGAGATTTATCGCTAGTAACAATGGTAGCAATAATGTGGTAAAACAAATAAACTTGACTAAAGTATTGGACTTACTAAATACATACAATACACAAACATTCCATAAACAAGACGTATTACAAAGATTACAAAATGATAAAGAGATTGAATTTGTTCAATTGAATAATAAAGTTACTGATTTTAGCAAACAAAACTTAGAAAAATTGATGAATCATAAAAATAAAGTAGTGTACCTCGCAAAAGATCAAGTCTTCTTAGCTAAAAGTGATATTGGCTACGGCGGGGCTACTGACGCAATCTTCATGCCAGTAGAAAAATGGGAAATTAAAGGAGACAGAGTACTTATTCCATACGTAAACATCGCTACTAGAAAACCTGTAGGTATGATGACACTTCGCTTAAACAATAAAAACTACGAAAGCGGAGCTAATAGAACTATGTATTTTGTAGAAAAATTCGAATTATATTAAAACAACGTGACATCGTCATTTTATATGGCGATGTTTTTTTGCGTTGAGTTAAAATAGACATCCAGGGGAGCCCTTTTTTGAAATAATATAAAAATAGGTAACCGACTTAAGTTCTACTTTTGCCAGTTACCTATATAGATTTCTATTTAATATTACTGAGATTTACTAGTTTTCTAATAAAAGGATTTGATAAATAATAGTCTTATTATTTAACCATTTTCTTTACATCTTCAATAGCATCTTCTGCAGCTTCTTTTACATCTTCTGCCACTTCTTTTACTTTAGAAAATAGTTTTCCAGCGAATCCTTCTTCAACAGCTTCTTTAGCGTCTTCTACTTTGTCTGCAGCTTCATCTTTCACGTCTTCTGCTACTTCTTTTGCATCTTCTGCTTTATCTTCTACAGCGTCTTTTACGTCTTCTGCTTTGTCTGTTGCTTCGTCTTTCACGTCTTCTGCTACTTCTTTTGCATCTTCTACTTTATCTGCTGCTGCGTCTTTCACGTCTTCTGCTACTTCTTTTGCATCTTCTGCTTTATCTTCTACAGCGTCTTTTACGTCTTCCGCTACTTCTTTTGCGTCTTCTACTTTATCTTCTACAGCATCTTTTACATCTTCCGCTTTATCTTCTGCTGCATCTTTCACGTCTTCCGCTACTTCTTTTGCGTCTTCTACTTTATCTTCTGCAGCTTCTTTCACATCTTCTGCTTTGTCTGCTGCTGCGTCTTTTAATTCTGCTGCTTTTTCTACTACTGCATCTTTTACGTCCGCTGCTTTATCCGCTACTACACTAGCTACATTTTTCACACCGTCAAATGCATCTTCTGCTGCTTCTTTTACTTTTGAAACTACTTTTTCAGTGAATCCCTCAGCTTGTAATTTTTCGTTACCTGTTAATTTTCCTAATCCTTCTTTTACTGAACCTTTTAATTGATTAAATTTGTTTTCTAATGACATAATAGTGCCTCCTAAATATTATTCTTTATTTATCTTTTTTTACCATATTTTTTACGCCGTCATAAGCATCTTCTACGGCATCTTTAGCGTCCACTGCAGCTTCTTTCACTTTTGAAAATAATTTCCCCGCGAATCCTTCATCTGCTTTGTCCGATGCTACTTCTTTCGCTTCTTCTGCTTTTTCTGCAGTTGCTTCTTTTACATCCTCTGCTTTTTCTACTACTGCATCTTTTGCTTCTGTTGCTACTTCTTTCGCTTCTTCTACTTTTTCTGCAGTTACTTCTTTTACATCTTCTGCTTTTTCTACTACTGCATCTTTTGCTTCCGATGCTACTTCTTTCGCTTCTTCTACTTTATCTGCAGTTGCTTCTTTTACATCTTCTGCTTTTTCTACTACTACATCTTTTGCTTCTGTTGCTACTTCTTTCGCTTCTTCTACTTTATCTGCAGTTTCTTCTTTTACATCTTCTGCTTTTTCTACTACTGCATCTTTTACATCTACAGCTTTGTTTACTACTGCATCTTTTACATCTACAGCCTTATCTACAACTACTTCAGCCGCATCTCCAACTTTTTCTTTAACTGTTGAAAATCCATCACTTATACCTGCTTTAGCTGATGTAAAAGTATCAGATGCAAATTCTCCTGTTGATTCAACAACATTAGACACACGATCTTGTAAACTTACTGAATCTGCTTCATGTTGTTCTTTAGTTTTAATATCGATTACATTGACATTAACTTCTATAACCTCTAATCCAGTCATTTTGTTTATATCAGTTGTAATCACTCGTTTAATTTTCTCAAAGATTTCAGGTACATTTTTTTTATATTCGACTATGATATTTAAATCAACAGCTACTTGTTCCTTACCGACTTCAATATTAACACCTGATGTAACATTATCAGTATTAATTAATTTATCTGTTAAATTCGAGAAAAAACCTCCATCAACTGCTAGTAATCCTGAAACATTTTCTAAAGCTTGACCGATAATTTTTTTAATTACATCATTATCAAATGTCAATTCACCTCTAGCTTCACTATTACCTGTAGTTAATTCTTTTCTTTCTACATTATTTTCATTTGGATTAGACATATATCTTTTCTCCTAATTACAAATTTTTATATTTTATTCTTTATATAATATCCTGTTACAATTCCTAGTGCAGCGAAAATCAAAACAAAAATAGTTTTGAAAAATCCTAAGAACAGAATTAAACAAGCTAGAAATGCTCCCAATAATCCTGATACAACAGTGTATTGATGTTTTTTTAGCCATTCCATAATTTATGTCCTCACTTTACACGACTTGTACTCTTTTTAGTTACTTTTTTCTGAATATCAGAAACAGAAATCTTAAGTTTTACAGCCTTATCTATACCGAAAAACCCAACCAATCCATCTTTTATTCCATCACGAATCTGATCACTCTTCTGAATAATACTCTCTGAAGAAGCTGATTCTCCTTTTACATTAATAAGGCATTTATTTCTTCTACTGTTTATTTTTACCGATGGATTATTAATTAATCCTTGTTCAATCACTAAATTTTTAACAAATCCTTCAATAGCTGAATTTGTTAGTGATAATTTACCACCTTTATCAGATAGTTTTACTTCTAAATGTTGTTTAGGATAAAATGCTATTACTAATATTGAAAGAATTATCAATATTGATAACACTAATGCTCCCCAGAAAATATATCTAGAAAGATAAAATTCTAAGAAAGAAAATTGTTTCCAATCAAATAATTGTAAATCTAAAAATTGTGGATCTAGTCCGCTAACATTATGATACTCTATCATAATAGGAACCATAACTGTTAATGCTAATAGACAAACAATAATTGATATTATTTTTTTTGTTTTAGACATTTTAAACCTCCTTTCAAAAATTGATTATTCATTTATAGAAAAAAATTTTTTTAAGATTTTTTCCCAAAGAATATTGATACTATAGTTACTACAATTGCCGCACCTAAGATAGATGGAATTAACGCCATTCCACCTAGGCTTGGACCCCAAGCTCCAAATAATGATTGTCCTACTGATGAACCTACTAAACCTGCGATAACATTAGAAATGATACCCATGGCTCCGCCTTTTTTTGTGATTCCGCCAGCTACAAACCCTATGAAACCACCTACTATAATTGACCAAATCATATTTATTTCCCCTTTCTTTAATTATTTTCTCTAAATATTTATATACTAATAACAAATATTTATTATAGATATGATATATCACTTTTAATTTTAAATCAACATAACTGCTCACAAAATTTAAAAAAGTTTTATAATTTATGTTGAAACACCGACTAACAAATTATTAATACAGTTTTATTATAAATTTATATTTAAAAAATTTAAATAGAATTTTATTGTTAAAATAGTATTTATATCAGTCTTAAATTAATGTTTTAATATTTTTATCAAAAACAGATTCTAAAATTACATATACAACAACTTTAACGATTTTAATTTATAAGTATTTTTTAGAAAAAATTATAATTAAAGTAATTATTTATTATCCTTTAAAAATTTGATATAAAAAAAATAGATGATTGACCGAGTTTTCTTTACTTCCGTCAATCACCTATGGCACAAAAATATTAAATCTCTTCTTTCGTTAACTTCAATTTACTGATACACTAACAAAAGAATTCAATAAATATTTGTCTTATTTTAATTTATCTTTAACGCTGTCGATAGCGCCTTCTACCGCTTCTTTAGCACCTTCTGCAGCTTCTTTTACTTTAGAAACTACTTGTTCTGCTAATCCTTCACCTTCTAATGATTTATCTCCAGTTAATTTTCCTAAACCTTCTTTAACTGATCCTTTGATTTCTTCGAATTTGTTTTCTAATGACATAATTTTGCCTCCTGTATACTTCATATCAATTTTCTATTAATTGAAATTAAATATACTTTTTCTTTAAATATTTTTTATAGATATTAATTTGTTAATTTCTATACTTTATATAATATACCATTTAAAATTATTAATCAATGAAACTGCTCACAAAATTTAAAAAAGTTTTATTATTTATCATAAAACAGTGTATAGAGATAATAAGAACAGTATTTCGTGGATATTTTTCTACGAGGAGAAATCCTATTTTAATAGTAATTTTGATTTTATTCTTCGAATATCCCTATCGTAAACAGAAATTTTTATTCTTATTAAACAGTTTCCATGATTAAATTTATTAATCTTTTTTAGATTTATTTATAAAGGTTATACACCTTACTGAATTTATCGAATAAGAGAGACTAGGAATCCTAATCTCTCTTTAATTTTATTTATTGTATTTTTCTACTATTTTCTTAGCGCTAGCTAAGTTCATGTGTTTTTCTTTTCTAAGTTCTTCTACAATTAACTCAATATTATCATTAGTAGCTCCAGCTAAAATCGCTAAAGATTTTGCGTGTAATTTCATATGACCTTTTTGAATTCCGTCTCCTACCAACGCTTTTAGCGCCGCTAGGTTTTGAGCTAATCCAACAGAAGCAAGTATACTCGCTAATGTTTTCGCATCAGGATTATTTAATAATCCTCTGGCAACTTTTACAGTTGGATTGATTCCGATAGAGCCACCTACGCTAGCAACCGGCATCGGTAAAGTAATCTCACCTACAAGAACTTGAGACGCTTTATCACAACGCCAAGTAGAAAGCCCCTGGTACTTACCGTCTTTAGTTGCGTAGCTTTGACATGCCGCTTCTATAGCTCGCCAGTCATTTCCACTCGCTATTACAACACTATCGATACCATTGAATATACCCTTGTTGTGAGTTGCTGCTCGATAAACATCAGCTTTAGCAAATTTACTAGCCAGTTCGATTCTTTTCGCAAGATACTCTCCATTTTCTCCTAAGTTTTCGAATGGAATAGTACATTTCGCTGTAACTAATGAACGTGTCGCATAATTCGATAAAATCGCCATCAATGCTACACCTTCAGTCAATGATTCCAATGAAATTTTAAGTGCTTCTAGCATAGTATTTAACATATTCGCCCCCATCGCCTCTAAAGTATCAACGATAAGGTAAACAACTACAAAATCTGTTCCATCTTCTGATAGAACTTTAACCTCGATATCACGAGCACCTCCACCACGAGCTACGATAGACGGATAAGCTTTATCCGCTGTTTTTAAAAGCAACTCTTTACTTTGTAAAATACGTTCTACCGCTTCATGAGTGTCAGCTATATTATATAAAGCTACATGCCCTACCATCTTCCTATCTAGGACTTCTGTTTTGAAGCCACCAGACTTCGCTACGATTTTCCCAGCATTACTACAAGCAGCAACTACCGATGGTTCTTCTGTAACGAATGGTACCACGCATTCTTTATTATCAACGACAAAATTTGGTACAACGCTAAAAGGTAGCGAGAAAGTTCCTATTACATTTTCAACCATATTATTAGCTGTATCAAAGTCTAAAACTTCATTATTTTTTAAAACAGAAAAATATTCTTCACTTAAAATATCAGCTCGTTCAATAACCTCTAAGCGTTCATTAATATTTTTTTTATAAAAGCCACTCCAAATTTTTTCCATGATTTCCTCTGTTAAAATTGTTTTTTATATACTCGCTTATGATTTTCTATTTTTTCTAAGACAAATCTGCTTTCATCTTTAATGTCAGAAATATCTAAGTTTCCTTCTTCGTCAACTGTAGTATCTCTGAAGAACATTTTTTCGTATTCATCTATTGAAATACGTGTTCTCTTATCGAAATCATCAAAACGATTGTTTCTTAATTGATCTTTATAACCTTCTACTAAAGTTAAACTGAATACCTCCGCAACAGCTCCACTTCCGTAACTATATAAACCAATCTTGTTCCCTGCTTCTAATGTGTTATTATTCTCAAGTAGTGATAATAACCCTAAGAATAGAGATCCTGTATATATATTACCTACACGTTGGCTGTATTGAATTGACTCATTAAAACGAGCAAGTAATTCTTCTTTCTTCTCTTCTTCAGCTTGTTCTAGTAATAAAGTTAAACCTTTTAATCCTAGTTTAGGATATGGTAGGTGTAGACATACTGCTGAAAAGTCATTAAGGCTTTGTTTAGATTTTTCAATATATCTATTCCAAGTAGTTGTTAAACAATCAAGGTATTGTTCAGTAGAAAATCTTCCTTCTACAAAAGCATATTGTGAATAGTTCGGACGCCAGAAATCCATAACATCACGTGTTAAACAAACATTATCATTGTTGAATTCTAGAATTCTTGGATTACTGCTTACTAACATAGCGCAACTTCCTGCACCTTGTGTAGATTCTCCAGAAGATTTAACACCGTATTTCGCAATATCACTAGCGATAACAAGTACTTTTGACTCTGGATTATTCATAACATGGTTTTTAGCGAAATCTAATGCCGCAGTTGCTCCATAACATGCTTCTTTAACTTCGATAGCACGTACAAATGGTTGAATATCTAATAGACCGTGAATAAATACTGAAGAAGCTTTACTTTGGTCAATTCCAGACTCAGTTCCTACAATAATCATATCAATTTTTTCTAAATCATCTTTATCTAATATTTCATATGCAGCTTGTGCCCCAAGAGTTACAATATCTTGAGATACTGGTGGAATACTCATTTCAAGTTGTAATAAACCTTTTGTAAATTTATCTGGCTCTATTCCACGTGCTGCGGCTAAATCACGAATATCTAAATAATAATTTGGCATTGCAAAACCAATCTTATCAATTCCTATTTTCATTATCTAATTCCTTTCGATTAAAATTCGAATCATTTATCTATACAATTTTTCCAACTATATTATACTACTATACTATTAAAAATTAAAGTGTAATGGCCATAAATTTCCTATCATGATTAAAATAATTCATGCAAATACTATTGTATAAAATTTTTATAAATTAGTCCATAGATAGCCATTAAAAAACTATAAAACTTAGAGAAGTCTATTATAAAATAAAACCACTATCACATGTATATCAAAGACCATATTTGAGTTATAAATATTCTAAATTTCACATATAATAATTTTTTAAGTAACTTACTAAGAAAACACCACTTTTTTCTCTCTAAAATATTTTCTTTCTCCACATTACAAAATAGTTTCTGTTGAATTAAAAAATTTTTTGTAAGCATTTTTGTTGTTTATTTTTAATATTTTTCATATAATAATAATATATTTACAAAAACTCCGGGAGGACAATTACTATGACATTTAAATTACCTGAATTACCTTATGGATTCGATTACTTAGAACCAGTTATCGACGCTAAAACTATGGAAATTCACCACGACAAACACCACGCTGCTTACGTTAACAACTTAAACGCAGCTTTAGAAAAACACCCAGAATTCGAAGCTAACTGCATCTGTGGTCTATTAAAAAACATCGATAGCGTACCAGCTGACATTCGTCAAGCTGTTATCAACAACGGTGGTGGACACCACAACCACAGCCTATTCTGGCAATCACTAACTAAAGCAGATTCTTCTGAATTCGCTGGATTAGTTAAAGAAAAAGTTAAAGCTGAACTTGGTGGATACGAAGAATTCGTTAAGAGCTTCTCAGCTGCAGCTGCTACAAGATTCGGTAGTGGTTGGGCATGGCTTGCTTTAGATAAAGAAGGTAAATTAGTTGTTACTTCTACAGCTAACCAAGACTCTCCATACTTAACAGGTCTTACTCCAATTCTTGGACTAGACGTTTGGGAGCACGCTTACTACCTAAACTACCAAAACCGTCGTCCAGACTACATTAAAGAATTCTTCCGTGTTGTAAACTGGGATTTCGTTAACGAACGCCTAGCTAAACACTTAGAAAAATTAGGTAAATAATTACATAGATAAAAAAGCATCTAGGAAATCTAATTTCCTGGATGCTTTTGTTCAGCAGTTTCTAAAGTAAATTTTCAATTTCAACATAATCCACTTATAATCTCATTTATTTTAATCATAAGGTCTGTATTATCTACAGATTTCCTTGTTTTCTTTATATACTTTGGCAACTCATTATAAACAGCTTATTATCTAAGTAATTTCTCAAAGTAACTTCGACCCACCTAATCAAAGTGAAAACTACTCTAGAATAGTTTTTTGCGTTGTAATTAAGTGTGAAACGTTTAAATTAGAAATAAGACCAACTATGATAAAACATAAATATCTTACCTTTTTATATCGTAATGACATCCAATTAGGATTAGAACGTGATGAAACCTTCAAAGTTATTAGGCGAGCTATACTAAAAGACCTAACCACTGTCTCTAAAAAAAATCAAACTAAAAAGACAAAGATTGAGGATTAGTCCTTGTCTGCTTCATTTTCTTTTACTTCTTTTACGAGATCTTTTTGTGAATCTTTTTCAGAGAGTTTTTGATCGATATACTTGTTAATAGTTTCATAAAACTCCTTGGTCGCTTCACTATCTAATTTTGTCGAATTCTGAACTTGATTAACTTTCAATTGAACAGATTGAATACCGTAAGAGGCTTGTTTTTGATATATTGTTTCTAATTCTTTTTCTGAAATTGGGTCACCAACAATTGTCAAGATCAATTCATTGTCCCTTGACTTGTAGACTTGATTGATAACCGTATGATTGGCAAACTCTTTTCCTACAAACTGTTTGACACCTTCTTTTCGCGCTTGTTCTATAGTCAGAGTAACTGCCGAATAGCTGGCTGGAACAACCAATAATACAATCAAAGATATCAAACCAATTTTCATTTTAATGCTTAGCTCTTTGAATGAAGTTAAGGGAGATTTTCTCATTAAAATTTTTGCTCCAACAATGTTGGCTAGCATTATAAAGACACAGTTAATCAAGAAAAGATAGAGAGCTCCAAATAAAAATCGTATATTTCCATTAGCTAAACCATAGCCGGCAGTACAGATCGGCGGCATCAGAGCTGTAGCAATGGCTACTCCTGGCACAATATTGTTTGCTTCTTTTTTCCTTGAACCGATCACACCAGCAACCCCACCGGCAATAGCAATTAAGACATCCCAAATCGTTGGAGAAGTTCGTGCAATCAACTCGCTACTTGCATAAGATAAGGGAGTAATCCAGAAATATAGAGTCGATACAAGTAAACTGACCAATACTTGAGTAAGTAAAACCCCTAGAGCTTGCTTGACTAAACGAGTGTCAAAAATAGCTAAACCTAATCCTAGTCCAACAATCGGTGTCATAAGAGGGGAAATCAGCATGGCTCCAATAATGACAGCTGTTGAATTCACATTTAGGCCGATAGAGGCAATAAAAATCGCACACATCAAAATCGCTGTATCTCTCGATCTAACATGAAGATCATCGTATAATTTTTCACGGTATTCACGTGTTGAATAATTTCCAGGCATCTGTTTCTCCTTTTATTTAATTTATTCCTGTTTATCTATTGATGAGGATAGAGTGAGTTTCTATCAAACATTACATATGTATGTAAATTTCCTTAGTTCTCACCTGTAAATCTTTTAAAAAATATCTCTTTTTTCTGGACAAATAAAAAATCATCTATCAGTTGATTCTTTATATTATATCAAAAATTTCACAGTCTTTCACTAAGAATCCCCTCAGTTTAAAAGATTTTTATATCCTTTCCAAGATAGAGAACTGACAAAATTCCAGTTTCCTTATTCTAAGAGCAAAGGTACCACAGACAGATAAGGTTACGCTCAACATCATTCCAGCAGCAATGACACCAATGAATTTTAAAATCTAGACGTTAATGAAGAACTAAAAGAGAGACTCACACCAAGCATAAACCTCTCTCGTACTAGTTGAAAAAGCGTTTTACATCAGGCTCTTTGATATTAATAAACAAGTAAAGACATACCTAATTTAATGACAATTTAAACTACATATTGTATAATGAAAAGCACACTATTTGGGCTGTCCCAAAAGTCCTAAATTTTAAAAGAGTGTATATGATAACTCATAGACGCAGTGGTTTATTGATATCTAAATTCGCTTTATAAAAGCTTTTTAGATATCTAATAAACTGTGTGGAGCTGACTCAACAAAATCTTGTTTCTTAATAAATCATGATTTTTGAGTCACTTCCTCACATTTGTTATTAAATAGTTTGGAGGAGAATTAATATTGAATAATTGGAAATTTATCGCTGGTTTTGTCGGGGTATTCGCAGTATATGAAATACTCGTATTTCTGATGTGGCTAGGCTTGAAATGGATGATCTCACCTTTTGTTCCACCTAAGGTTAAACTAGCTATTGGTGTCACGCTATTTATCCTCGCTAATTTTTCTATCCTAGCTTATATGCTACGACTAGGAGCACCTTGGGTGAACTACGGAAACATCTGGTACTTTTACTTCTTGAATGGTACTGTCATAGGTGTTATCTTATTGATCGCTAAGTTATTACTGAAAATCTTTAAATTAAATCTTTCTCAAGGAATTAGTCTAAGTATAACTACTCTATACTTAATAGGTATGTCTGCCCTGGGGTTATTTTGGGCATACTCACCTACTATAATTAATAAGACTATTAAGGTAGATAAACACCTTGATAAACCTATTAAAATTGCTATGGTCTCTGATCTTCATCTTGGAACATTTTTCTCAAATCCTCAACTTGAAAAACTGAACAAAATTGTTGATGAAGAGAAGCCAGATGCTGTAGTTATCGCAGGAGACCTTATGGACGATGATATGGTTATGTATAAAAAACGCAATATGCAAGAAAATCTTAGCAAGCTAAAAGCCCCCTTAGGTGTTTACACTACAATGGGAAATCACGACCATGATGCACTAGAAATAGTAAATGAAGTTAAAAAAACAGGAATAATCCCACTATTTGATGAAAGTATTGCTATTAATAATGATATAACTCTAGTAGGACGTAAAGATAAGAGTGTCAGTCGTGACAGACTTGATACTGCCAATCTGCTTAAGAGTGTTGATTTAAACGAGACTATCGTTCTTGTCGATCATCAGCCAGATGCTGTCGATTATCACGCTACCTTACCTATAGATGTCCAACTCTCTGGACACACTCATCGCGGACAACTATGGCCGTTAAACTTTATCACAGATGTAGTTTATACCCTAGATCATGGCTACGCGAAGATTAATGATAAACATTTCTTCACTTCTGCGGGTTATGGTTTCTGGGGACCACCTTTCAAAACTTCAGCTCGTAGTGAAGTTTGGATGATTACAATCGAAGGAAAATAAATCAATTATTATAGAAGAAACTCAACAAATCGATTTTTATGAATCAAATTGTTGAGTTTCTTGTTTTCCTATCTATTTTTTTTGAAAATCTCTATTAATTTTTTTGCATCTTTTCCATTTAAAAAGTATGCTTTTCTTAATGCTGCAATGTTAAACGCATCATCTTGACTTAAGTTTATAACCTTTTCTAATTCTTTTTTATAAGCAGGACTTTGTAGCCTTTCAAATGCTTCTTTACTCTTTTCATCACGCTTTTTTATCTTATCTCTTGCGTTAGAAATCATCGCATAGACAAATATAAATCCTAGCATAATGTACAATGTATTCATGTTCATCGTAATTACTTCCTTTTTTTATTCTTTATAAATATTATATAGGTTTTGTAGGTGCTTGTAAACATTTTAATTAACTTATTTATCGTTCATTCCTTCTAAAAATTGATTTTTCTACTATAATTTGTTATGATTAAGTGTACTTTAGTTAAAGGATTATTGAATAATGAAATTTTTAACAAATATTAACGACGAAAAATATACTGAATTTATAAAAAATCACAAGCATGGTAATATGATGCAAGCTATCGAGTGGTCTCACATTAAAAATACTTGGGGGGCTGTAAGAGTAGCTGTCGTAGATGAAAATGACAATATTATAGCTGCTGTACAGATTCTAACTCGTCAGGGATTATGGTATGCTCCACGTGGTCCAATTCTTGATTATAATAATACTGAGCTACTTAATTTCTTTCTAACTAACCTTAAGAAATTCGCGAAAGAAAAAGGTGCTAAAATGGTTAAACTAGATATCCCTACCGCGGTAAAAGATGAGAAGTTAGCAGTGTTTAAGGATATTGAGGTAGATAGAGAGAACAACAGTCTTATTAAAGTATTCAAGGAGAATGGTTATAAACACAAAGGTTTCAGCCTTGATATGAGCAGTACTATTCAACCACGTTTTAACACAGTTACGAAACTTGAACAAGAAGTTCCAGATCTTTTCCCAAAAGATACACGCCGCTTAATTCGTGATGCAGAGAAAAAATTCGTTGAAGTTAGACGTTGTGGTAAAGAGAATCTTGATGACTTCCTTTTTGCCCTAGCTTGTACTGAAAAAAGAAAAAATATCTCTCTTCGAGGGCGTGAATATTTCGAAAACTTACTAGATACTTTTGGAGATAATGCTTTATTATACATTTCATATATAAATGTAGAAAAAGCTGTAAGAGAATGTCATTCTAGAAAAGAAGCTCTTGAAGATGAAATTGAAGCTCTTGGAGAAAAGTCACCGAAGAAAAAACGTACTCTTCTGGAACAAGTAGCTGGCATTGAAAAGCTAATATTTCTATTTGATAGCTTAGAGATCGAAGATAAGAGCAAGGATCAAGTTATAAGTGCTGCAATTACTATCGCTTATGGAAACCATGCAGAAATTATTTACGCTGGTATGAATGAAGACTTCGCAAAACTTCCTGCCCAGTATAAAGTCTTCTCTGATACGATGAAAAAAGCTCAAGAAATGGGTGTTAAAGAAGTATCTATGGGTGGAATTGAAGGAGATCTAAATGACAGTCTACTTGGTTTCAAATCTAAATTCGCTCCAAATATCGTAGAATACTACGGAGAGTTCGATTTAGTAATCTCTCACCTATTCAATTTAATGTACAACTACGGATTACCACTAAGAAGAAAAATATTAAAACTAATTAGAAGATAAAAAAATTAAAAGAGCTGTACTCTTAAGTGATTTCATTGAAATCATAACTATTGAGTCAGCTCTTTTTGTATTATATTTTTTTAACGAATTCAGATTTTAGTTTCATAGCTCCGAAACCATCAATTTTACAATCGATGTTATGATCTCCATCAACTAATCTGATATTTTTAACGCGAGTTCCTTGTTTTAATGTTGAAGAACTACCTTTAACTTTTAAATCTTTAATTACAGAAACTGTATCTCCATCTTGAAGTACGTTACCGTTAGCATCGCGGTAAACTTTTTCCTCTTCTGCTCCACTAGTATCTTCTGGTGACCATTCATGAGCACACATTGGGCATACTAGCATATTTCCATCTTCATAAGTATATTCACTTTTACATTCTGGACAATTAGGTAATGTCATTGTTTTCCTCCATAAAATTTCAAATTTGTACAAAAGATATTATACCATAATGAGAAGCAATATCAAAATAATAACCGGAAATTTTTTCTTTAAAACCTTGATATTATAACGATTCCATCAATAATATAACCTCATATCAAAAAAAATTTGAAAAATCGTCTACTTTTGTAGGCAAAGTACTTGAAATTTTAAAAAAGGAAGAGTAAAATATGAATTAAATAGTTTTCATTTATATTTATTATACAGATATAAAAAATAAACAATAAAATTTAAAGTAAAAGAGGAATCAAATTATGGTTAAATATGATTTATTAGTAGTAGGATTCGGTAAAGCCGGAAAAACTTTAGCAGCAACATTTGCTAAAGAAGGAAAAAAAGTAGCAGTAGTTGAAGAAAGCAGTGCAATGTACGGTGGGACTTGTATCAATATCGGATGTATCCCAACTAAAACTTTAATCGTAGCTGCAGATAACAAAAAAGACTTCGCAGAAGCTAAAGCTACAAGAGATGCTGTTGTATCTAAGCTTAACGCTAAAAACTTCGCTATGTTAGACAATAGTCCTAACGTTGATGTTTACACAGCTCACGCTAAATTCGTTTCTAACAAAGTAGTAGAAATTTCTGCTAACGGAGAAACTAAACAACTTGAAGGTGAAATCGTAGTAATTAACACTGGAGCTAAAAACAATGTATTACCAATTCCAGGTTTAACAACATCTAAAAATGTTTACGATAGCACTGAATTCCAAAAATTAGAAAAAGCTCCTAAAACTCTAGGAATTATCGGTGGAGGTAACATCGGATTAGAATTCGCTAACCTATACGCTCGTCTTGGAGTTAAAGTTACAGTAATCGACTTCGCTCCTGGAATCTTAGGAAGAGAAGACAAAGATATCGCTGAACTTGCTCAAGGATACTTAGAAGAAGCAGGAATCGAGTTCAAACTAGGAACTGCAACAAAAGAAATCCGTAACAACGGAGAGCTTGTAGTTGTTGATACAGAAAAATATGGTCCACTAGAATTCGAAGCAGTATTACACGCAACTGGACGTCGTGCTAACACTGAAGGATTAGGATTAGAAAACACTGATATCGAATTACGTCCAAACGGAACAATCGTAGTTGACGAATTCTGTCAAACAGCTGTAGAAAATGTATTCGCAGTTGGTGATGTTAACGGTGGCTTACAATTCACTTACGTATCATTAGACGACTTCAGAGTAGTTAACGGATACTTACACGGTAACAAAGAATACACAACTGCTGACCGTAAAAACGTACCTTACTCAACATTCATCTCTCCAGCATTATCTCACGTTGGATTACACAAAGAAGAAGCTGAAGCAGCTTACCCTAACGTTGCAGTAGCATCATTACCAGTAGCTAACATGCCAAGAGGAGCTGTTAACCAAGATCCACGTGGACTATTCCGTGTAACTGTAGACAAAGACACTAACTTAATTCTTGGAGCTACTTTATTCGGTAAAAACTCAGAAGAAATTATCAACCTAATTAAAATGGCAATTGATAACAAAATTCCTTACACTTACATCAGAGATCAAATCTTCACTCACCCAACAATGGCTGAGAACTTAAATGATGTATTCAAATTAATCTAATAACTGCAAAAAGCTTAAAATCTCAATAATAATTTGAGGTTTTAAGCTTTTTTTGTTTTGTCAAGTCGAATCTCTACTATATATTTTTATAAAATTTTCGAATAATTAAAAAAATATGTCTTAATCCCTTTACAAACAAAGGGTTTTCTTGTATAATGTACACATGTCTTTTTAAAAAATACAATAAAATAAAAAAGGAGATCGAACAATGAGTTTATATAAAAGAATTCCATTAATAGCAAAACTTATTATCGCTGTAACATTAGGGATAGTCTTAGGAAGTACTCTACCAACGTCAATCATTAGAGTTTTCGTAACATTCTCATCTATTTTCAGTGCATTCTTAGGATTCACAATTCCACTTATTATCGTAGGATTTATCGTACCAGGTATCAGCCAAGTGTCAAACAACGCTGGTAAATTACTTGGATTATCAACAGGGGTTGCTTATATTTCTACAATTATCGCAGGAACATTCGCATTCCTATCAGCTCAAGCAGTATTACCAAGTATACTAGCTAACGCTACATTACAATCATTCAAAAATCCAGAGGATTTATTATTAAAACCTTTCATCGAGTTTAAAATGACTCCGATTTTTGATGTTACTACAGCCCTTATTATCTCATTCATCTTAGGAATCGGGATTTCAGCGACTCAATCAGAAGGACTTAAACAAGGATTCGCAGATTTTGGAGAAATTATTGAAAAATTACTTGCTACAGTAATTATTCCACTTCTTCCATTCTACATCTTAGGTGTATTCATGAACATTACAGCTTCTGGTGAAGTATTCAAGATTTTAAAAATCTTCGCTATGGTATTCGTAATTATCATTATTATGCACGTAATTATCATTATTATCCAATACTTCGTAGCTGGAACACTTAACGCTAGAAACCCATTCAAGATGCTTGTAAACATCTTACCAGCATACATGACTGCAATCGGTACTCAATCTTCAGCTGCTACTATCCCAGTAACACTAAGAAGTACTAAAAAAATGGGTGTTGATAAAAATATCGCAAACTTCACTATCCCATTATTTGCAACTATCCACTTATCAGGAAGTACAATTACATTAACTACATGTGCATCTGCAGTATTCTGGTTACAAAACGGTGCTGCATTCCCATCAGCTGCAGTAATGATTAAATTCATCTTATTACTTGGAGTAACAATGGTAGCTGCTCCTGGTGTTCCTGGTGGAGGAGTTATGGCAGCTCTTGGATTATTACAATCAGTTCTTGGATTCAACGAAATCATGTTATCTCTAATGATCGCATTATACATCACTCAAGATAGCTTTGGAACTGCATGTAACATTTCTGGAGACGGAGCTTTATCAGCAATCGTTGATAAACTAAACAAAGTCTTCTTCAAAAAAGACGCAGAACAAAACGCATAAAAAACTATCCCACAAACATAAGTTTGTGGGATTTTTCATGTATATGTGGAGGAAAAGGAAGACTACAGGCTTTCTTTTTAGTCGGAAAACAACTTCGGTTGGTTGAAGACATCTCGCATCACAATCAAAGGACAAGTGACGATAATATCTAATTCATAGAAAAAAGCGACTCTGTGAACTTAGTTTCAGAGCCGCTTCTTTTATTCTATTTCAATTTATATCTTAGTTTTACTGGGTTATGATCACTATATCTATACTCTTGATTTAGTGTCTCTACTTCTAGCACTTCTATATTATCACTAGCAATATATCCATCGATAATGAAGCCATAAGTACCTTCACTATCCTTCACATAAGGTTTATTATTAAGTCTCGCAGAATTTTTACTTTCATCATACACTAAGTTAAATCCTGCAGGTAACATACTCTTATCTAAATTCTCAGCACGCCATAATTCTTTTGGAACAACGTTAATTTCATCTTGTGTTAAAGTTTTTAACGACTGATTAAAATCCGCTCCAACAAGAACATAGTTACCTTTCTTGTACTCATAATCTATAAATTCAAGAAGTTGTTTCATCTGAGCTTTTTTACCAGAATTACCTTTATCATAAGCATCCAGGTGAGCATTAATCAATACTAAATGTTTATCACTATTTTCAACTTTTGTATAAATAACAGAGAATCCTCGTTTTAAATTAGCTAATCTCTCCGGGAATGTGAATGGAATCGCCATTTGGAATCTTCTTGCATTCTCAACGTTGAAACTAGTCGCAGTATAGATACCACTCTTAACCTTCCCTAATGGCGGTACTGGATAAGGCACATATCTAACCTTGAAATTGTATGCTAAAATACTATTTAAGCCAAGTATTTCATCGAATTTAGTAACCTGGTTAATGTTATAGCTACGTTTTGAATCTTCATCTATCTCTTGAATAAAATTGACATTAGCTTTTTCGTTTTTAACAATCTCTGTAATATTTTTTAAATTTTCTTCAACATGAGCTTTATCAAGTGGTAGAACCATCTTTCCACCATCCATAAAGAAGTCTTCATCTTTATCAAGACCAGCATACCCTATGTTCCAGTTAAGAGCTGTGTACTCTGTTCCCACCTTAGCACTTTCTGATGTACCTTGTTTAGTTACCTTTAAACTCTCAACTCCGTTTGGACTATATTCTGTAGCCCATAAATATCCAATTAATCCTGCAAACCCTAAAATCCCCATAAGCACTAACCCTAATACTATCTTTAATATTTTTTTCATCTTTAACCTCATAAAAATAGAAGGAGCAAGTAAATCTATTTATAAATCATGATTTTCAAGCTACCCTCCATTAAATTTCATTGTAAATTATTTAATTACTCTTTTTATCACGTAGTTGTGAAACAATAATACCTACAAAGACAATAAGCATACCTATTCCTTCTCTTAAACCTATATGCTCACCAAGAATAAGCACTCCACCTATCGCAGCTACAACTGACTCTAAACTTAATATTAACGATGCTGTATGCGGTGGAACATCTTTTTGTCCTACAATCTGTAAAGTATAACCTACTCCACTAGAGAGTACCCCTATCGCAAGTAACGGCCAAATAACGCTCATTATGTCCTCAAAGACGATTGTTTCCTTGAATAGAGCTAATACTAAGCTTAATACAGATACTACAACTAATTGAACGATAGATAAGAACATTGAATTAACTCTAGCTGCTGAATAATCAATAACTATTATATGAATCCCGAATAGAATCGCACTGATTAAGACGATAATATCTCCCATCTCTAAAGCAAATTCTTCTTTTACCGATAAGAAATAAAAACCAATTACCGATAAAATTAATCCTATAATAAAGAACTTATTAAGCTTATTTCCTAAAAATACCCCGATAAATGGCACTATACAAATGTATAAAACTGTAATAAATCCAGCTTTACCTGCTGTTGTCATCCCAATACCTATTTGCGAAATATACATTGCGAAAAATAATACTATTCCACAGATACCACCAAGTATCCAACTTTTATTTTTTGTTATTGGCTCTGCCAAAATCTTAGGATCTTGACTTCTATATAAACTTGGTATCAGAAGTGCTACAGCAACAAGAAATACTACTGCGATTACTGATCTTATCCCTACAACTGTAAGTGGTCCTAGAACCTTACTCGCAATATTTTGCCAGATAAAAGCTAATCCCCAAATAATCGTAACAATTATTAACAATAACTCTGAAATAAATTTTCTCATTAATACACCTTTCCTATAAATTTTTATGAATTTTAAAATTCTAAAAGTATTCACTATCATAGCAATAAATACATTATACTTTTATAATTTTATACGTTATTAACAAAAAATTCAACTGTTAGCATTCCATACACTGGTATTATTAAATACAACTTCTCACAACAACTATTTCCTCGGAAATACTCTAAAATTTCTAGCAATAATCAAAAAAAGAGCGACTCGGAGATATCTATTTCATCGAAATATTCATCTTCAAGTCACTCTTAGTTATTTTAACTTAATATTTTACAATCTAAACAATTATACACGTCATAATAATCTAATAAAACGAGGTTTTATTTATGTTTTTTCTAATCTAATTTCATATTCAATCACTTTATATTATTTTTCAGGAGCTTCTTTTGTTAGTTCTAGATTTTCTACACTTAATCGTCCTTTTGTGAAGTCTTCAACGTTGAAGTGTTTTACTCTCTTGTTAACATATGTGATTTCTGTATCCCAGCTTAGTCCAAAGAATGGTAATTCATCTGCGATTAAATCATCGAATTTATTATATGCTTCTTTTAATTTATTATCATCAAACATTTCATCTGATCTTTGCTCTTTGAAGGCTTCATCAATTTTGTCACTAGTGTATCTGAAGTAGTTGAATTGTGACTGACGACCAAATAGTTCTTGACGACTAGGGTCTGATCCATGGTGACCTGCACCTAAGAACAAATCAATCTCTGGGTCATCTCCTAGTACACGTTGATCCCATTCTTTTTTACCCATTAGCTTATTGTCTAGTAATTTAACATCTAGACCTACTTCTTTCCATGATTTAATGAATGTATCAGCTAAGGCTTGATCGTAGTTATTTCCACCTTGGAAGGCAAAATTGAATACTAGTTTATTCCCTTTGTTATCTTCTCTTAATCCGTCTCCGTCAACATCTTTGTATCCTGCTTCATCTAATAATTTTTTAGCTTTTTCTACATCTTTTTTAACGACAGTAGCTTTTTCATTTCTTAATTTTCCTACTGTTGGTGGATATAGAGCTGAACCTGTTGGTGTAAAACGTAGTCCTTTATAGATTTTCTCATTAATTTGATCACGGTCAACTGCATATAAAAAGGCTTGTCTTACATTTTTATTGTTGAATTTAGTATTTTCTAAAGGTATATTTTCTTTTTTCTCTTTATCATATTTACCAAATTTAAATCCTACAAATGACATGAATGAAGATGGTTGTCCTAGTAATTCACCATTTTTCGCATCTTTTAATCCTTCATAAACTGTTGTGTTGATGTCAGTTAAGTAGTCTATTTCACCATTTTTAAGTATTTGACTCGCTTGTGCTGGTGCTACTGCTTTGAATTCGACTTTAGGCACTTTTATCTCATCTTTTTTATAGTAGTAAGGATTAGCTTCAGCTATAACACTCTCACCTTGTACTTCTTTTGTTATTACATAAGGACCATATGATAATGGGCGTTTTGTTAGTTCAGCTTCTCCAAATCTAGCAAAATCAGTTACTTTTGCGATTTGTTTTGCATTAGAAAATGCGTAGATGAATCCATCTCCCCATAGCATTGAAGGTGATAACTTGCTATATTTAATAACTACAGTTTTGTCATCCTTCGCTTGAATACCTGAGATTGTCTTAGCTTTTCCTTCGTGATAATCTTTCATACCTTCGATAAGCTCAAATGAACCGTTATATCTTACATTTTCTGTGTATTTTGGATTCCCTAGTAGTTCATAACTAGCGATTATATCTTTTGATGTAAGATCTTCACCATTATTCCATTTCACACCATCGTGAATCGTTAAGGTTGCTTCGTTTTTATCTTTGTCTATATGTAATTTTACAGGTGCATCCTTATCATCTAACTTATATTTCAACGCATCATCTACTGGGAAAGTTTTTCCGAATACTGTTTCTGTAATAACTCCATCAGCCTTGTTAGCGTGTAGTACTGGGTGGAATAATCCAACAAATGGGCTATTTGTTAGTATTCCATATTTGAATGTAGCATCCTTTACTGTATTCCCTCCATTATCCGCAGATACTTTGAAGTCTACTTTCGCTTTAGTTTGATTTTGGTTACTGCTATTTGAGCCTGTAGTACATCCTGCTAATAGAATTGATAATGCAAATACAGAACTGAATACTGATAATATTTTTCTTTGTTTCATAGTTAATTTTCTCCTGAATAATAGTGTTAATTTTAAGACGTTTATATATTTAACCTACTCTAAAAAGAGAAAAATGCCGCATAGTTTATTTTACTATGCGGCACTATCGAATTTTAAGTACATTGTATAATTACAAATTTCCTACCTTGCCGACATAGACACTTTTTAGAGCACGCTAAAATTGTGTCTATGTCGTTAAAACATACACACAATATTATCTACGCCATTGCCAAGATTGAATATTGAAATTTTGTTTCATGGTAGTCCTCCTAATCATTAAGTTCTTCATCTTAGTTATAATGAAAAATCTTTTGTACTTTTGTTGTATTTATTTTACTACTAATTGTATAAAAAATCAAGAGTTTTTTGAATTTTCTTTCAAATTTGAAAAATAAACGAAAATAAACGACATAGACAACCGGAGTTATCTATGTCGCATTTTAATTTTTATTATTTAGCACCTTCGTTAGCTGTTAACTCAATGTCATAAAGTTTGAATTGGTTTTTCTTAGCTTTAGCTAAATCGTATGATTTAATACGTTTGTTGAAGAATGAGATACTTGTATCCCAGCTTAATGGGTAGAATGGTAATTCTTCAGCTACTTCTGTGTCAAATTTGTTGTAAGCTGCTTTTAATTTAGCTTCATCGAACATATCTGCTGATCCTTGAGCTTTGAAGCTGTTTTCGAATGCTTCAGTAGTGTAGCGGTATAAGTTTAATGGAGCTTTTTTACCTAGTAACTCTTGACGGTTAGGGTTTGTTCCAAATTGCCATGCAGCTTGGAAGATATCGATTGATGGATCATCTGCTTGTACACGTTGAGAGAAGTCTTTTGGAGACATAAGTTTTCCATCTACTAATTTAACATCTAATCCTACTTCTTTCCAAGATTTAACAAATACATCTGCTAATGCTTGGTCGTATTCAGCACCTGTGTTACGGATTGCGAAGTTGAATGATAGTTTGTTTCCGTTTTTGTCTTCACGTAGTCCGTCACCATCTTTATCTTTATATCCTGCATCGTCTAATAATTTTTTAGCTTTTTCTACATCTTTTTTAGCTGCAGTTGCATTTTCGTTTACTAATTTACCTACAGCTGCTGGGTACATACCAGATCCAGTTGGAGTGAAACGTAATCCTTTGAAGATTTTTTCATTGATTTGGTCACGGTCAACTGCATATAGGAATGCTTGACGTAAGTTTTTGTCTGCTAGTTTAGAGTTAGGATCAACTACGTTTTCTCCCTTAGCTTTATCAAATTTACCTAATTTGAATCCAACATATGACATGTAACGAGAAGCTTCTCCTAAGAATGTTCCGTTTTTGATGTCTTTTGCTCCTTCGTAAACACTTGGAGTAACACTATCGATATAGTCAACTTCTCCATTTTTGATTACTTGGCTAGCTTGAGCTGGAGCTACTGTTTTGAACTCGATTTTTTTAAGTTTCATCTTATCTTTATTGTAGTAGTGAGGGTTTTGTTCTGCAAGAACACTTTCTCCGTTTACTACTTTAGTGATGTAGTAAGGACCATATGATAATGGTTTTTTGTTTAAGTCTGCTTCAGCAAATTTAGCGAAGTCTTTAGAAGCTTCTTCTACTTGTTTAGCGTTTAAGAAGTCAGTAACTAAACCTTCTCCCCATAGTAATGATGGACGAACATCAGTATATTTAATTACTACAGTTTTGTCATCTTTAACTTGGATTCCTGAGATATTTTTCGCTTTTCCTGCGTGGTATTCTTTCATACCTTCGATAAATTCGTATGACTCATTGTAACGAGTGTTTGTAGTGAATTTAGGGTTACCCATAAGTTCGTATGTAGCTACGATGTCTTTTGATGTGAATGCTTCACCGTTGCTCCATTTAGCACCGTCGTGGATAGTTAATGTAACTTCTTTTTTATCGCGATCTAAGTGGAATTTAACTGCTGCATCAGCATCATCTTGTACAACACGTCCTTCTTCATCAGCAGGGAATGTTCCACCCATTACAGCTTGGTTTACGTATTGATCTTCTGCTTTATCAGAGAATACTGGGTTCCAAAGACCTGTTAATGGTTGAGCTGATAAGATACCATATTTTAATGTAGCACCATCTACAGCTGATCCACCGTTATCAAAACTTGTTTTAAATTCTACTTTTGCTTTAGGAGCGTTTTTGCTTCCAGAATTACTTGATGTTGAACATCCAGCTAAAATTACTGAAAGAGCCATCGCTGAACTAAATACTTTAAGAAACTTATTCTTTTTCATTTTATTTCCTCCATGTTATATAAAAACTTATTTTCAATTATTTATGAAATAAGTTTAACATTATTTTAAAAATAAGTCAAGTGAATTTTCAGAAAATAATAAAAAAATAACAAAATTCTTTTTTGAAATTTCTGTTCGTTTCTTTAAAAACATAAATTTAATATCAATAAACTATCTTGTAAATTATTATTTATAAAACATACATATCTTTTACTTTACTTACATATCAAGGATATTCAGCATCCATAAACTAATTATTCTTTTCAAAATTTTGTCAAATTGACACATTTATTTTCTTATATAAAAAAGGACTACTCAAGTTGTTTCTTGAGTAATCCTTATAAACTTAATATAAACTTTTTAAATTATCCTTTAGCACTATCTTTATTAGTAAGCTCTAATGCATATAGTTTTTGTTCACCATAAGCGTATTTTTTAACATCGAAGTTTTTGATACGTTTATTTACCCATGTGATATCTGTACTCCAGCTAAATGGTAACCAAGCAGCCTCTTCTGCAAAGTCTTTATCGAATTTCTTGTATGCTTCTTTTCGCTTAGCATCATCTAACATTTCTTTAGAGTTGATTGTTTCTAAGTCTTTTTTAAGCACATCACTCATATATCTTTGATAGTTAACTTTAGCTTTATCACTTAGTAGACGTGCTGGGTTAGGGTTCGTACCTAAGCTCCACGCCCCTTGGAATAAATCGATAGATGGATCATCACTCGTTACACGTTGTGTCCAATCTTTTGATGACATTAGTTTTCCATCAGCTAGTTTTACATCTAGCCCAACTTCTTTCCATGATTTAATGAATGCATCAGCAAGAGTTTGATCGTAGTCTTGACCTGTATTACGGATAGCGAAGTTAAATGTTAATTTTTTACCATCTTTATCCTCTCTTAATCCATCTCCATCAACGTCTTTAAGTCCCGCTTCATCAAGAAGTTTTTTCGCTTTTTCTACATCTTTTTTGAACTTGAATCCGTCTTTATCATAATAATCTTCTGAACGTGTTGGATAAATACCTGAGTTTGTAGGTGTGAAACGCAATCCTTTGTAGATTTTTTCATTTAATTGATCCCAGTCTACCGCATAACCGAATGCTTGACGTACACGTTTATCCGCTGCTTTTGCGTTTGGATTTACTTTAACTTCATTTTTCTCTTTATCCCATGTACCTAGCTTAAATCCTACATATGAAATATAGAAATCTGGTTGTCCTAGTAATGTTCCATTTGAGTAGTCTTTTACCGCGCTCCATACATTCGGAGTTACTTGTGACATGTAGTCAATTTCACCATTTTTAATTACAGAGCTTGCCTGAGCTGGTGCAACTACTTTGAATTGGATTTCTTTTACTTTTACATCATCTTTTTTGTAGTAGTATGGATTTTGTTTAGCAAGTACACTCTCTCCATTTACTACTTTATCTAAGTAGTATGGACCGTAAGATAATGGTTTTGTATTTAATTCCGCTTCTACAAATTTACTGAAGTCTTTTGATGCTGCAGCTACTTGATCTTTATTAAGGAATGTTGTTATGAATCCACTTCCCCAAAGAAGAGCTGGTTTTACATCCTTATATTGAATAACTACTGTTTTGTCATCTTTTTTAGTAATACCTGAGATTTTTTCAGCTTTACCTTCATGATAATCTTTTAATCCTTCTATTGTTTCAAATTCGCTCTTATAACGAATATTATCTTTATACTTAGGATTAGCCATAAGTTCGTATGTCGCGATAATATCGTCCGCAACTACATCTTGATTATTACTCCATTTTAAATCTTTACGGATAGTAAGTGTTACCTGTTTTTTATCTTTATCTAAATGGAACTTAACAGGTGCATCTTCATCATCCTCTTTTAATTTATATGAATGATCAAAAGCGAATGTGTGTGCCATAGTGTCTTCCATTACTGCATTGTCTGTTGCTTGCAGGTGAAATACTGGGTTAAACATACCTGTTAATGGATCAGCACTTAAGATACCAACTTTTAGCACAGAATCACTTACTGCACTTCCACCGTTATCAATAGATGTTTTAAATTCTACCGCTGGTTTCCCATCTTTTGATGATTTTGATGATGTTGAACATCCTGCAAGAATGATTGATAGTGCCATTGCTGAACTGAATACTTTTAAAAATTTATTTTTCTTCATTTTTTCCTCCAATATAACTCTAGTTTGTTGGTAATTAAAAATAACAAAATTTAAGACGAAGTATCCTTGCTACATTAAAGCACGATACTTCGCCTTAAATCTATGTAAAATTGTAGCTCTACATATTTAATTAATACGACTTAAGGAACTTATATCCTTTAAATCCATACATTTTAAGTTATATCTATTTCTAATTAATATTTCTATAATATAAACTGTATATTCATATTCTCAAAGTTGAGAGGGCTTCAATCAAAATATTCTATAAAATTCTAATTTTCCATCCCTCTCAAAATTAATTGAAAATAAAATGAAATATAAGTTTATTAGGGGGAAATTCAACTAAGTGCCCTTAGCCAAATCTCATTCCTAAACTAAATTAATTTTTTGCTGGTGCATCAGCTGTTAACTCTAAACTGTAAACATTTTGTTCACCAGTTTTTAGTTTCGCTAAATCAAATGATTTAACACGTTTGTTAACCCATGTCATTGATTGTTGCCAGCTGAATGGTAACCAAGCAGCTTCTTCTCTGAATTGTTTATCAAATTTTTGATATGCTTCTTTAAGTTTAGCATCATCAAACATATCACTACTTCCCATTGCATCTAATGATTTTTGTAGTTCTTCAGTTGTGTAACGTTGTAAGTTAAGTGGTGAAGTTTTTCCTACTAATCCACTTGGGTCAGGGTTACTTCCTAATCCCCAAGCTCCTTGGAAGATATCAATTCCTGGATCATCTGCTTGTACACGTTGAGACCAGTCTTTAGATGACATAAGTTTTCCATCTACTAATTTAACATCTAATCCTACTTCTTTCCAAGATTTAACGAATGTATCTGCTAATGTTTGGTCGAAGTCTTGACCTACATTACGGATAGCAAAGTTGAATGTAAGTTTTTTACCGTTTTTATCTTCTCTTAATCCATCTCCGTCAGTATCTTTAAGTCCTGCTTCATCAAGAAGTTTTTTCGCTTTTTCTACGTTCTTAGTATATTTTTCCCCATCTTTGTTGTGGAACATTTTAACGATTGGTGGATAGAATCCAGAACCAGTTGGTGTGAAACGTAATCCTTTATAGATTTTTTCATTGATTTGATCCCAGTCTACTGCATAACCGAATGCTTGACGTACTCGTTTGTCAGCTGCTTTAGCATTCGGATCTACTTCTACTTCACCTTTTTCTTTATTGAACTTACCTAGTTTGAATCCTACGTATGATACATAGTAATCAGATTCTCCTAAGATAGTTCCGTTTTTAGCGTCTTTAGTACCCTCCCAGATACCTGTAGTCAAACTATCCATTAAGTCTACATCACCGTTTTTAAGAACGGCACTTGCTTGAGCTGGTGATACAACTTTGAATTGGATTTCTGGAATTTTCACTTCAGATTTTTTGTAGTAATAAGGGTTCGCTTTCGCTAATACACTTTCCCCGTTTACTACTTTATCTAAGTAATATGGTCCATAAGATAATGGTTTTTTATTTAAGTCTGCTTCAGCAAATTTAGTGAAGTCTTTTGATGCAGCTTCTACTTGAGCTTTGTTTAAGAATTCTCCGATGAATCCATTACCCCATAATAATGCCGGTTTGATTTCTTTGTATTTAATTACCACTGTTTTATCATCTTTTTTAACTACACCAGAGATGTTTTTTGCTTTTCCATCGTGGTAGTCTTTCATACCTTCGATTACTTCGTACTCATCACTATAACGAACATTTTCAGTGTATTTAGGGTTCCCCATTAGCTCATATGTTGCAACGATATCATCTGCCTTAACATCTTCTCCATTACTCCACTTAAGATCTTTATGAATAGTTAATGTAACTTCTTTTTTATCACGATCTACGTGGAACATAACCGGTGCTTCTTTATCATCTTGTTTTTGACGGTTTGCATCGTCAAGTGGGAACGCTCCTGCCATTGTATATTTCATTACATCATAATCTGTTGATTGTAAATAAAATACTGGGTTAAACATCCCTGTTAGTGGATCTGCAGAAGCAATACCAATTTTAAGTTGTTGGCCACTAACTGCATTTCCACCATTGTCTACAGCTGTCTTGAACTCGACAGCAGCTTTGCTTCCTTTAGAATTGTTACTTGCGCTTGAGCATCCTGCAAGTAACATTGTGAGAGCCATAGCTGAACTAACTACCTTTAACATTTTTTTCTTTTCCATTATCTTATCCTCCATGCTGTATTGTATACAGCCTTTCTTAAATATTTATTTTTAGCAATTATATCAGAAAAAATTACACTCGTCAAGTAATTGTCAGAAAATTTTACAATGTTTTTTTAATTTTCACTGAAATAAGATTTTATATTTATTGAAGACTTAAAAATAAACCTCTAAATCGACTGTATTAAATCAGAACTTAATCCTTGATAATTAACAATATTCAAGAGTTTTTAATTACATACTATCTTTCTTGTAAATTATATTCCTATAACAGTAGAATTGGATATTATTTGTAAATTATAATTTACAAATAAAAAAAGCCATGTAGAAAATCTCTACATGACCTTTAAAATTATAATCTTTGTCTAGCATCTAAACTACGTCTTAATGCTCCACCGATAGAGTTGATACATAAAACGATAATTAAGATTGCAAGGGCTGCTGGCAGCCAAATGTACATTTTGTTAATAAGTACGTCTGCATCTTTAGCATAAGATAACATAGTACCAATACTTGGTGTTCCTGCTGGAAGACCGAATCCAAGGTATGTTAGACCTACCTCGATACCCATATTAGCCGCTAATGATAGCGTAGCTTCTACAATAATGATAGAACTAATGTTAGGTAAGATTCCTTGTAACATGATTTTCCAGTCAGGTGTTCCCATAGTTTTTGAAGCTAGTACATAATCACGACGTGATTCCGATAAAGCTTTACTACGTACTAAACGAGTTGATCCCATCCATGCGAATGCTGATAAAATTAAGATAAACAGTACTAGACCATAGTCACGTTTAATACTTACGAATACGATGATTACCATCAGCGTTGGGATAATTACCATAAAGTCTACAAAACGCATCACAATATTATCAACACGTCCACCGTAATAGGCAATAACTAATCCTACTGCAGTACCAAAACCAATCGTAATCGCCGTTACCGCTACTGCGATAAGAATTGAGTTAAGCATTCCCATCATTAGCCATCCAAAAACTGAGTGACCACCTACGTCTGTACCTAATAAGAATCCATCCTCACCAGGTTTTAAGAAAATATTTAATAAATCTACATCGAAGTAAGTACTATATACGCCACTTACACGAATATAAATATTGAAAAGCACTACAAAAATTAAGATAGCACTTAATGTAATTAAAGCTGCAAATGCACCTTTATCTTTTTTAAACTCACGAGCTACAACTGAAAATCCAGAAGGAGTTTTAGTTATAACTTTTTCTTCTTTTGCTTTTGTCATTGTTCAACGTCCTCCTAGTCCAATTTAATACGTGGGTCTACAATCGCCATGATAATATCACTTAACGTACTACCAAGCAGTGTTAAGAATCCAGAGAATAACATTAATGTTGTAACAACACTATAGTCTCTATCTTGAATACTTTGGTAGAATAGTTGTCCCATTCCTGGGTAACCGAAGATTGTTTCTACGAAGATACCACCACTGAATAATCCAGTAATAGAGAATCCGAAGAATGCTGCGATTGGTAAAATAGAGTTTCTGAAGATATGTCCTGAGTAAACTTTTTTAACTGGCACACCTTTAGAACGAGCTGTTTTTACATAGTCACTTTGTTTCGCATCAATAACTTCATTACGTAAATATTGAACAGTAGATACTGTTGATAATAACGCTAAACAGATACCTGGTAACACTAAGTGTTCTAGTTTGTTAATATAGTACGTAAATGTTCCTGGATCAAGGTTAACATCTACAGATCCACTTGTTGGGAACCATCCTAAACCAAAACCGAATAATGCGATCATGAATAAGTATAATACGAATGATGGAATCGCTAGGAAGAAAAAGTTATAAAAGTTTACGAATTTATCGAATTTAGAACCGTTATAACGTCCCGCATACATCCCCATAGGAATAGCGATCGCATACATAATTACCGCTGTAAATAATGACAGGTTGAATGTATTGAAAATTCTTTCTCCAAGAAGTGTTCCTACTGACTTACCAGTAGTATAACTTAGTCCGAAATCTCCATGCATAAAGTTTTTCAGCCAAGTTAGATATTGTTGGTACCAAGGTTCATAGAATCCACTCGCTTGACGAATCGCTTCAATTTGCTCTTGAGAGATTTTAGGATTTTCTGCTAAACCACTGAATGGATCCCCAGGCATAAGTTTAGCTAGACCAAACACTAGTACACTAAGGATGAATAACTGTGGTATCATTACTAAAAATCGTTTTAAAACTACTTTCCACATTATACTTCTCCTCCTTTCATTGCTACATAGTGTGTTTCTGTTAATTTCTTAAGTGGATATACTCTTCCATCTTTATCAAAGTAATCATTATAATGTTTTTGATATTCTTCTTCAACAGCTTGTCTTATTTCTTTTACTTCTTTGGCTTTATCTAAGTTAGTACTTGGAATAGCCGCAATAAGACGTTTTGTATAAATGTGTTGTGGATTATTGTAAATATCTTCACGTGTTCCACGCTCTACGATACGACCACGGTACATGATATAAATATAGTCACACATATGTTTAACAACCCCAAGGTCATGAGAAATAAATAGATAACTTATATTAAAGTCTTTTTGAATTTTCTTCATGAAGTTTAGAACCTGTGCTTGAACCGAAAGGTCAAGAGCTGATACTGGTTCGTCAGCTACGATTAAACGAGGATTACATGCAATCGCACGCGCAACCCCAATACGTTGACGTTGTCCACCTGAGAATTCAAATGGATATTTGTACATAGCTTCTTCACCCATACCAACGATATTTAGAAGCTCTAGTACACGTTTTTTTGTATCTTCTTCAGATAAATTTTCAAAGTTACTAATAGGCTCTGCAATAATATCTATAATACGTTTCTTAGGATTTAAACTAGACATTGCATCTTGGAAAATCATTTGAACATCGCGATTATATTTTAATTTTTTACGAGCTGCTTTTTTAGTAACATCTTCTTCTTTGTAAATAATTTGTCCATCAGTTGCTTTTTCTAAACCTAGAACTACTTTACCAACAGTAGTTTTTCCACTACCACTTTCTCCGATTAGTCCATAAGTTTTTCCAGCTTCGATTTCAAGATCAACTCCATCTACTGCATAAACATGGTCTTTAATTGTATTAAAAAATCCACCACGAATAGGATAATGCACTTTTAGATTTTCAACTTTAAGCATTGTTCTCCTCCCCTTCAAATTCAAAGTTTCTGTGACATGTACAACGTACATGGTGTCCTTCCTCTACTTCATGTAGAGTCGGATTGTGTTCGTGATCTTCTTTTTTAACCCAAGGGATACGATCAGCAAAACGACATCCTTGTCTATCTAAAGTTTTTAAAGATGGAACCATCCCTTGAATAACGTAAAGATCATCACTAACATCTTCATCATCAAGTTGAGGAATACTACGTAATAAACTACGAGTGTAAGGGTGTTGAGGGTTTTTAAAGATTTGCTCTGCAGTTCCAATTTCTACTACTTCCCCGGCATATAATACAGCTACTCTATCAGCCATCTCAGCAACTACCCCAAGGTCGTGCGTAATTAGGATAATTCCAGCATGCATCTCTGCTTGAAGCCCTTTAATAAGGTCTAAGATTTGCGCTTGGATTGTTACATCTAGAGCTGTAGTTGGTTCATCTGCGATAAGAACACTTGGTTTACAACTCATCGCCATAGCTATCATTACACGTTGACGCATACCACCAGATAATTCGTGAGGGTATTGTTTTGCACAACGTTCAGGATTTGGAATACCAACTTGTGTTAATAATTCAATAACACGTTTTTGTCTTTCTTCTGCACTTAGTTCTGTATGATAAATTAAAGCCTCTTCAATTTGTTTCCCGATTCTGTGAAGTGGGTTTAATGAAGAAAGCGGATCTTGGAATATCATCCCAATATCTTTTGTTCTAATTTTATTCATTTCATCTTCTGTTAAGTCTAGTATGTTTTTCCCGTTAAAAATAATTTCTCCAGTAGACTTCGTTAGATTTTCATTATGAAGACGCATAATAGTTGTCGCTAATGTAGACTTACCACAACCACTCTCTCCAACGATAGCTAATACTTCATTTTTATATAGGTCCAAACTAACTTTATCAACAGCGTTAAAGTAATCATCTTTGATTCTAAATGCTGTCTCTAGATTTTTAATCTCTAATAGTTTTTCCATTCGCCTATCTCCTTCCAATAACATTCATCAATAAATTAATACAATTTTAAACTTTATTTCATTTATTTTCTTTTTTTATCTTATTTTATTATAAATCATAACTTATTTTTTTACCTGTAACTTTTTTCATTAATCATAACTTTTTAAAAAACTACATAATACTATATTATAAAATTTTTAGAAAAAAAGCAATAAAAAAATAAAAATTTAGTACGAAAAAACTAGAATTTTCTGAATATTTACAGAAAAGGCTTTCATTTTCACATGCAAAAATCGTTTTATTTTTTTATTAATTTTTATAGAAGAAAAAAACTAAGGTCAACTCCGAGCAGCGACTTAAAAATCGCGATTTCTGAGAAACAAGATTTTGGAAAGTTACTTGCAACAGCGGTGTATTAGATATCAAAAAAGCCTTTATAAAGCGAATTCAGATAGCAATAAACCACTACACCTATAAGTTCTCATATGAACTTTGTTAAATTTTAGGACTTTTGATTTAGTTCCTTACAAGTTATCCTCAGTTTTTATTATATTTCTATTATCTTAGTCGGAATTACTGGATCAGTATCCATTATAACTATTTTATTATTACAATCGATAGTTTTATCAGCTTCTAAAACACAATCTATATCCTTGTGTTTTAGAGTCATATCCGCAGCCATACGAGCAAGTTCTTTAGTATTATTCTGTTCACTTAAGTGAGCTAAGAATACATTTTTTGTATTATCACCTACTATTTTCGTCAAATAATTTGCAGAGTCTGTATTAGATAAGTGACCCATATCTGATAGTATACGTTGCTTAGTAGTCCATGGATAAGGTCCACTAAGCAGAACATTCTCCTCATGATTACTTTCATAAACAATCGTATGAGAGTCCTTCACATAATCAATCATCTTATCAGATACATAGCCCGTATCTGTAAGAATACTTACCCTTTTCCCTTCACACTCAAAAGTATAAAATTGCGGATTAATCGCATCATGGCTAACTCCAAAACTATTAACAACTACATCACCAAAAATTTTACTTTCTTCTTTTTCAAAATTAAACTTGAGATCTGAGTTGATTTCACCACATTTCTTCATATTCTGCCAAGTAAGGGCGTTGGCATATACAGGAATATTGTATTTTCTTGCTAGTACTCCTACTCCTTTAATATGGTCAATATGTTCATGTGTTACAAAAATCGCATTTATATCTTTAATATCGCGCTCTATTTGTGCTAAGTTCTCTACTACTTTTTTCCCAGTCAGTCCAGCATCTACCAAACATCTAAAATTATTATGCTCTATATAGATACTATTTCCACTACTACTGCTGGCTAATACCGATAATTTCAAATTGCACCTCCATACTAAAATTTTACACCTTTATATTATACCACTTTTGCAATTCTTTAGATAGAAAGAACTACAATCTTAAACATTCCTAATCATCTCTTAATATATTTTAAGTAAATACTCCTCTAGAATCTTGTAAAAATAGGCTACTCTTGTAAATTGTCAGAAAAATTTAAAAAATTACAAAAAAAGACTTGCATTCTAAAAAGATAATGTGTATAATAAAAACAACAAAACGAGAAGGAGGAACTACAAATGAAACAAACAACAACTTTAAACTCTTGGCAAAACTGGCGTAGATAATGTTGTGTGTATGTTTTTATGACGTAGACGCAACTTTAGTGTACTCTAAAAAGTGTCTATGTCGGCTGTAGAAAAATCGTTTTAAATTTCGCAAAAGGGCCGTATAGAATTCTATACGGTCTTTTCTTTTTGGGGTAGAATAAAAAAATTATACAAATCTTATAAACAATTCGAAAGGAAATAACTATTATGACAAACTTAGAAAATAACTTAAACAACTTAAAAGGATACTTTGGAGAATTTGGAGGAAGCTTCGTACCTGAAGTTGTTCAAAAAGCTCTTGATGAACTGGAAGCAGCTTATGATAAATATAAAGATGATGAAGAATTTTTAGCAGAATACGCTCACTACTTAAAAGATTACTCAGGACGTGAAACTCCACTATACTACGCTGAAAGTTTAACAAATCACCTTGGAGGAGCGAAAATCTACCTTAAACGTGAAGATTTAAACCACCTTGGAGCACACAAACTTAACAACGTTATTGGGCAAATTTTACTAGCAAAACGTATGGGTAAAAAGAAAGTTATCGCTGAAACAGGAGCAGGTCAACACGGTGTAGCTACAGCTGCTGCCGCTGCGAAATTCGGTATGGAATGTGAAATCTACATGGGAGCTCTTGATGTAGAAAGACAAAGATTAAATGTATTTAGAATGGAAATGCTTGGAGCAAAAGTTCACGCAGCTCAAGAAGGAGAAAAAACTCTTAAAGAAGCTGTTGACGCTGCATTCAAAGCATGGATTGAAAATATCGATGATACTTTCTACGTACTAGGATCAGCAGTTGGTCCTCACCCATACCCAACTATCGTAAAAGACTTTCAAAAAGTTATTAGTAAAGAAGCAAAACGTCAAATCCTAGAAAAAGAAGGTCGTCTTCCTGACTTAGTAGTAGCCTGTGTAGGTGGTGGATCTAACGCAATCGGTGCTTTCGCTGAGTTCATCCCTCACGAAGAAGTGGCACTACTAGGAGTTGAAGCCGCTGGTCGTGGTCTAGATACTGATCGTCACGCAGCAACACTTACTCTTGGTACTGTTGGTGTTGTTGACGGAATGAAAACTTACGCATTATTCAACGAAGACGGTTCAGTAAAACCTGTTTATTCAATCTCTCCAGGATTAGACTACCCAGGTATTGGACCTGAGCACTCATTCCTAAAAGATGCAAAACGAGCTGAATACGTAAGTGCAACTGACGATGAAGCTGTCGATGCTTTACTTCTATTAACTAGAACAGAAGGAATTATCCCTGCAATCGAAAGCTCTCACGCTCTTGCAGAAGTGATTAAACGTGCTCCAAAACTGGATAAAGATAAAGTAATTATCGTTAACGTATCTGGACGTGGAGACAAAGACGTAGCCGCAATTGCAGACTACTTAGAAAATAGAAATAAATAATACAAAAACATCGCATACTAGATTTTCTAATATGCGATGTTTCTTTCTCAATTTACACCTTTAGAACATTAAATTTATGAGTAAAAATTACTATAATTAACAAGTTGAAAACATTGATATACCAACTCTTATAAATAGTTGATTATCTACATTAAATTTGCTATAATCAAAATCGGAGAGAGAAGTTAGAGAGTGTAACAACTCTTGATAAAGATGGTAGCTACTTCAATTTGAAAGGAGATGGTGCTATGTCCGCATACACTGAAATCTGGAAGAAAGGAATAGCAAGTTGTCACCTTACGAAATAGTACAAACTATTATTGGTATAAATCTATTGATTGTAACAATAGTTGGAGTGTGCTTAACAGCGTTTAAAAATGACAATAAAAAATAACCATCTTTAACTTTAGCCGGTTAGATGGTTATTAAAACTATCTTATTTGAGCTACCGTCTTTAAAACGGCTCTCTCTTTTATAATTTTATTTTAACATAAAAAAATATATAGCGCAACAAATAATACTAAAACATCGCATACTAGATTTTCTAATATGCGATGTTTCTTTTTTATTATTTTTTGAATTTTTTATGTAATTCTGTATAGAATAATAATCCAACTACAGTAAGCCCTATTCCACCTAACGCTAGAGATGTTTGAGATATCAGAGTACTTACTAAAGTATACACCCCACCTAGAATAGCTATTATAGGAACTATTGGATATAAAGGTACTCTATACGGTCTTTCTAAGTTTGGTTCTTTTTTACGTAGGATAATTACCGCAAGGAATGTTGCTGTATAGAAGAACCACATTACGAATACTAATAAGTCTGTTAACATATCAAAACTACCAGTTAACATCATTAAGAACGCTATTACTAGAAGTAATAATCCCGCATTCACTGGCACCGCACCTTTATTTAACTTCGTCCATACGTTTTTAAATGGAATCTGTTCACTTTTCGCCATTGCATAAGGTACACGAATCCCAGCCATTGAGAATCCGTTAATCGCTCCATATACACTAATTAGTATACCAATCGTAATAATTTTACCACCAATACCGCCAAATAGCTTAGCTGCTACTTCGCTGGCTACAGTTTGATTACCTGCAACATGATCTAATGGTAAAGTCATAAGATAAGCTACATTTATAAGTACATATACAACCATAACAACCGCAAGCCCTAGGAAAATTGCTCTTGGTAAATCTCTTTTAGGATTTTTCATTTCTCCTGCCATACTTCCTACGTTAGTCCAACCTTCATAAGCAAACATCGCAGCAAGTAAAGCTCCACCTAATCCACTAGCGAATGAAATATCTTTCCCCGCTTCTATAGGGAATAATTGCAACGGTTGTGAGTTAGTTTGAAATAATCCAAATCCAATAATTACTATTAATGGTATCAGTTTACAAATAGTAGCTACCGTCTGAATCATCCCTCCAATTTTTCCACCTAAAAAGTTTAGAAACATTAATGACGCTGCCGCTGCAAAAGCTATAGGAAGATGCCATGTCTTATCTAAATTTAATAAATTTAAAACTTGTGTAGAGAATATAACCGCAAGTGCTGCAATCATTGCAGGGAAATAAATTACCGACTGCGCCCATCCTAATAAGAATGCTGCAGTTTTCCCATAAGTTCTCTCTATCCAAACGACCATTCCTCCAACTTCAGGAATAGATGCCGCAAGTTCGGCAACCGTAAGTCCAGCACAAATAGTAATAACACCGGCAAGTACCCAAGCAAGTAACCCTAAACTCATCGTCCCTGTAGTCTTATAAATTACAGCTGCTTTAAAAAACACTCCTGCTCCTATTACCGAGCCTATTACAGTCATAAAAGCCGGCATAAAACCAATTGTTCTTTTTAATTCATTCATTAGATATCCTCCTTATTTCACATAATTATTTATACCTAAATTATAACCTTTAATACACCAAAACCAAAAAGAAAAGACTCAAAATTTGAATTTTTTTAAGTCTTTTCTCTAGTATATTCTCCTATTTCCCAAATAACAATTTGAAGAAGTTTAATTTTTGACCGTATCTTAACGTCGCTAATCTGTATACTCTAACACTCGCAAGTGCCACAAGTAATGTAGTTACAGCTAATATACCATAAGATAATCCTAATTCTTGCATAGATACGTTGCTTATAGCATAACGTGTAAACATTACAAAATATGATGTAAATGGAACATATGATAAAATCTCTGCAAGTTTAGTATCTCCAGTTGAACCCATAATATAGTAGTTTACGAAGAATGCACCCATAAACGTCAACATCGGTAAAGTTATCGCTCCGTTAACATCCTCAATCTTACTAACTAATGAAGCAAATGCCGCGTACATAAACATAAACATTACAAATCCAGTTAGCGCAAATGCTAATCCTACACCAAGAACTTTTAAATCTACATTTTCTATAATGTGTTTGATATTATCACTATATCTAGAACCATTGATTTTTAGACCTGCGAATAATCCTCCAACAATTAAGCCCATTTGAATAAGTACCGCAACCGATAAAGCTAATACTTTCCCTAAAATTAATGTTCTAGGATTTACAGTGACTACTAATAATTCCATAGCTCTATTACTTTTCTCCTTAACTACATTTGTCGCAACTACACTACCGAATTGGACTACTGTCATATAAACGATGAATGTAAGAACATAAACTACTACAACATTTACTACTTGAGTTTGAGCATCAGAATCTCCACTTACATTTACAGGTACAGGTTGAGGTAAATGTGATTTCACGTTAGTTACCTTATCATAATCTAAACCATTTTGTTTATAGACTAATTTTTCTACATTTTTTCCAAAAGCTTCTTTAAATTCACTACTATCTTTACTAAAGATAGATTGTCTAGATAAATACTCATAACTATCTTTAGTTATGACGATACCTTCATCTAATTTTTTAGCTTTAATATCTTTTTCTAAAGCATCTTTACTATCGTATTTTTTAGCTTCTTTTAGATCGTCTAATTTAATATTTACATCCTTTACAACATATGCACTACGAGAAAAATTATCGTTACTCTCACCTTTAAAAATGTTACTATTAGCAATCGATGGCACGAATGTTATCCCTATAGCTATAATAAAATACAATGCCATAATAACTTTTGTTGCTTTTTTCGCAAAAAATTGTTTAAATTCAAAATTAAATACTGTACTAAAATTTTTCATAATTACTTACCTACCTGTTCTTTGAAAATATCTTCTAGCGTTGGTTTATAAAGTTTAAATTCTTCTATATTAAAGCTGCTTCCTGCAAGTTTTGCTAATAGTTCTTTTTTAGCTCCCTCTTCTTTGAAATCAAGAAGCACTCCCTCTGGAACCAATGAATACTCAATACCTAATGGTATAGACTTAAGATTAGCAAGCAGTTCCTCTTTCTCAAAACCACTAACACTCAAGATCATTTTTCCATGTCCTAGTTGTTTTTTAATATAATCTAGGTTCCCACTTAGGGTAATTTTACCTTTTTCTAGTATATTAATATCCTCACAGAATGTTTCCACAACCGGCATTTGATGAGATGAGAAAATAACAAGTTTATCTTTTTTGATAAAATCTGTAATTATTTCTTTTAGTTTTGATACGTTCACCGGGTCAAGTCCACTGAATGGTTCGTCAAAAACAAGAATATCTGGATCATTCATAACACTTTGGATAATTTGAATTTTTTGGGCATTACCTTTAGATAATGTTTTTAATGCTTGTTTATTATCCTCTAGTTCGAAGTACTCTAACCATTTTTTCGCTTCTGTTTGTGCGGCTTTCTTCTTCATACCTTTTAGCATTCCGAAGTACGTAAGCTGATCTACTAGTCCAACACCATCGTACATTCCGCGTTCTTCTGGTAGATATCCAATTTTTACCTTACTGTGATCTAAAGGTTTTCCATCTAGTAAAATCTCCCCTTTATCAGGCTTGAATATGTCTAACAGAATTCTAAAACTCGTAGTTTTACCACTACCATTTCGTCCTAAATATCCATTAGCCACTCCACTTTTCGCTGTGAAGTTAACACCTTTAAGAACCTTCTTATTTCCAAAACTTTTCTCTACATTTTTAAATTCTAAAATCATAGCCCTTACCTCATTTCCTAACTTAATTAAAAGTTAAATCCCTTTTTTATTCATCATTATTTTTTATTTCTTTTGTTAACTTGAAATACTTCGGTAAAAACATTCCAAGTCCACTTATACAGTAACCAAATATACCACCTATTAATCCACCTAGTAACATAGCTAACACATCAGGTATTCCGCTATTAATTACCCATTTAATATTAGTAAAATACAATACCGCTATTAGACTTATTAAAATAAACAAAACTACAAATCTTAACAATCTATATTTAACAATTTCTAATTCCGTCTCGGTATCAGTATATATTGGATACGAACTCGAAGTCCCTTCAGCTAGCCTAAACAAATTATAAATTTGAAACTTATGAAGCTTCCAGCCGCTTACTTTATAATACTCTTCTATCTCAGGTGTAAAGTTTTTATCAAAGATAAACTTATATTGCTTATCGCTAGTCTCTGAGACTTTCTTCATTCTAATTACCACTATAGCCTCTTTATCGTATTCATATCCCTCAGCAGCAAGGCTATTCATTTTATCCGCTACTTTATCATAGCTTATAAATACCGGAACATATTTATACTTCATAAATTCAATCCTTTCTTCTCTTTAAAAATAAATATTTTATAAAGAACGCTATATTTACAGCACCTAGTCCTAGACCAAATCCAAAAAACATTCCTAAAATAAAATCTATTACTTCAGATGCCATTAAAAATTCATTTATTATGTGCGCCACCAAAGCTATAAGAATGCATCCTAACATGATTTTCGCATTAAATCTTATTCTATATAGCCACATGTATTCTTCACTCAAATTATCTGTATATAATGTAGTTGCCGTAGGTTCACCACGTAGTATCTGCCAAAAAATACCATTTCTAACTACTTCCCAACCGTTAAATCTGTAAAAATCTTGGCGTTCTGCATCGAACTTTTTATCATATACCAATTCGTATTTATAATCGGTTATTTCTCCTTTTTCTAATAAAATTAAGAACCCCAGAAATTTTTTAAAATGCCAGCCTTTTGCACTATATCTTTCTAACTTTCTCATGAGTCTTTTATTTGTTAAAGCAAAGGTATGTATCACCTTATATCTACTCATTACTTCCACCACCTATAAACTTCTTAGCTACATCGAGTAAAAACTGTCGAAGTTTTAAATTTTTCTCCAAAACTTCCATACCCTTTGAAGTAATATGATATTCTTTTTTTGAATTATCTATTTCTTTATCTTCGATCCAGCCTACAGAAACCATTTTCCCTAAAGTTGTGTACATTGTCGCAGGTCCGATAATAATATTATTATCAGTAATTTCTGCCACCTTTTGCATTATTAAATAACCATGAATGGGTTCTGTTAAAACTAGAAGTGTAAAAAATATACTATCCGTTAATTCGCCCGTCTCATAAGGGCTTAACTTTGCCATTTTATCCCTCCTAACTTAATTAGAGATATTTACCATCTATATCCATTATTGATATATCTATCTTCGATATAATTATATATCCATCATTGATATAAGTCAATAGATTTTTTATTTTTTTTATAAAAAATATTAGACAAAGTTATCATCCTCACTTTATAACCTATATTATTTATTACAGATATTTTAAAAATAAGCTTATAATATAGTAATATAAGTTATAATATGATAGAATATCTCTATAAAATTAAATTTTTAAAAGTAGATTTTTTATGATTAATTAATCTATTTACATTAATGTTAAGGAGAGAAACATGACAAAATCACTAAAAAAATATCTATTGCTTATTGCAACGGTTATTCTTTCAGTTACTCTTGCTGCATGTAGCATGGGGGCTTCTACAGAACAAATCGTTAATAAATCAGTAGAATCATCTAAAAACATAAAAAGTACAGATTTCGTAGCGACTAACAGTTCTGAAATTTTAGTTGGTGAGCAAACTCAAACAGTTGAAAATACTGTATCAGGATCATTAATCATCGATCCTCTAGCAATTAAAGCTACTACTGATGTAAAAGCTCAAGGTCAAAGCCAAACACTAGAATTATACATTAAAGATGGAACTGCTTATGCAAAATCAACAGGACAAGATGAGTGGGTTAAAAGCTCAAGCAGCAGCATTACTGCTCAATTCGAAAACCTTAAAAAAATCGCAAACTCAGAACAAATCTTAGAATTCTACAAAAAAATTGCTAAAGATTTCAAGAAAACTGAAGAAAATGGAAACTACGTTCTAACATACACAGGAAGTGGAGACCAATTTAAAGACCTTATGGTTGCTGTTGCTAATACATCTTCTGGAAATGAAGTAAATGCTAGTGCATTCAACAACGTTGATTTCAAAAACGTTACAATCAAACTTGTTGTTACTAAAGATTACACACCTTTAACTAACGAAGTAAACATGGAGCTTGCTACTAAAAACACATCAACTCCAACAACAATGAAAATCAAACAAAACATTCAATACTCTAACGTAAACAACGTTAAAGAAATCAAACTACCTGATGAAGTGAAAAACGCTAAAGAGGTAGCTGCTGATACTCAAAAATCAGAATAATAATATCGCCTACTTACTCAAATAGTAAGTAGGTTTTTTATTAATCAATTTTATATTTTTTCAATTTAAAAATTAAGGTTAAATTTTCAAATACTTTATTTGAATATCTGCGTTTATGTAAATATATCCTTTCAGTTTACAATGCTCTTTTCATCTAGTATAATAATATGTACGATTAAAATATCAGGAGGTAATTTCAATTTATAATTATAGCGCCCGAACTAAGTTCTAAAGGTTAAATTGAATTTAGTTGACGAGGAAAAAAGTTATCGAAAATTCGGCGGATGCTTTTTCGGAACCAGAGAGTTTCGTTAGATAATGTACAATGGGGTGCACTTTACTATTTCTAGGAACGAAGGAACGAAGAGACGACGAAATAGTTAGGTGCAGCGTATGCAACAGCAACTTAGTTTTTAAGGAAGAATGACGACAAAAACTTTAGTTGCCACTGCTGGGGTGTACCTTTGTATCTTTAGGAACACAGTGACGACGAAATATTTACAGTGGCTACTAGCAAAATATTTCATCATTTCATTCCTTATATTTTGAGTAGCTGTTGTCTAAGTTACTCGATAAGGTTTCTTATCATCTTTTTGATTCAAGAAACCTAACGATTAACTCATAGCTATAGCGTATGCAACAGCAACTTGATATCTTTAGGAACAATGGTGAACACCCACCCTTCAAAATCATTATCCCCTCTCTATAGGCTCATTATGTCTTCTTTTAATGTTTACATAAACTTAATGAAGTATAATATATTTGAGCATAGGTATAAAACTTTATAGTACTTTCTATAAAAAATAAATTAAATAAAAAAGCGAGGAATTTTTAATATGTGTGGAATTGTAGGATTTGTTGGAGAAGCAAATGGAGTTAAATTTTTAATCGATGGACTTAGCAGCCTTGAGTATCGTGGATACGACTCAGCTGGTATTGCTGGTGTTGTTAACGGAGAGGCTAGCGTTACTAAGTCTGTAGGTCGTATTAAAAACTTAGAAGCCCTAATCCCTGAAGGACTTCACCTAGAATTAGGTATTGGTCATACACGTTGGGCTACTCACGGTGGAGTTAACACAACTAACTCTCACCCTCACCAAAGCTTCAACAAGCGTTTTATTTTAGTTCACAATGGAGTTATCGAAAACTTCCAAGAACTTAAAGAAAGATTTTTCAAAGGTGTAGAACTTGTTTCTGAAACTGATACTGAAGTTATCGTTCAATTGGTACAAGTTTATAGCGATCGTGGTCTTAATACTAAAGAAGCTTTCAAAAAAGCTGTATCTAAACTTCAAGGTTCTTATGCACTTTGTTTAATCGATACAGAAGATAAAGACACGTTATATGTAGCAAAAAATAAAAGTCCACTTCTTATCGGACTAGGAGAAGAAAATAAAAACTATGTTGGTAGTGATGCTTTAGCAATGATCAAGTACACTAACAACTTCTTAGAAATCAACGATGGTGAGTTTGTTATCGTGAAAAAAGATAGCGTAACTATCGAAGATAAAGAAGGTAATGTTGTAGAGCGTGAAAGTTTCTCAACTAACTTAAATGCTGGAGAAATCGATAAAGGTATCCACGAACATTACATGATTAAAGAAATTCATGAGCAAGTAGGAGCTATGCGTAATATCATCTCTCACTACTTCGATGGACATGATGTAAATATTGATAGCGAAATTATTAACAACGTAAAAGATGCTGATAGATTATACATTATCGGATGTGGTACAAGTTACAACGCTGGTCTAGTAGGAAGAAACTATTTTGAAAAATGGGCTGGTATTCCTACAGAGGTACACTTAGCATCAGAATTTGCTTACAACGTACCATTATTATCTAAAAAACCAATGTTTATCTTCCTTTCTCAATCAGGAGAAACAGCTGATCTTCGTGCTGTACTTACAAAATTACGCAGCGTAAATGCAGATTATAAGTTCTTAGTACTTACTAACGTTGATGCTTCAACTCTATCTCGTGAATGTGACTATACATTATTACTTCACGCAGGTGTTGAAATCGCAGTTGCATCTACTAAAGCCTATACTGCTCAAATCGCAACACTAAGCATACTTGCTTATGAAGTAGCTAAACAACTTTCTAAACAACCTAAATTTGATATCGAGCAAGAGTTATCAGTAATTACTTCAGCAATCGAATCAATCTTAGATGATACAAAAACTATCAAAGATTTAGCTAAAAACTTATTTACAGAACGCAATGCATTCTATATTGGACGTGGAATCGACTACTATAGTGCATGTGAAGCAGCTCTAAAACTTAAAGAAGTTTCTTACATTCAAACAGAAGGATTTGCCGGAGGAGAATTAAAACACGGTACAATCGCTCTTATTGAAGAAAGAACACCTGTTGTAGCTCTTATCACAAGCGCTAAACTAGACTTAAATACACGTAGTAACGTAAGTGAAGTAGCTAGCCGCGGTGCTAATACTCTAGTTATTACATTAGAAAAATTAGCGCGTAAAGGTGACTATGCAATCCCTAACGTAAACGAAGATCTTGCTCCAATCGCAAGTATCGTAGTTACACAACTATTTGCATACTACGCAGCTTACACTAAAGGACTAGATGTGGATAAACCACGTAACTTGGCTAAATCAGTAACAGTAGAATAATAAATAATATTATAATTGATGGGGAGTGGCTCGATTAAACAGAGTCACTCCCCATCTTTTTTTAAAAGTTAAACCTTTTCACTTTACAACTTAGCGGGTTCAGTTTATAATATACGTATAAATAATAAATTTAATTATCTTCGGGGCAGGGTGAAATTCCCGACCGGCGGTCAAAGTCCGCGAGCGCAAGCAGATTTGGTGAAATTCCAAAACCGACAGTACAGTCTGGATGATAGAAGATATAGAATAAATAAACTTACACATACAGTATATTACGTATGTATATTTGCTGTACTTCGTTTAAGTGTAACGCTTATTTTTCATACCTTTCAGTCCCGCTTTAAAATTTTTAAAGTGGTGTTTTTTATATCTAACGTAGATTTAGAATACACCTTTTTAAGAATAGTATTGCGGCTATTTTATTGCCTATGAAGATAGGAAAGAGGTTTTAAATGTATAAAAAAAATGTTCACTCACTAGTTTTGAGTGGTATGCTTGCAGTTATTGCTCTACTTCTATCTTTTTTTAGTTTTGCTGTGCCATTCTTGCCACCATTTCTAAAATTTGATTTTACGTTCATCCCGCTATTCATGGCGTTATTATTATTAGGATATAAAGATGCACTTCTAGTGTCATTCTTAAAAAACTTCCTACACTTCGCTTTGTTATCACATGAACCAATCGGATCAATTGCTAATATAGTAGTAGAATTTACTTTCATTAGTATTATCATATTCTTCTACAAAAAGGGTACTGCTAAGACTATTATTGGTGGAATCTTAGGAACACTAGCAATAACAGTATTCATGACACTACTTAACTACTTCGTATTACTTCCAGCGTATGGATATATTATGAATCTAGCAGACATAGTGACTAACGTAAAAACAATCGTAACGGCTGGTATTATACCATTCAACCTAATTAAAGGTGCTTTAGTAACATTCTTGTTCTTCGTTACTAAGAGTGTTTATAAATCAATACCAACTAGTATTCGTAGCCGTTTTGCATAATAATATTAGATATTAATTAATTTAACCATGAAAAATCCTCCATTACATCACCTTACTGTAATGGAGGATTCCTTTTTTTATAAATTTCCCAGGAAATATTTAGCATACTTATCCTAATAAATCCAAGTTAAAAGGGCAGAAAATTAAAAAAATCATTTTCTCCCCCTCTTAAGTGTTACTTATTCAACAATTCATCCAATTTATCTGAATGCGATACTTCTTCTACATTTGTATCTTTTTCATTAAGAACAGTATCGATATTTAGCTTCTCATCATTATTCACTATTAGACGTGCGTAAATTTTCTCTCCGACATTTCTAATACTCTCATAATCAATCTTGTAATCTCTAATTTTCGCTTTTGCTGTGAAAGCAAGTTTATCTTTTTCTAAAATTATTTTTTCATAAAAACCTCGTGCATCGGCAGTCTTAACGACTCTAACAATCTCCTTATATTTAGGATTATTTTTCATATAAATAACGCCGCCAATCGCCGCAATAAAAGTTATCGCTCCGAATATTTTTTTTCTCATTTAACTCTTCCTCCTTTTTCTTCAACCAACTTGGAGATTCTCAAACTCCCTTATTAGTAAACTTTTTAGTTAACTTTTATATTATAACTTTTTAGCTATTTTTTCAATAGTTTTTTTCAATTCTATTTTAATATTATAGTAATATCATATTTTTGACACAGTTATTATAAAATAAAACATCGATTTAAACCTTAATTTATAGGAAATGTATTCGTAATCTATAATATTTTTCTGTAATAGAATAATTATTAGTGTGTTTTAGTACAAAAAGTGTTATAATATAGTTGATTACACTAATTTGAGAGGTTATAAAATGAATAAAGCTGTTTTAGTAATGACATATGGAACACCTGAAGAATACACATTCGAAGGTATAGCGAAATTTTTCACAAATATTAGAAGAGGAGTGCGTCCTAACGACGAAGAAATCAATCTACTTTTAAAAAATTATCTTCGCATTGATGGCTCTCCCCTACAAGAGATAACACTTAAAGAAGTTGAACTTTTAAGGGAATCTGTAAAAGATGAATATAAAGTATATTTTGCCAACAAATTTTCTTCACCTTATATCCCTGATATAATTTCAACAATGGAAAATGATGGTATAGAGGAATGCATTTGTTTGATTCTTGAACCACATTATTCATTCTACTCTATTATGGGTTACGAGAGATTTATTAAGAGTGAAAAAATAAAATTCAATATAATAAAATCTTGGTACAAAGAAGAGAAGTTAATTGAATTCTGGGCAGACGAAATTAAAAAAATTATTACTGAAGAAATAAAAGAAGATAGCTACAAAGTAGTTTTCTCTGCACACAGCGTACCTGAAATAGCATTAAAATATAATGATCCATACGTAGATCAAATCTTTGATATGACAAGACTTATAGCGGAAAAAATAGGTCTTAAAAAAGAAAACTATACAAATACTTGGCAAAGTGAAAGTGATATCGGGATGCCATGGATTAAGCCTGATGTTCTTGAGTATTTAAGAGCACAAAAAGAGCATCCTAAGCATTATATATTTGTTCCACTTAGCTTTATAAGCGAGCATATCGAAGTTCTTTTTGATAACGATGTTGAATGTCAAGAACTTTGTGAGGAGTTTGGAGTAACTTATCATAGGCCACCTATGCCAAACTACGATTCTCGTTTAATCGATGCACTTGTGTCAACGATTGAAGCTAACAAAAACAATCCTTTTATTTCACACAATCCAGAGAAAACAACATTTAATGAAATGGATAAACCAAAAGGCGAAATGCCAGACTTTGTTAAAGCAATGCTGGCTAATAAAAAAGATGGTGAAAAACCTGAAATGCCAGACTTCGTTAAGAAAATGTTGGCTAATAAAAAAGATGGAGAAAAGCCTGAAATGCCAGACTTTGTTAAAAAGATGCTAGCTAATAAAGGAAATGAAGGAAATACTAAAACATCAAATTCAATTAGAAAATCATTAGCTAAGAAAAAAGATAAAGTTGTATTAAAAATACTCAAATCAATCTCAACTATCCTTAATAAAAAATAAAAATCAATAAGTAATAGACTCTAATGTATTATTCATTAGAGTCTTAATTTTTACATAAAAAATATAAAAAATTACTTTGATATTTAAAAACGATTTTAATTAATAAACTTATTAATTTTTTATCATAAAAACTATAATATACCGCATAATTTTTAGTTTACATATTAAAAACAAGGTCAATCAACATTATTGCAATTTTTAAAATTAATAAATTTTATTGTATATTTTGTTTATATATGTAATTTTTTATGTTATAATAAAAGTGAAAGTTAAAGGAGGGCTGACTTTATGAAAAAAAATAAAATTACACTAGCTTTATCTAGCATATTGCTTTCAGTTTCCTTAGTAGGTTGTAGTAGCGGAGACGGACTTAATCGTTCTGCAAAAGACGGAAAAGAAAACGAAGTAGAAAAGGCAGCTATAAAACTAGTTAAAGCAACAAAAACAGGGGATTACAATCTGATCAGCGCAGATGAATTGAAAAAATCTATAGATAATAAAGAGGATATGATTCTAGTTGATACAATTCCAGCGGATCGATTTGAAAAAACAAAAATTAAAGGTGCTGTTAATGCTGGTCTTCCAAAAGAAATGAAGGATTTAAAACCAGAAGAAAAAGAAGCATTTTTAAAAACTCTAGGAGACAATAAAGACAAAAAAATAGTTATATACTGTGGTTTTGTAGCTTGTGAAAGAAGCCATGTTGGAGCAGTCTTAGCAAAAGAAGCCGGATATAAAAATGTCTATAGATTCCCGGGCGGAATTGCCGCATGGTTAGATGCAGGAAATAGCATCGATAAATAACATTAAAAACTTTGCACTTGTGGATAATTGTGAGGATTTACCGCGCACTTGCAATATAATTTAATATTTGTAGGTGATTATGAGGATTTACCGTACAAATACCTTAATTAGATAAATTTTTAGAAAAGTTATTTTGTAAGAGAACTTCTTCTAGTTCTGCAAACATGATCAAACATTCCTGATTTTTATCCAAATAACAATTTCGCCCAAAATAAAGAGGCAGCTGAACTTAGCGGCCTCTTTATTTTTTTCTTCCAAATTTGAATATATCCTTCTTAAATAAAGGTACATTATCAAAATACTCACCTTTATATAGCGGATGACACTTTAATAACCTCTTAACAGTTAAATATGTACCTAAGAAAAAACCAAATCTCTTATAACTTTCCAAAGCATAACTTGAACATGTAGGAGAAAATCTACACGTCGGTCTTGTATAACGTGATATATATCGTCTATACAAATTTATTAAAAATATGCATAATCTTGCCATAGATTCTACCCCTTTCGCTCTTTATTTTATCAACTAATAAAGTTTATTTCAAATTTTTAAATCAAAATAATACATCCATCCTATGTGATATCGATTATCATTTATATTTCTTCTCCTCAGGAAACATTGCTAAATCAGCATTCTTTTTAGAGAATAATTCTCAATAACTTTTATAAGCTTATTAACTTTACATAAGAAATTCATGGTGCTATAATTTAAGCATAAATTCAAAAATAAAGGAGAGATATTATTATGACACGTACAACAGAATTAAACAAACTTGTTGCTAACTTAACAGTATTATACACAAAATTACACAGCTTCCACTGGTATGTAAAAGGACGCAGCTTCTACACACTACACGAAGTATTTGAAAACTACTATAACCACACAACTGAATCTTTAGATGAGGTTGCTGAAAGATTATTAGCAATTGGAGGCCGCCCAGTTTCTACACTTAAAGGTGCTTTAGAAATCGCAACTATCAAAGAAGCAACAGAACAAGAAACAACTTCTGAAATGGTTGCAGCTGTATTCCACGACTTCGAATTATTAATCAATGATTTAACTCACCTTATGGGTGTAGCTGAAGACGAAGGAGATCAAGGTACTTCTGACTTAGCATTAGGATTAAAAACTCAATTAGAAAAAAATGTTTGGATGCTAAAAGCTTACTTAGCTGATTAATACACAAAAAACTATTCGTTGCACTTATCACAACGAATAGTTTTTTCTTTATTTTTAAATACCTATCTATGAATTATGTCCTTTTCTGTTCAGTACATTTAGGTTTATTGCATCTACATAGTAGTTGCTAACTTGCCCATCTTTATCGCTTATTTCTACATTCCAAGTCGGTATCAATACTTGATTTTCCGTTTGTGAAATATAAGTATAATACCCTAAAGTAGTACGAACACGACAGTTTTTAGGAATTAAGTCTTCGTGATACAGTCTATTTATCGCTTGACTAGATGGTACTAACGTTTCATTCTTATCTTTTCTTATATTTGAAACACTCGTCAGAGTAAAGTTCTTAATATCTCCATTACTCTCGACACTAAAGACTATTCTCGCATTTTTATTAGAAAACACCCTAAAACTATCTATTTGTTGTTCAAAAATAACTTCATTTTTTGACGCATTATAACTAGAAAAAATATAATTTGCACTAAGCTTCATCTTTTCTAGCAAGAATGATTCTAATTCCGCTCTATAGTTGCCCTTATTTACATTTGTAATAGCATTTTCAGAACTGACTTTTAACATAGATGTTTTATCTACATTTTCAACTTCATACTTTAGACCATTCTCTTCTTTTCTAACTTCTTTCAAATCTGAGATCGTTACATTGACATAACCAAGATTATCACGTTTTGTGGCATTATCCTCTACAGTTATATTGTCATTTTTCATAGCACGCTCGATTATTTCTTTTTCTTGAACTATTTCTGTTTTGTTTTTCTGAACAGTGTATACATAAAATGTTAACAAGACAGCATTAAGTGCAACGAATAGGTAAATAAACAATGTCTTCATCTTACCCCAGTTCATAGTCTCTCTCCCTTGTCTATCATTTCTTTTAATTTTTTAAAACTCATATATCTATCATTATATTTTACATACCACGCTGGCACATAACTAAAGCTGTTTCTATCTTTATTATAAACTTTATCATATCCTAAAACTATATCACTTACCTCTTTAAGGTTGACTCTTTCATAAAGATAATTAATCACATATTCAGTCTTTTCAACAGAATATAGTTCCGCTTCTTTCGATGAAAGATAAGTTTTCGTAAGTTTTTTCGGTGATGTCAGCTTATATATTCCACTACTATTATCCTCAGAAATAATATCAGCAAAACCATCTTTACTAAAGGCTATAGACTCCTTATGAGCTTCTTGGAAAATAGTAATCCCCTCTAAAGCAGTAGTAAGCTGATAATTCATATCCCCTACATAACCTAACTCTAAAAAGCTCATAGTATTGTTTATAGCTACGGTAGCTCCAACTTCTTTTCCACCTTCATTGGATGGATTTGTATATAATAATCTATTATTTATAGATCTTAAAATTCCATAACCATCGGTCACTTCATCTTCATTACTTATTCTAAGATTATCTTTTTTCTCAAAAATATCCTTAGCCAATTTATTTAAGTTTACATCTTCAGCACTATATTCATCTATAACATTGTCTTCATCAGATTCTTTTAAATAGATAAACCTATTATTCAAACTATACTTAGCATAGGTCTGTTTCTTCTCGTTAAACATAGTGTTTACTTTACCATAGATTTCTTCTTTTAAAGTAATCTGTAGATAGTTTTTATCATCTTTTTTATACAGATAAATCATATTTGGTCTATCTTTTAGTAAAACTATCGTATCAAATTCTAAACTTATATTAGAATTTTCTTCAGAGAAGAACAACGGTTTTACTAAAGCAGAATCCAGGGTCACTTGATAGTTTATCAGTATTTTTTCAACATTATTCGACGTAATATCCTCGATGTTTCTATTCCTAACTCTAGATTCTGTACTCTCACTATCTGAGATTACCGATAGCAAATCTTTCAAAACTTTTTTGTCTTTAATAGCATCGACACTAGCTACCTTCGTTATAGAATTCTGAACTATCGCTTCCTCTCTTGACCCTTCATAGTTTTTTACAACACTGTCCGGAATCAAGAAATTCAAAAGACTATTTTTATTTGACTCTACTGATTTTTGAGTAGTTCTCTTAGTAAAAATCTCATAATCTGGCTGATAAGTAATAATAAGATAAGATAGAGTTAAACTCATTAGAACAAGTATTCCTAATACGACTGATTTAACAGTTTCTTTCCTTTTACTTCTCATATTATTTACCTCTATAACCATTCATCATCAATTTGTTCACAAGGTAGTGTTACAAATATTATACTTCCGTACCCTTCTCTACTTTGCGCCCAAATACGGCCTTTATGGGCCTCTACAATAGTCTTAGCTAACGCTAATCCTAAACCTGTTCCTCCCATACTTCTCTGTCTACTCTTATCAACTCTATAGAACCTATTAAAGATTTTATCTATGTGGACTAATGGAATTCCTACACCTTCATCTTTAATAGAAATACTCACCCTATTATGGTGATAATTTTGTCTAACCCTTACTGTTATATTCTTACCATTTGGAGAATATTTTATCGCATTATTAACAATATTATCAAACACTTGTGTAAGTTTATCCTGGTCACCTTCTACGAATATCGGACTCTTAGGAATATGTTTTATGAAGTTTTTCTCAGGGTGCGTTAGGGCGAACCTATCGGTAATCTGTTCAAGCATTTTATTTATATCAATAAACTCTTTTTCATAATGCTCTTCTTTGATATCCATCTTACCAAGTTGCATCAACTCATTTACCATTCTTATCATACGAGTAGTTTCTTTATGAATAGTATCGATAAACTGCGGAGCAAGTTCCTTATCTTCAAGCACCCCCTCTTCTAGCGCTTCGATATAACTGTTCATCGTCGTTAAAGGTGTACGAAGTTCGTGAGATACAGTCGATACGAATTCACGACGTTCTTTTTCTTGACGTTCTTGATCTGTTACGTCATAAAGCACAATAATATATCCCTCTAGCTCCGTTGACATCTGAGTTAAATCTTCTTTATCTTCTTTTTCTATCTTAGAAATCTCAGCACGCAGTAGCAATTCTTCATCGCTTCTTGAAGCATTTACCAGAAGACTGTCTTCCGCTTCTAATATTTCCTCTATACTCTCATATTCAGTAATATTAAGAATTTTCAGCACATCTTTTCCGATGAAAATTTCATCATTACGACCACCTAACATATCCTCAGCACTTGTATTTATAAGGATTATTCTACCGTTATTATCCGTTGTAATAATCCCATCCATCATACTTTCAATAATCGTCGCAAGCTTCCTACGTTCAGTCTCAGTTACAGCTTGTTCTTCTTCGATTCTCTTAGAAATTTGGTTAAACACTTTTGCCAAATCTCCGATTTCATCATCTGTATCTATTCCAACTACCGTACCGTAGTTTCCTAAAGCCATCTTCTTAACCTGAGAACTCATCTTCTCTATAGAACTCGTCACCGTTTTTGATGCCACGAACCCTATAACTGTAGTAATTAATATCGATAGGATAGTTCCTACTATGAAGATTTTAGAAATACCATTTACCTCTTGATAAACACTTTCTATATCAGCCATAAGCGAGATTACACCAATAACCTCATTATCCTTTTTAACAGGACTCACATAGATCCACACACGCTTATTACTATCAGCATTATTTTGAATCTGTTTGGTACTCTCACCAGTCTTAATAACCTGACTTACAAGTGGATCAAACGACCTTTTCGCAAGATATTCATCATTTCCATTTTTCGAAGAAGTCGCTAAGATCTTCGAATCATTATCTATAACATTTACTAATAATAACTTTTGAATATTAAATTCACTAACTAGCTTAGCTATCCCACTTTTAGAATCTCTGTTACTCTTCGTAGAATCTTCCTGAGCGCCAGTATCATTAAGAACTTTCGAAGTATCTCCTCCGCCACCACTAGCTTTTTCTAATTCCTCACGAACATGGTAGTTTAAGATTTTTTCTTGTTCAATAATATTTTGTTCAAATGTATTTACATTACTGTTTCTTAATTGCGTTGTAAAAAACAATCCGATAAGTTGTAATGAAATTATGTTAACTAATACATAAACTATTACGAACTTAGTTCTGATTGATGAAAAGAATCTTTTCTTAAATCTCTTCCCGAAAAAAATCATTACTCTTCACCTATAAAGTAACCAACACCACGACGTGTCATTATATATTCAGGTTGCGATGAATCATCTTCTACTTTTTCACGTAATCTTCTTACAGTCACATCTACAGTCCTTACATCACCAAAGTAGTCATAACCCCACACTGTTTGCAGTAAGTTCTCACGTGTTAAAACCTGTCCACGGTGCTGCGCAAGGTAATAGAAAAGGTCAAATTCTCTACGTGTTAAGTCGATTTCTTCACCATTTTTCTTAATAACATAAGCTTCTGGATAAATAACGATATCCTTAATCACAAGATCTCCACCATTTTTCTCTTCAATAACTTCTTCTTGTTGCTTAGTAACACGACGTAAGTTTACCTTAACCCTAGCCATAAGCTCACGCGTTGAGAAAGGTTTAGTTACATAGTCATCCGCCCCAAACTCAAGCCCAAGAACTTTATCAATCTCACTATTTTTCGCTGTTAACATAATAATTGGAATATTTTTCTTAGCACGTACTTCTCTACACACTTCCATTCCATCTTTTTTAGGTAACATTAAATCTAATAAAATTAAATCTGGATTATCATTAAAAGCTAATTCTACCGCTTTTTCTCCATCATTAGCGACGATTACATCGTAACCTTCTTTTTTCAAATTAAACTCTAATATATTAGCAATCGGTTCTTCATCATCGACTACTAGTATTTTATATTCTGCCATTTTCTTCCTCCTTAGATTTATACTAAGTATTAAATAATATATATTCCTAATTATCTTTTTTATAAAACATTTTTTGGAGTATACTTTTTATTTTTTAACCTGCATCTTCTCATCGTTTTGAGTATATACATAGTTATCAATATTATATCATTTTTTTCTATGAAGTTACAACTTTAAGCAAGCGATTAACTCTCTATCAGTTATGCGAAAAACACAAAGTTTTATAACAACCTGTAACCCATGTTAAACAATTCCAATAATCTTACAATAAAAAACTCCTCATCTGACAAAAACGTCAGACAAGGAAGCTATTATAGTTCTACTTTTTTCTTCGCAATATTATTTAATATAGCCTTGATAAAAAACTCAAAATTAACATTATAAGGATTTTTATTCAAGTTATCTATCACAGTACGACTCACTAAAAGTGCATTCAGCTGATTCTCTAATTCCGTTATACGCTCTTCTGAAAAGTTGCTTAGAATACCTACTTCAGCTAAACTAAAATCTTTATATTCTAACGATAAAAGATCATCATCATTTTCTTTTTTCTCAAAAGAACTACCAAAAGATTTTTGGTATATGTCTAAGAAACTTTTTATGCCATGCATTCCTGCTTCTTTTACAATAATTTCATCACCTACATAGTAACCAATCGACAGTAGTTCAGAAATTCTTGTAAATATATCATATTCAGAAACGACTCTCTTCACATCTCCTGTAAAAGTTGCTTTTTTAATAGCTGTTTTCTTTACATTTCTAAGATATTTCTTCATACGCGCAGCATATAGTTCACCGTCTTTTTCCTTATCCATAAAGATATCTATACCACCAATTAAATATATTGGAGCTGCATTAAAAACGATACTTTGCTGTACATCATACTCAATAGCAACACGTTGTGCAATACTTCCTCCCAGTGAGTGACCTGTTAAAATAATATTATCACCATATTTTTTCTTCATGCGTGTATAAAATTTATAACACGGTGTCATATGTTCCGCTTGCCCCAAGCAAATACCTACTACATCAGCATACATATCCTTCTGTCTATCAAAATAAAAATTCGTTCCCGTATAAGATAAAATATAATTCCCTTCATTAGTATTTTCAAACAATGTCCCACTACTACCTGTTTTCGTATCATAAAAACTACTCACATAATTCAGCTCTTCTGGGAAACTCCCTACTGTTTTTTGTAGGTTAATATATTCTCTAATCATATTCTTGGGAATCTTTATCTTATCCATCGCTTCTACATGATATACTATAAACGATGCATAACTAGCTATTTCATATAATTTTTCCATTCGTATTTCCTATCCTCGCACAATATTCATTTCTCTTCATTATCAATTAGTATTTTATCATAAACCATGGATTATTTCCTATTTTTTAGTTAAAACCATACTCTAATAGGTTAATTTTTCAATTTTTTTAATTTTTATCTCTCTCGAACTTTATAATTGATTATTATTTTCAGTTATCAGTTTGAAATCAAATATTTTTTTGTTATAATAATTATATGGTTTTAATTAATACGAGATATAATCTTGTCAGATGACTTATTCTAATATCCTAAGTAGGAGGCTTATTTATGAAAATTTTACTTGCTTACTCAAGCAAAACAAAAAACACTAGAAAAGTAGCCGAAGCAATCTACGAACAGATAAAAACTTTAGGGGAAGTAGATTTACTCGACATAAAAAAACAACGAAAAAAACTTGAGAAAGAATATGATTTCTATATTCTAGGAGCTTGGACCGATAAGACAAATGCCAACAAAAACATGCAACGTTTTATCGATCAACAAGAAATACATAGTAAAGACGTTGCTCTATTTCTAACTTGTGGTGTTCCTCGTGAACATTATCACGCAGATGATTCAATTAATAATTATATCGCCTTTATGGAAGAAAGAAACAATAGAATTCACGAAACTTTCGTCTGCCAAGGCAAGGTTGATCCAAAGGTTATGATAGTTTTCAAGATTCTTACTTGGCGCGATCCTAACTTTATCCATAAAGTAACACCAGATCTTGCCGACATGGTTAAAGAATCAAAAAAACACCCAGATCCAAAAGATTTAAAAGATGCTCAAAATTGTTTTAGCAATCTTTTAAAACATAAAATATCACACGCATTAGCATAACTTAATATAAAAAAAGGTAGTTATCCATTTTTAAGGATTTCTACCTTTTTTTACGAAATAAATATAATATACTATTTTTAAAATTTTTTGAGCATTTTACCAATTGCATCTAACAAATAAATAGTGAACTAATTTTTTCCTTAATTAGGATAAGTTATATAAATACTTAATAAAATTATTTTAAGTAATATATATCTTTTTATAAGTTTAAACAATAATTAACTTTTCATCAAAATACCACTATTATCCTATATTAATCAACTATGATAAATTTTAAAAGTTATAATTTTTATCCCCATTATATATAATATACTTTAATATTAAAAATAAATAATTCACTATTACTTAAAAATATTTTGACTTTTAGTATATAAAGTTGTAGAATATCTTAAGTGATATATTATTATGTCATCTAAATTAACATAATGGAATTTCGACGACGAAATTTCTTTGGAGGAATTATGATAAAAAAAGAATTTAGTAGCCTTTTAAAGAGCAAAGGGTTAAAAGCTACCATGGCTACCGTTCTTCTAGTTCCTGTCCTATATTCAGGAACCTTCCTAAAATCCGTTTGGAATCCATACGACAACACCGGAAACATGAAAGTCGGAGTTGTCAACCTAGACCAAAAAGTAGATTTTAATGGAAAAACTCTAGAAGTCGGGAATTCGATGGTCGAAAAATTAAAAGATAACAAAAAAGTAAATTGGCAATTCGTCGATAAAGATACAGCCGATAAAGAATTACGAGAAGGAGACTACTACATGGTAGTTACAATACCACAAAACTTCTCTAAAAATGCTACATCTTTATCAAATGATAACCCAGAAAAAATGAACATCGACTTTACCACTAACTTTACAAAGAGTAAAAACGGTGAGAAAATCATGGAAACTGTAGCAAGCAACCTAACAAATACGGTTAAAGATCAAGTTGTAAAAACTTATACAGCTACTCTATACAGTAAGTTTTCTGAGATTGGTTCTTCACTTCAAAAAGCAGCCGATGCTTCAAACCAACTGAACAACGGACTTGGTCGCCTTAGCGAAGGAGGGCAGAAACTAGGAAGTGGGATCAACCAACTTGCTGATGGCTCTGGTCGCCTTTCTGCTGGACTTGGTCGTCTTAGTGAAGGAGGCGCGAAACTAAGTGGCGGTATCGATCAACTTACCGATGGTTCGGGTCGCCTTTCTGCCGGACTTGGTCGCCTTAGCGAAGGAGGCGCGAAACTGAGCGGTGGTATCAATCAACTATCTGAAGGATCATGGCGTCTGACTGCCGGACTTTATCGCCTTAGCGATGGTGGTTCTAAACTTGGTAATGGAATTAATGAACTTTCTAATGGTTCTAAACGTCTAACTGATGGACTTTCTCGCCTTAGCGATGGCGGTTCTAAACTTGGTAATGGAATTAATGAACTTTCTAATGGTTCTAAACGTCTAACTGATGGACTAACTCGTCTTAGTGAAGGTGGACAAAGACTTAATAATGGAGTTAACGAACTTTCTGATGGTTCTAAACGTCTAACTGATGGACTAACTCGTCTTAGTGAAGGTGGGCAAAGACTTAATAATGGAGTTAACGAACTTTCTAACGGTTCTAAACGTCTAACTGATGGGCTAACTCGTCTTAGTGAAGGTGGAGCTAAACTTGGTGATGGAGTATCTCAATTACAAAGTGGAGCCGGAAGATTATCAGATGGACTAAGCACATTAAACGATAAAAAAGATGCCTTAGTCTCTGGTGTAAATGAACTTACTGCAGGTTCTAATCAACTTACTATTGGTTTTAATACATTCAAAACTAAGAGTATTATGCTAACCGATGGAATAGATAAATTACATAAAGGAAGTAAAGAATTCCAAGCTGGACTTTTAAAATACACTAATGGTGTTCTTACACTTAACGAAAAATTACTAGCTAAAAAAGAAGATTTAGAAAAACTTAACGCCGGAAGTGCTACACTTAACAACGGCATCGACAGATTATCAGATGGAATTTCTCAAATCAACTCTAAGCTAGCATCTAAAAAAGATGATTTAAATAGATTAGCTGCTGGTGGTACTGAACTAGAAAACGGTGTTGCTAAACTTTCTGAAAGCACACCAAAATTAGTAGATGGTGCAGATAAAATCAATACTGGATTAAATGCATTAAATTCTAACTTACCTAGTGACAGTGACTTAGCTGCTAAAAAATCTAACCTAACATCTACGCTAGACAAACTAAAAGGATTAAAAATTACATATAGAACTAACTTTAATCCTCTATCTAGTGCCTTCGCAGATTTAGGTACTCAAATAGAAAGTCTTAAAGAAATTGTAAATCGTATAGATACGCAATCTACGACAACAACTACTACACCAGCTGCACCTACACCTGCTCCTACTACTAATTTCTCAGGGTTGGAGCAAACATTAGCATCAATGAACTTAAAACCAGAGCAAAAAGCTCAAATTCTTGCTGCTGCTAAAAGTGACGCAGCTGCAACACCAGCTGCAACAGCACCACAACCAACTACAACTGTTCAAAATAGTAGTAACAATAATAATAGTCAGGTAAAAGCAGAACTTACTTCTGCAATTAACAGCGCTGCATCAAAATACTCAAGTATGAAATACCGTGTAGGAAAATTAAACTACATTCAAACTCAACTTGATAAATTCGATGTAAACTCTCTTGCAGCTGATCTTGAAGGGTCAATTAACGGACTTTCTAGCATTAAATCAGCTGTTGGACAACTTGCTGCCGGAAGCGGTCAATTAAAAGCTGGATTAACTGTAATGAATGAAAAAACTCCTACCCTTATCGCAGGATTCAATCAATATAAAGGTGGAGTTGATGCAACTGTATCATCTCTAACATCAGGTGAGTTAGTAAACGGTCTTAACCAACTAGCAAGTGCAACTCCAAAATTAAAAGAAGGTGTTTCTTCTTACACTAATGGAGTCAACTCATTAACTACATCAATGACAACCGGGGAATTAGCACAGGGTGTTGGTACTCTAGCAAGCAAAGGAACTGAATTACAAGCAGGATTTGATAAACTAGGAGGCGGAATCAGCATAATGCACGAAAAACTTCCGGAATTAGCCAGTGGAATCGATGCTTTAGTCGACGGAAATGCAAGAATTAATACGGGACTTAACAAACTTCAGGCTAAACTTCCGGAACTAAGTATCGGTATTAAAGAACTTGATAACGGTGGTAAAAAATTATATCAAGGACTAACTGATATGAAAGCTAAAACTCCGGAACTACTTAACGGACTTTACAGCGCGAAAGAAGGATCTGAAAAACTTTCTAATGGACTTTCTGCTATGCAAGCTAAAGCTCCGGAGTTAATCAACGGAGTGAATGCCGCGAAAGAAGGATCTGAAAAACTTTCTAACGGATTAGCTGCTATGCAAGCTAAAGCTCCGGAGTTAATCAACGGAGTGAATGCTGCAAAAGAAGGATCTGAAAAACTTTCTAACGGACTAGCTGCTATGCAAGCCAAAGCTCCGGAATTAATAGGCGGAGTTAATACTGCGAAAGAAGGATCTGAAAAACTTTCTAATGGATTAGCTGCTATGCAAGCTAAAGCTCCGGAACTACTTAATGGACTTTACAGTGCTAAAGTCGGATCTGAAAAACTTTCTGGTGCTCTTACAATTATGCAAGCTAAAGTCCCAGAACTAATAGATGGAGTTAACACAGCTAAAGAAGGATCTGAAAAACTTTCTAATGGACTTTCTGCTATGCAAGCTAAAGCTCCGGAATTAATTAATGGAGTTAACAGCGCCAAAGATGGAGCTAACAAACTTCACGGCGGACTTTCTGCCATGCAGGGTAAAGCCCCAGAATTACTTAACGGACTTAATACTGCTAAAGATGGTTCTGAGAAACTTTACAGCGCTCTTACAATCATGCAAGCTAAAGCTCCTGAGTTAATCGCAGGATTAGATAAAGCCAGAGACGGTTCTGGTTTATTAGCAGATAAACTTTCTAGCGGTGCTGATAGAATCACTTCAGCTAAAACTGGAGACAAAAACGTAGACATGATGTCTAATCCAATTAAGACTAATATCAGCGACATCTCAGAAGAAACTAGCTACGGTAACGCAATGGCACCATTCTTCTTAGTATTCGGACTATTAATCGCTGCTGCAGCATTCAACATCCTGTTCCCAGCTCGTAAAGCAGAATACGGAGAATCAACAAACAGCTTATTCGGTACAAGACTAGTATCAATGACAACATTCGCTATCTTAGCAACAATAATAGAAGTAGTAGCGATGAGTTTATTCTTTGACTTTAAAGTTCAAAACTTCGGAATGTACTTCTTCGGATTAATACTTTCAGGCATCGTGTTTATGCTAATAACACACTTCTTATCATATACATTCGGAAAAGTCGGTAATGCAATTAGCATCGGATTTGTAGCTTTACAATTCGTTCTAACTACACCACTATTCCCTAAAGAAATGTTACCTTCTCTATACAGTGGTTTAATTCCTTTCACACCTGTATTCTACGGTGATACTGCTGTTAGACAAGCCGTTCTAGGTGGACTTACAAATGAAATTTACAACAGTGCAATATTAATCTTAGTTGTTTTAGGAATAATATTCTTAACTCTTACTTACATCTCTTACAACAAGAATAATAAAGCTGCTATAAATTTAGCAAAATAATACAAAAAAATTCTAAGTAACATCGATATTTGTTACTTAGAATTTTTTTATTTATAGAACCTCTTTAATGGATAAGCAGATTGCATACACTCACCTATCCGAGATTAATTCTATTATTTATAGATTGACTCTCTAAAATCATCTGTTGTACGTAGGTACGCATTATAAATTTTTTGTTTAAGTAGATGTACCCAACTTGCAGGAGCATGACTTGTCGTACGATCTATATTAGTTATATCTCTTGCTACTGCCGCATTAATTAGAGCTTGCATCTCTTGCGCCGATGAAATTGTTACTTCTTTTGTGCTACCAACTACTCCTAATTCGTATTGAATTGTTATTGGTTTTAATCTATCTTGCTTAGCTATACGCTCATTAAACATCGCTTTTCTAAAATCAGCCCATGTTGCATATTGGTTTCCGAATACTTTATTTAATACCATAGTATCCGTGATCAGACCAACATCTTTTTTAAACCAACTAGAGTATGTTTTCATACCATTTCTTAATGCTTCATCTCCATATTTGTTTGATACATACGGAATGAATCCATCTTGGTACCCTTTTTCAGCAAGAAGTTCATATGCTACTTTCTTAAATGTAACATCTCCTGGTGCTCCATTCGGATTACTTAGAGCTGAGTAGATAGGAGAGAACATGCTTACAGCATAGTATCCATTTCTTCCGTAACTTCCAGTATCCTTATATGCTCTACGTGATATTATATCATTATCTATTAACGATTCTAAAGAAGTCAGTCTCGCTACTTCTTCATCTGTTAATTGACGAATAGTATTTGTCGCGTGTGTGTCTTTATTGTACTTAGTATCTTTAACATAAGTATCTTCTAATTTTCTATACCATTTTTTCTTAACATCTTTCGATTTAGATAAAATAGCATTAGCCTCCATCGCATCTAATGTATATAAAACATCGTGCATTCCATGAACATACTCTTTTAGATCAGCTGCTGATTGGTATCTTGCCGTTGGATCATAAGTATGCAAGCGAGTTAATGAATCTTTCTCACCTTTGAATGCTGTATTAAGTATCACACCTTCTTCATCCAACCTATTTGCAGATTGAAGTAATCCATACGCATATAACTCCGCACCTAATCCTTCTCTACGACCATATCCTTCAAAATAAATGTCACCATCAGAGTTATGAGTCATCTCATGTGTGTATACTGACGTTCCATATCGATCTAATAACCTATCACTTACAAAGTACACTTCAGATCCATCTGCAAATGCTCCTGCTCCACTTCTTAAACTATACCACTTACCTGCTGGACCAAAGAAATTATATATCGCTTCAATATTTTTATCTGTCGCAGTTGCCCAATATCCTCTTCCTTCTGCATTGTTAAAGTAGAATCCATCTGTTACTGGTACTGAACGGAATAACTTATCTTTTGATTCTAGTGTCAATAGATTATACCAGATATCATAGTGATCTCTTTGCCACTCTGCTGATTGGTTAACTTTCCCGCGTACATATTGACGTAAAGCTTCTCCTGAAAGAAGTGTTCCATTTACTCGATCTTTATAACGCTCATAACTTCCGAATGCTAATGTCGATATATTAGAAATTGCATATACATTTTCTTCTGGTAATGTTAATAATGGTAGTAGCATGCCTTTATATCTCCACTTAGGCGATGATATTCTATCATATACACCTAGTGAATATTTACTACCTGGTGCTGCAGTTTCTTGTTTAGCGCGTACTTCAGCTATATTAGATTTTTCTTCTACTATGTACGCTCTAGTATTATCTTTAAACCACTCGTTATTTGTTTTATTCGGTAAGAACAATTTACGATATGCTTCTACGAAATCAAATACTGTGTCTTCTCCTTTTAACGGAGCAAGTAGACTTCCATATAATCCCGTATTATTTCCACCACGTAAGTTTTCTAATTCGCTATTTCCTATCGAAATAAGCGTATCTAATGTCGAAGTTGAATTATTGCCATTGAAGTCGAATTTATACGTAGTTAAATCTTTCGTATTTATATCATCGTAATTGATGTTATACCAACGGTTCATATAAGTAAGACCTAATAACAATGCTTCTTTATTATTTTTAATCTTCTCACTTACATACTCAACTACGCCATTACCCATAGTATTTACAGATTTATCCATAGCAAGAATTTTTCTTAAATGTTCTCCTAAGTTAGCCTTAACTTTTTCAAACTCTCTATCTAAGTATAAGTTATCTATCGCTGCATCATCTGTTACACCAAGAACTTGTTTCATAGCTTCTGAATTATAAGTCACACCTTGTAAATCAGGTAATACATTATTAATTATCTTCGTATAATCAGAGACAAATGCTTCTGGTGTAAAAATATATTCTTTTCCTGAAACATTATATTCAACTACCTTACTATTTGTGAAGTTTTCTTTGAATGTTATATCTAGATATTCTACTGTATTATCTTTATAGTGTAGCATAACTTTATTTATTAGGTTTTTATTACCATTTATATCAGTCACTACTTCTTTATCTTTCATAGGTATGACATCTAATAACTCTGTAGAGTACAATTTATCCGTTGTAGCTACTTTATTTCCATAATGTACGACTAACTCTTTATTATAGAACGGCATTAGTTTTTCAATATTACTATAGGCTATTCTTCTATCTCTCTGGGCTTGACTTAGAGTTGTGTAATCTGTTGTTCTTACATTATTTTTCAGATTTTCTCCTGTATCATCAAGAGTTGTAGTTATTCCATAAGAAGCTACTTTTACATCTGCCTGTTCTTTTGTTACTTTTGTAGCAAACATATCCTGTTTTTTATTATCTACAGAAGTTACAGCATTTTTCACATTTGCCCCATTATACTGGTCTCCAGAAATAGCATAGCCATCTCCAACATCAACAGAACTTACTACATTGTCAATTAGACCACCATAGTATGTAGAACCTACTATTCCTCCTACTCTCGGGTATCCATTACCATTTAAGATTTTTCCTGTTGCAGATGAGTTTAAAATTAACGCTCCTCTTTCTACTTTACCAGCTATTCCTCCTGTTACCTGATTATTATTACGTGCTGAAGTAGATATTTTAGCATCCACTTTTACTTTTTCAACTCTAGAATTATCACCAGTTATATTACCTACTATTCCTCCTGTGTAACTCGATGCTGAATCAGCATGATTCGCCACTAAACTTCCTGTAAATGAACTGTTCTCTATTCTTGTATCAGAGGCACTTACTACTAATCCTGCTACAGATTTTCTCCCTGATATTTTACCTTCCACAGAGACATTACTGATATTAGCATTATTCGCCACTTTCACTAAAGCAGCAGCATTTTCTTTACTATCAATATCTACATTTTTCAGATCTAAATCTCTTACTGTTGCGTTTTTTAACGTTTCGAATAATGGTTTTCTTAAATCATAGATTGCATATGGTTTTGTTCCATCAGCACCTACAAGCGTTCCTGTAAATTCCCCTGATAGGTAGCTTGTTTGGTTAGATTCTAATCCTACTTCATCAGCAGTCATATCAGATGCTAATTTGAAAACGCCAGACATATTACCCTGCATCGCTTTAACAAGTTGTTTAAACGATGTATAGACTCCAGGTTGCTCCGCTTTAGTTTTAGCTACATTAAATGTATAGTTATCTTTATAACCTTCTGTACCCTCTTCTACAAGTTGGTCAACAGCTGCAGTCACTTTATAAGTTCCATCAGCATTTTCGGTAATAGATTGCACAGGTAGATACATTTCTTTAAATCTATCTGATTTTATTTTTGCAAAGTATTTAGTCGTATCAGTCGGCGCTTCACTTAAACTCAGATATCTACGATAACGTCCATTTTCTTTACCATATAGTTCTACTGAATCTATGTCTTTAATTTCAATCTTCTTATAATCTAGTTCGAAATTCTTTGTTGAAACTTCTGTACTTTGTTCATCATTATCACCTAGATTATAAGTTAAACTTGTTTTTATTGTATAAGGTGTGTAGTAGTCTAACCCTGTTATCACTTGCTCTTTAGCAGGATTTTCTATATCTACCTCTTTAACCAACTGATCTCCATGGAAGATTTGCGCCTTAGCTGATACATATGACCATGTAGTATCTATTAAATTATAATTAACGGTTATAGATTTCTTATTCTCATCTTTTGTCAAGTTAGTAATTTCTAAAGTAGGTTTAACTTTTACAAGTGTTCCTACTTTAACAATTTGTTTTATCGGATCTACTACGTTACGTGATAATTCTTTGCTTGCTTCTACATTACCATTTACTAAATAGTCTTCATACTCGATAGTTCGTAATCCTTCTTGTCCTTGTTGTTCAATTCTACGACGGTTTTTCAGAAGCATAGGATCCATTATTTCTTCTATCTCAAATGGAATACTTTGTCTTTCTGTTCGATTTCTAGTAACAACTTCTAAAGCCGGAAGTTCTTCCTCTGTTAAAGGTTCTAGCTTCGCATCACCTGTATATTCTGGAAGATCCGATTGCACTAATGATTCACCCTCATGTCCTGGCTCCTGCGTTCCTTTTGTTCCTAACGGTTTCGTGTATTCTGGCAAGTCTTCTTGGACTAACGATTCTCCTTCGTGACCTGGCTCCTGTGTTCCTTTTGTTTCCAATGGTTTTGTATATTCTGGCAAGCCTTCTTGGACTAGCGATTCTCCCTCGTGGCCTGGCTCTTGTGTCCCTTTTGTTTCTAACGGTTTCGTATATTCTGGTAGGTCTTCTTGGGCTAGCGATTCTCCCTCGTGATCTGGCTCTTGTGTTCCTTTTGTTTCTATAGGTTTAGTATATTCTGGCAAGTCTTCTTGAACTAGCGATTCTCCTTCGTGACCTGGCTCCTGCGTTCCTTTTGTTTCTAATGGTTTTGTATATTCTGGTAGGTCTTCTTGGACTAACGATTCTCCCTCGTGATCTGGCTCTTGTGTTCCTTTTGTTTCTATAGGTTTAGTATATTCTGGCAAGTCTTCTTGAACTAGCGATTCTCCCTCGTGGCCTGGCTCTTGTGTCCCCTTCGTTTCTAACGGTTTTGCGTATTCTGATAAGTTTTCTTGGACTAACGATTCTCCCTCGTGGCCTTCTTCTCGAGTTCCTTTTACTTCTATCGTTTTCGTATACTCGGGCTGCTCTTGAACTAATGTTTCTCCCTCATGTCCTTCTTCTTGCGTTCCTTTTGTTTCTAACGGCTTTGTATACACCGGTTGTTCTGGTTGCGTTAATGCTTGCCCTTCTTTCCCTTTCTCTTGCGTCCCTTTTGTTTCTAACGGCTTTGTATACACCGGTTGTTCTGGTTGCGTTAATGCTTGCCCTTCTTTCCCTTTCTCTTGCGTCCCTTTTATTTCTAACGGCTTTGTATACGCCGGTTGTTCTGGTTGTGTTAATGCTTGCCCTTCTTTCCCTTTCTCTTGCGTTCCTTTGACTGCAACTATATCTCTAGGCTTAAATGATTGTTTTTCTTGAGTGTTTTCTTTTTTCTCAAAAGCGTAGTCCTTATCTGTAAAATATCCAATATATTTATAACCAGGTATGCTTATTATACCTTTTTCTAAATCTACTACATTATTAATTGATATAACTTGGTTATACTTTATTAACTTTTTATTTTCTAGAGCAAATGTTTCATAAGGAATAACGACACTTTGTCCCATAGCTCCTATTAACAATACACTCAATGCTTTATTTCTATATTTTTTATTAACTAGTAAAACTGCAAAAATTATAGTTCCTAAACCTACTCCTACTAATGGAATAGAACTTTTCCCAGTATTAGGTAATATATTCTGGTTGTTTATTCCTCTATTTTCTTTTTGGTATATAAAATAATACGTATCTTCATTTTTATATTCTTGAGGAATACTCTCTTTTATTAATTTCTTCTCATCTTCATTCAATTCTGTTTTTTCTATATATTTAAAATTAACATCTGCAGCTAATACTTTTTGGCTAGGTATATAACTACCAAACAGTAATGTCCCAATAACTATCGGACCTACACCTAAAGATAATTTTCTAATAGAATATTTTAATATCTTACTATTAACTTTATTTTTCATTAGAGTTTATCTCCTTCGATTTTTTATTTACACTTCATACTTCTTTCGATTTACATATATAATTATTTTATCAAAATAAATTATTATATTCAAATGATTAAATATATATAAATTATTTGAA
>ERZ773044.48-NODE-48-length-74383-cov-34.1546_pt1 | contig 74383 bp, 65 predicted proteins | sample MGYA00511897_ERZ773044 | MGnify/ENA primary metagenome ERZ773044 (study PRJEB29015, sample SAMEA2738116) | human oral metagenome | biome: human oral; feature: human-associated habitat; material: saliva | place: China | collected 2170 ...
CGGGCACCCCCGCCGTGCCGGCGGCCCCCGCCCCCTCCGCCCAGGAAGCCCCCGCGTCCGGCGGCACATACTCCGCCCCCTCTGGCGAGCCCTACGGCGGATACGCGGCCCCGGCCTCGCCGGACGCCTTCGCGTCGCCCACCGTCATCGTGACGAAGAAGGGCCCGGGCTGGGTCGCCCTCCTCGGCGCGATGCTCCTGACGATCGGCCTGACCCTCGGCGCCGTGTTCTATGCGCGCCCCGCAATGCTGCGCGCGTCCACGCCCACCAACCTCAACGGGGGAACGGTGGCCACCGTGCCCGTCTCGAATGGCTCCGGGACGGACTGGACGGACGTCGCCGCCGCTGTGTCGCCCGCCGTCGTGACCATCCAGGCGAAGGGCGCGTCCTCGGGCGGTACCGGCTCCGGCGTCGTCTACGACGCGCAGGGCGACATTGTCACCAACTACCACGTCATCGCGTCTGCCCTCGGCGGGGGACAGATCCAGGTGACCCTCGCCGACGGGCGCCTGTACAGCGCCGTGGTCGTCGGCCACGACAAGACCACCGACCTGGCCGTCATCCGCCTGGAGAACCCGCCCTCGGACCTCACCGTCGCGCGCTTCGCTACCTCGGCGAACCTCAAGGTCGGTGCCCCCGTCATGGCGATCGGCGCGCCCCTGGGCCTGTCGAACACGGTGACGACCGGCATCGTCTCCGCGCTCAACCGCCCCGTCGAGGTCTCGATGGACGAATCCGCGACCTCGGAGGACGGCACGCAGGCTTCCTCGGATCTTGTGGTGACGAACGCGATCCAGATCGACGCGTCCATCAACCCCGGTAACTCGGGCGGCCCGCTCTTCGACGCGAGTGGCGCGGTCATCGGCATTAACTCCTCGATCAAGTCGCTCTCCTCATCCTCCGACGGGCAGGCGGGCTCGATCGGCCTGGGCTTCGCAATCCCCTCCGACCTGGTCGTGTCCATCGCGGACCAGCTCATTGCCTCCGGCAGCGCCTCGCACGGCATGCTCGGCGTGACCGTCAAGGCCGCGACCACGACCGTCGGCTCCGACACCTACGTGGGCGCCGAGGTCCAGGACGTCTCCGCAGGTTCCGGCGCCTCCGCGGCGGGCATCCGTGCAGGCGACGTCATCGTCAAGGTCGAAGGCCAGGAAGTGACCAGCCCCAAGCAGCTGATCGGCTACGTGCGCCGCTACAAGGCCGGTGACACCGTCACCATGACGATCGTGCGCGACGGCGCCACACAGGACGTGTCCGTGCGGATTCAGTGAGCTGCGCGCGCTGACGAGGCCCGTCGTCCCCGTGAAGGGGCGGCGGGCCTTTGTGCGTCGACGAGTCGCTTAGACCCCGAGGGCGTCCAGGAGCGGGCGCATCTTCGCTTCGGTCTCGGCGAGCTCGGCGTCCGGGTCGGAATCCGGCATGATGCCAGCACCGGCGAAAAGGCGCAGACGCGTGCCCGAGGTGAGCCCGCAGCGCAGCGCGATCGCAAACTCGCCGTCACCCGCCGTGTCGACCCAGCCCACGGGCCCCGAGTAGCGGCCGCGCTCGGTGTCTTCCAGCTCTTCGATGAGTCGCATCGCCGCGTCGCGCGGGGTGCCGCACACGGCGGCCGTCGGATGCAGGGCGGCCACCAGATCCAGGAGGTGGGCCTCGCCCAGGCGTGCGTGCACGTCCGTCGCCAGGTGAACGACGTTGGGCAGCGACAGGAGGAACGGCCCCTGAGTCGTCACCGAGGAGCACAGCTGCGTCAGGATCGAGGACACTGACTCGGAGGCCAGGTCGTGCTCGCGTAGATCCTTCGCGCTCGACGCGAGTATCTCGCCCTCGCCGGGCTTGCACGTGCCCGCCAGGACGCGAGAGCTCGCCGTACCGTGCGAAGCCGCGATCAGCATCTCCGGGGACGCTCCCACCAGCGAATCCACGCAGAAACGCCACGTCGACGGATACAGATCGCTCAGGCCCTCGAGCAGGAAACGCTCGTCGAATCCGTGTGCGCACCGCACCGTCATATCGCGCGCCATGACGGCCTTGTCGGCGGCCCCATCGCGCAGGCGCTGGGCCATCGCCCGCACCGAGTCGCGCCACTGGCCGCGCGACATCGACCCGTGCCCAAACGTCAAGGACTCCGGCACGCGCGGGGCAGGCCTCGCCCCCGCCAGGGCCTCATCAACAGCCGCCAGCGGATCCGGGGCGTCCCCAATGCTCGCCGTGATCGCCCAGCGGGCCCCGGCCTCGTCGATGAGAGTCAGCGCGGGCACGAAGGCAACCGAGCGGGCGGGGGAGCGGAACGCGAAGGACGCGAAAAGGACGGGCGAGGGGGCTCCCTCGACGCAGGACGAGGCGGGGGCAGCCTCCCACGCGCGGCGCACGTCGGCGATCGCGCTCGAGGTCGCAGACTCGATCGTGAGCGCCCGTCCCAGGCCGATCATCTGGCGGCGCTCACCTAGCCAGGCGGCGCCCCCGGAGTCGGGAAGCAGAGACGTCAGTGAGCAAGTAGACCCCGGGTGCTGCGGGGGTAGGACCAACGCCCGAAAGACGAGGCGTGAGCATCCGAAGTCGTTGTGCATGGGTTCCATGGTAGGAGCAGGGGCGGCGGCGCGCTGGAAGACGTGCGAGTATTGACGCATGACTGAATCCCCGCGCGCGGACCTGAACAAGGATCCCAAAGAGATCGCCTCGATGTTTGACTCCCTCGCCTCGCGATACGACGTGATGGATGCGCTGATGACGGGCGGTTTGGACAGGGTGTGGATGACCGCCCTGCGTAAGGCTGTCGCCCCCCACCCCGGCGAACGCATCCTCGACCTGGCGGCCGGCACCGGCGCGTCGTCGGCCGCGCTGGCCAAGGGCGGTGCCGAGGTCGTCGCCTGCGATCTGTCCGAAGGCATGATCGAGGTCGGCCGTGAGCGCCACCCCGAGATCGAATTCGTGCACGGCAACGCTATGGACCTGGATTTCGAGGACGGCTCCTTCGACGCGGTCACCATCTCGTGGGGCCTGCGCAACATCCCGGACCCGGAGCTCGCGCTGCGCGAGATGGCGCGCGTCGTGCGCCCGCGCGGCCGCCTTGTGGTCCTGGAGTTCTCCACCCCGCCTTCGCGTGTCTTCCGCGGCATGTACAACGCCTACCAGTCGACCGTTATGCCTGCGATCGCGCGCCTGGTCTCCACGAACGACGGCGCCTACGACTACCTGGTTGAGTCGATTCGTGCGTGGCCGGCCCAGGAGGAACTCGGCCGCATGATCGCCGCCAACGGCTGGAGCGAAGTCGAGTACCGCAACCTCACCGGCGGCATCGCCTGCATGCACCGCGCGGTCAAGCCGCTGCCGTAATTTCTTTGGTAACGACGAGGCCGGGGCTAAGTCGCTGGATTGTGCCGGTTGGTCGCTGCCTCAGCTGGTTGTGAGCTAGTCGATGCCGGGCCTACACTGGGGCCAGAAGATGAATCCTGACCGATGGTGTCGTTTGATTGTTGACAGGAGATAGTGCATGAGCGCCGATTACGGCTTCGATAAGGAAAAACACGCTCAGACAAACGGTGATATGGATGAGGGCGGGACGGCTCTCAACAAATCCAATGATGCCGCGAGCTCTCTCAATGGCGCCCAAACAGCAACCCGATGGACTAATGAGCAAGGCGCGCAGGATTTTCGCAATAGTGCAGTGCGGTTCTTTGACTCTGTTGACGAGATGCTTGCCGATGAGCGCGCTATCTTCGATACCTTTCAGATGAACCTGGCGGATGCTGTTCGTGAAGCCGTCAACAGCGAGGAAGCAAACGCGTCGGTTCTCGAAGCAATCAATCGAGCGCTTCAGTCCGATCCTTCGGTCGCTGTTGCCTCCTCTACTGCTGGAACGACGAGTGCGCCTTCCGCAGCCCCGAGTGCACAGCCCGATGATGCGCCTACCGCAGCTGGCGCAATGCCCGAGTTCTGAGAATCAAAGGACAACACATGGTTTCTTCGCCGATGTACGACCGCGTCATGACTTTTGCCGCGCAAGCGGAACACAATGCAGAATTGCATTCCTGGGACAGCGAACATAAGCGTGTCATTGACGGCTTCGATCAGGCGATCGAGCGGGTGCAGCATTTCCAACAGCATCAGGGGTTTACAGGAAAGACTGGAGAAGCCCTCAAGGCGTGGGCAGATCAGACTGTTGCACGTCTGGAAGCGAAGCGCTCGTACTATATGGGCGGGATTGCGCGCTATGTTGCTGCACGTCAGGCTATTGCACAGGCCGCCGCTGACGCGCGTCGTCTGTCGCCGACACTCATCGATTCAAAAACGGCAGCAATGCGCAATGCCGCGAAGGTTGTGCTGCCCTATACGCCTGCTATTGGTGTCGTGGGGGGAGTAGTGCCAGGACTGGTTGCAAACACCGTGTTGTCGACTGGCGCGGCGTATGTGGACGGCGTCGAGGCGCAGGCGAACGCCATGCGTGAGGCGGCTGCAACGGAAATCCTTGAGCGTCTGAACGGCGGGCTCAATGAGCTCAGTGCCGGTGTCAATACCCTGACGCAAACCGGTGTGAAGGTTGGAGCTGGACGTCAGAGCATTGACCTTCCACTCCCAACGCAAACGCAAGAAAACCTCAATCGCGGGTACGTGCAGTATTCGCCGCATGATCCGGGAATCTACGGTCGTAGTGCTGACGATGACTACGGGCGTGCAGCCCTACGCTCAGATAAGTCTCTTTATCCGGATGGGTATGCTGATCCGGAGACTGACGAGTTTGCCCGCCACCGCGCGCTGGCATCACAGCAAGTCTCCAAGCGGTACCTGCCGCCCGATATGGATGGCTCCTACGATCGTCCCATCACGAACCCGCAGGACCTGATGGGTATGGACCTCATGCACACGAGGGTGGGCGCAAATCACCACCGAAACGGAGTTGTGTGGGGCGGTCACGTTCCTGCTAATCCCACTGACATCGATCACCCACTGTGGCGCATCAATGGAGGACCCGCTGCTGATAACGGTTCTGCCGGGCGTCTCGCCGGGCTCGGCGCGCTCGGAGCCGGTGCCCTTGGCATGCGTGGAGCTGCGCGCATGGGAGCGGGATCTTTTGGCGGTTCGGGAGCAGGTTCTGTGACTCCTGGGACATATAGCGGCAAGGGATTTGGAACGTATGGTGCCCCCTCGCAGGCAGGAAGTGGAAACGCAGCTGGAAGCGGCGTAAATGGAACGACTGCTACTCCTCGGGTGGCAGGCGCTTCTAGTGCTCAAGGTGGTGCTTCCGGTGCAGGCCGAGGGTCTTTCATGGGCAGCGGCATGGGAGCAGGTGCGGGTGGTTCGAAGGACGAGAAGAAAGCCAGGAGACGCAAGTATCAGCCGTACAGGTACCTGGACGATGATCCCGATGCTCTGCCCGAAGGCTACGTGAATCCCCTGTCTCAGACCTACGGATCGGACAAGGACCTGGCTCCCGCGAAGCGCGAGGATGACGGATGGGATCCCCGCCAATGGTGAGCCCCAAGTATAAGGTTTCGCGCGTACTCCTCGCGGTTGTCTGCGCGTCCGCTTGTGCCCTGGGAGTCGTAGCAGTTCCCGTTGCGCCGGCACATGCCGCCGACACGATCACCGCAGCCGACCAACCCTACTTTTCCTACTACCACCTCGACCAAGCCAGGGCGAAGGGATACACGGGCGCGGGCGTCACGATCGCAATGATTGATGGGCCGGTTGACACTTCGCGACCAGAGCTTGCTGGTGCCACGGTTCTTGATAAGAGTCCTTGCCAGATCAAACCTGACGACGATAGTCGGCGTCATGGGACTGAGATCGCTTCGATTCTCGTTGCGCGCGACTACGGCGTTGCTCCGCAAGCTACTCTATACAGTTACCAGACTGTTAGCGGAGGCTCGGAGCCAGATCCGGCTTGCCAGAATGTAAGCGTTTACACGCACGCCTCACTGATCAATCATGCGATTAATGACGGTGCGGACATTGTCAGTATCTCTATCACGTCCCTAGAGCGACAAGCGTCTCTGAAATGGGCTATAGCTCGTGCTGCTGCATCGGGGACAATCATCGTTACCGGTATTGGCAATACGGGTAGTGCGAACGATGCTGGAAGCTTGTCTTTCTGGTCTGGAGTGGTCGGTGTTTCCGCAGTTGACATCAATGGTGCGCGAGCGGACTACTCATCATGGGGATCGTCCGTTACCACGGCAGCCGTTGGTGGCCCTATCAAGGCGTATGACTACGGGACTGCGCAGATTATACAGACTGTCGGAACATCCATTTCCACCCCCATCGTCGCAGGATTCCTCGCAATGGCTCGCCAGAAGTGGCCCGATGCGACGTCGAACCAGCTGCTGCAGCTGCTGATACACACGACCGTCAACCCGGACGGCGGCTGGAATCAGTACACCGGCTACGGCGTCGCGAGCCCCGCAACAATGATGAACACTGATCCCAGTCAATACCCCGACGTCAACCCCCTCGCGGATAAGGGAGGCGGCTCCAGCCCGACCCCCGAGGAGATCGCGCAGTACGTCGACGGCGTCGTCCCACCGGCGGAAATCGTCTTCGACAACTCATACACCTACCGTGGCCTGGACGAATCCGTCGTCGGAGCAACCACGAACCCGTACCCGACACACCTCGGTACGAGCCCGCGCTACCACGCGAAGTAGAAGAAACCTGCGAGATGCAGTGAGAGGCCGGGGGCCCTTGTGTGGGGTCCCGGCCTCTCGCGTTGGGCGCGGAAGGCGCAGCCGCGCCGCTGGGCGGGGCAGGGGTACGCGCCCACGTGCGCGTGAGGCGCGCGCCTTGCTCCGGCCTCGTCGTTAGTTCTTCGGCGCGCGGCCCTGGGTGAGCTTCCCCAGTTCCAGGTAGCCGGGCAGCGGCTTGTTCATGGCCTTGTTCGTGAAGGCGATGGGCGCGCCGTTCGGCAGCGGGTTCACGACGCGGATCGCGGCGGTCAGCTTCTGCGCGGAGTCGTTCGACCGGAACTTCTCGGGCAGCGGCAGTCGCGCGGTCACCTTCCCTGTCTGGTCCGGGAGGATCGAGGGCAGGGTGGACTCGATGGTCTGGCTGGTCACGATCTCATTGTTCTCATCGACGAGGATGATCTTGAGCGGCCACGTCGCATAGAACGGGGCGACGCCCGTGTTCTTGATCTCCACGACCACGGTGGCCTTCACCTGGTTGTACGTCACCGACGTGCGGGTCTCCTGCAGCGTGTAGCCCATGGCTGCGCTCGCGGCTTTGGCGCGCGTCAGCTCGCCGCCGATGGGGGAGTTCTGCCAGGCATCCCCCTCGCCCTGCTTCTTCAGCTTGGGGATGAAGTGCCAGCTGGTCCTCTCCAGGGTCGCGTAGCCGAGGGAATCATCGTAGTAGCCCATGCCGTGAGTCTTCGTGGCAGCGGTGGGGTAGCGGCTCGTGTCCGTGCCTGCGTCGATCAGGTATTGGGGCATCCCGGTCTTTCTGCCGGGTGTATCCAGGGTAAAACGGATGACGGCCTGGTGACCGCGAGAGGCGATCGCGTCCAGGAGGGCGTCAACCTTCGTGAAGTCGTAGGTGTCGTGTCCGGTGGCGAGGTGTTCACGGGGAAGGGTGCCCATTCCAGTGTGTAGGGCATCGTGCCCTGTGCGAGCACGGGTGTGTCGCCGGCGGCGTGCGCCCACGGCATGAAGCCCTTCATCGGGTTCGAGACCGGGGCTGGCGCTTCCTTGAGCGTCGTCCACTGGGCGGTGGCGGCCGACGAGGCCCTGGCCGACAGGGAGGCACCCACCAGTCCTGAGGTCGCCGCGAGAGCGATGGCGATGCGAGTAAATGTTCTCATCGCGAGGGTCCTCTCAGTCATAAGTGCTGCGGCTGGGGACGTGATGCGGCCTGGGCGCGTCGCGTGGGACCTGAGTGCGTAGCGTCGTCGTTGGGCGTGGGCGAGGCCTCCACAGCTGTCAAGTGAACCATGTTGTACATAGTGCCTGCGACAGTGCGGAAAACGATCTCAGTAAGTGAATGTCTAACAAACCTATTGTGGGGCGTGTTGCGGCTCTGCGATGAGGAGAGTGTGTGCTGGTTCTTTGAGTATGGTCCGCTGTTGTCGACCGCCCATGTCCCATCGTCCTGGAGTTGCAGGGAGACGACCTCGCGTCCCTTGAGGGGCTCAAGAGATCCGTCCGAGTAGGTGCGCAGGTAGTAGACGTTGCCCAGCCAGCGATTTGGGTCGGTGTTCGGCTGAGGCGCGTTGGTATTCGTGTCCGTGATCGTCACGCTCGTGTGGGCCTGATTGGCTAGGAGGGGCAGGAACTCGCCCTGGCCTCTCTCCAGGTCGGGCGTTGGCGTGTGGTTGTTCGCTCGCTCGCTCGGGTGTCTCGTAGACGCTCGCACGGATGGAGGCGTACGCGTTGGTCCTGTCACGCGACACATCCCAGACATTGCGCGTGACGACGTAGGCGATGGTCACCTCTTCCGGGTTTGTGCGGTCGACCTCGCGCGGGTCGGGCAGGAGATCGGGGAGTCACTGGACCGAGGCGGGGTGTAGGCATGTGCCGATGGGCGTGGGGGAGCCGTCCTCGCAGGCGGGGGCGGTGGGCGTTGCCTCAGTTGGGGTGGGGGTTTCCGTGGTGGTCGAGGCCTCGGCGGAGCTTTGGGAAGACTGTGACGACTGCTCGGTGGTGTCGGGCACGCTCATCGAGGAGTGTGTCTCCTCGGCGGGGTGCGTGAGGTGGTAGCCGAAGGCGGCTCCTCCACCGGCAAGCATGAGTGTGGCCGCAGTGGCGCCGATCGTGAGGCGCTGTGATCTCATCCGTGCGTGTGTCTGCTTGCTGTTGTCTATACGTGCGTCCTTGCGTGTGGGGTTATTCGTGTGTTCTTTGCTCATTGTGGTGCACTCGTGGCGAAGGCGTGACTGTCTGGCGTGGACGGAGGAACCCTCGACGCGCTCCTGAAGTGATGGACATCGTAGTGGTCAATGCGTCGGCGTTGGTGATGTGAATACTGCATGCCTGTGCGTGGGCGCGGGTTCGCGCGACGAGGTCGGGGCCACTATTTACGACATCGTTTTGTTGCGCAAATGGGTGCTGTGGGCGAGCCTGGTCCCGGCCTCGTTCGTTGAAACGGCGGGAGAAAGTGCGCTCGCTCGCCGAGGTGAGGGTCACCTAGCTAGGGTTGCGTGCGGAATGAAGTGATGTGCACGCTTCATCCACCTTGCACACTCGCGCGGACGCACCCGCGCACCACATGACGGAGGAATGCCGTGGCATCCACCATGCCTAGCGACATGAGCGCTGACGTCGTCGTCGTCGGCGCAGGCCCGGGCGGGTCCTCCACCGCCTACCACCTGGCCAGAGCAGGCCTCGATGTCGTCCTCCTGGAGAAAAGCCCGTTCCCGCGCGACAAAATCTGCGGCGACGGGCTCACCCCGGCCGCCGTCCACGAGCTCATCGCCATGGGCGTGGACACCACCGGCTGGATGCGAAACCGCGGCCTGACCGTCATCGGCGGCGGCCACACCGTCCACATGGATTGGCCCGATCAGAAGTCCCTGCCCGGCTACGGCATGACCCGCGCCCGCATGGACCTCGACCACGCGCTCGCCCGGCGCGCCGTCGAAGCCGGGGCCCGCCTCCACGAGGGCGTCACCGTCATCGGCGCCATTCAGGACGGCTCCGGCCGCGTCGTCGGCGTGCAGGCCAAGAGCGGGCGCGGCAAGAACGCCGCCACCTTCGAGGTGCGCGCCTCCATCGTCGTCGACGCAGGGGGAGTGGCCGCCCGACTGGCCACCAGCCTCGGCCTCGAAAAGAAGATGAACCGCCCCATGGGCGTGGCCGCACGCGCCTACTTCCACAGCCCCCGCGGCGACGAGGAATGGATGGAATCCCACCTCGAACTGTGGAGCGGCACCCCCGGCGCCTCCGACCTGCTGCCCGGCTACGGCTGGATCTTCCCCATGGGCGACGGCATCGTCAACGTCGGCCTCGGCTCCGTCGCCTCGCGCGCCGGCGCCACCAACCTGCCCTACCGCGAGGTCTTCAAGACCTGGACCGCGAACCTGCCCGAGGAATGGGGCTTCACCCCCGAGAACCAGATCGGTCAGCTCCGCTCCGCCGCCCTGCCCATGAGCTTCAACCGCAAGCCTCACTACACCCAGGGCCTCGTCCTCGTGGGCGACGCCGGCGGCATGGTCTCCCCCTACAACGGCGAAGGCATCGCCCCGGCCATGAAGGCCGGACGCTACGCGGCCTCGTGCATCGCGCAGGCCCTGTCCCGCTCCCATCGCGCCGGCATCGACCGCGCCATGAGCGAATACCCCCACATGCTTCGCGACGAATACGGCGGTTACTACCAGCTGGGCCGCATCTTCGTCGCGCTCATCGAAAACCCGACAATCATGCGCACCTGCACGAACGTCGGGCTGCCCATTCCGCGCCTCATGACGCTCGTCCACAAACTCCTGTCGGACGGGTACGAGAGGACCGGGGGCGACTTCGACGACCAACTCATCACAATGCTGACCAAGGTGGTGCGCCCCGCATGACCACCACCACCGATAACCGGGAGGAACGATGACGAATCCCTACGTGCCGCTGCTCATCATGTCGGCAGCTGCCCTCGTACTAGCCTTCGGAGGCCTGGTCGCCTCCGCGATCCTGGGCCCCACCAAGAAGTCCAAGACCAAGGCCGACAACTACGAGTGCGGTATCCAGCCGACCAGCGCTCACCTCACCGAGGGTCGCTTCCCGGTGCGCTACTACCTGGTCGCCATGACGTTCATCATCTTCGACATCGAAGTTGTGTTCATGTACCCGTGGGCCGTCAGCTTCAACCAGCTGGGCCTGTTCGGACTGGTCGTCATGATGAGCTTCCTCGTCACCCTCTGCGTCCCCTACGCCTACGAATGGCGACGCGGCGGCCTGGACTACTGAGATATAAGTAAGGAAAAGACAAGTGGGACTTGAAGAATCCTTGCCCGCGGGTATCGCGCTCACCAGCGTCGAAAAAGTCCTCGGGCTCGCACGCAAGTACAGCCAGTGGCCCGTCACCATGGGTCTGGCGTGCTGCGCCATCGAGATGATGGCCGCCGGTACCCCCCGTTTCGACATGGCGCGCTTCGGCCTCGAGGTCTTCCGTGCCTCGCCGCGTCACGCCGACATGATGATCGTGTCGGGCCGTGTCTCGCACAAGATGGCGCCCATCATCCGCCGCGTCTACGACTCGATGCCCGAACCCAAGTGGGTCATCTCCATGGGTGCGTGCGCATCCTCCGGCGGCGTCTTCAACAACTACGCCGTCGTCCAGGGCTGCGACCACATCGTCCCCGTCGACGTCTACCTGCCCGGCTGCCCGCCCCGCCCCGAGGCCCTCATCCATGCGGTCCTCGTCCTGCGTGAGCAGATCGGCAAGGAGCCCCTCGGCGTCCACCGCCGCGAGATCGCGCGCCGCGCCGAGCAGGCCGCGCTCGAGGCGACCCCCACCCACCAGATGAAGGGACTCCTCGCATGAGCGACCTTTCCATCCCCGAGGACAACACGCCCGCCGAGGTCACCCAGGCCTCGTCGCAGCGCGGTTTCGCCCTCCCCGAGCCCATCGCCCACCGCGAGGGCCTCTTCGGCGCGGGCACCGACTCCTCCACCTCCGGCTTCTCCGGACTGGTCTCCGACTCCTTCCTGCCCGGCGAGGCCTCCCGCCCCTACGGCGGCTGGTTCGACCAGGTCGTTGACGTCCTCGAAGAGCTCATCGCCGCCGATGGCCTCGAGGTCGCCGACGTCATCGAGAAGGTGACCGTCGACCGCGGACAGCTCGGCATCTTCATCGCCCGCGAGCACATCGCGCGCGTCGCCAAGTACCTGCGTGACGACGCGGACCTGCGCTTCGAAATGTGCCTGGGGACCAACGGCGCGCACTACCCCCTCGACAAGGGGCGCGAGCTGCACGCCATCTACCCCCTGTACTCGATCACGCACAACCGCATGATCCGCCTCGAGGTCACGTGCCCCGACGAGGACCCCCGCATCCCCTCCATCGTCTCCGTCTACCCCGGAAACGACTGGCAGGAGCGCGAGACCTGGGATCTCATCGGCATCGTCTTCACCGGGCACCCCTCGCTCACGCGCACCGCGATGCCCGACGACTGGGTCGGACACCCTCAGCGCAAGGACTACCCGCTGGGCGGCATCCCCGTCGAATTCAAGGGAGCCGTCACTGCCTCCGCCGACGTTCGTAGGAGTGTGAACTGATGACCACCGCCTTCCACGCGCCCGCCGGCGCGACCGACCTGCCCATCGAGGACATTCCCGAGGTCCTCACCCAGGGCGGTGACTGGGACGACGTCCTGCACGAGATCGAGGCCATCACCTCCGAGCGCATCGTCGTCAACCTGGGTCCGGTTCACCCCGCGACCCACGGCGTTCTGCGTCTGATCCTCGAGCTCGACGGCGAGAAGGTCCGCGAGACCCGCGTCGACACCGGCTACCTGCACACCGGCATCGAGAAGAACATGGAGTACCGCACGTGGGCCCAGGGCGTCGCATACTGCACGCGCATGGACTACGTCGCTCCCTTCTTCCAGGAGGCCGCGTACTGCCTCGGCGTCGAGAAACTCCTCGGCATCGAAGAGGACATTCCCGAGCGCGCCTCCCTGATCCGCATCCTCATGATGGAGCTGTGCCGCATCGCCTCGCACCTGGTCGCCATCGGTTCGACCGGTAACGAAATGGGCGCCACGACGATCATGACGATCGGCTTCCGCGCCCGCGAGGAAATCCTGCGCATCTTCGAGCGCATCACCGGCCTGCGCATGAACCACGAGTACATCCGCCCCGGCGGCGTCGTGCAGGACATCGGCGAGGGCACCTCGGACTACATCCGCGACCGCCTGCGCCGCGCCCGCAAGGACATCGGCGAGCTCCAGGACATCCTCGTGGAGAACCCGATCTTCAAGAAGCGTCTGTGCGACGTGGCCGTCATGCCGCTGAGCGGTCTCATGGCCCTCGGCACCACCGGCCCTGGCGTGCGCGCCGCCGGCCTGCCCCTGGACCTGCGCAAGAGCCAGCCCTACTGCGGCTACGAAAACTTCGAGTTCGACGTTCCCACCCGCGACAAGTCGGACGTCTACAACCGCACGATGATTCGCTTCGACGAGTGCTACGAGTCGATGCGCATCATCTGGCAGGTTCTCGCCAAGCTGGACCAGTGCGAGGGTGCGCCCACCATGGTCGCCGACCCCGAGATCGCCTGGCCCGCGCGCCTGGCGGTCGGCACCGACGGCCAGGGCAACTCGGCCGAGCACGTCCGCGAAATCATGGGGGAGTCCATGGAGTCCCTCATCCACCACTTCAAGCTCGTCACGGAGGGCTTCCACGTGCCCGCCGGCCAGGTCTACCAGACCGTCGAGCACGCGAAGGGCATCCTGGGCGTTCACCTCGTCTCCGACGGTGGCACGCGCCCGTTCCGTGCGCACTTCCGCGACCCCTCCTACGCCAACCTGCAAGCGCTGGCCATGATGACCGAGGGCGGCCAGCTGGCTGACGTGGTCGTCGCACTGGCCGCTATCGACCCCGTTCTCGGAGGCGTTGACCGATGAGCTACACACCCGACACCCTGGCACGCCTGCAGGCGGATGCCGCGCAGATCATCGCCCGCTACCCGGACGGTCACTCGCGCTCCGCGCTGCTGCCGATGCTGCACCTGATCCAGTCCGTCGACGGCTACGTCAGCCCGGACGGCATCGACTTCATCTCGGCCACGCTGGACCTGCCCCGCGCAGAGATCAGCGCCGTCGCGACCTTCTACACGCAGTACAAGCGTCACCCCACCGGTGAGTACCTGGTGGGCGTGTGCACGAACGCGCTGTGCGCCGTCATGGGCGGCGACGAGATCTGGGAAAAGGTCTCCGAGAAGGTCGGCGTCGGAAGCGACGAGACCAGCGAAGACGGCAAGATCACGCTCGAGCGCATCGAGTGCAACGCGGCGTGCGATTACGCGCCCGTCGTCATGGTCAACTGGGAATTCTTCGACAACCAGAGCCCCGAGTCGGCGCTGGCGATGATCGATGACATCCAGGCCGGCCGCGATATCCACCCGACGCGCGGCCCCATCGTGGCCCCCACGTTCAAGGAGAACGAGCGCGTCCTGGCCGGCTTCCTGGACGGCCACGAGAACGAAGGCCCTTCCGCGGGTCGCGCCACCCTGCTGGGCCGCGAGATCGCCGCAGCGAACGGCTGGACTGAGCCGGTTGCCGTTGAGGTCGCCGACGAGGCCACTGACACGAAGGGAGAAGAGGCGAAGTGAGCACCGCATACGTTGTGCCCGGACCGCTGACCCCGATCCTCACCAACGGGTGGGGAGAGGAGCGTTCCTGGACGCTGGACTCCTACCGGAGCCGCGGAGGCTACCAGGGCCTCGAAAAGGCCCGCACCATGGAGCCCGCCGACATCGTGCAGGCCGTCAAGGACTCCGGTCTGCGAGGCCGTGGTGGCGCAGGCTTCCCGTCCGGCCTCAAGTGGTCCTTCCTGCCCCCGGCCGACGGTGGCCCCCGCTACCTCGTGGTGAACGCCGACGAGTCCGAGCCGGGCACCTGCAAGGACATTCCGCTGATCATGGGCAACCCGCACGTCCTCATTGAGGGCATCGCGATCACGTCGCGCGCCATCGGTTGCGACCACGCGTTCGTCTACCTGCGCGGCGAGGTCACCCACGTGTACCGCCGCCTGCTGGAGGCCGTGCGCGAGGCGACCGAGGCCGGCGTGCTCGGCGACCTGCGCATCACCGCTCACGCGGGCGCCGGCGCCTACATCTGCGGTGAGGAGACGGCTCTGCTGGACTCCCTCGAGGGACGCCGAGGCCACCCGCGCCTCAAGCCCCCGTTCCCCGCGGTTGCCGGTCTGTACGCCCGTCCCACGGTCGTCAACAACGTCGAGACCATCGCTCAGGTGGCGGGTATCTTCCGCAACTCGCCCGAGTGGTTCGCCTCGATGGGCACCGAAAAGTCCAAGGGCCACGGCATCTTCTCCGTGTCGGGTCACGTGAACAACCCCGGCCAGTTCGAGGCCCCCTTCGGTATCACGATGCGCGAGCTCATCGAGATGGCGGGCGGCATCCGCGACGGCCACAAGCTGAAGTTCTGGACCCCCGGCGGCTCCTCCACTCCGATCTTCACCGAAGACGAGCTGGACACGCCCCTCGACTACGAGTCCGTGGGTGCGGCCGGTTCGATGCTGGGTACGCGTGCCCTTCAGGTGTTCGACGAGACCGTTTCGGTGGTCCGCGTCATCACCCGCTGGTCCGAGTTCTACCAGCACGAGTCCTGCGGTAAGTGCACGCCCTGTCGCGAAGGCACCTACTGGATGAAGCAAATCATGCTGCGTCTCGAGCGAGGCGAGGGCCGCCCCGGCGACGTCGACCTGCTCGACGAGATCGCACACAACATCGCGGGCCGTAGCTTCTGCCCGCTCGGCGACGCCGCAGCAACCCCGATCATGTCGGGCATCAAGCGCTTCCGCGACGAGTTCGAGGCCGGCCTCACCACGCCCGCCCGCGAGCTTTTCCCCTACGAGGCGTCCGCTAACTACGCGCGAGGAGGTGGCCGATGAGCGACGCGCCCAACATGATCGACGTCACCATCGACGACGTTCAGGTTTCTGTCCCCCAGGGCACGCTCGTGATCCGCGCGGCCGAGCAGGCCGGCATCCGGATCCCGCGTTTCTGTGACCACCCGCTGCTGGCCCCGGTGGCCGCATGCCGCCAGTGCCTCGTGGAGGTCGGCATGCCCGACCGCAACACGGGCGAGCTGCGCTTCATGCCCAAGCCCCAGCCCTCGTGTGCGCAGACCGTCACCCCGGGCATGGTCGTCAAGACCCAGCACACCTCCGAGGTGATCGACCGCGCTCAGCGCGGCGTCATGGAGTTCCTGCTCATCAACCACCCGCTGGACTGCCCGGTCTGTGACAAGGGCGGCGAGTGCCCCCTGCAGAACCAGGCACTGACGGAGGGTCGCGGTAAGTCCCGCTTCACCGACGCCAAGCGCACGTTCAAGAAGCCGCTGCGCCTGACCTCTCAGATCCTGCTGGATCGCGAGCGCTGCATCCTGTGCCAGCGCTGCGTGCGCTTCGGCAAGGAGATCTCGGGCGATGTGTTCATGGACCTGCAGGGTCGTGGCGGCGGCACCGCCCCCACGGAGCACCACTACTTCATGGGCGAGCAGGTCGGCGGCTTCGACTCGACCACGCTCGACTTCTTCGATCCGAAGGCCAAGGAGGCCTCGACCTCGTCCCTGTCGTCCCCGTACGGCACGGATGCGATCGTCGGTTCCATCAACGAGGGTGAGCTTTCCGTCGCCGAGCGCGACGTGTCGGGCCGAGCCTTCGCGTCCTACTTCTCGGGCAACATCATCCAGATCTGCCCGGTCGGTGCCCTGACCGCAGCGTCCTACCGCTTCCGCGCGCGTCCCTTCGACCTCGTGTCGACGGCGTCCGTGACCGAGCACGACGCGTCGGGCTCCGCGATCCGCCAGGACGTGCGCCGCGGTGAGGTCGTGCGTCGCATGAGCGGCAACGACCCCGAGGTCAACGAAGAGTGGATCACCGACAAGGACCGCTTCGCCTTCGAATGGGACAAGGTCGATCGCCTGACCACCCCGCTCGTGCGCGAGGACGGCAAGCTGGTTCCCACCTCCTGGTCCGACGCGCTTGACCGCGTCCGTGCGGGTCTCGAGCAGGCGGGTTCGTCCGTGGGCTTCCTGCCCGGCGGCCACCTCACCTTCGAGGATGCCTGGGCATGGTCGAAGTTCGCGCGCACCGTCGTGGGCTCCGACTCGATCGACTTCCGTTCGCGTCGCTCCAGCGAAGAAGAGCGTTCCTTCCTGGCCTCCTACGTGGCGGGCTCCGGCCTCGAGACCACGTACGCGGACCTGGAGAGCGCCGGCCAGGTGCTGCTGGTCGCCCTCGAGCCCGAGGACGAGTGTGGCGCCATGTTCCTGCGCCTGCGTAAGGCCACGCGTAAGTCGGGCCTGAAGGTCGCGACCGTCGCGCCCTTCACCTCCGCGGGTTCGCGCAAGATGAAGGCTCGCCTCCTGCACGCCGCCCCCGGCTCCGAGCCGGGCGTCGTGGACGCGATCGCGGCCGGCGGTGCCTACGCTGACGTGGCCGAGGCGTTGTCGGGCGGCGTCATCCTCGTGGGCGAGCGCGCCGCGCAGACCCCCGGCCTTCTCTCCTCCGTCGTCGCTCTTGCCGAGCGCACGGGCGCCCGCCTCGCGTGGGTCCCGCGCCGCGCGGGTGACCGCGCCGCCATCGAGGCGGGCCTCCTTCCGGGTCTGCTTCCCTTCGGCCGTGGCCTTGACGAGGCCGGCGCGCAGTCCCTGGGTTGGGGCGAGCTTCCCGGCCGTGGCCTCGACGCCGAGCAGATGATCGAGGCCGCTGCCTCCGGTGAGCTCCAGGCTCTGGTCGTCGGCGGCGTTGACGTCCGCGACTTCGACGAGCCCGCCGCCGTGCGCGAAGCCCTCGAAGAGGTTCCCTTCCTCGTGTCGCTTGAGGTTCGCGCCTCGGAGATCACCGACCGCGCGGACGTCGTCCTGCCGGTCGCTCCCGCGGTCGAGAAGAACGGCACCTACATTAACTGGGAGGGCCGCCTGCGCCCCTTCGGCCAGGCCCGCTCGGCGACGTCCCTCACGGACCGCGACGTGCTCGTGCGCCTCACCGAGGAGTTCGACCTCGACCTGGGCATCACCGCCCTGGCCGACCTCTACGAGGAAGTCAACCCCCTCATGGAGTGGGACGGCGCCCCGCAGGAGTTCACGCCGGTGTCGGCGCAGGCTCCCGCTGCAGCCCGTAAGGGTCAGGTTGTTCTGGCCTCCCACAAGCCCATGATCGACGCCGGTCGTCTCCAGGATGGCGCCCCGTGGCTGGCCGGTTCGGCCCGCCGCCCCGTCCTTCTGGCCTCGGCCGCGACGCTGGCCGCCGCTGGCATTGCCCCCGGCGCCGACGCGACGCTCGAAACCGAGCGCGGAACGATCACCCTCCCGGCCGCCATCGCGGACCTGCCCGACTCCGTCGCGTGGGTGCCCGAGTGTTCGACCGGCTCCGTTATTCACGAAAACCTCGGCGGTGCCGGCACCGTCGCAACCCTGCGCGCCACGCAGGAGGTGGCACGATGACACTCGCACCCTTCGCAGTCCCGGAGTACACCGCCGCGGACTTTAGCCAGGAAACCTGGTGGCTCAGCCTCATCAAGGCTGTGTTCATCATCGTGTTCCTGATCGCCAACGTGCTGCTCGCCCTGTGGGTCGAGCGCCGAGGCCTGGGCCGCATGCAGACGCGTCCCGGCCCGAACGTCGCGGGCCCCCTCGGCCTGTTCCAGGCGTTCGCCGACGCAGGCAAGCTCCTTTTCAAGGAGGACATGTGGACCCGTCGGGCTGAGAGGTTCCTGTACTTCCTGGCCCCCGCGATCGCGGCGTTCGCTGCGTTCAGCGTCTACGCGGTTATCCCGATGGGCCCGAACGTGAAGATCTTCGGCCACTCCACGCCGCTGCAGCTGGCCGACATGCCCGTCGCCTCCCTGTACATCCTGGCGATCGCGTCGCTGGGCCTGTACGGCATCGTCCTGGGTGGCTGGTCGACTCGCTCGACCCTGCCGCTGTACGGCGCCGTGCGTTCCTCCGCGCAGGTCATCTCCTACGAACTGGCCATGGGCCTGTCCCTCGTGAGTGTGTTCCTCATGTCGGGCTCCATGTCCACCTCGCAGATCGTCGCAGCCCAGGGGCAGTTCTGGTGGGCATTCACCCTGTTCCCTGCGTTCGTCATCTACTGCATCAGCGCCGTCGGTGAAGTCAACCGTCTTCCCTTCGACCTTCCCGAGGCCGAAGGCGAGATCGTCGCCGGTCACATGACCGAGTACTCGTCGATGAAGTTCGGCTGGTACTACCTGTCCGAGTACGTCAATATGCTCAACGTCTCGGCGGTGGCCACCACGATGTTCTTCGGCGGATGGCACGCCCCGTGGCCGCTGTCCCACGTTGAGTTCCTCAACTCCGGCTGGTGGGGCATGCTCTGGTTCTTCCTCAAGATCTGGTTCTTCATGTTCCTGATGATCTGGACGCGCGCCACGCTGTTGCGCTTCCGCTACGACCAGTTCATGAACCTCGGCTGGAAGCGCCTTATGCCCATCGCCCTGGGTTGGCTCGTGCTCGTCGCCCTGGTGCGTGGCATCACCCAGTTCGTGCAGCTGCCCAACCACGTCCTCTTCGGTGGCGTCGGCGTCCTCTTCCTGATTGCCCTCGCGATCATCTGGCTCACCGACAAGTCCGAGCCCGAGGAGATCCCCGCCTCCGAGCGCGAATACACCGGCTTCGAGGACGGATTCCCCGTTCCGCCGCTGCCCGGACAGACCCCCGTTGCCTCGCCGCGAGGCCTCGCCACCATTGAGGGCGAGCTGGCCCCGGCCGCGGCAATCGACAGCCCGAAGGAGTCCACCGATGAGTGAGAAGACCACCGACGAGGAAATGCTCTTCGAGCATGACCCCAAGGGTGCGTTCGCCCAGTTCGTCGCGCCCATGGCCGGCTATGGAGTCACCATGGCTTCCTTCTTCCGGCCCACCGTCACCGAGCAGTACCCGCGCGAACCCGCGCGCGTCATGCCCCGCTTCCACGGTCGTCACCAGCTCAACCGCTACGACGACGGCCTGGAAAAGTGCGTCGGCTGCGAGCTGTGCGCCTGGGCGTGCCCCGCTGACGCGATCTTCGTCGAGGCCGCCTCGAACACGCCCGAGGAGCAGTATTCTGCGGGCGAGCGTTACGGCCGCGTCTACCAGATCAACTACCTGCGCTGCATCTTCTGCGGCATGTGCATTGAGGCGTGCCCCACGCGCGCCCTGACGATGACGAACGACTTCGAAATCGCCAAGTACACCCGCGAGGACGACATCTACGAGAAGGAAGACCTCCTGGTCCCGCTCTCCGATGGCATGCTCGCAGCGCCCCACCCCATGGTCGAGGGTAAGAACGACATCGACTACTACCGCGGGGAAGTCACCGGCCCCACCGCCGCCCAGGTTGACTGGGTCGCGAGCCGCCGCCCCGACGACCCCTCCCTCAAGACGGTACGAGTCGCCGAGGAGGCACACTGATGAACCTGTCCAACGGTTGGCCCATGATGGGGTCAACGGGGGAGATCATCCTCTTCGCATGCACGGCCATCCTCATGGTCGCCTGCGCTCTGGGTGTCCTCTTCTTCAAGAAGGCCGCGCACTCGGTCATCTGTATGGTCGGCGTCATGCTCGGCCTGGCAGTCCTGTACATCGCGAACAGCGCTCCCTTCCTGGGCGTCGCGCAGATCGTCGTGTACACCGGCGCGATCATGATGCTGTTCCTCTTCGTCATCATGCTGATCGGTATCGGCACCTCCGACGACTACGCCCGCCAGAGCCGCGGCGCGATCGTCGCGGCGGTGCTCGGTGGTCTCGGCTTGATCGTCATCGTCACGACGGCGATCCTCAAGGCCGTGCCCGCTCCGCACAAGCCCGTCGAGGTTGACCCCTACTCCAACCAGCCGATCACCGACCTGGCGATCACGCTGTTCCAGGAGCACTGGCTGAGCATGGAGCTCGCCGGCGGCCTGCTGATCACGGCCGCCGTCGGCGCGATGCTGCTGACCCACTCTGATCGCCTCACACCGAAGGCCGACCAGTTCGAGACAGCCCGCAACAAGATGCGCGCGTTCGCCGAGAAGGGTGCTCGCATCGGCCAGCTGCCCGCCCCCGGTGTCTACGCCCAGTCGAACGCGGCCGACGTGCCCGCCGTCTCCGGCGAGACCCTCGGACCGGTCGAGGAGTCGGTGCCTCGAGTCCTGCGCGTGCGCGGCCTCGCCCGCACGATCGGCGAGGTCACCCCGGAGGTCTCCGAGCAGCTCGCCCTCGCGCGCACCGAGACCGCGGCGACCGACGCGATCGACGAGTCGCCCTACACCATCGGGCGCACGCCCGACGTCCCCCGCTCCGGCGCCTTCGGCATGCCCGGCGCGGACGCGCCCACCGGTCTGGCCCAGCCCCGGGCCCGCAAGGCGCGCACCACCACCCCCATTGAGAAGAAGGAGGAGAGCAAGTGAGCCTCGCCTGGTACCTCATCCTTGCGGGTGTGCTGTTCGCCATCGGTGCGACCACGGTCCTCGTGCGCCGCAGCGCGGTCATCGCGCTCATGGGCGTCGAAATGATGCTCAACGCCGCGAACCTCGTCCTCGTGACGTTTGCGCGCATTAACTCCAACGTTGACGGCGAGATCATGGCGTTCTTCGTCATGGTCGTCGCGGCGGCTGAAGTCGTCGTGGGCCTGTCGATCATCGTGTCCATCTATCGTTCGCGCTCGACCACGAGCATGGACGATCTGAACCTGCTGAAGAACTGAGGGAGGACGTAACTCATGACCACCTTCATCTCCCCGCAGGCTCTCTCCGTCTACGAGACGGTCCCCGCCACCGGAGTCGCTGCCTACGCGTGGCTGCTCATCCTCATCCCGCTGGCCAGCGCAGGCCTGCTCCTGCTGCTGGGCCGCGCCTCGGACAAGTGGGGCCACCTGCTGGCAACCCTCGCGTCCTGGTCCACCTTCGCGGTCGGCGCGCTGATCGCCGCCCAGATGTGGAACGCCCCCGTGGAGGCGCGCCGCTTCGGCCAGACGCTGTTCACCTGGATCCCCGCCGGTGACTTCACCGTCGACTTCGGTCTCCTCGAGGACCCGCTGTCGATCACGTTCGTCATCCTGGTGACCTTCGTCGGGTCGCTCATCCACGTGTACGCGATTGCCTACATGGAGCACGACGCGGCCCGCCGCCGTTTCTTCGCCTACCTGAACTTCTTCATCGCGGCGATGCTGACCCTGGTGCTCGCGGACTCCTACGCCGGCCTCTTCGCCGGTTGGGAAGGCGTGGGCCTGGCGTCCTACCTGCTGATCGGCTTCTGGAACCACGTGCCCGCATACGCGGTCGCAGCCAAGAAGGCGTTCGTCATGAACCGTGTCGGTGACATGGGCATGCTGATCGCCATGATGGCGATGGTCGCCTCCTTCCACTCGGTGTCCTTCTCCGTCGTCTCTACCCAGGTCGAGTCGATCCCCACGGCGTCCGCGACGGTCATCGGATTCTTCCTGCTGGTGGCCGCCTGCGGTAAGTCCGCACAGTTCCCGCTGCAGGCGTGGCTGGGCGACGCCATGGCCGGCCCGACTCCCGTCTCCGCGCTCATTCACGCGGCCACAATGGTCACCGCCGGCGTCTACCTGATCGTTCGTTCCGGCGACGTCTTCTGGGCCGCCCCCATCGCGGCGACCGCCGTCGCCATCATCGGCGCGATCACGCTCCTCTTCGGCGCGATCGTCGGTTGCGCGAAGGACGACATGAAGAAGGTCCTCGCCGCCTCCACCATGAGCCAGATCGGCTACATGATGCTGGGTGCGGGCCTGGGCCCCATCGGCTGGGCGTTCTCGATCTTCCACCTCTTCACCCACGGCTTCTTCAAGGCCCTCATGTTCCTCGGCGCCGGTTCCGTCATGCACGGCATGGGCGACCAGGTGAACATGCGTCGCTTCGGCGCCCTGCGCGGCGCCATGAAGGTCACGTGGCTGACGTTCATGATGGGTTGGCTCGCCATCCTCGGCGTTCCTCCGTTCTCCGGCTACTGGTCGAAGGACAAGATCATCGAGGCCGCCTTCAGCGCCGACAGCTTCGGCGGTAACACTGCTCTGTGGGCTGGCTGGGTCTACGGTCCCATCGCGATGATCGGTGCGGGCATCACCGCGTTCTACATGTCGCGCCTCTTCTTCATGACGTTCCACGGCAAGGCCCGCTGGACCACCGAGGCCGAGGGCGCGCCCGTGCACCCGCACGAGTCCGGCCCCCTCATGACGATCCCGATGATCATCCTCGCCATCGGCGCGGTCGCCCTCGGTGGCGCCCTCTCCGTGGGGAACATCTTCACCGAGTGGCTGGTCCCCTCGATCGGTCACGTCACGCACGGCGACCCCGTCCTTAACGAGTACGTCATTCAGGGAGCCACCCTCGCCCTCGTCATCCTCGGCGCGGCTGTCGCGTGGATGAAGTACGGACGCGACGAGGTTCCCACCTCCGTCCCCGCAGGCAACGCCCTGACCGAGGCCGCACGCCGCGACCTCTACCAGGACACCGTCAACGAGACCCTGTTCATGATGCCCGCCAAGGGCCTCGTCACCGTCGCGACCGTCGGCGATGCGAGCGCCATCGACGGTGCACTGAACGGCCTCGGCGCCGGCTCGCAGCTGCTCGGACGCATCGTCGGCATCACCCAGAACGGCGTCGTGCGCACGTACGCCGCCTACATCCTGGGTGGCGTCATCCTCGCCCTGGCCATCGTCCTCGGATTCAGGCTGTAAGGGGTACACGACAATGGAAAGTGCAATGATTGCTGCTAACTTCCCGTGGCTGTCCGTCCTCGTGGCCGTTCCGGCTGTGGGCGCGGCCCTCCTCGGCTTCGTCCCGCCCCTGAGGCGCGCCGCCGGGCGCGTCGTCGCCCTGGTGGTCTCCCTCGTCGAGCTCGCGCTCGGCGTGTACGTGGCCGCGTCCGTGTTCGACTGGTCCGCCCCGGCCTCTTACCAGGTGTACGAGTCCCACCTGTGGATCCCCCAGATCGGCATCACCTGGTCCCTCGGCGTCACCGCGCTGGGCCTCGTCATGATCCTCCTGGCGATCGGCCTCGTGCCGCTCGTGCTGATTGCGGGTTGGGACGAGGACGATGCCGCGGACCGCGGCGCCTACCCGGCGCTCGTCCTGGCCCTCCAGGCGTTCATGGTCGTCATCTTCGCGGCCTACGATCTGACGGTCTTCTACTTCGCCTTCGAGGCGATGCTCGTGCCGCTCTACCTCATGATCGGACGCTACGGCGTCGGTGACGAGGCCGCGCGTCACAAGGCCGCCATGAAGTTCCTGCTGTACTCGCTGTTCGGTGGGCTGGTGATGCTCGGTGGCATCCTCTACCTGTGGGCGAAGGGTTCGCAGGCGTTGCAGGACGTGTCGACGTTCTTCCGTATCGATACGCTCGCTCACATCCTGCCGAGCGCCCCGCTCGCCATTCAGATGGTCGTCTTCGTGACCTTCATGGTCGCCTTCGCGATCAAGGCGCCCATGGTCCCGGTGCACACGTGGCTGCCCGACACGGCCGCCGTCGCCCGCCCCGGCACCTCGGTGCTGCTCGTCGGCGTCCTGGACAAGATCGGCACCTTCGGCATGATCGCCCTGTGCCTGCAGCTGACCCCCGGCGCGGCCGTCTCCGCGAAGTGGGTCATGTGCGTGCTCGCCGTCATCTCCATCCTGTGGGGCGGCCTGGCGGCGAACGGTCAGAACGACATCATGCGCCTCGTGTCCTACACCTCGGTGTCGCACTTTGGCTTCATGGTCCTGGGCATCTTCATCGGCTCGCAGATCGCCCTCGTTGGAGCCATGTTCTACATGGTCGCCCACGGTGTCTCGATCGCCGCGATGTTCCTGCTCTCCGGATGGCTGTCGCGCCGCGGTGGCACGCAGGACATGCGCGAGTACGTGGGCATGCAGCGCGTGACGCCGGTCCTCGCGGGCCTGTGGCTCGTGTCCGGCCTTGCGTCCATCGCGCTGCCCGGCCTGTCCGGCTTCGTCCCCGAGTACCTCGTGCTCATGGGCACCTGGTCGGTCAGCGGTCCGCTGGCGATCTTCGCGGTTCTCGGTGTCGTCATCGCCGCCCTCTACGTGCTCATGCCCTACCAGCGTGTCTTCACCGGTGCGCCGGGCAAGGGCAAGGAGGAGCTGGCTGACCTGGCGACGCGTGAACGCGGCGTCATGGTGCCGCTCGTGGCCGCGATGCTCATCCTTGGTATCTGGTCGGCGCCTCTCGTGAGCGCCCTGACCCCGGTTGCTTCAGACCTCGACCTGACCAACTCGCAGGTCCCGGCCGCCGCTGAAGGGAGCGCACAGTGAACGTTCTACCCATGGCTAACTTCCAGGCCCCCGAGGTTCACTGGGTGAGCCTCGCGCCCATCCTCATCGTGCTGGGCGGCGCGGTCCTCGGCGTCCTCGTCGAGGCCTTCGCCCCCGCGAAGGCTCGTCGCCCCCTCGTGATCGCCCTGTCGATCCTGGCGACCGCCGGCGCGTGCGTCATGCTCGCCCTGCGCTGGGTCCCCGTCCTGGAGACCCCGGTGACGCTGGGGGAGTACATGGAGGATCCGCTGACGATTGCCGCTCAGTTGGCACTCGCCATCATCGGCTTCTTCGCCGTCCTCGTGATGGCCGACCGCACCTCCGTCGGTGACGGCGCGTTCGCCGGCCAGCCGTCGGATCGTCCGGACTCGGCCGCCGAGGAGCTGTCGGAGCGCAAGGGCTACCAGCGCTCCGAGATCTTCCCGCTGACCCTGTTCTCGCTGGGCGGCATGATGATGTTCCCCGCCGCGGATAACTTCGTGACGCTGTTCGTGGCCCTCGAGGTGATGTCGCTGCCCCTGTACATCATGGCTGCCACGGCCCGCCGTCGTCGCCAGCTGTCCTACGAGTCGGCTCTCAAGTACTTCGTGCTCGGTGCCTTCTCCTCGGGCTTCCTGCTGATGGGCTCCGCCTTCCTCTTCGGATTCTCCAACTCGCTGCGCATCTCTGCGCTGGCCGAGGCCATCTCCACTCACACGAACATGGAGTGGATGGTCCTCGTGGGCGTGTTCTGCGTGATGGTGGGCCTGCTGTTCAAGGTGGGCGCTGCCCCCTTCCACGCGTGGACCCCCGACGTCTACACGGGCGCCCCGACCCCGGTGACGGGCTTCATGGCCGCCGCCGTGAAGATCGCGGCCTTCGCTGCGATGATCCGCTTCTACACGGTCGCCGCCGCCTACCTGCAGTGGGACTTCCTGTACATCTTCGCGGCCGTGGTGGTCCTGACGATCCTCGTCGGTACCTTTGCCGGCCTCGTGCAGGATGACGTCAAGCGCATGCTGGCCTACTCCTCGATCGCCCACGCGGGCTTCATCCTGATGGGTATCCTCGCGATCCAGAAGGGTGGCACGGGCCATGTGTTGTTCTACACGCTCGGTTACGGCCTGGCGACGGTCGGTGCCTTCGGCGTGGTCACGCTGGTGCGCGGCCGCGACGCGGACGGCAACGTCCTGGGCGAGGCGACGAGCCTGCGCAAGTGGGCGGGTATCGGCCGCACCAACCCGTGGATCGCGGGCGCGATGCTGATCTTCCTGCTGTCGTTCGCGGGCATCCCGCTGACGGGCGGTTTCATTGGTAAGTTCGTGATTTTCTCCGACGCGATCAAGGCCGGCATCGGCTGGCTCGCGATCGTCGGCCTCGTGGCCTCGGCGATCACCGCGTTCTACTACTTCCGCCTCGTGCGCCTGATGTTCTTCACCGAGCCCGGTGAGGAGTCCGTCGTCGTGAAGTCGGAGGGCCTGTCCGCTCTGGCGATCGCCGTGTGCGCGATTGGGACGCTCGCCCTGGGCGTCTTCCCCGGTCCCGTGTTGAGTCTGCTCGAAAAGATCGTCATACTGATCCCGTGAGCGCTCAAACACCCGATCTTCATGTTCCCGACTTCGAGTCCCGTATTACCCCGGGGCTCGAGGTCGTCGAGCGTCGTCTTCTCGACGCTGTCTCCTCGTCTCGTGACCTGACGGACGAGCTGACTCGTCACCTCGCGGTTGCGGGCGGCAAGCGGATGCGTCCGCTGCTCACCCTTGTGTGCGCGCAGCTGGGCGAGCCCGAGCGTGCGCTCGACGAGCAGGTCATCACGGCCGCGACGGCGGTTGAGCTCACGCACCTGGCGTCCCTGTACCACGACGACGTCATGGATTCGGCTCCCACGCGTCGCGGTGTTCCCTCGGCTCAGCACCTGTGGGGCAACAACCGCGCGATTCTGGCCGGTGACATCCTGTTCGCTCGCGCGTCGCTGCTGGTGGCCTCGCTGGGGCCCGAGATGGTCGCGCACCACGCGCGCACGTTCGAGCGCCTGTGCGAGGGCCAGCTCAACGAGACCTTCGGTCCGACGGATGGCGCCGATCGCGTCGACTTCTACCTGCAAGTCCTGGCGGATAAGACGGGCTCGCTCGTGTCCACTGCCGCGTCCTTCGGCGCGCTCCTGTCGGGCGCCGGCAAGCTGATGGCGGACGTGGTGAGCGACTTCGGTGAGAAGGTAGGCGTCGCCTTCCAGATCGCCGACGACGTGCTCGACCTGGCGTCCTCGGGCGAGCAGTCGGGTAAGACGCCCGGCACTGATCTGCGCGAGGGCGTGGACACCCTGCCCGTCCTTCTCCTGCGTCGCCGTGAGGCGGCTGGCACGATCGACGAGGTTGGCGCGCGCATCCTGCGCGAGCTGACGGGTGACCTGTCCTCGGATGAAGCCTTGGCCTCAGTCGTTGAGCAGTTGCGCAGCCACGACGTGCTCGAAGAGACCCGCGAGCTCGCTCGCACCTGGGCGAACGACGCGGTCGCCACGCTGGCGCCGCTGCCCAAGGGTGAGGCGAAGACCGCGCTCGAGGCGTTCGCGAACCTGATGGTGGATCGCCTGGTCTGATTGTCGATAACGAGGCCGGGGCTCGGCTGCGCGTGATTACGTGGCTGGCCCCGGCCTCGTCGTATGCCCGGGACCCTTGAGGTGTGTGAGGGGTCTCAGCTAAGGTTGCCCTTGGCAACGGCGCGCTAGACTTAGTGCCCAGGTGCGCGCACACGCGCGCGGTCACGAAGAAGGAGAAATTGGTTGGCACCGCTCAACGTCGCCGTCATCGGCGCTGGTCCCGCTGGCATTTATGCGTCGGATATTCTGTCCAAGTCGGGGCTCGAGGTGAATATCGACCTGTTTGAGCGTCTTCCCGCGCCCTACGGTCTCGTGCGCTACGGCGTCGCTCCGGATCACCCGCGTATCAAGCAGATCATTGTGGCGCTGTACAAGATCCTGCAGCGTGGCGACATCCGTCTGCTCGGCAACGTCGAGGTCGGCCGTGACGTGACGATCGACGACCTGCGTGACCACTACGACGCGATCATCATTGCGACGGGTGCGGACCGCGATCACCCGCTCGATATTCCGGGCGTGGACCTGCCCGAGTCTTACGGCGCCGCCGACTTCGTGTCCTGGTATGACGGCAACCCGGACTACCCGCGCACGTGGCCGCTGAAGGCCCGCGAGGTTGCCGTCCTGGGCGTCGGCAACGTGGCGCTGGACGTGGCTCGCGTCCTGGCCAAGCACGCCGAGGATATGCTCAAGACGGAGGTTCCGGCCAACGTGGCCGAGGCCCTTGCTGAGAATCCGATCACCGACGTGCACGTGTTCGGTCGCCGTGGCCCGGCCCAGGTGAAGTTCACGCCGCTGGAGCTGCGCGAGCTGGGCAAGGTGCCGGACGTAGACGTCATCGTCTCGGAAGAGGACTTCGACTTCGACGAGGGCTCGGAGGAGGCGCTGCGCGCGTCGAACCAGCAGCGTCAGGTCGTGAAGACCCTGACGAGCTACGCGATGGTGGATCCGGAGGAACACACAGCCTCGCGTCGCATCCACATTCACCTGTTCCAGGCCCCGGTCGAGATCGTCGCGGACGAGAACGGCCACGTGAAGGCTCTGCGCACCGAGCGTACCGCCCTGAACGGCGACGGAAGCGTGTCGGGTACGGGCGTCATTACGACGTGGCCCGTGCAGGCCGTGTACCGCGCGGTGGGCTACTACTCCTCGCCGATCCCGGGCCTGCCCTTCGACGAGCGCGCCGGCGTCGTGCCGAACGTTGAGGGCCGCGTCATCGAGGGGGACACCACGAAGGACGAGTCCGCCCCCGTCATCCCGGGCGTGTACGCGACGGGCTGGATCAAGCGTGGCCCCGTTGGCCTCATCGGATCGACGAAGTCGGACGCCCAGCAGACGATCTCCCACCTCGTCGAGGACGCCTCGGAGGGCCGTCTGCACGCGAACACCGCCGAGGTGGGCCACGAGGCCATGGTGGCGCTCCTGGAGTCCCGTGGCGTCGAGTTCACGACGTGGGAGGGCTGGGAGCTCCTGGATGCCTACGAGCAGGCTCTGGGCGAAGCCTACGGCGAGCTTCCGGGCGGCCGCGGCACGCGTGAGCGCATCAAGGTCGTGTCGCGTCGCGCGATGACGGACATTTCGCGCGGCGCACAGGTGGATCCGCAGGCGACGGATCTTATCGGCGAGATGGGCGAAATGGGCGTGCCGAGCGCCCCTGAGCGCTTCGATGACTACACGGGTCCGGGTCGCCGTCACTGAGCGTCCCTGATCGTTGCGAGGCCGTGGCCGGGTTGTCCGGTCGCGGCGTCGTTGTGTGGGGGAGCGGGGCTGTGGCGGATCTTGGTGCGCCTGGTGGCGTGGAGCGCAGATGGTTGTTTCCCATTGGAGCTTCGGCTGGTTCTCAGCAGCTTCTCAGGTAATCCCCATAGGATCGCCTGTATGGTGCACCGCAACTATCACAACGGTCTGAAGACGACGCTCCTGCTGGGAGGCATGTGGGCGCTGTTGCTCGCTATTGGTGGGATGATCGCCGCAGGTACGGGGCGTGCCGTGTGGTTGTTTGTGTTCGCGGGCATTGGGCTCGTCCAGACGGCTTATTCGTATTGGAATTCTGCGACGATCGCGCTCCGTTCTATGGGTGCATACCGGGTGAGCGAGGTGCAGTACCCGCAGCTGTACGCGATCGTTCGTGAGCTGGCGGCGCGCGCACAGCAGCCGATGCCGTCGATCTGGGTGGCGCCGTCGCTGACGCCGAATGCCTTTGCGACGGGGCGTAACCCGAACAATGCGGCGGTGTGCTGCACGGAGGGCATCCTGGCTATTCTCAATGAGCGTGAGCTGCGCGGAGTGCTGGGGCACGAGCTGATGCATGTCTATAACCGCGACATTCTGACGACGTCCGTTGCTGCGGCGATGGGCGGTCTGATCACGTCGATCGCGCAGGGACTGCTCTTCTTCGGAGGGGGGAACCGTCGAGAGGGCGGGGGAGTGGGCTTCCTTGGCCTCCTTGCGATGAGCATCATGGCACCTTTTGTGTCGATGCTTATCCAGTTCTCGCTGTCGCGTACGCGTGAGTTCGATGCTGACGAGGACGGCGCGATGTTGACGCAGGATCCGCTGGCTCTGGCGTCGGCGCTGCGCAAGCTGGAGATGGCAACGGACCGGCGTCCGATGGAAGACACCCCGCGCACGCGCAACGTGGCCGCGATGATGATCGCGAACCCCTTCCGCGGGCAGTCTGTCATGCGTCTGTTTTCAACGCACCCGCCGATGGAGCAGCGCATTGCGCGACTGGAGAAAATTGCGGGCTATTAAGCCTTGTTAACGCGGTGGCGGGCGGCCGGAATCAACCGGCCGCCCGCCACCGTATGACGCGTTGCTCAGCGGTAGTTCACGAACTGGAGGGCGACGTCCAGCTCCTCGCCCTTGGGGCCCTTCAGGAGAGCGATGACGGCCTGCAGGTCGTCGCGTGACTTCGAAGAAACGCGAAGTTCGTCACCCTGGATCTGTGCCTTGACGCCTTTGGGGCCTTCCTCACGGATGAGCTTGGAGATCTTCTTGGCGGTGTCCTGGGGGATGCCTTCCTTGAGGGGACAGGCGAGCTTGAAGAGCTTGCCGGAGGCCTTGGGTTCGCGGTCCTTGTAGTCCAGGACCTTGAGGGACAGGCCGCGACGGATCAGCTTGGACTGGAGGACATCGAGGATTGCCATGACGCGGGAGGCGGAGTTCGCTTCCATTGCAATTGTGTCGCCGCTGAGGGTGATGGCGGCGTCGACGCCACGGAAGTCGTAGCGGTTGGCGATCTCCTTGGCGGTCTGGTTGACGGCGTTGTCGACCTCCTGACGGTCGAGCTTGGAGACAACGTCGAAGGAGGAGTCTGCCATGGGTGCACCTTTCGTTGGAATTTAGCCAATCGTTGTTCCGATTGGCGCTCGGGATCATTTTAATGCTATTCTTTCACGGCACCGCGAGAGCGGCGCACGGCAGGTTACCAAAGTGGCCAAATGGATCTGACTGTAAATCAGACGCTTCGTGCTTCGGGGGTTCGAATCCCTCACCTGCCACAGTCTCGTAGAGACTCGTTGTGATGTCATTCTCACTGACAGGAATTGCTTCGCAGTTCGGTTATGAGTTAGGCTTCTCGGCGTTGCCCCGATAGCTCAGTCGGCAGAGCGTCTCCATGGTAAGGAGAAGGTCAAGGGTTCGATTCCCTTTCGGGGCTCTCACAGCGGGGGCCACTGGCCCCCATTGTGTTCCTATGGCGAGGTAGCTCAGCTGGTTAGAGCGCACGACTCATAATCGTGAGGTCGAGGGTTCGAGTCCCTCCCCCGCTACGCAAGCTTTCGAGTACAGCGTTCCGTCGCATGCTCGAGGATCGACACGAGGAGACAAACGTGGCCAGCAAGTCCGCCGACGTTCGCCCCAAGATCACTCTGGCCTGCTCGGAGTGCAAGGAGCGCAACTACATCACCAAGAAGAACCGTCGTAACACGCCGGATCGTCTCGAGCTGGCGAAGTACTGCCCGCGCTGCCACAAGTCGACGGCGCACCGCGAGACCCGCTGACGGCTTCCGTCTCAAAGCCCCGAGGAACACTGGTTCCCCGGGGTTCTTTGTATCTGCGGGCGGGGGGTGCCTCGATTATCCTGCATATATGACTGACTCTGTCGACTTCTGTTGCATCGTCGCTCCGAAGGGCGCGGGCGAGGCGCGCATCCCCGGCCTCGTGACGCTCGCGGATGAGCGCACCGTCCTGTTCTTTGACGAGCGGCCGGCCCCGGCCTCGGGCACGGGATCTGACTTCAACGGGCTCACGATGGCCTCGGATCTACCGAATCCGAACCGTATCCTGTGGATGGAACGCGAGGGGTCGGGACGGTGGAGTGAGTCGCACCCGCTTCCCGCCGGCGGCCCGCCCGTCTCTTCGGATGCGTGTGTCGGCGTGGACGGCGACGGGCTCATGCATCTGGCGTTCGCGTCGACGGATGGGCGCGTGGGCTACATGGACTCGCGTGCGGATGGCGAGCGACTGCGCGCCTGGTGGGCGTGGGGGAGTGGCCCAGAAGACTTCGCCTATGTGGACATGACGGACGAGCTCTATGAGCTCACGGGCGCCGACGCGCTGTTTGCGACGTCTGGCGGCACGGTCGCGCTTGACGGGGCTGTGGCTCTGCCCTACGTCGTGCGCGTGGGGGATGAGACGCACGTGCGCGTCGCGTACGCCCGCGCGGGTCGCCTCGTCGGTGCGGCGGACCCGCTTGTTGGTGACGGGGGAGTGCTCCTCGACGAGACGACGCTCGGCGTGTGGGACGGTCGCCTCGTCGCGAACTGCCGTATCCAAGGTTTTGAAGGCAGGGGCTCGGGCGCCCGCTGCCTCGCGTGGGGCGATGGGCGCACCTGGGAGGGCGCGTGCCTCTGGGAGCTGGAGGACCCCGGCTGCAACGCGCGCATGATCGGGGATCTGTTCGTGCATCCCGGACGCCGCGACGCCCGTGCGGGTGGCGAGATCCTGCGCCTCACCCCGCCGTGGGAGGGTGAAGTGCGCGCCGAGGTGGTCTCCTCCTTGGGCGATGGCACGTTCGGATACAGCGACGTGACCTTCGGCGGGGACGAGGCTGTGGTGGTCTTTGAGCGCGACCGCGGCCTGTGGGAGTGTGCGATTCGTCGCTAAGTGGATACAGAAAACCCGGTGCGTGTGCCCCCACAACGCTCCGGGTTTTTCTGTGCGCTCTAGCGACCTTCGATGATCGCGAGGAGTGGGGCGTAGTGCGCCTCGACGGCGGCGGTGTATGCCTCGAGGTCGCCGGCCTCGCAGGCTCGCAGGATAGCTGCGTGGGCCTCGGCGGTGTCTTCCATTTCCTGGCGCGATGCTGCGGCCAGCTGAGGAGTGACGCTCTGGTGAACCAGCCACATGGCGGCCACGAGCTGATGCATGAGCTCGTTCTCGATGTAGGCGAGGAGGCCGGAGTGGAACGCGATGTCCTGCTCGAGGTAGGTCGAGCCTGAGTGCGCGTATTCGGTCATCGCCTCGACGAGTTCCCACAGGTGCGGGTTCGATGTGCCCTTCATGGCCCGGGTGAGCGGGACAGCGATCCCGAGGTCGAGGGCCCGACGCGTGTCGATAATCGCATGCAGGGACTGTGCGCCGTTGATCTCGTCGAGGGCGGCGCGCAGGACGAGGGTTTCGACGAGCGGCTGCATCGACATCTCGCCGACGTAGGACCCTGAACCCTGACGGACCGTCACGATATCGAGTGCCTGGAGGCGGCGGAGAGCTTCGCGCACGGACGAGCGCGAAACGCCAAGGTCGGCGCATAGTGCCGATTCTGTTGGGAGGCGATCACCCGGATGTAATCCATGTCGCAAAATATAGGACTTGATTGCATCCATCGTTACCGAGGATCTTGAGTCAATCTGTGTCGGTACGGGTCGGTTATGGCTGGTTCCTGGGGGCGATTGTGGTGATATCGCTTGCGCTAATTTGTCAGACAACATAGAATCAGTATAGCGAGCGGAACAACAGAACCGCACGTCCCAATTCTCGAAGATGAGGAGCGAGAACATGCGAATGCGCAAACACTTCGCAACTGGCGCTGCACTGACCGCAGCTGCCGCCATGATCCTGACCGCGTGCGGCGGCGGATCGTCCACCAGCACCACGTCGACCGGCGGCGGCTCGAAGGCCTCCGAAGGACCGAAGGGTACGATTACTGCCGGTGTCGCCTACGAGACCACCGATTACGGCCCGATCACCACCTCGGCTCTCGGCATGGGTGCGAACTGGCAGGTCCTCGAGGGCCTGTACCGTTTCAACATGGCCGACTACTCGGTCAGCCCCGCGCTGGCCGCCGGTGACCCGGAGAAGATCTCCGACACCGAGTACGAGGTCAAGCTGCGCGACGGCGCGAAGTTCTCCGACGGTACCCCCGTGACCGCTGCCGACTTCGTCGCTTCCTACGAGCGCGCCACCTCCGAGAAGTCGATCTATCGTCAGTTCTTCACCTTCGTCGACTCCGTCGAAGCCAAGGACGACAACACCATCACGCTCAAGCTCAAGCACCCCTTCGCTTCCCTGAAGGAGCGCTTCGTCAATGTCCGCGTTGTCCCCGCCTCGATGGACGAAGACTCTCTCAAGGCGAAGCCGATCGGCACCGGCCCCTACAAGTACGAGAACATCACGGCGACCGAGATCACCGCTGTTCCCAACGAGAACTACACCGGCAACGAGCCCGCGAAGGTCGCCACCCTCAAGTGGCAGTCCCTCAAGGATGACTCCGCCCGCCTCGCCGCCGCCATCGGCGGCACGGTCGACATCATGGAAGCCGTTCCCGCCTCCGCGCAGGATCAGCTCAAGGGCGCTGGCTGGAACGTTGAGTCCAAGCCCGGCTACGGCAACCCCTTCCTGATGTTCAACACGCAGAAGGCCCCCTTCGACAAGCCCGAGGTTCGCCGCGCGATCGTCAAGTCCATCGACAAGCAGAAGCTGATCAGCTCCTCGCTCGAGGGCCAGGCCGTCGAGGCGACCTCCTTCCTGCCCGAGGCGAATCCCGCCTACAAGAAGCCTTCGACCGATCTGTCCTACGACAAGGATGCCGCCACCAAGCTCCTGAGCGATGCTGGCGTCTCCGGCCTCGAGGTCAACCTGGTGTCGACGGACCACCCGTGGGTCCTCTCCCTGGTTCCCCAGATCAAGTCCGACCTGGAGGCCCTGGGCCTGAAGGTCAACCACACCCAGATGGCTTCGTCTGACCTCTACGCCAACGTGACCGACGTTGACAACCCCACCTACGACATCGTCCTGGCCCCCGGCGACCCCTCGGTCTTCGGAACCGACCCCGGCATCATCATCTCCTGGTGGAACGGCGACAACGTCTGGACCAAGAAGCGTAACGGCTGGCAGGCCTCGGACCCCGAGTCCTTCAACAAGCTGCAGTCCATCATGGACGAGGCCGTTCAGCTCGACGGTGACGCCGCCAAGGCCAAGTGGGGCGAGGCTCAGGACCTGCTCGCCGAGAAGACCGTGGTCTTCCCGCTCGTGTTCCGGAACATGATCACCGGCTCCAACCCCCAGAAGGTGGAAGGATTCCAGGCGATCTCCTCCACCGGCCTGCAACTGCTGGGCGTGAGCGCTAAGTAAGTCCCCTCGAGGGACCACAAGAGAGGAGGGGTGGAGCCCCGCCCTGAGGCAGACGCCACAGTCGGGCGCCACCCCTCCTTTCTTATTGCCAAAATCCGTTGAAAATGGAGGTCTAGCAGTGAATAACCTTCTGCGACTCATCGGACGACGTTTGGTGGCTCTGCCGATCATGGTGGTCGGCGTGTCCTTCCTCGTCTTCTTCATCATGTCGCTGTCTCCGATTGACCCCGCCTACTCGGCACTGGGTGAGACCGCGACCCCCGAAGCTCTCGAAGAGTACCGTGTGCAGCACGGTCTCAACGACCCCTTCTTCGTTCAGTACGGTCACTACCTGTGGAACATGCTCCACGGTGACCTCGGCACCTACGGCGTTGGCACGTCCAACCACGTGACCGATCTGGTTGCTCAGGCTCTTCCGATCACCCTGCAGCTCACCTTCCTCGGCCTGTTCTTCGCCGTCATCATCGCTTTCCCCCTCGGTGTTCTCGCCGCTCTGTACCGCGACCGCTGGCCCGACCAGGTCATCCGCGTGTTCTCGGTCATCGGCATTGGCACCCCGTCTTTCTGGCTGGCAGCGCTGCTGGTCCTGGGATTTGTTCAGAAGCTTCCGGTCTCCGGCCCGCTGCCCGCGTTCAGCGAGGATCCGAGCGGCTGGTTCCTGCGAATGCTCCTTCCAGCTATCGCCCTGGCGGTTCCCGTCATCGGTCAAATGACGCGAGTCGTGCGTACCTCAATGGTTGAGGAACTGGATCGCGATTACGTCCGCACCGCGGTTGGCGCCGGTATCCCCAAGCGCATCGTCGTGGCCCGCAACGTGCTGCGTAACGCGCTCATCACGCCCGTGACCGTCCTCGGCCTGCGCATCGGCTACCTGATGGGTGGCGCGGTCGTCATCGAAATTATCTTCTCCATCGATGGAATGGGTAAGGCGGTCCTGCTCAAGGGCATCCAGGAGAACTGGGTCACCCTGGTGCAGGGTGGCGCGCTCGTCGTCGCGATCGCGTTCATCGTCGTCAACATCATCGTTGACATGCTCTACCTGCTCATCAATCCGCGTATTAGGTCGGTGTGAGGCATGAATCAGAAAGAAAAGCTCGGCAAGGTCACCGCGAAGGGCGCACGTTTCTCGCGCATCAGTGCGATGTCCACCGGATCGAAGATTGCGATGGGCCTCCTTGCCCTCATCGTCCTCGTCTCGATCCTGGCGCCCTACGTTTCTCCCTACGGTCCCGATGACATCTTCGACAAGTGGAGCGCCCCTTCCGGTGAGCACCTGTTCGGAACCGACCACGTCGGCCGTGACATCTTCGCTCGCGTCCTGTTCGGCGGACGTTTCTCGCTGATGATCGGTCTGTGCTCGACCCTGATCGCCCTCTTCTTCGGCGCGATCATCGGCTCGATCGCAGCGGTCGTGCGCAAGTCCTTCTCCGAAGCGATCATGCGCGTCATGGACATCGTGATGGCGGTGCCCGGTATCGCCATGGCGGCTGTCTCCGTCCTGGTCTTCGGGCGCACGCTGTCCAAGTCCGGCAACACCTTCGGCCTGGTCATCGTTATCATCTGCTCGATTGCCTTCGTCTACATCCCGCAGCTGTCGCGCATCGTTCGCGCGAACGTCATGGCCGCCTACGGTGAGGACTACGTCCGCGCGGTGATCGTCTCCGGCGCCCGCGCTCCGTGGATCCTCACCAAGCACGTCATGCGCAACACGGCCGCCCCGGTGCTCGTGTTCGCGACCGTCCTCGTCGCCGACGCGATCATCCTCGAGGCCTCCCTGACCTTCATCGGTTCGGGCCTCCAGGCGACCACCGTAGCCACGTGGGGCAACGTCCTGTCCGAGGCCTCGTCGAACCTGTCGGTTCTGCTGGGCAAGTGGTGGACCGCGTTCTTCCCGGGCCTGTTCATCATGATCACGGTCCTGTGCCTCAACATTCTGTCTGAGGGCATCACCGACGCCATGGTGGCGGCTCCCGCGTCTGCGGCAGTCGCTCAGGTCGACAAGGATACCGACCGCGAGGCCGACAAGCTCCTCCTCGACCCGCGCCGCGCCTACGCCGAGCAGGCCGAGTCCCTGCAGGCCCGCCTCGACGACCTTGAGTCCGTCGAAGGCAAGCGCACCGACCGCTTCGAGGCGCACCTGGAGAAGACCCCGCTGCTTGAGGTTAACGACCTGTGCATCAAGTTCGAGCGTCACGGCGACGTCAACGTCGTCGACCACGTGTCCTTCAAGGTCCGCCCCGGCGAGACGATGGGCCTCGTGGGCGAGTCCGGCTGCGGCAAGTCGATCACGGCCCTGACCATCATGGGCCTCATCGACCCCAAGGCGCAGATCACGGGCGAAATCCTCTACCAGGGTGAGAACCTGCTCGAGAAGTCGGCCGAGGAGCGCCGCGCGCTGCTCGGTCACGAGATGGCCATGATCTACCAGGACGCCCTCTCGTCCCTGAACCCCGCCATGCTGATCAAGGCTCAGATGAAGCAGCTGACCAGCCGCGGTGGTACCCGCAGCGCCGAGGAGCTCCTCGAGCTCGTGGGCCTGGATCCCAAGCGCACCCTCGAGTCCTACCCGCACGAGCTCTCGGGCGGCCAGCGTCAGCGTGTTCTCATCGCCATGGCCCTGACCCGCGACCCGAAGCTCATCATCGCGGACGAGCCGACCACCGCTCTGGACGTGACCGTCCAGAAGCAGGTCATCGCACTGCTCAACGAGCTGCGCGAGAAGCTCGGCTTCGCCATGATCTTCGTGTCCCACGACCTGGCGCTCGTCGCCGAGGTGGCACACCACATCACCGTCATGTACGCCGGCCAGGTCATCGAGCAGGCCCCCACCAAGGAACTGCTCACGCACCCGACCCACGAGTACACGCGCGGCCTGCTGGGCGCCGTCCTCTCGATCGAGTCCGGCTCCGGCCGACTCCACCAGGTCCCCGGCACGGTGCCCTCGCCTCGCGACTTCCCCGTGGGCGACCGCTTCGCACCGCGGTCCTCGCACCCCGATTACGGACTGGACATCCGCCCGGTCCTCACCGAGGTCGGTCCCGAGCACGTGTACGCGGCTCTGCCGCCCCGCGACGAGGCTGATGGCTTCGCGCAGGAAATGAACGGTCAGGAGGAAACGCGATGAGCGACAACACCCCGATCATCGAACTGAAGGACGTCGAGGTGACCTTCACCTCGCGTACCGGCTCCCTGTTCAAGCCCAACAAGGTCTACGCGGTGCGTGGCGTCAACATGCGCATCGAGCGCGGACAGACGCTCGGCATCGTCGGCGAGTCCGGCTGTGGCAAGTCCACGACCGCGAACGTCATGTGTGGCCTGCAGATGCCGACCGCCGGCCAGGTGTTCTTCAACGGCAAGGAGGTCACGAAGCGTAGCGCCGCCGCCCGCCGGGAGATCGGTCGCGTCGTCTCCGTGGTCTTCCAGGACCCCGCGACGGCCCTGAACCCCCGTATGCACGTCCAGGATCAGCTCGCTGACCCGCTGCGCGTGCACGGCATCGGCGACGAGGCCTCGCGAGCCAAGCGCGTGCGCGAACTGATCTCGCTCGTTGGCCTTCCCTCGAGCGCGCTCGACGCGCTTCCCGGACAGCTCTCGGGTGGCCAGCGCCAGCGCGTGGCCATCGCCCGAGCCCTGTCCATCGGCCCGGATGCGATCATCGCAGACGAGCCCACCTCCGCACTTGACGTGTCGGTGCGAGCACAGATCCTGAACCTGCTCACGGACCTCAAGAAGGAACTGGGCCTGGCGATGGTCTTCATCTCGCACGACATCCAGACCGTGCGTTACGTGTCTGACCGGATCGCCGTGATGAACGGCGGCAAGGTCGTCGAAGAAGGGCCGGCCGCACAGCTGTTGTCCGACCCGGAGGACCCCTACACCCGCAAGCTCTTGGGCGCTGCGCCCTCGCTCTTGCACCCCAACCTCGAAGGAGAGAAGTAATTATGTCTTCGAAGATCCGCGGCGTCGTGCCGCCCCTGGCCATTCCGCTCAAGGACGGCGAGCTTGACGTCCCCTCGCTCGAGCGTCACATCAACCGCCTGATCGAGGCAGGCCTCGACGGCCTGTTTGTGTCCGGCTCCACCGGTGAGGTCGCCTTCTCGACCGCTGAGCGCCGCGCCCAGATCCAGCGCGAAGCCGTGCGCATCGTCGACGGCCGCATCCCGCTCCTGGTCGGCGTCATCGACACCGAGACCGAGCGCGTCATCGAGAACATCAAGGCCGTGGAAGAGATCGGCGGCGCCACCGGCGTCGTCGCGACCGCCCCGTTCTACGCCCTCGGCGGCGAGACCGAGGTCGAGCGCCACTTCCGCCTCCTCAAGGAGAACACCAGCCTCGAGCTGTGGGCCTACGACATCCCCGTGTGCGTGCACACGAAGCTGTCGCCCGACCTGCTCATGCGCCTGGGCCGCGATGGCGTTATCGACGGCGTCAAGGACTCCTCCGGCGACGACGTCGCCTTCCGCTGGCTGTGCCTGGCGAACGAGGCCGCCGGCCACCCGATGCAGCTGCTCACCGGCCACGAGGTCGTCGTTGACGGCGCCTACATGTCCGGCGCGGACGGCTCCGTGCCCGGCCTGGCCAACGTGGACCCCGAGGGCTACGTGCGCCAGTGGCAGGCCTACGAGCGCCGCGACTGGGAGGCCGTGCGCACCGAGCAGGACCGCCTCGCGGAGCTCATGCGCATCGTCCAGGTGAAGGGCGTGCAGGGCTTCGGTGCGGGCGTCGGCGCCTTCAAGGCCGCCCTGCACCTGCTCGGCGTCTTCGATTCGCCTGAGATGCCGCGCCCGGTTGCCGCCATCGAGGGCGACAACATGGAGCATGTCGCGTCCGTGCTGCGCGCGGTCGACCTGCTCTCCTGATACGTCGACGAGGCCGGGGCAGTTCCGTTCCGCATATTGCGCGCCTTCGGGCGCGCGCCCCGGCCTCGTCGATTTTCTTATACCCCTGACTTTTCGTAAGGATCCTCATGACTACGCTCCTTGCCCTCGACATCGGTGGCACCAAGGTCGGGTGGGGCATCGTCGAGGCCGGTGACACCTACGAGGTCACCCAGCGTGGATCGATCCCCACCGACGCGATGCGCGGCGGAGTGGACGTGGCTGCTCGCATCTGCGACCTCGCTTCGTCCCTGGTCGCTTCTCACCCGCAGGTCGCGGGTGTCGCGGTCGCCAGCGCCGGCGTCGTCGACCCGTCGACCGGCGATATCGTCTCCGCCACGGGCACGATGCCCGGTTGGGGAGGCACACCCCTGGGTGTTCTGCTTCAGGAGGCAACCGGCCTGAAGGTGCGCGTCCTCAACGACGTGCACGCGCACGGCCTGGGCGAGGCCACGCTCGGCGCCGGCCAGCCCTACCGCACCGTCCTGTCGATCGCCGTCGGCACCGGCATCGGTGGTGCCCTCGTCGAAGACCACCAGGTCTCCTTCGGGTCGCGCGGCATCGCCGGACACGTGGGCCACATCCACCACCACTTCGCCCCCGACATGACGTGCTCGTGCGGACGCAAGGGCCACATCGAGTCCTTCTGCTCCGGCTCGGGCATCACGGCCTGGTACGACTCGCTGCGCAGTGAGTCCGACCCCGAAGTCGACGGTGGGCGCGCCCTGCAAGAGCTTGCCGAATCCGGCAACGCCCTGGCTGCCGCTTGCTTCTCCCGCTCCGCGTTCGCGCTCGGCGAGGCCACGGCCTCGTTGGTCAACTGCGTGGACCCGGCCGTCGTCATCCTGTCCGGGTCCATGACCCGCTCCGGGGACATCTGGTGGGACGCCCTGCGCGAAGGCTTCGCGGCCTCCGCGATGACGCCCGTCGCCGACACCCCCATCCTCGTTGGTTCCCTCGGTGGCGACGCGCCGCTGCTCGGAGCCGTTTCCTTCTTCCTGCACGCATAGGAGTTCACCATGCACCCGCTCATTGCAAACCTGAAGGGCAAGCTCATCGTCTCCGTCCAGGCGTACCCGGGCGAGCCCATGCGCCACCCCGAGACGATGGCGCAGATCGCCCGCGCCGCCGAGATCGGTGGCGCCGCTGCCATCCGCTGCCAGGGCCTGTCCGACATTTCCGCGATCAAGGGCCGCGTGGACGTGCCCGTGATCGGCCTGTGGAAGGAAGGCCACGAGGGTGTGTACATCACCCCCTCGCTGCGCCACGCCCGCGCCTGCGTCATGGCCGGCTCCGACATCGTCGCCCTGGACGCGACGGGTCGCCCGCGCCTCGACGGCCTGAGCTTCGCCGAGACCGTTGCGGCCCTGCGCGAGGACGGCACCCTCGTCATGGCTGACTGCGGCTCCTTCGAGGACGCCCAGCGCGCCGTCGACGCCGGCGTGGACATCGTGTCCACGACCCTGGCGGGCTACACGGGCGACCGCGTGAAGACCGACGGCCCCGACCTGGAGCTGCTGCGCGAGGTCGTCGCCGCGTTCCCGGATGTCCCCGTGATCTGCGAGGGCCGCGTCCACACGCCCGAGCAGGCCGCCGCCGCCATGGAGGCGGGCGCCTTCGCCGTCATCGTCGGCACCGCCATCACGCACCCCACGTCGATCACGACGTGGTTCAAGGCGGCCGTGGAAGGCTGATCCTGTCGCTGTTGCGACAGCGCGCGGGCGGGTGACCAACACCCGCCCGCGCACTTCGTTTTTCTCCCGGGAATGCGCGTATATTACCCAGCATGTCTGTCCCGTACTCTCGCGCTCACGCCGCCCTTCGCGCTACCGGCATCGTCTACGTGTGCCTCGGTTTTGGCACATCCGCGTGGCTCTCGCGCCTGCCCGACGTGCGCGATGACCTCGGGTTGACTCCTGCGACGATCGGCACGATGCTGCTCATCGCCTCCCTCGGCTCTCTGCTCACCCTGCCGACCTCCGGCCCGATTGTGACGAAGATCGGCGCGCGGGCCTCGGGCCGCATCGGCGTGCTCATCTGGGCTCTCGGCATTGTCTGCGCGGGGGTGGGGGCGCTCAACGTGTCGATCCCGCTGGCTACTCTTGGCCTCGTGCTCCTGGCCGCCGGTAACGGCCTGTGGGGCGCGACCATGAACATCGAGGCCGGCCTCGTGCAGGCGGCCGTGCGCCGCACCGTCGTTCCTATCATCCAGGCGATGTACGCGGTCGGCATGCTCGGTGGCGCCCTCCTCGGCGCGCTCGCCTCCCAGATGGGCCTGCCCCTCGGCGCCCACCTCTTCGGCCTGGCCGCGCTCGAGCTTCTCGCCTGCGGCACTGCCGTCGGCTTCTACCTGACGAAGGAAGAGGTCGCGGCCCTCGCGCCCGCTCAGGACAAGGGCGACGGGGGAGAGGCCTCGTCGAACAAGGCGAAGGGCCTCACGCGCGTCGCCTGGCGCGAGAAGCAGACCGTGCTCATCGCCCTCATGGTCATGAGCGCGGGCCTCATGGAGGGCGCGGCGAACGACTGGCTCAACCTGTCCATGGTCGACGGCTACGGATACTCGACGGCAGCGGCCTCCGCTGCTTTCGCGTTCTTCCTGCTCATGATGACGGTCGTGCGTTTCGCGTCCCCGCGTCTCGAGGCCTGCCTGGGATCGCCCATGCTGCTGCGGATCACCTTCTCCGGCGCGGTCGTCGGCCTGCTGCTCGTGGCCTTCGCGCCGCACCACCTGTTCGCGGTCGCGGGCATCGCGCTGTGGGGCATCGGGTCGGCCCTCGGCTTCCCGCTGGGCATTTCGGCGCTGTCCGTCGACCCCGTGATGACGCCCGCGCGCGTCTCGGTGCTGTCGACCGTGAACTACGGCGCGGCCCTCATCGGCCCGCCGCTCCTCGGCCTTATCGCCGACCACATCGGCTACCACCGTGCGCTGGCCTTCGTGGCCCTGCCGGTCCTCCTCGCGATCGTGCTCGCCGGGCAGGTGCCCGACCGCCGCGGGACGAAGCGCACGGACCTCGCCTTCGGCGACTAGGCTTAGGGGCATGACGACCCTTGCTGATCTGACGACCCTGCGCGTGGGCGGGCCCATCGCCGAGCACGTGCGTGTTTCTACGACCGACGCCCTCGTGGATGCCGTCGCCGCGGCCGACGCCGCCGGCAGCCCGCTCCTCGTCGTCGGCGGAGGGTCGAACCTCCTGGCGTCAGACGCCCCCTTTGAGGGTACGGTCGTCGACGTGCAGCCTTTCGATGAGGTCGCCTCCATCATCCACGAGGACCCTGCCGGCTCGGTCGTCGTGCGTGCCGGCGCGGGCACGATCTGGGACACTTTCGTCTCCTGGACGTTGTCTGAGGGGCTCTGCGGCCTCGAGGCGCTCTCCGGCATCCCCGGGACCGTCGGCGCCTCCCCGGTGCAAAACGTGGGCGCCTACGGCCACGAGGTCTCCGAGACCATCGAGAGCGTCGAGGCCTACGACCGCCTGACGGGCATCGTCGTGCGCCTGCTTCCCTCCGACCTCGGTTTCGCCTACCGCTCCTCGGCGATCAAGCGCAGCGTCGGCGAGCCCGGCCTGGGCGACCGCCCCTGGGGGCCGACCGGCCGCTGGGTGGTCCTGTCCGTGGACTTCCGCCTCGAGCGCTCGCCCCTGAGTGCCCCCGTCATGTACGCCGAGCTGGCGCGACGCCTCGGCGTCGAGGTCGGGGAGCGCGCCGACGCGTCCCTGGTCCGCTCCACCGTCCTGGATCTGCGCCGCGGCAAGGGCATGGTTCTGGATGCGGAGGATCACGACACCTGGAGTGCTGGTTCCTTCTTCACGAACCCGATCCTGCCCGAGGCCGTGGCCGCCTCGCTGCCCGAGGACGCGCCTCGCTTTAGCGCGGGTGAGGGCCTCGTCAAGACGAGCGCCGCCTGGCTCATCGATCACGCGGGCTGTGGCAAGGGCTTCCACCTGCCCGAGGCCGGGGACCCGCCGCGCGCGTCCCTGTCCACCAAGCACGTGCTCGCCCTGACGAACCGCGGCGGCGCGACGAGCGTCGACATCGAGGCCCTGGCCCGCGCCGTGCGCGAGCGTGTCTTAGAGGCATTTGGCGTGACGCTGGTGCCCGAGCCGGTCACGGTCGGCATCGCCTGGTAGCGGGTCACCTGGTCGTTGTTTGCGGCGCCTGTCGCTGGCCGGGTAGCGGCGTTCACGTGGGTACTGTCAGCTACCGACTGTGTTCGCTGCTTTCTAAGTTGCCGCTAAGTGGATAGCTTGTCACGATGCGGATAGGTTATGCGCATCCGGATAGGTTAATAACCTATCCACATCTTCGTAACCTATCCGCGTGCTCATAACCTATCCGCGTGAGGCTGCGGCGCGCAGGCGCTCGATCATGTCGGGCACGTTGCGGGTGACGGCCGTCCACAGGAGCTGGTTGTCCATGTTCTGATAGCCCGAGTGTGCCGCGATGTTGCGGGTCGTGCGCAGGGCGCGCTTCTCGGGTGAGGTCAGGGCGTCCATGTAGGGTGCGTACTCTTCGCGTTCCAGGAACGCGGCCAGCCGGATGATCACCATGCAGGCGGAGTCGTACTCCGGGCAGTTGGCACTGAAGGTCTCGACGGGGACAGTGGCAACTCGCTTGACGCGCTGGACGATGACGTCGAGTTCCCGCAGGAAGTTCTCAGCGTCGAAACTGGGCGCATGTCTGCGTGCCACTCGCGGCCGAGGGACGAAGGGAGCAGATTCGCTCATAGTGCCACGGCCTCGTCAACGGCAGCTCGCAGTGCATCGGGCACGTGTGTATCCACGTGAACTTCTGTCGGGAAGCCGGTGAGTTCGCTCGTGAACGAGGCGATGTCCGCCAACTCGAACAGTGATAGCTCGCGGGTGGGCGTGCCGATTAGGTCAATGTCTGACTCGAATCCGTCCGTGCCCCGGGCTACCGAGCCGAAGACACGGAGGGTGCCGAGGCCTCGTTCCTGGGCGTAGGTGGTGATCGAGGACGCGTAGCGGGCGAGCGGCACGGAGGGGCGGTAGTCGGCGGTGCGGAGGATGCGTTCGAGCAGCTCGGAGGAAACTGCGCGCTTGCCGGACTCGATCTGCGCGAGGGTCGACTGGCTCATCCCGGTCATCCCCGCCAGCTCGGCCTGTGTGAGGGACGCGTCCTGACGTGCAGCACGCACGAGGGACGGCGCGTCGTCACGATGAAACCGGCTCATGTCTCCATGATAGTGCACGCGTGCACTATTGGGGTTTCAACCGTCAGTTCGACTCAGGAACATCCGCTGAGGTCAATTCGGGAGAGGAAAACGGGCGAACTATAGCTTTCTCGGATTTAATGGCCGTCACACTCAGTTTTCGGTCCGATGAATCAGCAAGCGCAGTAATTTGGCGTGCCTGAACAAGGAATCGCTTTTCGAGAGAGCTGGCGACACCATTGTATAGTTGGACGCTCTTCTGGATGTTTTTCCCAAGCTTGTCGATGTGATCCGCGAGGATCCCGAGGCGCTTGTATAGCGTGCTTCCGAACTCGATCACCTCGTTTGCTTGGTCGTTGATGGCCGTTCTCGCCCAAGCGGTTGCGCATGTCCTGGCGAGAGCCAGGAGTGTGACGGGTGATGCGAGGGCAACTCCTTGGCGGAATGCGTACTCAAGGAGCGAGGAGTCGCTTTCCAGTGCTGCGGAAAGAGCTGCCTCCGAGGGGACAAAGAGTACGACGATCTCCGGTGAAGAGCCGAGTGCTGCCGCGTAGTTTCGGTTGTGCAGATCATCGATGTGGCTGCGGAGAGCTTTGGCATGTTGGACAAGGAAGGACTTGCGCTCAGTGTCAGCTTGTTCTCCGACTCCATCGACATCAGTAGCGCGAAGATATGCGTCCATGGGTGTCTTCGAGTCGACTGCGAGGAAACCTCCTCCGGGGAGGAAGATTGTAACGTCGGGGCGACTGCGGTCATTGTCGGTGCCAACTGTGTCGGTCCGATGTGCACCTCCCTGAATGAGCGTGCCGATAGACTGTTGTTGCGCGAAATCGACGTGGTTCAACATTCCTGCGGCTTCGAGAACGCGGACGAGTTCTACTTCGCCCCACGTGCCTCGGGCGCTTCGAGAACGCAAAGCTCCGGTGAGGGAGTGTGTCGCCTGAGCCAGCTCTGCTTCGCGCAGTTCCGCTTGCCTCAGCCGCGTGTCGAGGACGCCGTGTTGGAGCGCGCGCTTCTGCTCCATCTCGTCGATGCGTTTACCGAGGCTTTCGAGATGAGTTTGAACGGGCTTGAGGAGTCCGAGAACGGAATCTGTGCCGGTCGTACTCTTTTGTGCAGCTAGGGCCAGCTCGGTTTCGCGTTTTGCGGTTGCCTTCAGCTGCTCGGTGAGATGCGCGTGTTCGGCTGAGCGCTGCTGCTCCATCAAGCGCACGCGTTTTTGCATTTCTTCTAGTTCTGTTCGAACTGGAGCAAGAGCCTTGATAATGCTTGTTGTCTGCTCGGCGTTGGCGGTAGCGATGCCGTCGTCGCGTTTTGCTGCCTCCTCAAGCTGCTGGGAGAGTTTGCCATGTTGTTCGGCGCGCTGTCGCTCCATCGAGTCGACTCGATCATGCATCTGCTCAAGCTGTTGGCGAATGGGCGTCAGAATCTCTAAGACATCGGAGTTCTGTTTCGCGCTCGACTCCATCTTAGAAAGCTGGACTTCCAGTTGCTGTGCCCGCGCCTGTGCCGCTGCTGCTTGGGTCTGGAACTGGATGAGTCCAGCTGCTCTGTGCTCCGCATCTTCGAGGCGGCGGGTCAGCTCTTCGGCTTGTGTCCGTGACGATGCGGCATCCTGTCGGAGGGTGATGAGCTCGCTGTTGTCTGTTTCAGTTGTAACGGTCTTGCGCGACGCTGCAAAAAAATAGCCGAGAGCGATGCCGATAACTGCACCGAGGATGAGGAAAACTACATTGGCAACCATGGATGCATTGTAATCACAGACGCTTACGGATGAAGTATCGACTGCCTGGTGTGGGAGGAATTTTGGCTTTGCTGTGGGGGAACTATAGTGAGAACCTGGCGGTGTCGGCGTGGTATCTAGATTCTCGTTGCGTGGCTTGTTCCTGGATGGTCTCCCGACCTCGACATTGCCTGAGCATGCTCTGTTGCGTGCGCTCGCGGATCCGTTACGCGGATAGGTTGTCACGATGTGGATAGGTTATTCGCATCCGGATAGGTTAATAACCTATCCACATCTTCATAACCTATCCATATCCTCATAACCTATCCGTATGTGAGCCGTCGGTCGCCGAGGTGGCCAGCGATTTGGGCGCCGCTGTGGGCGTGGGCTGCTGCGGTCGACTGAGCAGTGACTGCGTTGGCATCCCGGTAGATCCCACAGAGACACCTCCATACATGTTGCACGTAATTCCCCGGAGTATGTTGTGAAGCGCACTCCCAAAACCGCAGAATATCAACGTTCTGGTTTCAATGTTTGAAAGAGGCGTGGGCGAACGGCGTGCGAGATTGCCGGGAACTGCGCGCAGGAGCCCTGCGACAGCGCTGCGCTGCGAACCCCGACTTCTACGCCACGGGCTCGGCCGCGAGCCACGCGTCGATGTCGGCCTTCCAGGCCGCCTTGCGCGAAGGCGAGGCCAGCGACGCGTCGATCGATGAACGTGCCAGGTCTGCCAGGGCCTGGTCAGATAGGCCGAACACGTCGCGGGCGACCTCGTACTGTGCGACCAGGCGCGAACGGAACAGCAGCGGGTCGTCCGCAGCCAGCGCGACGGTAGCCCCCGCCGAGATCAGCGTCGGCAGCGGCACCTGCGAAAAGTCCGTGTAGACGCCCAGGTGCACGTTCGACGTTGGGCACACCTCCAGGGCGATGCCCGCGTCCACGACGGCCTTCAGCAGGTCCGGGTCCTCGCTGGTACGCACGCCGTGCCCGAGGCGGGCGGGGGCCAAAGCGGACACGACCTCGCGCACGGAGGACGGGCCCAGGAGCTCGCCGCCGTGCGGAACACCTACGAGCCCGGCGCGGCGCGCGATGCGGAACGCGGGGGCAAACGACGCCGTGGAGCCGACGCGCTCGTCGTTCGATAGGCCGAAACCCACGACGTCGCCGGGGCCATCCCCAGCAAACGACGCGGCCAGGCGCGCGAGCGTGCGTGCGTCCAACGGGTGCTTCATGCGCGACGCCGCGACGATCACCCCGATGTCGACGCCGGTATCGCGCGAGGCTAGGCGGGCCTCGTCGATGATGATCTCCAGGGCCGGGGTGATCCCCCCGACGTAGGGCGCGTAGGACGTGGGGTCGGCCTGGATCTCCATGCGCACCGAGCCTTCGGCGGCGTCGTCCTCGGCGGCCTCGCGGATGAGGCGGCGCATCGCGGCCTCGGAACGTACGAGGTGGCGCGCGGAGTCGTAGGCGCGCTGGAAACGGAACCAGCCGCGCCCGTCGGCAGGCATGGAGGCCGCGTCGATGTGCAGCAGATGAGGAGGCAGTCGCACGCCCTGCACGCGCGCCATCTCGACCATGGTCGTGGGCCGCATGGCCCCCGTGAAGTGCAGGTGCAGGTGAGCCTTGGGGAGGGTCGCGAGGTCACGCCTGCCCGGTGGGGTGGGGCGCGGGGCCGTCAGGTTAGGGACAGCGGGCGCTTCCACGGCCTAGTGCTCCCCGAGCCAGATGATGATGTCGCGGATCAGGCCGGGGCCCTCGGGCTCGTTGAGGAGCTCGTGGTAGGCGCCGTCGACGATACGCAGGTGGATGTCGGCGTCCGGGTGCGCCGCGCGTGCCCCGCGCACGAGCTCGCGCGAACCGCGCAGCTCCGCCATGAGGTCGTGCGACCCGTGCATGACCAGGGTCGGAGTGCGCAGGCGGTCGGCGCGCCGCAGCACCTCCTCGCCCTGGAGGATCGAGGTCAGGCCCGTCAGGATCGGCACGCCGCCCTTGTAAGTGAGCGGATCCGCATCGAAGGCGCGCTGAACCTCGGGGTCTCGAGACAGGGGGGAGACCGCCATGTCCGACGCCCCCTGGGCGACGATGAGGCCGGGGCACAGCCTCGCGAGAGGCGCCAGCATGCGGGCATGGGCAGGGGCGACGTGGGGGAGCGGGCGCAGCGCCGGAGCGGAGAGCACCGTGCCGCGCAGCCGCGTCGGGTCCAGGATGGTCGAGGCAGCGGCGATGAGCCCGCCCATCGAGTGTCCGAACAGGAACAGGTCCGGCGTGCGCGCGTGGGCGAGAGCAACCCGGCGCGCGTCACCGAAGTCGCGGATCAGCGCGCCCACGTCCACGCGGGCGCGGGGACCCTCAGAGGTCCCGTGGCCCGCGTGGTCGTAGAAGGCGACGTCGTAACCGGCGCGGGTAAGCGCGGAGCGCAGGTGGGCGTAGCGCCCGCAGTGTTCCGCGTACCCGTGGGCGAGGAGGACCGTCCCGAGGGGGGCCTCCTGCGCTGTCCGTTCGAACGAGACGTGCATCAGGCGAAGAGCTCCTGGACGCGTGTGATGCCCTCGACGAGGTCGTCGTCGGCCAGGGCGTAGGAGAAGCGCAGGAAGCCGGAGGGACCGAAGGCCTCGCCCGGAACCGCCGCGACCTCGACCTCGTCGAGGATCAGGTCGGCGAGCTCGCCCGACGTGTTGGCCACGCGGCCTCGGATCTCGCGACCCAGCAGGCGCTCGACGGAGGGGTACACGTAGAACGCGCCCTTGGGGGTGGGAACGTCGAAGCCGTCGATCTGGCGCAGCATGTCAACGATCGTGCGGCGGCGACGGTCGAAGGCGACGCGCATCTCGTTCACCGCATCCAGGGAGCCGGACACGGCGGCGCGCGCGGCCTCCTGGGCGACGTTGTTGACGTTGGAGGTCAGGTGCGACTGGAAGGACAGCGCAGCCTTAATGACGTCGGAGGGGCCGATCATCCAGCCCACTCGCCAGCCGGTCATCGCGTAGGTCTTGGCAACGCCGTTGAGGATGACGGCCTGGTCGGCCAGCTCGGGCACCAGCTTGACGATGTGCGCGCTCTGCGCGTCCTCGTACAGCAGGTGCTCGTAGATCTCATCGGAGATAACCCAGATGCCGTGCTCGAGGGCCCACTGGCCGATCGCGGTCAGCTCCTCGGGCGTGTAGACGCTACCCGTCGGGTTGGACGGCGAGCACATGAGGAGGACCTTCGTGCGCGGCGTGCGCGCGGCCTCGAGCTGCTCGACGGTCACCTTGTAGTCCTGGTCAGCGCCCGCGAACACCTCGACGGGGGTCGCGCCGGCGAGCTTGACGACCTCGGGGTACGTGGTCCAGTAGGGGGTCGGCAGGATCGCCTCGTCGCCGGGGCCGAGCAGCGCGCCGAAAGCCTGGAAGACGGCCTGCTTGCCGCCGTTGGTGACGACGATGTCGGCGGGGGAGACCTCGTAGCCGGAGTCGCGCAGGGTCTTTTCCGCGATGGCCTCGCGCAGCGCCGGGAGGCCGGCGGCGGGCGTGTAGCGGTGCATCGCGGGGTTGCGCGCGGCCTTGACGGCGGCCTCGACAATGTAGTCGGGCGTGGCGAAGTCGGGTTCGCCGGCGCCGAATCCGATCACCGGGCGGCCGGCGGCCTTGAGAGCCTTGGCCTTCGCGTCCACGGCCAGGGTCGCGGACGGGGTGATGGCGTTGAAACGATCAGAGACACGGGTGCGAGAAGTATTGGTCACCCCTCCATGGTCCCACGTCGCGCGCGCGTGAGGCGGAGAGCGCACACGATGCGTGCGTGGGCTACCTCTCATTTGCGAGGTCGGGGCTGGTATCACGCGGCATGCGACCCGCCGACGCCCATCTCGGTTGGACAAAGCGCCGCATTATCCACTAATGTTCGTCAGGCAGGTTTTCCTGCGTAGGGCAGTGGCGCAATTGGTAGCGCACCGGTCTCCAAAACCGGCGGTTGTGGGTTCGAGTCCCGCCTGCCCTGCGGATTAGGCTGATTATTTTCGTAGGAGGATTCCCATGGCCGATCGTGTTGCCTCGGATGCTGAATCCTCGCGCCGAGATCGCACTAAGAATGAAGCTACCCGCAAGCGTAGCGCCGCCACCAAGGAGCAGACGAAGCGTCCTGGATTCTTCGGTGGCATCTGGCTCTTCTTCAAGCAAGTCATTGACGAAATGAAGAAGGTCACCTACCCCACGGGATCCGAGACCTGGACCTACTTCCTCGTCGTCGTTGTGTTTGTCGCCGCAATCATGCTTTTCGCTGGCCTACTCGACTTCGGATTCGGTAAACTGAGCGCATTGATCTTCGGCTGAGACCGACGAACCCGCCCGCAGGACACTGCAGGCGGGTTTCTTCTACGGTCCGGCCCCACTCGCAGGAGGGAAATGTCGTGAGCGACGAACAGTACACCGAGGACCAGGTCCTCGAGGCCGCCCAGGAGACCGTTGAGCAGGAGACCGTCGAGGCTCCGGCTCGGGATGCTGTTGAGGAGGTGACCGAGGAGGTCGCCACCGAGGACACCGCGTCCGAGGAAGAGGCCCCGGCCTCGGTCGAAGAGGAAGCGATCGCCAAGCTGCGCCGCAAGCTCTACATGTCCCCCGGCGACTGGTACGTCATCCACACCTACTCCGGCCACGAGCGCAAGGTGAAGGCTAACCTCGAGCAGCGCATCACCACGCAGAACATGGAAGACTACATCTTCGCCGTCGAGGTTCCGGATGAGTATGTCATGGAGTATCGCGGCAACGCGAAGAAGCGCGTGCGCCACGTGCGCATCCCCGGCTACGCGATCGTCTGCATGGACTTCAACGAGGCCTCGTACCGTGTCGTCAAGGAAACCCCCGCCGTCACCGGCTTCGTGGGCGACCAGCACAACCCCGTGCCGCTCTCGATCGACGAGGTCGTCATGCTCCTGACGCCCAACGTCCTCGAGGAGGCTGCCGAGGCTGCCAAGGATCAGCCCGCCCCCGTCCAGGCCGTTCAGACTCAGTTCGAGGTCGGTGAGATCGTCACCGTCACCGACGGACCTTTCGAGACCATGTCGGCCACGATCTCCGAGATCATGCCCGAGGCTCAGAAGCTCAAGGTCCTCGTCACCATCTTCGAGCGCGAGACGCCGCTCGAGCTCGGCTTCGACCAGGTAGAGAAGCTCGAGCAGTGACATCACGCACCCGGACTTGGGATCAAGCCCGGAATCGCGTTATGATTCACTTTTGTGTGCGTAGGGCGCACTATGCCCACTGAAACCCAGTGAGCTGACGCCAAACGCTCCGCCCTGACCGGCACCCGTCGGCCAGAACTTCAGAAGAAAGACCCGCATTCATGGCACCGAAGAAGAAGGTCACCGGCCTGATCAAGCTTCAGATCGCAGCCGGCGCCGCTACCCCCGCACCGCCCGTCGGCCCCGCTCTGGGCCAGCACGGCGTGAACATTGTTGAGTTCACCAAGGCTTACAACGCGGCCACCGAGTCGCAGCGTGGAAACATCATCCCCGTTGAGATCACCGTCTACGAGGATCGTTCCTTCACGTTCGTCCTCAAGACGCCGCCCGCCGCTGAGCTCATCAAGAAGGCTGCTGGCATCCAGAAGGGTTCCGGCACCCCCAACACCGTCAAGGTTGGTTCGATCACGATGGATCAGGCTCGCGAAATCGGCCAGTCCAAGATGGCTGACCTCAACGCCAACGATGTCGAGGCTGCTGCCAAGATCATCGCCGGCACCGCCCGCTCTATGGGCATCAACGTCGAGGGCTGACCTCAACCAACCCCCCGTGGTAGGGCAGGCGCTGCCCGACACCCACGACTGCAAGGAGAAGAAGCAGAATGACCAAGCGCTCCAAGAGCTACCGCGCAGCGGCCGAGAAGGTCCACGCGGACGTGCTGTACACCCCCTTCGAGGCCATGAAGCTGGCCAAGGAGACCACCGTCACCAAGTTCGACTCGACCGTTGAGGTCGTCTTCCGACTGGGTGTCGACCCCCGCCAGGCGGACCAGATGGTCCGTGGCACCGTTTCCCTGCCGCACGGCACCGGCAAGACCGCCCGGGTCTTGGTCTTCGCCGTTGGTCCGCGCGCTCAGGAAGCGATCGACGCAGGCGCCGACGAGGTCGGCGGCGACGAGCTCATCGAGAAGGTTGCCAAGGGTTACACCGACTTCGATGTCGCCGTTGCTACCCCCGACCTCATGGGCAAGGTTGGCCGCCTCGGCCGCGTCCTTGGCCCCCGTGGCCTCATGCCGAACCCCAAGACGGGCACCGTGACCATGGATGTCGCGAAGGCCGTCAAGGAGATCAAGGGTGGTCGCATCGAGTTCCGCGTCGATAAGCACGCCAACCTGGCGTTCATCGTCGGCAAGGCCTCCTTCACCGCCGAGCAGCTGACTGAGAACTACGCCGCCGTCCTGGACGAGGTGCTGCGTCTCAAGCCGACCTCCTCGAAGGGCCGCTACCTGCTCAAGGGCGCTGTCGCCACGACGATGGGCCCCGGCATCCCGCTGGATGTCACCAAGGTCAAGGACCTCATCGAGAAGTGAGCATCGCTCGCTGATCAAGTATCCGGGCCCCGCGCAGCGCTGCTGCGCGGGGCCCGGCTTTGTCTGGGGAGTGTTTGTGGGATCAGCTGGTGACATCCCGAACAAAGTAAGGGACATAGGTCACATACTATTGGCATGGAATAGGGTAACCTTAATTTGCTTCTATAAACCTATGTTCGTGAAGGGTCGCGATAATGTCTCAGGTTGCGGGTTCGGGTGTCACGAAGGCGCGCTCGGCCGTCACGATTGGTGCGTTTACCGCCGTCTACTTCGTCCTCATGTGGTGCTCGGGGATGCTGGGCTTTTTCGGCCCGGCGTTCATGTTCGTCGGCTGGATTGTCGGGCTGCTGCTCAACGGATCCGTCGTCATGCTGATGCTGGTGCGTTCGCGCATGTTCGGCACCCTCACGATCATGGGAGGCATCGTTGCCTTCCTCATGGTGGTGACCGGGCACGCGTGGGTGACCATTCCGGTTGCCCTGATCCTCGGCTTCCTGGGTGATCTCATCGCCAACGGTGGCGGTTACGTCAGTGCCCCTCGAAACATTGCGGCATACATGCTGTTCTCCCTGTGGATGATCGGTCCGCTCGCTCCGATTTTCTTTGCTCCCGACCCCTATTACGAGGACGTCGCGTCCCAGATGGGCCAGGACTACGCGGATAGCATGCGAGCCCTCTTCAGTCCCGCAGTCATCAGTGTGTGGGTCGTCGTTGCGATGATCGTCGCGTTGCTTGGCGGACTCATCGGTCGTTTCCTGCTGCGCAAGCACTTTGCGAAGGCTGGAGTTGCCTGAGATCTCGCTCGCCGAGGCTGCCCCAGGCGAGGCGACGAGCAAGCTTGATCCGCGAACGAAACTTCTGGCCCTCCTCGTCCTCAACGCGCTCGTCATGCGTGCGAGCCCCACGTCCACGCTCCTTGCGGTCCAACTGCTTGCGGTGGTCGCGCTCGCGTGGGAGGCCGGCGGTCGGGCGGCGGTGCGCACCGGGCTTGGGTGCCTCGTCTGCGATGCGTACAGTCTTGGGTCGCCTTTCCTCGTTGCGTGGCTTGAGAGTGTGGGCTCGCCGCGTGGCCTCGTTCTCCTGATCGGCACGTGCAGCGCGATCGCGTTCTGGTTTGCGCGCTTCTTCGCGGGCTTCGGCCTGGCGCTCTACGTGTACCGCACGACGAGAATCGGTCAGATGAAAGCGGCGCTACGCGCGGTTCACCTGCCGCGCGTATTCGTCGACGCTCTCGCCGTTGCTTTCCGCGTGATTCCGACGGTGGGCTCAGAGGCGGTGGCCATCCGCGAGGCGATGGAGATGCGCGGCGTCGACCTCGGGGTGCGCGGAGTTCTCCGTCACCCCCTCGTGATCGCCGAGCGCTTTCTGGTTCCCCTGCTGTCCTCTATCGCGCGCGTGGCCGACGACCTGGCTGCCTCGAGCGTCATTCGAGGCCTCGGCGGCCCGACGCGCCCCACATCGCTGACGCGGCTGCGCGCCACCGCCTGGGATGCGCTCGCACTCGCGTGCATCGCTGGCGTCGTCGCCATCGAGGTCGGCGCGTACCTCGGAGTACTCCCATGATTGACGTTGAATCCCTGTCGTTCTCCTACGTGAGCGAGCTGACTGGGGACCGCGTCGAGGCCCTGCGTGGGGTTGACGTGTCCGTCCGGCCGGGCACCCTCACGCTCGTGTGCGGCTCCTCCGGCTGCGGAAAGTCGACGCTCATGCGGGCGCTCACCGGCCTTGTCCCACAGATGACCCCGGGAGAGCTGGATGGTGTGGTGCGGATTGATGGGCGCGACCTCGCCGAGGTCCCCCTGACCGAGGTCGGTCACCTGTGCTCGTCAGTCTTCCAGAATCCGCGCACACAGTTCTTTTGTGACACCGTCTCCGAGGAGCTTGCGTTCTGCGGCGAGAACTACGGCCGCGATCACGAGGCCTTGATCGAGGAAAGCACGCGTGCCGCCGAGCTCATGGGCATCTCGCACCTGATGGACAGGAAGCTGTCGAGCCTGTCGGGCGGGCAGCTCCAAAAGGTTGCACTCGCCTGCGCGCTTGCCTCCGGGGCGCCGGTACTCCTCGCCGACGAGCCAACCTCAAACTTGGACCCCGATGCCATCGCCGACGTGCGGCGCGCACTCGCGATCCTCAAAGAGCAGGGGATGACGATCGTTGTCGTCGAGCACCGCCTCCACTTCCTGCGGGGGCTCGCCGACCAGGTTCTCCTCATGGAGGGCGGAGAGGTCACGTGCGCGTGGAGTGGTGAGGAGTTCTACGCGATGGATGACGCGCAGCGGCAGTCGCTCGGACTGCGTACCCTCGTGGATCCTGGCCCGCCCGAGGCATGGGTGCCCTCGCGGAACTCCGACAAGGAGGCCTCCCATGAAGGGGGAGTGCGCCTGTCCTGCCGGGATCTGAGCTTCTCCTACGGGAACACCCCCGTGTTCGACGGGTTGAACGCGGACTTCCCGGCAGGACAGATCACCTGCATCGCGGGAATGAACGGCGTTGGGAAAACGACCCTCGTGCGCGTTCTGTGTGGGCTGGCCGCTCCCGGATCCGGGACGATCACCCTGGACGGGCGGGCTACCAATCGTCGGCAGCGCCGGGCCGCGTGCGCGCTCGTCATGCAGGACACCGGACGGCAGCTTTTCTCCGACACGCTTGCGGGTGAACTCACGATCGGAGCCTCGGAGGCGAGCGGCGAGGATGCGGACAAGCTCCTGGGCGACTTCGACCTCGCACACCTGGGGGATCGGCACCCGCTGAGCCTGTCGGGGGGCCAAAAACAACGCCTCGTCATCGCAGCCGCGCGTGCCACCGGGCGTCGCATCGTCATTCTTGACGAACCCACGTCAGGCGTCGACGCGCGACACCTCACCTCCATCACGTCCACCCTGCGCCGCATTGCCGACGAAGGCGCGGCCGTCATCGTCGTTACCCACGACGGCGAGTTCGCCTCGGCCTGCGCGGATCGACTCATCACACTCACGCCGACGGGTGCCATGTGCGCCCTCGAAGGAGGCCACCAATGACCGACACTGACGAGCGCGAGGACACCACTGCCTCGTCCCCGAGCGATCCGCACGCCGACAAGATCGCTGCTGGCGACCCGCGTGTGGCGCACCTAGCGGGCCAGCGCGCCTTCAAGGAACTGACCTCTCCCATCCGTGGATCCATGATGCTCTCCCGGGTGCTCGGGCTCATCTACGGTGCGCTCGCGGTCGCCCCCTACGTCATCCTCGTCCAGCTTGGGGAGGTGCTGCTGGAGGCGGCCCGCTCGGGTGCCTCGCCTGATCGCGCCGAGGTGATGACGCTGCTCATGTGGCTGACCGGTGCGTTCGGCCTCCGATACGGCATCTACTTCATCGCGCTGACCGTCACTCACTTCGCGGACGTGCGTTTCGGGCACATCGTGCGCTCCCGCATGGTGAGTGTGCTCGCCGCAGCGCCCCTCGCCTGGTTCACATCCACGAACTCGGGGGCCGTGCGCAAGGCGATCCAGGACGACACGCACGACGTGCACACGGTCATTGCGCACGCTCCCGTCGAATCCGCGGCCGCCGTCAGCGCACCGCTGTCCCTGCTCATCTACGCTTTCGTCGTCGACTGGCGACTCGGACTCCTGTCGATCGCCACGCTCCCCGTCTACGGACTCCTCAACGCGTGGATGATGCGAGGCATGGGGGAAAAGACCGCCGAGATGGACCGACACCTGACGCGGGTCTCGTCCACGATGGTCGAGTTCGTCTCCGGTATCAGCGTCGTCAAGGCGTTTGGGACCGTGGGGCGCTCGCACGAGCGATTCACCCGGGCCGCCGAGGACTTCTCTCGCTTCTACGTCGACTGGTGCGGCCCCCTGCTGAAAGGCTCTGCGCTCGGGCAGGCGACCGTATCGCCCTCCCTGATCTTGCTCATCTCGACGGCGGGAGGGTCCGCGCTCGCGGCCTCGGGCATCGTGAGCCCGGTCCAGGTGATCACCTGCGCGCTCATCGCCCTCGTCATCCCGGCGGCTATCGAGGTGCTGGGTACGACGACCTGGGCCTACCAGATCGCCGGGGCCGCCGCGCTGCGCATCGTGGACCTACTTTCGGTCGCACCGTTGCCTGCCGAGGGGAGTTCAGTGCCGGGGGGAGCCGACATCGAGATTGATGGCGTGTCCTTCTCCTACGGGGCAACCCTCGCGCTGGACGACGTCAGTCTGACCATCCCCGAGGGCTCGGTGACCGCCCTCGTGGGTTCTTCCGGCTCGGGAAAATCGACGCTCGCGACGCTGGTTGCGCGCTTCGCTGACCCGGACCAGGGGAGCGTGCGTATCGGCGGGGTTGACGCTCGCGACATCGCCCCCGATGTTCTCTACCGTCACGTCTCCTTCGTCCTCCAGGATCCGCAGCTCCTCGACATCTCCGTGCGCGACAACATCGCGCTGGGAGTCCCGGGCGCCAGCGACGAAGCGGTGTGGACGGCCGCCGGGGCCGCGCGCATCGACGACTACCTGCGCTCCCTGCCCCGAGGCCTCGACACCGTCATCGGGGAGGACGCCCACCCCTCGGGTGGCCAAGCTCAACGAATCGCGATTGCGCGTGCTCTCCTCGTCGACGCCCCCATCCTCGTCCTCGACGAGGCCACTGCCTTCACCGACCCGGAGGCCGAGGCGGACATCCAGGCGGCGCTGACCCGCCTCGTGCAGGGAAAGACGGTCCTGGTCATCGCGCACCGCGCAGCATCCATCGCCGGCGTCGACCAGATCGCCATCCTCGACGCGGGCCGCATCATCGCGCTGGGCACGCCCGACCAGCTCGCCGACCACCCGTACATGCGGTGCATGAGCGCGACCGCGAAAGGACACTGACATGTTCGGCCTCATCTCACGGCTACGCGAACCCCTCTCCGAGCAGGGGCGAGCCGACTTCGCCCAGGCGAGTGTCCTGTCCTGCATCGTCGGCGTGGTGCGCGGAGTCTCCCTGGTTGCTTTTATCCCGGCCGCTATTGCTCTGACCTCGGGGAATCCCGCGTGGGGCATGAGCCTGCGTGCCTGGCTCGTTGTGCTGGGCGTGTGTGCCGGTACCTCGTTCATCGTAGAGTACCTGCTCGCCATGCGCTCCTACTCGGTGGCCTTCGACTTCCTGTCGAACATGCACCGCGCGATCGGCGACAAGGTGGCGTCCCTGCCGCTCGGCTCCTTCCGCGCGGACACGGCCGGAAAGACATCCCGCCTCGTCTCGCGCGAGCTCATGGTCCTCGGCGAGATCTTCGCGCACATGTACTCTCCCCTGATCGCTGCGATCGTCACCTCGGTGACGATGCTCGTCGGCATCACCGTGTTTTCGCCGGTCCTCGGACTGGTGTGCGTGGCAGCGATCCCGGTCATCGGCGGGGGAGTGTGGGTGGCGCGCCGATGCCTGCAGTCCGGGGCGTCCCTGAAAGAGCCTCCCGCTCGCGAGCTGTCCCACCGCATCGTTGAATACGCGACCAAGCAGGGCGCCCTTCGCGCGTGTGGACGCTCCTCCTCCTACGAGCCCCTCATGCGAGCAGAGGACGCATACGGGGTGGCCGCGCGACGCTCACTCATGAGGGAGACGGTTGGCCAGATCGTCAACGGCATGGCTGCCCAGACGGTCGTCGTGACGCTCATCTGCGCGATTGGCTGGCTGTCGGTCGCCGGGACCGTCGGCCCGGTGGAGGCGGTCGTCTCCATCGGCCTGCTGCTGCGCTTTACGCAGATCCTCGTCGATATTGGGGCGCTCGCCTCCGCCTTCGAGACCCGGCGCCCCGTCCTAGACCTCAGCCACGACATTCTTTCCGCCCCCGAACTGCCCACGCACAACTGCGGGCGATGCGGGGATGAGGCCCCGGCCTCGTCGGGCGCGTCCGTCGCCCTTGAGGGCGTGTCCTTCTCCTACGAGGCCGACCATCCGGTCCTGCAAGGCGTGTCCTTCCGCGTGGAACCCGGAACGATGACGGCGATCGTCGGCCCCTCGGGGTGCGGCAAGACCACCATCGCGCGCCTCATCGCACGCTTCTACGACGTGGACGCCGGACGTGTGCTCGTTGGCGATGGGGATGTTCGGGACTGGGACACTGCCGACCTCATGGCACAGCTGTCCCTTGTCTTCCAGGACGTCTACCTCTTCGACGACACCCTCGAGGTTAACGTGCGCGTCGGTAACCCCGACGCGACCCGGGCTGACATTGAGGAAGCGGCACGTCTGAGCGGAGTCGACGAGATCGTTGAACGTCTGCCCCTCGGCTGGGAGACCCCCGTCGGCGAGGCCGGCCGAGCCCTGTCAGGCGGCGAACGCCAGCGTGTCTCCATCGCTCGCGCACTCCTGAAAGCCGCGCCCATCGTCCTCTTCGACGAGGCCACGAGCGCCCTCGACCCCGAGAACGAATCCCGCGTCACCGACGCCATGGCAGCCCTGAGGCGCGACGCGTCCCTCATCGTCATCGCGCACAAGCTCGACACGATCACCGCGGCCGACCAAATCGTTGTCCTCAGCGAGACTGGACGCGTCGCACAGATCGGCACGCACGAGCAGCTCTACACCCAGCCGGATGGCCAATACCGGGCATTCTGGGACGCTCGCTCTCGGGCAGCGGGATGGAGGCTTGTCTGACTGGTGGCGGGGCCAAGCTCGCGCATCTGCCCAGAGGCGGACTGTGCGCGCGGCCGGCCCCGGCCTCGTCTGTGATGCTCGCCCCGTTGCTTGCAAGCCCTAGCTGGGCCTGTTAAGCTGATCCTCGCCGAAGACCGTTGGTGTCCACACTAGTGGAGGAAAATCCAACGCAGGTGAGTGAGCAGCCCTGTGCTGCAATCGAGCGTATGCCCGACACGATCCTGCGTGTCGGGTTTTTTCTTACCTACGGTCACGTATCTGGAAGGAGGACCATGGCGAAGTCCGACAAGGTGGCAGCAGTTGCCGAGCTCGTGGAGCGTTTCCGCGCAGCCGACGCTGTCCTGCTGACCGAGTACCGCGGCCTGACCGTCGGCCAGCTGAAGCAGCTGCGTCGCGGCCTGGGCGAGAACGCGACCTACGCCGTGGCAAAGAACACGCTGGCGCGCCTGGCGGCCAAGGAGGTCGGTCTCGACTTCCTGGCTGAGGACCTCAAGGGTCCCACGGCCATCGCTTTCGTCTCCGGCGAGCCTGTTGAGGCTGCCAAGACCCTGCGTGATTTTGCTAAGGACAACCCCGCCCTCGTGCTGAAGTCCGGCGCGATGGACGGCGCTCAGCTGAGCGCCGAGGCTGTCAAGAAGCTTGCCGATCTCGAGTCCCGCGAGGTCCTGCTGGCCAAGGCCGCAGGCGTCCTCAAGGCCAAGATTGGTCAGGCGGCGTTCGCATTCAACGCTCTGCCCGTCAAGGCAGTGCGCACCATCGATGCTCTGCGCGAAAAGCAGGGCGAGGCGGCCTGACGAGACAGGCCATGTTCCACGCCGCCACCCCGGCTGCGTGAAACTACCCAACAATCTGCACTCGTGCAGGCCAATTAGGAAGGATGCCACTCATGGCTAAGCTCTCCAATGACGAGCTCATCGCAGCTTTCAAGGAAATGACCCTCATCGAGCTCTCCGACTTCGTGAAGCTCTTCGAGGAGACCTTCGACGTTGAGGCCGCTGCCCCCGCAGCCGTCGCCGTTGCCGCCCCGGCCGCCGACGCCCCCGCCGCCGAAGAGAAGGACGAGTTCGAGGTCGTCCTCGAGTCCGCCGGTGACAAGAAGATCGCCGTCGTCAAGGTCGTCAAGAACCTGGCCGGCCTGGGCCTCAAGGAAGCCAAGGACCTGGTTGACTCTGCGCCCTCCACCATCTTCCCCGCCGCGAAGAAGGAAGACGCCGAGAAGGCCAAGGCTGAGATCGAAGAGGCCGGCGGCAAGGTCACCCTTAAGTGACTTTCCCCGTCTGAATCGTTCAGACTTTCACCCCTCGGTGGGTGAGCGAGCCCCGTCCCGCATCCGCGGGGCGGGGCTCAGTGCTCGGGCATACGCCCGACTTGACCATGACGCGACGTGAGGCTTCAGAATCATTTCCATGAGCGACGAGAACACTTTCTACACCGTCGGCGAGGTTGCCGAGCGATTCTCCTTGACGGTGCGAACGCTGCATCACTGGGAGGCCCGAGGCCTCCTCGCTCCCGCCGAGCGAAGCTGGTCGAACTACCGGCTCTACTCAGCCGAGGATTGTGCCCGCGTCCAAAGGATCATCATCTACCGGGCGACTGGGATGAGACTGACGGACATCAAGGCTCTTCTCGATTCCGGCGAGTCGGGGATCTCCCACCTGAAGCGGCAACGAGAAAGGCTCATCGCTCACCGTCAAGACACGGACAAGATGATCGAAGCACTCGACATACTCCTGGAGGATGCAATGAACGACAACGCACTGACCGTCGAACAGATCGGGGAGATTCTGGGGGACGCCGACTTTGCGGCCCACCAGGCGCGAGCCGAGGAATGCTACGGCGAGACCGACGACTGGAAAGAGTGGCACCGCCGCACCGCCTCGTGGCAGGCGGGCGACTGGCAGGCGAGCACCGAGCGAATCCGCAGGATCGAATCGGACATGATCGATGCCATTCGCGCACGCGTGGCCACCGGCAGCGACAGGGCCGCCGAGCTCGTTGATGCACACCGGGACGCGCTGAGCGAGTACTTCCCCGTGAGCCCAGCGAAGCACTACCTCATTTCTCGTGCCTACCTGTGCGATGAAAGCTTCCGCTCCCACTACGACTCTCAGCAGGAGGGCTTTGCTCAGTGGCTCGCGGACGCAATCGAGCACGTCGCAGTTGCGCGCGGCGTCGATACGGACGACCCGCAGTGGCGTTGATGCGGAGCCTCCCGCTCTGAGAGTGCCGGACCCGCAGCCTCGAGTGAGGGCTGCGGGTCCGGCGCTTCGACTATCCGCACAAGCCTGAGCGGCACGGAGAAGTGCGTGCCTCCTAGGGGCGCAGCCGCAGCCGTCCTCCCGCGTGATGCGCAGCATAGCGGCGGAGCTGTATCCGGCTTGCCAGTTTCGCGCCGCCTCTGCTACTATCTTCTCTTGTCGCAATCCTGCGTAGCTCAACGGCAGAGCATCCGACTGTTAATCGGACGGTTACTGGTTCGAATCCAGTCGCAGGAGCAGATGCCCCGAGTTCTCATGAACTCGGGGCTTTTTGTTGATCGGGGAGGAGTGAAACATGCAGGCGATCGCTGATCACACCTACCACATTCTGATCATCGCCTTTGTTGCTACCACGATCGTCCATGCGGTCGTCACGATCATGAGCAAGCCCCGCAAAAAGAAGCGCGGACCCGTCGCCCCCAGGGAGAGCGCAGTCGATCGTGAGAAGCGCATGCGAGAGCGATACGCAGCTTTCGGGGAGCGTTGGCGGGAGTGGCTGGATCAACCGCGGAGGAGAGGTGACGCTGACCGTCTCGTGACGGCCGCGAGCATCTGGGGCAGCCCGGAACAGGGAGCTTCCTTTCCCCGGCGCTTCCATGCCAGTCAGCTCGGCAAGGTCACGGGCAATAGGCGCAGCTACCTGGCGATGCTGGACGTCCCCGTCGACGCTGTCCAACCGAGGCGTGAGCTGGCCCCGACGTCATGGGCGAAGGTGCGTCTCGACGTGTCGGCGCTCCACTCCAAGGCCGCGCAGAAGCCCCGTCTCATGCGCGTGTGGCTCAGTAGGGATCGTGCGCTCGTGGAGCTGCATCGCACGCGCGTCGTCAAGGTTGACGAGATTCTCCCCAGCGAGGTCGTCGGCTTTGTCCGAGGCTTCACACGCCTCGGCCCACGCACCGGCAAAGTGGATGGTCTGCGTTGGCTGCCCGCCGAGACAATGGAGTTGGGAGCCAAGCCCCTGTGGAATACCTTCCGCGCGATGCGCGACATCTCCTGCGTGGCTCCCGAGGGGTCGACCGTTGCCGATGCCTTGAATGCTGTGGACTTCCATGCCTTTGCCTTCGTCGCCTTCCGTGCCGAGAGCGCGTGGAAGGAGCCCTGTGCCCACTTACGCGTTCTGGATTGTTCCGGCGTGACCTACCAGGTGGGTGATGCATTCTCGCAGGAGTCCTCCGATGGGCGGTGGGCGCCCCCTGGGGACGATGCGGCGCCCTCGATGGGTGCGGATGGTGGGGAGGGTGCTCGGGCTTCTCGACGAGGCCGTGGCCGCCCGAGCAGGCGCCGTAGCCTGAGAAGAAGGCGTAGTGTGGCGCAGGAAGCGGTTGCATCCGCCAGTGACGACCAGAAGGTTGGGAAGTCGCAGTCCGCCGAGTCGCCCGACCGCGAACCCGAGCCGCTGGGTGACACGGACCTCGCCGTGGTGCCGATCGATCCTCGCGAGGTGCTGTGGGCCGTGGAGAAGATGGTCGAGCTGTGACTGTTCACTGCTGTGTGTAGATGAGGAGGTGCGAACGGTGGGGGAAGAACTTGTTGAGGCTGTCCTGCGGGTCGTGGAGGAAATCCCCGAGGGGCGTGTGGCTACGTACGGCATGATAGCCCGTGCGGTTGGTACCGGTCCGCGCGTCGTCGGGCGGATTATGCACGACTGGGGCGGTGGCGTCCCGTGGTGGCGTGTCGTGAGCGTTCACGGAACTTTTCCAACAACTGTGCGGGGTGAGGGTTTTTCCGAGTGGGAACGAGAGGGGATCCCTCACGATCCAACACGCGGAAAAGTGTTGATCAAAGAGTGTGTGGTGGAGCAGGACTGGCTGAACGCTGTCGCGCGCCCCATCATTGAAAACGTGCAGAATAATGCGGAATTGTCAGACTGAACCCCCTCGAGATTCGATTACGATTTGGTTACGCGTGAGTGAATTTAGCTCGCGCAGATCACTGTGATGCTCTACTCTTAAGGAGACGCCGAAGAGGGCGATTCTCCGGAACAGTGACCGTTAGCGTTAACGAAGCCGGGGGAGCAAACTCCAGAAACAGAGAAGTTACTGGTACCCAAGGGGTGAGAAGTGACGAACTTACTAGAGCTAAAGGGGATCTCAAAGACGTTCCCCGGTGTGAAGGCGCTGTCCGACGTGGACCTCGACCTTCGACCCGGTGAAGTCTTGGGTCTCTGCGGTGAGAACGGGGCGGGCAAGTCCACGCTCATGAAGGTGCTCACCGGTATCCACAAGTCCGACCCGGGCGGCGAGATCTGGCTGCAGGGAGAGAAGGTCGACATTCAGTCGCCGGAGCACGCGCGTGACCTCGGCCTGTCGATCATCCACCAGGAACTCAACATCGTTCCTGACCTGACCGTCGCCCAGAACCTGTACATCGGTCGACCCGGCACGTCCAAGTTTGGATACGTCGACGACCGCAAGATGGTTCGTGATGCGCGCGAGCTGTTCGAGCGTCTCAACATGGACATCGATCCCACCGCCCACTGCCGTGACCTGCCGGTCGCGCGTCTGCAGATGGTGGAAATTGCGCGCGCGCTGTCCTTCGACTCGAAGATCCTGGTCATGGACGAGCCCACGGCTCCTCTGACCACGACCGAGACCGAGTCCCTGTTCGAGCTGGTGCGCGACTTCGTGTGCCCGACGACTGGCCTGATCTTCATCACGCACCGTATGCCCGAGCTCACCGAGCTCACCAACCGCATCTCGGTCCTGCGCGATGGCAAGTACATCGGCACGGTGGACACAGCCTCGACCCCCATGAGCGAGGTCGTGAAGATGATGGTCGGTCGCGAGGTCCCCGCGGACGCGCGCCCCACCACCAAGCCGCTCTCCGACGAGGCCGTCCTGCGCGTCGAGAACCTCTCGACCGTCAAGGCCGTCCACGACGTTTCCTTCGAGGTCAAGAAGGGCGAGATCTTCGGATTTGCGGGCCTGGTCGGCGCCGGCCGCACCGAGGTTGCCCGAGCCCTGTTCGGCGCTGACCCCCACACCGCTGGCGACATCTACGTCCACGGCAAGAAGGTCTCGATCAAGAGCGCGACCGACGCCGTGAAGAATGGCATCGGCTACCTGTCCGAGGACCGTAAGCAGTACGGCCTGCTCCTGGACAAGGACCTGTCGTTCAACACGGGCATGGCTGCCATGGATCACTTCACGAAGGGCTCCGTCGTTGCCACCAAGAAGCTGCGCGACGTCGCTCAGGACTACGTGAAGAAGCTGCGTACGCGCACCCCCACCGTTGACGTTGAGGTTCGTAGCCTCTCGGGCGGTAACCAGCAGAAGGTCGTCGTGGCCAAGTGGCTGGAGCGTGATACCGACATCCTGATCTTCGACGAGCCGACCCGCGGTATCGACGTGGGCGCGAAGGATGAGATCTACACGCTGCTCGAGGATCTCGCGAAGCAGGGTAAGGCCATCATCGTGATCTCCTCGGAGCTGCCTGAGGTCCTGCGTCTGGCGAACCGCATCGCCGTCATGGCCCACGGCCGCATCATCGGCACCCTCAACAACGAGGACGCCACCCAAGAAAACATCATGGAACTGGCCACCGTCGGCCAGGAAGAAGCGAACGGAGTACACGCGTGAGCACCGCCGTCGTCGATAACAAGGGCCTGGAGGCGCCGTCGCCTTTCAAGACCTTCATGAAGAACAACATGCAGCTGCTGCTCGTGACGCTGGCGCTGCTGGTCGTTCTGGCATTCTTTAGCTTTGCCGTGCCCAACTTCGCGTTCGTGAATCGTGAGGTCTACCTGGGCATCGTCCTGCAGTCGGCCTACACGGGCGTCATGGCGCTCGGCGCAACATTCGTGATCGCCACTTCGGGCATCGACCTCTCCGTCGGTACGGGCCTGAGCCTTGTGGCGGTTATGGCCGGCGTTTTCCTGGCGGGCGACAAGATGAACCTGCCGCTCGGCGCGGGCCTGATCCTCACCCTCCTCGTCGGTATGGCGATCGGCCTGGTCAACGGCCTGAACATTTCGATCCTGGGCCTGCCGCCCTTCATCGCAACGCTCGCGATGATGATGGTCGCCCGAGGCCTCGCGCTGATCATCTCCGATAAGGCCTCGATCTCCATCGCCAACCCCGGCTACAAGTTCATCGCTTCCGGCACGCCCATCCCTTACGTTGCCAACGCTGTCATCATCTTCGTGGTCCTCACGGTCTTTGCGACCTTCCTCATGAACAAGACCCTGCTGGGCCGATACGCGCTGGCGATCGGCTCCAACGAAGAGGCCACGCGCCTGTCCGGCGTCAACGTTCGCATGTGGAAGATCATCATCTACGTGGTCGCGGGTGCGTTCATGGCTGTCGGCGCCATCCTGTACTCGGCTCGTAACGGCCTAGTCCAGCCCGCTGAGGGTGTGGGCATGGAGCTCAACGTCATCGCGGCGGCCGTCATCGGCGGCACCTCCCTGTCGGGTGGCCGCGCCTCGATCCCCGGCGCCCTGGTCGGCGCGATCCTCATGGAGACCCTCAAGAAGGGCCTGACCATGATGGGTATCGCCGCTGAATGGCAGTTCGTCGTCACCGGTATCGTCCTGCTCCTTGCGGTCGTTATCGACAACCTGCGTCGCATCCGCGAAAACGCAGCCTGATTCTTCATCCATCCCAATTACACCCGTGAACCAATGCCGGTTCACCCCTCCAGATAGGCGGGATCCTCCCGCCTCCCACGAAAGGAAAACCAATGCGCCCCATCGGACGTATCTTCGCCGCCGCCGCCGTCGGTTCCATGGCCCTGGGCCTGGCTGCCTGCACGACTTCGACGGACTCCTCCGCTTCCTCGGACGCCAAGCCCAGCGAGAGCTCCGGCTCCGCCAAGGTTGACACCTCCGGCGACATGCAGGACTGGGAGAAGGCCGCTGTCAAGGGTGATGGCACCAAGACCATCTACCTCGTCTCCAAGGGCTTCCAGCACCGCTTCTGGCAGGCCGTGAAGGAAGGTGCCGAGCAGGCCGGTGACGAGCTGGGCTACAAGGTCAACTTTGTCGGCCCGCAGGACGAGACCAAGGTGACCGAGCAGACCGATCAGCTCAAGTCCGCGCTGGACTCCGGCCCGGCTGCCATCGGCTTCGCCGCCCTCGACTCCAAGGCTGCCGCTGACCTGCTGTCGGAGATCGATGGAAAGGGCATCCCGGTCGTCGCCTTCGACTCCGGTGTTGAGTCCGACATCCCCGTCACCACCGTCCAGACGGACAACAAGGCCGCCGCCGCTGAGGCCGCCAAGCACATGATCGAGCTGCTCAAGGGCAAGAAGGGCTCGGTCGGCATGGTCTGCCACGACTCGACCTCCACCACGGGCAAGCAGCGCTGCGAGGGCTTCAAGGAGTACTTCAAGGCCAACGCTCCCGCGGACCTGAAGCTCCTCGACGAGCAGATCGCCGGTGAGGTCACCAAGGCCGCCGACACCTCGCTGTCCATCATCCAGGCCAACTCCGACATCGTCGGCATGTACGGCTCCAACGAGGCCGCGGCTTCGGGCATCGTCCAGGGTGTTGCTGAGTCTGGCAAGGAGCTCTCCGTCGTCGGCTTCGACTCGGGCAAGACCCAGATCGACGCCATCAAGGCCGGAACCGAGGCTGGCGCCGTGACCCAGTCGCCCGTCAAGATCGGCTACTACACGGTCAAGGCTGCCGTCGCAGCCCTCAACGGCGCTGAGCTGCCCGAGGTCATCGACTCCGGCTTCGCCTGGTACGACAAGACCAACATCGACAACGCCGAGATCAAGGCGAACCTGTACGAGTGAGTCGCTAGCTGAATCGGGCACGAGGCCGGGGCCGGGGAAGTGACAAACTGAACCGGTGGCCCGCCGCGGGTCCCGCTCCACGAGGGTGGGGAGGGGCCCGCGGACCCGGCATCTTCCATTCGAAGGATCCGAGGGGGCGAGGGCCCCCGCGCTCCGACATCGACGTCTTCAAGAGGGATGAAGGATAAATGACAAACCACCCCCGCATCGGAATCCGACCCACCATTGACGGCCGCCGAAAGGGCGTTCGTGAGTCGCTCGAAGAGCAGACCATGAACATGGCGAAGTCCGTCGCCGAGCTTTTTACCTCCAACCTGCGCTACCCGGACGGCAGCCCCGTCGAGGTCGTCATCGCTGACACCACGATCGGCCGCGTCCACGAGGCCCAGGCCTGCGCCGCCAAGTTCCGCGCGAACAACGTCGGCCTGACCCTGACGGTCACCCCCTGCTGGTGCTATGGCACCGAGACCACCGACATGGACCCCGCGATGCCGCACGCCATCTGGGGCTTCAACGGCACCGAGCGCCCCGGCGCCGTGTACCTCGCCGCCGCCCTGGCCGGCCACGCCCAGATCGGCATCCCCGCCTTCGGCATCTACGGTGAGCACGTGCAGGACGCTGACGACACCTCCATCCCCGAGGACGTGCGCACCCGCCTCCTCGACTACGCGACCGCCGGCCTGGCTGTCGCGCAGATGAAGGGTGAGGCCTACCTGTCCATGGGCTCCGTCTCCATGGGCATCGCCGGCTCCGTCGTCGATCCCGACTTCTTCGGCTCCTACCTCGGCATGCGCAACGAGTACATCGACATGACCGAGTTCACCCGCCGCATCGAAGAGGGCATCTACGACCCCGAAGAGTACGAGCAGGCCTACCAGTGGATCCGCGAGAACTTCAAGCAGGGCAAGGATTGGAACCCGCCGGAGTGGCAGTACCCCGAGAAGCACGAGGACTGGTGGAAGTTCGTCACCAAGATGACGATCATTGCCCGCGACCTCATGCACGGCAACCCGCGCCTGGCCGAGCTGGGCTTTGAGGAAGAGGCCGGCGGCCACGGCGCCATCGCGGCCGGCTTCCAGGGTCAGCGTCAGTGGACCGACCACTTCCCCAACGGTGACGTTCTGGAGACCATCCTCAACACGAACTTCGACTGGACCGGCATCCGCCAGCCCTCCGTCGTGGCCACTGAGAACGACTCGCTGAACGGTGCCTCGATGCTGTTCGGCTACCTGCTGACCAACACGCCGCAGATCTTCTCCGACGTGCGTACCTACTGGAGCCCCGAGTCCATCGAGAAGGCCACCGGTTGGAAGCCCGAGGGCCGCGCGGCCGCGGGTCTGCTCGACCTGCGTAACTCAGGCTCGACCACGCTGGACGGCGCCGGCAAGGCGGTGCGCGATGGCGAGAACGTCATCAAGCCCTGGTACGAGTTCACCGAGGAGGATCGCGAGGCCACGCTCGAGGCCACGACCTTCCACCCGGCCTCGACCGGCTACTTCCGTGGCGGCGGCTTCTCGACCCACTTCCGTACCTCCGGCGAGATGCCCGTGACGATGTGCCGCATCAACCTGGTGCGCGGCCTCGGACCGGTCATGCAGATCGCCGAGGGCTACACGGTGGAGCTGCCCGACGAGGTCGCCTTCACCATCGAAGAGCGCACCAACATCGAATGGCCCACCACCTGGTTCGTGCCGAACCTGACGGGTGAGGGCGCCTTCAAGAGCGTCTACGACGTCATGAACGCGTGGGGTGCCAACCACGGTGCGATCTCCTACGGCCACATCGGCGGCCAGCTCATCACGCTGGCGTCGATGCTGCGCATCCCGGTCAACATGCACAACGTCCCCGAGGAGCGCGTGTTCCGCCCCAAGGCGTGGTCACTGTTCGGCACCGAGTCCCTCGAGGCTGCGGACTTCCGCGCCTGCGAGACCTTCGGTCCGATGTACCGCTGATGCAACCACCGGTCGGGCTCGGGTGTCCTCTCTCCCCGAGCCCGGCCGGGCTCGCCCCCACGCGGGGCACCAACACCGGGATCCGGCCCCGGCCTCGCCGATGAGGAAAGCCGCACGAGAACCCAACGACGGGACGCGCCGCGCGAGGGCGTTTTGAGCAGGAGACCTTCAATGACCACCGTACTTGCTGTTGACCTTGGATCCGCATCCGGACGAGTCCTCGCCGGAACGCTGCACGACGGACGCCTCGACGTCACCGACATCCACCGTTTTAAGCACGAGGCCCGCCGCCGCGATGATGGCACCCTCACGTGGGATGTGGCAACGATGGAGGCCGAGACGATTACCGGCCTGAAGAAGGCCCTCGAACAGTTCCCGGACGCCCGCGCGGTCTCCATTGACACATGGGGCGTGGACTGGGCTCCCCTCGACGAGAACGGTGAGCTCGTTGGTGACGTTATTGCCTACCGAGACGAGCGCACCTCCCGCACCCTTGACGCTTTCCGTGATCGCATCGGCGACCGCGAGTTCTTCGACCTGACCGGCAACCAGCCGGCCACCATCAACACGGCGAACCAGCTGTTCGCCTACCTGCAGGAAAACCCCGCCGACGCGCAGCGCGTCGCTGCCGCCCTCTTCCTGCCCGACTACTTTGCGTACCGCCTCACCGGCGTCGTCGGCTGGTCGCGTACGATCGTCTCGACCTCCGGCCTGCTCACCCCGGGCGGCGGCGACTTCAATGACGAGGTCTTCAACCGTCTCGGCATCCCGCGCGGCTGGTTCGGGGACCTCGCCGCCGACCGCACCGTCGTCGGCCCCTGCATGGTCCCCGGCCTCGAAACCCTGACCGTCGTGCGCGGCGGTGCCCACGACTCCGCGTGCGCCGTCCACGGCCTGCCCATCGAGGAAGGCAAGCGCGCCTACTTCCTGTCCTGCGGCTCCTGGTCCGTCCTCGGCGCGATTGAGGATGAGCCCCTCATGAGCGACGCCGCCTTCGACCTGGGCATCACGAACGAGGGGCGCACCGACGGGGGAGTGCGCCCGCTCTTCAACATCACCGGCATGTGGATCCTTCAGGAGATTCAGCGCCAGTGGGAGCGCGAGGGCACGCCCACCGACACCGACGAGCTGGTCGCCCAGGCTCGCGAACTGCCCGCCGCCTCCGGCGTTTTCGATCCCGACGAGGAAGCCTTCGCCACCCCCGGCGACATGCAGCGCAAGATCGACGAGGCCCTGGACGCCCAGGGCGCGGCACGTCCCGACTCCATGGCCGGCTACGTGCGCGTCATCATCGAGTCCTTCGCCCGCCGCTACGCCCGTGCCATTGGCGAGCTGACCGAGGCCACGGGGAAGGCCCCCGACCAGCTCAACCTCGTGGGCGGCGGCGCACGCAACCGCCTCCTGTGCGACCTGACCGCCCAGATCTCGGGAGTGACCGTCGTGCGCGGCCCCATCGAGGCCTCGACCTTCGGCTCCCTCCTCGCCCAGCTCGAAACCATCGGTGCTCTCGCCGATGAAGACCGTGCCTCTGTCATCGCAGCCAGTGCAGCAACCCATGTCCACGTCCCGACCCGCAGCTAAGAAAGTCTCGCTCGCCGACATCGCGCGGCGCGCAGGCGTCTCGACCAACACGGTCTCGCGCGTCGTGCGCGGGGATCCTGAGGTGTCGGAAAAGACGCGCGCGCGCATTGCGAAGCTTGTCGAGGAACTGGGCTACGTGCCCAACTACGCGGCGCGAGCGCTCGCGGCCAAGCGCACCAACGTCCTGCAGGTCGTGCTGGCAGCCCCCATGTTCCACGGACACGGGCGCGTGCTGCTGTCGATCCTCAACGCCTCGTCGCAGGCCGGCTATCACGTGTCCCTGTCCTACGCCTACGGCCCGGATGGGCAGTTGCGCAACGACTTCGCTCCCTTCGACGTCGACGGAGTCATCATCCTGGGTGGTCAGGACCCGACGATCGACGTAGCGATCGAGGCGGGCAAGCGTTTCCCAACCGTCCTCGTCCTGACGAGCGAAAAGGGGCTCGACGGCATCTCCACCGTCGCGGTCGACAACGTGCGAGGTGCGCGCCTAGCGACCGAGCACCTTCTCGCCCAGGGGCTCACCGACGTCGTTCACATCTCGGGTCCCGTCGGCTGGTCGGACGCGCAGATGCGGCGCATCGGCTACGAGCAGGCGTGTGCGTCCTACGACATCGAGCCCGTCGTGCTTGAGCCCGACTCGTGGGACTCGCGTGACGGCTACGACGTCATGCGAGCGGCCGGTCGTCTGCCCCAGGGCGTACAGACCGCCAACGACCAGCTGGCCCTGGGCGCCATGCGCTACATCTACGAGCGCGGGGGAGTAGTCCCTCGCGACGTGCGGGTCGTCGGCTTCGACGACATCGACGGCGCAGACTCCTACGCGCCCCCGCTCACGACGATTCACCAGCCCTTCGACCGCCTGGGACGCACGGCCGTGCGCCTCGTGCGTTCGCTCATGGACGGCGGTCCCTCACAGGACATCGTCCTCGACCCCGAGCTGGTCATCCGGGCCAGTTCACACCTGTAAGAAAGGCACGTTCATGCTCTATGGACCTATGACGCACCCGCAGTTCCTGCGCGCGCTCGCGGCCGCCGGCCACGGCTCGAAGATTCTGCTGGCGGATGCGAACTACCCGCACACGACGGGTGTGAACCCGCGCTGCGAACTCATTTCGCTCAACCTCGCCCCGGGTCTCCTGGATGTCAGCCAGGTTCTCGACGTCCTCAAGCGCACGATTCCGATCGAGCGCGCAGAGATCATGACCCCCGCCCCCGACGCCGATCCGGTGGAGATCCCGATCCACGACGAGTTCCGCGCGGCTCTGCCCGGTGTGGAGTTCGGCGAGATTTCCCGCTGGGACTTCTACGATGCCGCGCGTGATGAGAACGTCGGCATCATCGTTGCGACGGGCGAGCAGCGCCTGTACGGCAACCTGCTCCTGACGGTCGGCGTGCGCCAGCCCGGGGAGTAAAACCCGTTTGCCGCCCCAGGGCGTGCCTTGTTGCATCGGTGACGAACGCTTTCGTTTCGTTTGCGTTTCAACTTGATGGTGGCTCCGGGGTAGAGAAGACAGTTTCATCGCTGGTGGGTGGCTTGTAAGAGCTGCCCACCAGCGCGTTTATCCTTGCAATATCTTTGAATAATGAAAAATGAACGGCGCTGTCCTGAACGTTTGTGCGCCCTGCGTGCACCTGCGTGAATCCTCTTCTCGTGATGTTGCATACTTTCGTTTTAGTGACTATTCTTTTCTTAACGAAAGAGAAAGCGACAAAGAATGTCGCTGGTTCTGTGAAGAGGTGTCCCATGGGACGTGCAGAAGAACGCACGAACTACATCCTGGATCGCCTCGCCCGGGAGGGTGAGGTGAGCGTCGCGCAGCTTGCCTCCGATCTGGGAGTTTCGCCCGTCACCGTGCGCGCATCGCTCAAGTCTCTCGACGAGCAGGGCTACCTCGTGCGCACGCACGGAGGAGCGCGTCCCACCACCTTCCGCAACATTCACCTGCGCCAGAACGATCGTGTTGAGATCAAGGAGCGCATCGCTCGCGCCGCCGCCGACATGATCCACGACGACGATCGCATCATGATCGAGGCCGGCACCACCTGTGCCCTCATCGTCAAGTATCTCGCCGGCAAGCGCGGGGTTCAGGTTCTCACCAACTCCGTGCTGGTCTTCGCGAACGCCCGCTCCAACCCGAACCTCAACATCACGCTGACGGGTGGGCACTTCCGCGCCGAGTCCGAGTCCCTCGTGGGGCCGGTCGCCGAGCGCGCCATCAATGACTTCAACGCACGCGTCGCGTTCCTTGGGACCGACGGGTTCAGCGTTGATCGGGGTCTGACCACCCAGCTTGTAGAAGGTGGACAGGTCGGCTCCATTATGCGTACCCGCGCACAAGAGACGTGGCTGCTCGCTGACTCCTCCAAGTATGGGGAAGCCGGCTTTGTCAGCTTCATGGGGATCGACGAGGTCACCGGAATCATCACCGACGATGAGATCCCCGAAGAATCCATCAAGGAATTGGCCGAGCGCACGAAGCTGCGCATCGTCTAGGAGGAATTACATGGCCACCATCGTGGTGATGCCCCAGCTGGGCAACTCTGTTGAGTCATGCATCATCGTCGAGTGGATGATCGCAGAAGGCGACACCGTCTCCGTCGACCAGACGCTCGCGTCCATCGAGACCGACAAGTCGACCATGGAGGTGCCCTCGACCGCCGAGGGTACCGTCCTGAAGCTCCTGTGGGAGGAAGGCGACGAGGTCCCCGTGAAGGATCCGCTCATCATCGTCGGTGAGCCCGGAGAGGACATCTCCGGCCTCGTTCCCGGTGGCGACGCTGCCCCCGCCGAAGCCGACGCTCCCGCCGAGCAAGTCGCCGCTGCCCCCGAGGCTGGCACCCCCGCCTTCGCGACCGAGCGCGCCACCGGCGCCGTCTCTCCGCGCGCCCGTGCCCTCG